>Ga0207667_10011959_pt1 | contig 10047 bp, 9 predicted proteins | sample KBSCornC52_FD_184301 | JGI IMG/M metagenome (GOLD analysis project Ga0207667, IMG submission 184301) | Corn rhizosphere microbial communities from Kellogg Biological Station, Michigan, USA - KBS Corn C5-2 (SPAdes) (version 2) | ecosystem: Host-associated > Plants > Roots > Rhizosphere > Soil ... | reverse complement strand
AGGCGGCGCATTAATTACTTATAACGGCAACACCGTCAAAAGTAATTTATGCGCCGCCTTCATTGCTTTTATTGTTCTGATCGTTGCGGTTTCTGTTTTTGTTCGGCCTGAATCGGCGTTTGTTATTCCTATTGCCCTGTGGTTGATTAGGGTTGGGGTTTTTCGCCACGTCCATCTGCGTGATTTCAATCTTTTCCTGGATAACTATAGTTTGAGCGCCCGGCCTTTTGTCCTTGTTTTTATTGCGGTTTTTATTCTTTTTCTTGTTCCGGTTGCGCTCGTCAAGGCGGGTCAGGCTATCCTGGCCAACCACGTTTTCATAGTCAGGGGCTTTTGTTGCTTTGTTCTCCGGCTCTTTCACTTCACCCAGGTCCGGCGGAATAACGCCATCCTTATTCAATTGCTGTATTTCCTTTACCCTGTTTATTTGCAAAGGGACCCAGGTATCGTCCATAGGATAACTGAACCACATTAGCTTTTTAAAGATGTCCGTCTTTTGCAGGCGCGCATCACCGCGCTCAGTCTTCAGCACATTTACATTATCCGGAATGCCTTTCAGGGCATCCATATAGGTATCCAACTCGTAGTTTAAGCAGCACTTAAGCTTGCCGCATTGCCCGGCAAGTTTTAGCGTATTCAGCGATAAATTCTGGTAACGTGCTGCGGATGTAGATACCGTCTTAAAGTCGGTCAGCCAGGTCGAACAGCACAGTTCCCTGCCACACGATCCGATGCCGCCCAGGCGGCTGGCTTCCTGCCGCATGCCTATCTGGCGCATTTCGATACGTATCCTGAATGCTTCGGCCATGCGTTTGATCAGCTCGCGGAAATCCACACGGCCCTCGGCAGTATAATAAAAAGTAGCTTTGGTTTTATCGCCCTGGTAATCTACGTCGCTTATCTTCATAGACAGGCCCAGTTCCAGCGCCAGCTTGCGCGAACGGTGCATGGTTTCCCACTCCAGCTCTTTGGCGGCTTTCCATTTTTCTACGTCGTTCGCAGTGGCCTTGCGGTATATCTTTTTAGTAACATCCTCTTCCTTCACCCGGTGCTTTTGCATTTGCATGCGCACCAGTTCGCCGGTTACCGAAACGTGACCAATATCGTATCCGCCGGTAGTTGTTTCCACCGCCACCAATTCGCCTGCTTCCAGGTATGTATTGTCGTTATTCAGAAAGAAATCCTTTCTTGAACCTTTGAATTTGACCTCAACGATGGCGAAAGGCTTATAGTTTGACGGCATATCCATGTCGGACAACCAGTCGTAAACATCCAATTTGCTGCAGCCGTTAGTAAGGCATGAACCGTTACTTTTGCAGCCAGCGGGCGCACATCCGCCCGTTGAGCAACTTCCACATCCCATAATTTAGTTCGGTATATATAGAGTCCCTTGCGGGAGCGTTTTAAACTTTAAAACTTTTATAATCTGTAAAGATACATCTAAAAATAGAATTTTCGGATTTGCATTTCTTTCCACGTGATAATGAGCTTTTTCCAGCTCTTCACTTATCGCCTGCGCCTGCGGCATATCCATTACATTGGTCATTTTTTGTGCCGTATCCAGTTCATTGGGTAGCAGGTGCACCAGGCTCCCGGCACCGGCCATCAGCAGGCAGCACTCGCGTATAAAACTGATGCCATACCTCAAAAAATTCTTCTGATTTTCACGGCCGAGCTTCGATATTTGGTCAACAAAAGTGATCACTTCCGGGCCCTTATTCCCATAACATAACCTCAGCCACTGCACAAACAGCGCATGGAAGCTTTTATTTTCTTCCTGCAACATGGCCAGCGCTTCGGTCATATTGCCGTTGCTCAGGTACGCTATTTCAGCGGCGGCCATTTCTGTTTGATGATGGTTTTCCATCAGTTCCTGTTTGATATCGTCATAACTCAAAGCAGGTATTTTCACCAGCTGGGTACGCGACAGGATGGTATTCAATATCTGGTCCTGGCTTTGCGCGACTAACAAAAACAACGTGTTGGGCTGCGGCTCTTCGATAATTTTAAGCAGCGAATTTCCTTCATTGTCCAGGTACTCCGGCAGCCAAAGGATCAGCACCTTATAAACAGATTCAAAAGGCTTAAAACTGAGCTTCTTGATGATCTGGTGGCATTCGGCAATATTGATGTTGGCTTGCTTGTTTTCTGCATCCAGGTAACCCCGCCATAAGTCTAAACTTAAGTACGGGTTAGCCAAAAACGCTTCCCGCCATTGTTCGATAAAAGTGAGCGCGGTATCGTTCTTATCCTTTGCAAAAAAGGGGTACGAAAAATGCAGGTCGGGGTGCACCAGTTTCTGGTATTTGCGGCACGACGAGCATACGCCACAGGAATCATCCGGCTGCTTGTCTTCGCACGACACATATTGAGCATAGGCTACAGCCAGCGCCAGGCTGCCCGAACCTTCCGGCCCCAAAAATAGCTGCGCATGGCTCACCCGGTTTTCTTTTACCGTGTTGATGAGCTTTTCCTTTACAGCTTCCTGCCCTATTATGTGTTTAAACTGCATTTAGCGCAAAATAGTGATTTTAGTTATAAGTAATGAGTTTTGAGTTTATGTTTTACTTTTGGAAGAAGTTACTCATTACTCAAAACCCGCTACTCAGAACTTATGCCACGCATCATGGCTTTCGACTACGGCACCAAGCGCATCGGCATAGCGGTGACCGACCCGATGCAGATCATAGCAACCGGGCTGGATACTATTCATCCCAAGGATATCATCGACTATCTCAAAAAGTATATGCAAACCGAAAGCGTAGAACGCTTCGTTGTAGGCGAGCCGAAGCAAATGGATAATACGCCCTCACAATCGGCGCCGCATGTAAAAGGGTTTGTTACGCTCCTTAAAAAGAACTTCCCGGAGATTCCTATCGAAATGCTGGACGAGCGTTTTACCTCAAAAATGGCATCGGCGGCTATTGCACAAAGCGGTATGGGCAAAAAGGCCAGGCAAAATAAGGCCTTGGTGGATAATGTTTCGGCGGTTATCTTGTTGCAATCGTGGATGCAAAAGAGCAGCCATTGATGCTAATTTATTTAGTATTTTCTATATTTGACTGAAGAATATTATATAAAACATGAAAGCAGATAGCCTTTTTGAACAAATTAAGCATATTAATGAGATTGGGCAGGAGTATTGGAGCGCTCGGGAATTGTTTTCGGGGCTTGAATATATTAAGTGGGACAAGTTTCTCGGCGTGATTGCTAAAGCTAAAGAAGCATGTAAGAACTCAGGGCAGGAGCCGGATAACCATTTTCCCCGGGTGGAGAAAATGGTAGAGATAGGCTCTGGCGCAAAGAGAGATATTGGTGATTTGCATCTTACACGCTACGCTTGTTACCTGATAATTCAAAATGCCGACCCATCTAAAGAAATAGTCGCTCTGGGGCAAACATATTTTGCTATACAGACCAGAAAACAGGAAATATTAGAGCAAAAGTTTGAGCAACTTAAAAGTGAAGATGATAAAAGGTTATTTCTCAGGAAAGAGATGGCCGAGCATAATAAACAATTAGCGGATGCGGCTAAGGATGCCGGAGTTATTCAGCCATGGGAATATGCTGTTTTTCAAAACCACGGTTACATGGGATTATATAATGGTTTGGGCGCGAAAGATATTCAGAATCGAAAAGGACTTAAGGACGGACAAAATATTCTAGATCATATGGGCAGCACCGAACTGGCTGCAAATTTATTTCGGGCTACCCAAACTGAAGAAAAACTAAAAAGAGAAAAAATAAAGGGCAAGCTAAAAGCCAATCAGGCTCATTATGAGGTTGGTAAAAAAGTAAGGCAAACGATAGAGGAGTTGGGTGGAACAATGCCCGAAGATTTACCGACGGAGGAAAGCATAAAGAAGATCGAAGCGTCAAAACAAAAAAAGATTAAGCCAAAAAAATAGGAAAGACCAAGCAAATTAACGGTTCAGACAATTTTTCTATCTTTGCCGCGATGGAAATTCTGCCCCATGACCTTCAGCTCTACCTGGAAGATCATTGCGACCCCGAACCACCGGAGCTGCAAAAGATCAACCGCGAAACTTATCTGAAGGTACTACAGCCGCATATGCTATCGGGCCATTACCAGGGCCGGCTGCTCAGTATGCTGAGCAAAATGGTGCAACCACGGTGCATCCTGGAGATAGGGACATTCACGGGATATTCCACCATTTGCCTCGCCGAAGGCCTGGCGGAAGACGGTATTATCCACACCATTGAAGTGAATACCGAAATGGAGGAAATGCTTAATCAACATTTTAAATCCACGAATGTGGATAAAAAGGTAAAGCTGCATTTCGGCCATGCAGCGCAGATTATCGTACAAATACCCGAAGATAATTTTGATCTTGTTTTTATTGATGCGGATAAGAAGAATAATTTACACTACTTTAATCTCGTCATTGACAAAGTAAGATCAGGCGGGCTGATAATAATTGACAATGTTTTGTGGAAAGGAAAGGTGTACGGGGATGATAGCGATCCGGATACCAGATCGATCCGCGAACTTAATGACCAGGTTGCCAAAGATACCCGGGTTGAAAAACTGATACTCCCGGTACGCGATGGTGTCCTGCTCATTCGAAAAAAATAGATTATGAAGAAAACCCTGGTGATCGTATCATTAATGATTTTTTCGTTAGCCGCCTCCGCGCAAACTGCCTCTACATCCTATATTGAAAAATTTAAAGACGACGCTATCCGCATCATGCACCAAAGCGGTATACCCGCAAGCATTGTGCTTGCGGTAGCTATGCACGAATCGGCCTGCGGCAAAAGTCTTTTGGCCACCGAGTTTAATAATCAGTTTGGCGTAAAGGGTCTTGACAAGCACGTGCTGATCACACATGACAAAAAGAAACTCACGTCTTACAAAAAGTACGATTCGGTGAAGGATTCTTTTGAAGATTTTTCCCGAATAATATCCGGCCGCAAGCAATTGAGCTACCTGCAGAACCTAACGCATTACGATTATGTGGGTTGGGCCAAAGGGATTCAGAAAAGCGGGTACGCGGCCAGCCACAAATGGTCAAAACAGGTGTTGGGTCTGATTAGTAAATATCATCTCAACCTTTTGGACGAAAATCCTGCTGATCAATCGCAAGTTATAGCCAGCAACAAATAATTTATCGATAAAGTCTTAAGTTTGGGATGGAATAATCCGTGCCATTAATTGTTATTGATAAATGCAAAAATCCGTTTACTTACCCCTGCTTCTAATTCCCTTTCTAATAAGTTCATGCGCTGTTCATAATGGTCTCATCAGCAACCGCGAGGCACACCAGAATAATCAGCAAATACAAAAACAAAACAGCGAAGCCATCGCCAGCTTTAAGCCGATGACATCGCTTGAATACATTGATCACTTTAAACCTATCGCCGTCCAGGAAATGAATTTGTACGGCATACCCGCCAGTATCACGCTTGCGCAGGGCCTTTTTGAATCAGGCAGCGGCAATGGTGAGCTGGCCCGGGTAGCCAACAATCATTTCGGCATCAAGTGCAACAACGGCTGGACCGGCAAAAGCTATTATAAGGATGACGATAACCACAATGATTGTTTCAGGGTATACGGTAAGGCCGAGGATTCTTTCCGGGATCATTCCGAGTTTTTAAAAAAGCCACGCTACGCTAATTTATTCAAACTCGACAGAAACGACTACGTGGGCTGGGCCAATGGCTTGAAAGCGGCCGGGTATGCTACAAACCCCAATTACCCGCAGCTACTGATCACCATCATCAAGAAATATAATCTCGACCAATATGACCGGCCCGAAACCACGGTTCAAAAAGAACAACGCGAAGACAAGGTGCTGACCCAAATTGAAGACAGTGCGATCACAGCGTTAAAGGATTCCGTAGCGGCATTGGGTAACCCGCCTAATAAAGTAAACAATGCCGTTGTCGCCGGTAAAATATATGTGGTATTGCAGGGCGATACACTATACTCCATTTCGCGGCGTTTTGGGTTAACCGTCGACGATATCAAGACTTTGAACAACCTGCCTGATAATCATATCAAAATAGGACAGAAGCTGATCGTGACGAAATAAGGAATCAATTGGATTAGGATGAGCAGCGGCAATAAACAATATATTATCAGTAAGATAAAATGGGTGCTATTGTTATTGTCATTTATTAGAGGATTTTCTACTGCTGCACAGGATAAAACAACTGTTCCGGCTACCGGTAATTTCCAGGGGATAATTATTGATAACGATACGAAGGAGCGCCTGGCGGTGGTGGTGATACATAATCTCAATAGCCATAGGATTTGGTTCAATACGCTGAAAGGTGAATTTAAGATAGATGCCCAGATCGGCGACAAAGTCGTTTTCACGAAACAAGATTATCATCCCGATACCCTGGTAGTTGGGACCACGGCGAATATTATTGTTTATATGCAGCGAACGGCCATCATGTTGCATGAGGTGACCATTACAGATTCGCTGCATACGCCATTGCAAAAACTCATCGCATCGCAACGGGAGTTCAGCAAAATATACAGCCCCCGCTTAAACCCGGATGCATTCAGCTCTATACCGGGCGGGGGTGCAGGTATCAGCCTCGATGCTATTTACAATTCCTTTAGCCGGGAAGGCAAGGATGCCGCGCAGCTGCGCGGATATATACAGGGTGATTATGAACAAAACGTGATCGATTATAGGTTCAATAAATCGTACGTCGGTAACCTCACCAAGTTGAAGGACCAGGAGCTGGTTGATTTTATGCGAAAATACCGGCCCAGTTACTACCTCGTAACTAATTACACCGAATATGAGTTTATCAGGTATATCCGCACCAGCCTGAAAAGATATCTGCGTAATAAAAGGGCATTTACCCAACCCGCGCTTAAACCGCCACAAAGTTAAAACTGTTTCAGGTAGCTGATCTTGCCGATCAAGTGGTCCTCGGTAGCGCTTTGCAGCAGTAAATTGTTGTATATCGAACCATGATTATAGATCAGGTACAAGTACGACAAGGGCGAAAACTCCCAGGAAAACCGGACGTTATAATTCTTCGAATCGTTCAGCGAGTTTTTTTGGATAAGCGCGCTAAGCTGCACCCTTGGGTTCAAAGCGAGCCGCGCTTGCAAAATATAGAGCTCAACTATTTTTGAGACGGCCGGGTCGCCCACATTTTTGAAATTGTTCCGGTTGTATTCCCCTATCACGGATATGTAAGGTATCGGTGCGAATTGCAGCTTCCAGTCGCCGGAGTTTAGTTTGCCGTTATAATAGGGTCCCCACTGGTAATTGACCACCAGGTTTATAATTTTAGAAGGATCGGTACTGGCATATATCCATTGGCGGGTAAAATTATAATTGCCAACGGGAATGTTAACGCCCAGGGGTTGGAACGGTGCAACCAGGTGCTGTATACTTGGTGTAAAGTTGTATCCAAAAAAAGCGCCGCTCTGGAAGTTGAGCCAGATGGGCCATACCGGCAGATCGAACTCAGTGAATTTGCCCGTCGATTCCTGCAAATAAAGTTCCGGCAATATACCCGGTTCAAACGCCCTCAATATGCTTTTGAAAGGCAGTAAACTTCCGCGGTAATACCAATTCATGCCCGGAGTGGTACCTATAACGTCCTTTCTCGAAACAAAGCCCATTTCGGGATCAAAATCTTTGGTTACGATAGACTCCGCCCACCAGAGTTTATAATGATTTGTAGAATAGTAGTATTGTGCTATGCCGCCGAAGCCCTGCTGCTGTGTTTTGGTGGATATGGTATGGGTGAATATGGTATTAAGGGAATTCGATTCGCCCAGGCGGAAAAACCCGTCGACAGTGCTTTCGATATTGGTATTTCCGGGCTGGTTTTTAACAGTAAACAATGCGCCGATACGGCTTTGGCTGCCAAAATTTTCGGATACACGCCCTACCAGGAAGTTTGTTTCCGGCGAATCGTTGTAGCTTCCCTCCCGCATAGCGATCACGCCGTAATTCAATTTATCAGACCGGTAAACAAACCTGCCGCCACCAGTTATGGGTATAGGATTGCCGCTGGTATCTAGCCCGATCGAACGGCTGAAAAACGGCTGCAGATTCATGGATCCGCCCGAACCATCCGCCTGCATTTGAATATTAAAGCTAAAGAGCGAGGCATTTTCGAGGAAAAATTGTCTCTTTTCCGGAAAGAATACCGAAAACTGGGTTACATTATTTACCTGGATATCGGCGTCGGCCTGGGCGAAATCGGTGTTAGCGGTAAGATCCAATACAGCACTGGGACTAATGGCCCACTTTAAGTCACCACCATATTTGAAGTGGCTTGCGGATTTTCCGGCAACAGGATCGCTGAAATGATCATACGACGTTAAAATATAAGGATCAAGCCGGATATTGGTGCTCGGCGGCGGGGGCTGCAGGTTGGTGAGCAGTCCTGCATAGTCCATCCTCGTTGCAGAGAATACCCGCGGGAATGGCGAAAAAGCCGATATCTCGTTCGTAAGCCTCCTGTTGCGGTAAACATTAAATCCCCAGCTTCTCACAGTATCATTCGATTTAGGATATCTCAAAGTTTTCCATGGGATAGCAATCTCAGCAACCCATCCCGAATCGCTGCGGGTTGTTCGCACTGTCCAAAACCCGTCCCAGTCTATATCATATAAAAGGTCGTCAAATGCCAGGTAATCGCGTTGGACACCGTAGGCGTTGGTAGCAAATGCCATGGCGTTTCGTTTGTCATTGAAACCGTCAAAAGATAGGTTAACCAGGTCGTGCTTCAAGTAATCGAAATCACGTTTAAAGTCCGTGGCGCGAATTGCTTTTTTGCCAAGCGGATCGTGCGCGACAATACCCACATAGAGGTTTTGACGGTTGTACAGTACTTTTACTTCGGTAAGAAAATCGCTCGGCTTGCCCTGTTGTGGTTCCACCTGTGTAAAGCGGATGGAAGGTTTGGCCAGTTTCCATTCAGGTTCATCCAATATACCATCAACATGGATAGAAGTAGAAATTTTTACCGCCTCTATTTTTCGTCTTAAAGAATCGGGCTTAAAAAAATCCGCGTCCTGCGCGAACAGCCTGGTAGAAAGGAGTAGCAATAAAATTACGAGCGGTCTTCCGGCCATTCCTGATCAATGAGTGTTTATACACGGTGAGGGGCAATAAACATACGTAATATCCTGTTATATGATGGAAAATTCTTTTAAAAACCAGCGGGTTTTGCTTTACTTTGCATCGCTATGTTGAAAAACTTTCTTGGGCTGCTACTTTTAACTTTCATTTTTTCTCCTGCTTTTGCCCAACAAACGGATACCCTGAAAGCCGATACCAACCTGTTGAATAAATACCGCCTGGATCCTGGAAGAAATGCTTTACCAGTGCGCCAAAGACCGGTGCAGATAACCGAACAACTGATACCCGTGGAGTTGCTGGATTATAAGGTAAGTTATTGGCGCAAAAGCGTGGTTTTCGCGTTGAACTTTAACCAGGCGGCTTTTACCAATAACTGGAGCGCGGGCGGCGTGAGCACCGTGGCCCTGGGAACCAACATTGATTTTAAAGCAGAATATCATAAAACCCCGTTAGATTATACAACCGAAACCAACCTGCTCTACGGCGTAGCGGCAACCAAAGGACAAGGCTCACGCAAAACCAACGACCGTATATTCCTGGATAACAAAATAGCCACCCAGATATCAAAAAAATGGTACTTTTTCGGCTCATTGAGTTTTGAATCGCAGTTCGCCGCGGGTTATACGTATTCTGATCTTAGTGGCAATCCGGTTCCCGGCGGCCTGATCATCTCAAATTTTATGGCGCCGGGATATCTTACTGAATCGATCGGCTTTGAGTACAAGCCGAATAAATATTACGATGTGCGCATAGGTACCGGTACAGCTAAGCAAACCTTCCTGCTGGATACCAATATCTATAAAAACCTGCCCGAGAATTATGGTGTTAAGCCGGGTCATACTTTTTACAATCAACTGGCGGTGCAGGGGGTGGGCACTGTAGATAAGAATATTATGAAAAACCTGCATCTGACCGCCCGGTACGCTGTATTTATTCCTTACGTTCAGCCGCTGGCTTA
>Ga0207667_10011956_pt1 | contig 10049 bp, 8 predicted proteins | sample KBSCornC52_FD_184301 | JGI IMG/M metagenome (GOLD analysis project Ga0207667, IMG submission 184301) | Corn rhizosphere microbial communities from Kellogg Biological Station, Michigan, USA - KBS Corn C5-2 (SPAdes) (version 2) | ecosystem: Host-associated > Plants > Roots > Rhizosphere > Soil ... | reverse complement strand
CAAACCCAGCCCCGGCAGGCCACGGTCCAGGCCGCGCTGGAGGCGGCCCTCGGTCGCTTCGCGGCGGTCCCGGTCCGCACCATTTGCGCCGGTCGCACGGACACGGGCGTGCACGGCTTGAACCAGGTCGTGCACTTCGATGCGCCGGTCATCCGCGATCCCGTCTCCTGGGTGCGCGGCACGAACACCCACCTTCCGCCCGACATCGCCGTGCAGTGGTGCCGTCCGGTGGCGCCCTCGTTCCATGCGCGTTACAGCGCCCTGGGGCGCCGCTATGCCTACCTGCTGCTGGAGTCCCCGGTGCGTCCTGCGATCGAAAGCGGCATGGCGGGATGGGTCTTTCGGCCGCTGGACGGCGACGCCATGCGCGATGCCGGGGCGCGCTTGATCGGTGAACACGACTTCAGCGCGTTCCGCTCCTCCGAGTGCCAGGCCGCCTCGCCGGTCAAGACGCTGCGCGAGATCAGCCTGCGCCGGCAGGGCGCCTACTGGCGCTTCGATTTCGACGGGAGCGCGTTCCTGCACCACATGGTGCGCAACATCATGGGCTGCCTGCTGATGGTGGGCTCCGGGCGCCGTCCGCCGGCCTGGATGGACGAGGTGCTGGCGTCGCGCCGGCGAGAATGCGCGGCGCCGACCTTTTCGGCGGCGGGGCTCTACTTCCTGGGGCCATACTACGATTCAGCGCTGGACCTGCCGGAGCACACGCCCGCCATGGACTGGCTGCCGCAGTGAAGGGCCCCGCTGCCGTCCTTGGCCGCTGACGCGGCGTCGCGGGCGGGCGCGGCCTGTGGCCGCGCGCACCCGATCGTCCGACCCTGAACTTCCTTGCTTGGCCCTTGCCCGTGTCCTCATCCACCATGACCACCCGAACCCGCATCAAGATCTGCGGCCTGACCCGCGAAGCCGACGTCGACGCCGCCGTCGAGGCAGGTGCCGATGCGATCGGCCTCGTGTTCTACGCCCGCAGTCCCCGGTACATCGACTTCGCCCGCGCCAGCGCGCTGGCCCGCCGCCTGCCGCCCTTCGTCACCCCGGTGGGGCTGTTCGTCAACGCGGAGGCGGCGGCCATCGAAGCCGCCGTCCAGGCCATCCCGGGGCTGCTGCTCCAGTTCCATGGCGACGAGGCGGCCCTTGAGTGCCAGCGGCCGGGGCGGCCCTACCTGCGGGCGGCACGGATGGCGCCAGGTTTCGATTTGTTAAACTTCGCTTCTCACTATCCGGATGCCCAGGGCCTGCTCCTGGATGCCCACGTCGAGGGCTATGGGGGTGGTGGAAAGGTTTTTGATTGGTCACTCATTCCCGAAAGCAACGTGCCCCTTCCAGTCGTTTTGTCTGGTGGGTTGCATGCCGAAAATGTGATCGAAGGAATTCTTCAGGTGCGGCCCTGGGCCGTTGACGTGAGTTCCGGTGTCGAGAGCGCCAAGGGGGTCAAGGACGCCCTGGCCGTGCGCCGGTTCTGTGACGCTGTCCGGGAGGCCGATGCGCGCATCGCCGCGGCCCCCACCTGATTGGAACCCCACATGACTTACCAGCAACCCGATGCCCGGGGCCACTTCGGCCCCTACGGCGGCACCTTCGTCGCGGAGACGCTCATCCACGCCCTGGACGAGCTGAAGGCCGCCTACGCCGAGGCGCTCGCTGATCCGTCCTTCCTCGAGGAATACCACCGTGAGCTCGCCCATTTCGTGGGCCGCCCCAGCCCCGTCTATCACGCCGAGCGAATGAGCCGCGAACTCGGCGGCGCGCAGATCTACCTCAAGCGAGAGGACCTCAACCACACGGGCGCGCACAAGATCAACAACACCATCGGCCAGGCCCTGCTGGCCCGGCGCATGGGCAAGCGCCGCGTGATCGCCGAAACCGGCGCCGGCCAGCACGGCGTGGCCACGGCCACCATCTGTGCGCGGTACGGCATGGAGTGCGTGGTGTACATGGGCAGCGAAGACGTCCGCCGCCAATCGCCCAACGTCTACCGCATGAACCTGCTCGGCGCCACCGTGGTGCCGGTGGACAGCGGCTCGCGCACCTTGAAGGATGCGCTCAACGAGGCGATGCGCGACTGGGTGACCCACATCGAGGACACCTTCTACATCATCGGCACGGTGGCCGGCCCTCATCCGTACCCGGCGATGGTGCGCGACTTCCAGCGGGTCATCGACGACGAGTGCCTGGTCCAGATGCCGGAGATGATCGGCATCCCGGGGCGCCAGCCCGATGCGGTCATCGCCTGCGTGGGCGGTGGCAGCAACGCCATGGGCATCTTCTACCCTTACATCGAGCACGCCGGCACCCGCCTGATCGGCATCGAGGCGGCGGGCGAGGGCATCGCCTCGGGGCGGCACGCTGCCAGCCTGAGCGCCGGCTCCCCGGGCGTGCTGCACGGCAACCGCACCTACCTGCTGCAGGACGACGACGGCCAGATCATCGAGACCCACTCCATCTCCGCGGGCCTCGACTACCCCGGCGTCGGTCCCGAGCACGCCTACCTGAAGGACATCGGCCGGGCCGAGTACATCGGCATCACCGACGCCGAGGCCTTGGCCGCCTTCCACCACCTGTGCCGCACCGAAGGCATCATCCCGGCGCTGGAATCCTCGCACGCCGTGGCCTACGCCATGAAGCTGGCCCCGACCTTGCGGCCCGACCAGCACCTGCTGGTGAACCTCTCCGGCCGGGGCGACAAGGACATCGGCACGGTGGCCGACCTGTCGGGCGCCGAGTTCTACAACCGGCCCTCCGAGGCCGGGCGCACCGTCAAGGGCGGGCCGGCCGTCGTTGCCCAGGTGGCGGCGGCCGTCGTGGCGGCCAAGGGGACGACATGAACGCGCCGAACGAAAGCCTCTCCATGGTCACTCCGCACCCGTCGCGCCAGTCCGTTCCTCAGGGCGGCCGCATCCAGGCCTGCTTCGCCCGCTTGAAGGCCGAGGGCCGCAAGGCGTTGATCCCTTACGTGACCGCCGGTGATCCCTATGCCGACATCACGGTCGACCTGATGCTGGGCATGGCGCGGGCCGGGGCCGACGTCATCGAGCTGGGCATCCCGTTCTCGGACCCGATGGCCGATGGCCCCGTCATCCAGCGCGCGGCCGAGCGGGCGCTCGCCAAGGGCATCGGTTTGCCGCAGGTGCTCGACTGCGTTCGCGCCTTCCGCGCCGCCGATGCCGACACCCCCGTGGTCCTGATGGGCTACGCCAATCCCGTCGAACGCTACGACCAGCGGCGCGGGGCCGAGGCCTTCGCGCGCGACGCCGCCGCGGCCGGTGTCGACGGCGTGCTGGTGGTCGACTACCCGCCCGAGGAATGCGAAGCCTTCGCCGAGCGCCTCATCGGCCACGGCCTCGACCCGATCTTCCTGCTGGCGCCGACCTCGACCGAGCAGCGCATGCGGGACATCGGGCGCATCGCCCGGGGCTACGTGTACTACGTCTCCCTGAAGGGCGTGACCGGCGCCGGCCACCTGGACGTCGACGCGGTGGCCCGCATGATCCCGCGCATCCGCGAACACGTGCGGGTGCCCGTGGGGGTCGGCTTCGGCATCCGCGACGCCCAGGGCGCCCGCGCCGTGGGGGCCGTCTCCGACGCGGTCGTGATCGGCTCGCGGCTCATCCAGCTCCTCGAAAACGAGACGCGCGACAATGTGGTCCGGGCCGGGTCGGCGTTCATCGCCGAGATCCGGTCCGCCCTCGACTCCCTGAAAGGAACCTCCTCATGAGTTGGCTTGAAAAACTGCTGCCGCCCAAGATGCAGCAGACCGACCCGAGCGAACGCCGCACGGTGCCCGAGGGTCTGTGGATCAAGTGCCCGTCCTGCGAGACGGTGCTCTACAAGAACGACCTGGAGCAGAACCTCAACGTCTGCCCGAAGTGCTCGCACCACCACCGCATCGGCGCCCGCGCCCGCCTGAACGCCTTCCTCGACGGGGAAGGGCGCTACGAGCTGGGCCAGGAAGTGGTGCCGGTCGATGCGCTGAAGTTCAAGGACAGCAAGAAGTACCCCGAACGCCTCAAGGCCGCCATGGAGAACACCGGCGAGACCGATGCCCTCGTGGTGATGGGCGGCGCGGTGCACACCATCCCCGTGGTGGCCGCCTGCTTCGAGTTCGACTTCATGGGCGGTTCGATGGGGTCGGTGGTCGGCGAGCGCTTCGTGCGCGGCGTCGAGACCGCCGTCGAGCAGAAGGTGCCGTTCATCAGCTTCGCGGCCACGGGCGGCGCCCGCATGCAGGAGGGCCTGCTCAGCCTCATGCAGATGGCCAAGACGAATGCCTCGCTGACCCTGCTGGCCAAGGCGAAGCTGCCTTACGTCAGCGTGCTCACCGACCCGACGATGGGCGGCGTGTCCGCCAGCTTCGCCTTCGTGGGGGACGTGGTGATCGCCGAGCCGAAGGCGCTGGTGGGTTTCGCCGGACCCCGGGTCATCCAGGACACCGTGCGCGAGAAGCTGCCCGAGGGCTTCCAGCGCTCCGAGTTCCTGGTGCAAAAGGGGGCGATCGACGCCATCGTCGACCGTCGCGAGCTGCGGGCCACCATCGCCCGCGTCCTGGCCATGCTGCAGCGCCTCAGCGCCGACGCCGTCGCCTGACCTTCCACGGCGCCACCCACGGGCGGCTGCCACAGACCGTGCGAGGGGTGGCTGCCGCCGCCTCCGTGCCAGCCGGCCCTGCGGGGCCGGTTCCCTTTCCGGCTCCCTGAGGCCGACATCCATGACGCAACCCCAAACCCTCGACGATTGGCTGGCCCACTGCGAGCGCCTGCACCCCGCCGGCATCGACATGACCCTGGCACGGGTGACCGAGCTCAAGCAGCGCCTCGGCCTGGCCTTCGGCGTGCCCGTGGTGACGGTGGCCGGCACCAACGGCAAGGGATCGACCTGCGCGATGATGGAGGCGATCGCCCTGCAGGCCGGCTACCGCGTGGGCCTGTACGTGAAGCCGCATTTCGTGCACTTCGAGGAACGCTGCCGGCTCAATGGCGAGATGGTGTCGGCCGCGCAGCTGATTCCGCATTTCGAAGCCATCGAGCAGGCCCGCGGCGACCTCGCGCTGACCTACTTCGAGTTCACCACCCTGGCCATCATGCGGCTGCTGTCCCAGGCCGACGTCGACCTGGTGATCCTGGAGGTGGGCCTGGGCGGCCGCCTGGACGCCGTGAACGTCATCGACACGGATTGCGCGGTCATCACCAGCATCGACCTCGACCACACCGACTACCTGGGCCCCGACCGCGAATCGATCGGGCGTGAGAAGGCCGCCATCATGCGCCCGGGCAAGCCAGTGGTCGTGAGCGATCCGCTGCCGCCTCAAAGCATCGCCGACCATGCAGCCGCCATCCAGGCCGACCTGTGGCGGGCCGGCCGCGACTTCCAGTTCTCCGGCGACAAGCAGCAATGGGGCTGGAGCGGCCGCCACAAGCGCTTCAACGCCCTGGCCTACCCGGCGCTGCGCGGGGCGAACCAGCTGCTCAATGCGGCCGGCGTGCTGGCGGCCTTCGAAGCGCTGGGCGACCGCCTGCCCATCACGGCGCAGGCCGTGCGCAACGGCTTGGCGGTGGTCCGGCTGCCGGGCCGCTTCCAGATCGTGCCGGGCCAGCCGACCCTGGTCCTGGATGTCGCGCACAACCCGCACGCGGTGGCAACCCTGGCGCAGAACCTGGACCAGATGGGCTACCACCCCCGCACCCACGCCGTGTTCGGCGTGATGGGCGACAAGGACATGACCGCCATCCTGGCGCGCATGGCGCCGCTGGTCGACCACTGGCATTTCTGCGACCTGCCGGTGCCGCGCGCAGCCACCGCCGCCCAGCTCGAGGCGCTCTACTGGCAGCTCGGCCTGAAGGGGCCGGGACCGGTCACGGTGCAGCGCCATCCCGATCCGCAGGTAGCGCTGCAGGCGGTGCTCTCCCGGGCAGACCCCGCTGATAGAATCGTGGTCTTCGGCTCGTTCTACACCGTCGGCGGTGTGCTGAAAGACGGGTTGCCCCGCTTGGCGGCGCAGCACGTGGCCTGACGACGACCGACGGTTCCACGGGGCCAGCCGCCCGAGGCGCCGCGGACGGCCCAGGTCGCGGTCGGGATGCCGCAAGGTCTCGCGCCGCCGGACCACGACCTCCCGCCGCCCTCCACGCCCCACTGGAACCAATCACCGCATGGGTTTGCTGTCTTTCCTGAAACGCCGTTCCGCGGACGCCCCGAGCGCCGCATCCGACGGGGTCGATTCCGTCCAACAGGCGCGCATCCGCGCGCGCCAGCGGCTGATCGGCGCCGTGGTGCTCGTGGCCGCGGGCGTGATCGGCTTCCCGGTGCTGTTTGAAACCCAGCCGCGACCGCTCTCGGTCAACACGCCGATCGAGATCGCGCGCCGCGACGCCGACACCACCACCGCCGGTTCCGGCACGGCGACGCCTCCGGCCGCCACCCCCGAACGTCCCTCCGCCCGTGCGCCGGCGGCGGTCGAACGCCATGGGGACGCGGCAGCCGTCATCACCGAGAGTGCGGCCGACTCCGGCCGCGAGGTCTCCACACCGGTCGCTTCGTCTGCCGCCACGCGGTCTTCCGACGAGAAGGCGGACAAGGGCGCTTCGGCGGCCACCCACCCGGCCGTGTCGGCCGCGGCCTCCAAACCGGAAGGCGCCGACAAAAAGCCGGCGGTCTCCGAGAAGAAGCCGGCCCCGCCCGACAAGAAGCCCGACCCCGCGCCGCTCTCCTCCGACAAGTCGCGGGCCGAGGCCTTGCTCAGCGGACACGACGCGCCTGCGCGCAACAAGCCGGCCACGCCCACCGAGGCCGAGGCCGGCCGCTACGTGGTGCAGGTCGGCGCCTTCGGCGACACCGCGGCTGCCCGCGAGGCGCGTCAGAAGGTCGAGAAGCTCGGCCTCAAGACCTACACCCAGGTGGTCGACACCTCGGCCGGCAAGCGCATCCGGGTGCGGGTCGGTCCCTTCGCCTCGCGCGCGGAGGCCGACAAGGCCGCGGGCAAGGTCAAGGGCGCGGGCCTCGCGTCGGCCGTCTTCACCTTGTGACCCTGGCTGGCCATGCCCTGGATCGATCTCCTGCTGGCCGCGGTGCTGCTGCTGTCGATCGTCGTCGGGCTGGTGCGTGGCCTGGTGTTCGAGGTGATGTCGCTGGCCGGCTGGCTGGTGGCCTACCTGGCGGCGCGCTGGCTCAGTCCGGTGGCGGCACCCTACCTGCCGGTGGGGGCGCCCGGTTCGCCGCTCAACCAGGTGGCCTCGTTCGCCTGCACCTTCATCGCCGCCCTGGTGCTGTGGTCGCTGCTGACCCGCCTCGTGCGCCTGCTGGTCCACGCCACGCCGCTGAGCGTCGTCGACCGGCTGCTGGGCGGCCTGTTCGGTGGCGTGCGCGGCGTGCTCGTCCTGCTGCTGATCGCGCTGGCGGTCGGCCTGAGCCCCGCGGCCCGGACCGCCGCCTGGGAAGATTCGCTGCTGCGGCCCTGGCTGCAGTCGGCCCTGGGCGCATTGAAGCCACTGCTTCCGCCCCAAGTTTCGGACCATCTGTCGTCCGCGGGCCGCTTTCGCGCGGCCCATTGATTTCAACCAAGGAAACGTCTTATGTGCGGCATCGTGGGTGTGATTTCGAAAGCACCGGTCAACCAGCTGATCTACGACGCGCTGCTGCTCTTGCAGCACCGCGGCCAGGACGCCGCCGGCATCGTCACCATGCAGGACACCAAGTGCTACATGCACAAGGCGCGCGGCATGGTGCGCGACGTGTTCCGCACCCGCAACATGCGCGGCCTGCCGGGCACGGTCGGGCTCGGCCAGGTGCGCTACCCGACGGCCGGCAACGCCTACAGCGAAGAAGAGGCGCAGCCCTTCTACGTCAACGCGCCCTTCGGCATCGTGCTGGTGCACAACGGCAACCTGACCAACGCCCACGCGCTCAAGCAGGAGCTGATCGACGTCGACCGCCGGCACATCAACACCACCAGCGACACCGAGGTGCTGATCAACGTCCTGGCGCATGAGCTGCAGGCCGCCGCCCGCGACCTTCCCCTCACCCCCGAGATCGTCTTCAACGCCGTGGGCGCGGTGCACAAGCGCATCCGCGGTTCGTACGCCGTCATCGCCTTGATCGCCGGGCACGGGCTGCTGGCCTTCCGCGACCCCTACGGCATCCGGCCGCTGTGCTTCGGCGAGATGCCCGCGTCTGCCGGCGGCACCGAGGTGATGGTGGCCAGCGAGTCGGTGGCCCTGGAGGGCACGGGCCACGTGCTGACCCGTGACGTCGAACCCGGCGAGGCCATCTTCATCGATGTCCACGGCACCATCCACCAGCGCCAGTGCGCGGAGCGCCCGAGCCTGAATCCCTGCATGTTCGAGTTCGTCTACCTGGCCCGGCCCGACTCGGTGATGGACGGCATCTCGGTGTACCAGGCCCGCCTGAATATGGGCGAGACGCTGGCCAAGCGGGTGATCTCCACCATCCCGCCCAACACCATCGACGTCGTGATCCCGATCCCGGAGTCCAGCCGCCCCTCTGCCATGCAGCTGGCGCAGCGCATCGGCAAGCCCTACCGCGAGGGCTTCGTGAAGAACCGCTATGTCGGGCGGACCTTCATCATGCCGGGGCAGGGGGTGCGCAAGAAGTCGGTGCGCCAGAAGCTCAACGCCATCGGCGTCGAGTTCAAGGGGCGCAACGTGCTGCTGGTCGACGACTCCATCGTGCGCGGCACCACCTCCAAGGAGATCGTCCAGATGGCGCGCGACGCCGGGGCCCGCAAGGTCTACATGGCCTCGGCCGCGCCGCCGGTGCGCTACCCCAACGTGTACGGCATCGACATGCCGACCAGCGAAGAGCTGATCGCGCACAACCGCAGCATCGAAGAGATCCGCGAATTCATCGGGGCCGACGCGCTGATCTACCAGGACGTCGAGGCCATGAAAACCGTCGTGGCGGCGCTGCGTCCGGGCTTGGCGGGCTTCGAGGCCTCGTGCTTCGACGGTCGCTACGTGACCGGCGACGTCTCGCTGGCCGATTTCGATGCCATCGCCGCCCAGCGCAAGACGTCGCAGATCGACGAAGAAGAGGTGGGCGAACGCACCCGGCTGGCGCTGCAAAGCGCCTCGGAGCGCGGCTGATGGCCGGCATCCCGGCCGGTGCCGGTCCCAAAAAGCGCCTGCCCCGCACCTCGCTGCCCGAGGGCCTGCACCCCGACACCCTGGCGGTGCGCGAGGGCCTGCCCGCCACGGCCTGGGGGGAGCACTCCGAGGCGCTGTTCCTGACCAGCAGCTTCGTGCAGCCCGATGCCGCCACCGCCGCGGCGCGCTTCGCCAACGAGGAAGAAGCCTTCACCTACTCGCGCTTCACCAACCCGACGGTGATGATGTTCGAACGCCGGCTGGCGGCGCTCGAAGGCACGTCGGGCTGTGTCGCGACCTCCAGCGGCATGGGGGCCATCCTGCTGCTGGGCCTGGGGCTTTTGAAGGCGGGCGACCACGTGGTCTGTTCGCAGAGCGTCTTCGGCGCCACCATGGCGCTGCTGGGCCGCGAGTTCGCCAAGTTCGGCGTCGAGACCACGTTCGTCCCCCAGACCGACCTCGCCGCCTGGCGAGAGGCCGTGCGGCCGAACACGCAGCTGCTGTTCGCCGAATCGCCCACCAATCCGCTGACCGAGGTCTGCGACATCCGCCAGCTCGCCGATATCGCGCATGGGGCAGGGGCCTTCCTGGCCGTCGACAACTGCTTCTGCTCACCGGCACTGCAGCGGCCGGCGGCATACGGCGCCGACTTCATCGTCCATTCGGGCACCAAGTACCTCGACGGCCAGGGCCGGGTGCTGGCCGGCGCGATCTGCGGCGACGAATCCTTGATCAACGACAAGCTGGTGCCGGTGATGCGCAGCGCCGGCATGTCGCTGTCGCCCTTCAACGCCTGGGTGGTGCTCAAGGGGCTGGAGACGCTGTCGATCCGGATGCAGGCCCAGAGCGGCCGCGCGCTCGAACTGGCCGGCTGGCTCGAGCGGCAACCCGCGGTCGAGCGCGTGTTCTACCCCGGGCTCGCCTCGCACCCGCAGCACGAACTCGCGATGGCCC
>Ga0207667_10011952_pt1 | contig 10051 bp, 8 predicted proteins | sample KBSCornC52_FD_184301 | JGI IMG/M metagenome (GOLD analysis project Ga0207667, IMG submission 184301) | Corn rhizosphere microbial communities from Kellogg Biological Station, Michigan, USA - KBS Corn C5-2 (SPAdes) (version 2) | ecosystem: Host-associated > Plants > Roots > Rhizosphere > Soil ... | reverse complement strand
GCCCCAGCCGAACTTCGACTTGCTGGCGCCTTCGGAGTGCCAGCTGCTTACGCCCGCCTGGGCCTCCGCACGGAAGCCGCGAAGCTCCTGAGCATTCGCCTGCGTGGCCGCCATGCCTAGGACTAACGCGAGCCCCGAAATAACGCCGGTGTGCAATCGCCTCATGATTGTAACCCCTTTCTACTGAATAACTTTAGTTCTCAAAGTAAACATTTATTTAATTTCGGACGTACCCATGAATTCATGAGCAACGCATGGCGATGAATAGCAGCAATGCGGCTTGTTCCAAAGCGAAACCGCGCAAACTGCGAGATTTTGTCAATTCAAGGCTCTTCTTCTCCCACATCAGCGGCTTAGCGCAAGACTTGCCATATGGGTTGAGACGCAAAATGAGGGTATCGGGTTCCCGCAATGTCGGGATTCTGCCAAGATATGTTGCCGCGGCGCAACAGCGCCGTGGCACCGAGTCCGAATGATCGGTGCCGGATCATCAAGGAAATTCCGATGCATCGCTTGGTTGCCTTCGGAGGCGGCCAGCCGTAGGAATGGACGTCTTAAAGCGGTCACAGCTTCGGTATTTCGCTTAGAAATGAATAGATTGCTTGCAGGCAATCCTCTTCAAGGGTGTGCTTCGGAGCGGCCGCCTGAGCTCACAATATGGCAGACTTTAGCATATCATGGAGCTTTCGTTAGTCTCTCTTAGATCTGAAAAGAACTCTAACCGGCGGTCTTAGAATTCACGATGTCTATTCAAGCCCTTGACGTTCCTTCTGAGAGATCCAGCCCGGTCCGTCGGGCGTTTGTCGTTGTGGGAATGCACCGCAGCGGAACTTCAGCGATGACGCGGACCCTGTCGCTGCTCGGCGCGGCACTTCCCAAAGGATTGATGCCTGCCGTCGATGAAAACAACGAAACAGGCTTTTGGGAGCCGCAAAGCATCGCGGACCTCAACGACGAGATTTTGCAGACGCTGGATTCCGAGTGGGACGATGTGTTTGCATTTCGCCCTAAGGAGTACCTTTCGAACTTCGATCGTTTCTATTTGGGACGCGCCGTTGATCTGCTGGATCAGGAATACAACGGAGCGGAAGTAATCGTGCTAAAGGACCCGCGCGTCTCCGTCCTTACGTCTTTCTGGGAAAGGGCTCTAGGGGGGGCGGGTTACTCGACGACCTATATCATCATGGTTCGAAATCCACTGGAAGTGGCTGAATCTCTCCGGGAACGCGATGGCTTTCCGCGTGAGAAATCGCTGCTCTTGTGGGAGAGCTACATGTTGGCAGCAGAGCGAGATACTCGCGAACTTGAAAGAGTCTTCGTCGCTTACAACGCTCTGCTCGATGATTGGCGTCAAGTTGCGCGGCGGATCGAAGAAACGGCCGGGTCCCCCTTCGCTCGTGATACTACTACCGCTGCCTTGGAAATTGATCGTTTTCTCAAGCGCCGCATGCGTCATTACAGAGCCAGCGCTCAGGATCTCAATTCCCGGATCGACATCTCTGAGAACGTTAAGACGCTGTATCGCCTGCTGGTGAACGCTTGTGAAGGCGCTGAAATTGATCATTCGGCATTCGACACCGTTCGATCTGAACTCGCAAAAATGGACAATCTCGTGGGTCCATTGCTTGCGGATCTCCGTGGCAAAGTGCAGCGACTGTCTCGCGAGCTCGGCGATATCGGACGCACGAACGGGGAATTCACGGCCCGAATCGAGTCTCTTGAACATGATCTCATGGGCGAACGGTCGGAACACGAGAACCGGCGGCTAGAAGCCGAGCAGACTCGTTCTGAATTGGCTCAAGCTCGGATAAGCATCGAGGAACTTCGAGTTCAGGTATCGGAGGGCCAAAAGCGCGCCGAGGCTGAGCTGGATCTCAAGAAGCAGATCGAATCCGAGCTTGCCTCATGGAAGAGCCTCCATGAGCGCGAGCAGGAGAGCAGGATTCAACTGACTCAATCTCTTGAACACGCCAAGAGGGAAACTCGGAATGCTGAGTTGCGACTGAATAAGTGCCTTGGGGAAATTTCATCGCTCACGTCGGAATTGCAGCAAAGTGAAATGGCGGCGAAGGAAAGTCTAAGTGTCTTGGAACGGAAAGAAGCTGAGGCGCTCGCGGCGGCGGCCCAGGCTCGTGATGAATTGGCAAGGAAGGAAAACGAACTGCGTGAGGCTGTTGCTGAGTCGCACCTCATGGATGCACGGCTCAACCAGCGATTCAGGGAAATTGCCGAATTGACTGAGCTGCTTGCCGAACGACAGGGAATCGAAGCGCGGCTGCTTCAACAACTCGACTGGTTGAGGGCAGCTGGAACGGCGCTCCTCAATGGTTCAACCACCTGGAAAGGCCGGTTGCTCGGGATCTTGCCGGCAAGCTTTCATCGCAAGCGACAGCGGCGGCGTTTAATGGAAAGGGGCCTTTTTGACGGAGCCGCTTATCTTGCGGCAAATCCTGACGTCGCGGCTGACGGGGCCGATCCGCTGCGACATTATTTGGAGCACGGAATCGGCGAAAATCGCCCCCGGGACTGACAGGACCTATTAGCATGTATTTCGTCAGCGAGGACGAGCTTGCTGCTCTCCGCAATTCGGGACAATTCGACGGCCATTGGTATCTGGAACAGTATCCAGACGTAAGTATGCTCGGGATGGATCCGGCTACTCACTATCTTTGGATCGGCAAACAACTCGGCCGGGCTCCGCGCGCCGATGTTGCAGCCGAGACTTCATCGATCGAGCCAATGAGCGGCGTGTCCCGCGCCAATAACAGAAACCAAGTGACGGATTACTCCAACGGGGCGCGCAATATTGAACTAGAAATTCCAAAAGATTCGGGAATGACGATCAATCGAGATGATCGAGGCTGGAGGCAGCAGAAAAAAAGAAGGTGGCATGAGCGCAGTGCGTTTGCAGCGGTGATTGAGAAGTACAGTATGCGTGGGAAGAGTCGGATGAAGCGGGAATACGATCTTATCGAAAGCAGTGGTCTGTTTGACCCAGAATATTACTTGACCTCAAACCCGGACGTTGCCGCGGAGGCAGCGGACCCGCTTCGCCATTATCTTGAGCATGGCTGGCGTGAAGCGCGTAATCCAAATCCGCTATTCGATACGCAATGGTACCTTGATGCTTCCCCGGACGTATTGGAATCCGGCATCAATCCCCTGTTGCACTATTTGCGGTTTGGAGGGTTTTGCGGACGCGACCCGGGACCAAAGTTCGACAGTAGCTGGTATTTGGCCGAATATCCTGACGTGGAGCGAGAGGGTACGAATCCCCTTGCCCACTTTCTGCAGCATGGTCAGTTCGAAGGCCGGTTGCCCGTTAGACCGGGATCCACCGCAGTGGGAATGGTCGGCGCCTATGAACGCTGGGTTGAGGTCAATAAGCTCAGCGATCGCGATATCATTGAACTTCGAGCGAAGCTCGCGGCAAAGTCCGCGAAACTGCCGAAGATCTCGGTTGTAACTCCCGTTTACAACACCAGTCGCGTTTTGCTCGAAGAGCTAATCGATTCGGTTCGGGCGCAACAATATGAAAATTGGGAGCTTTGTCTTGTTAACGATGCCAGTCCTTCATCGCATGTCGTTCCACTGCTCGATGGTTTTGAAAAATCAGATGAACGCATTCGCGTAGCGCATTTGGCAAGTAATGGCGGAATTTCTGTCGCGACCAACGCTGCTGTTGCAATGGCAAGTGGAGATGTCGTTGTTTTCCTAGATCATGATGATCTGCTGACATGCGACTGCCTTGCAGAGCTAGCGATTTATTACGCCGATCACCCTGATGCTGACATAGTGTACAGCGACGACGACAAGATCGATCTGAAGGGACGCAGATATGCGCCCCAATTCAAGCCCGATTGGTCTCCGACGTTGTTGTTGTCCTGGATGTACATGGGCCATGTGTTCAGCGTGCGCAGGGAAGTTTTTGAGGCGCTTGGCGGGTTTCGTCCACAATTCGATGGGTCTCAGGACTACGATTTTGCACTTCGGGCGGCGGAAGTTGCACGGCATGTCGGGCACATTCCGAAGATCCTTTATCACTGGCGAGCTGTCGAAGGCTCGACGGCGATGGGAGGTGATGCGAAGCCTGATAGCATGCACCGTGGTCGTGCTGCGGTTGAGGAGGCGTTGAAGCGCCGCGGAATGGAAGGCGCGCTAGCGGTGCATCCCGACTGGGCGGCGCTTGGAAATGTCGGAATGTATGACCTTGTGTTTCCGCACGAAGGTCCATCGGTAACGATCATCATTCCGACCAAAAATAACGTTTCCTTGTTACGGAATTGCTTAGAATCACTCAAAAAGACGCTTTATCGAAATTACAGCGTCCTGATCCTCGATAATGAAAGTTGCGATAATGAAACTCTTGAATACCTTCGTTCGATTAATGAGTCAGAAGGCGTTCGGGTTGTCAGAATTGCAAGTCCATCAAGCGGATTCAGTTTCGCTAACCTCAATAACGAAGGAGTTAAACTGAGCTCTTCAGATTATATATTGTTTTTAAATAACGATACGGAAGTAATCAGTCCTAATTGGCTTAGTCAGATGGTTGGCTACGCGAAGATAGATGGCGTCGGTGCGGTAGGCGCGCGGCTTTATTTTGCAGATGGTACTATACAACACGCGGGCATTGTTCACGGTTATCACGAGGGTCTTGTCGGGCATGCCTTTCGCGGACTTCAGCCACATGAATGGGGCTATCTCGGTTTCGTTCGGAGCTCGCGGGAATATTCAGGTGTTACTGCGGCATGTTTATTGACTCCACGTGCGCTGTTCGAGGAGCTTGGTGGTTTCGATGAGCAGAATTTCGCCGTAGCCTACAATGATGTGGATTATTGCTACCGGTTAGTAAAAAGTGGACGGTCCTGCGTCTACTGCGCCTCCGCAGAACTTTGGCATTATGAAGGGAAGAGTCGCGGCTACGAAGACGATCCGACCGAACGAGCGAACTTGAGAAGGTTCTACGGCGATTGGGTCGACCCTTGGTACAATCCTAACTTGTCGCTCGAAAATGAGCGCTTTGAAATCGAACCGGCGCGGCCCGAAACGTCGAGTGACAAACCGATCAGGCTGGTCGCCGTATCTCATAATTTGAACCGGGAGGGCGCTCCAATCGTCCTCATGGATCAAATCATTGCGCTCTCGCGGAGCGGCGCAATCGACCCATTGGTGTTGTCGCCGACGGATGGTCCTTTACGTGCGTTGTATGAAACGGCTGGCATTCCGGTAATGGTTGCCGAAGCAGTCATGCGTGGCGTTAAGGACGCTGACACGCAATTTGTGGCCCTATCGGGTATCGGAACGTTGTTCGGGGCATTTCGTGCGGAAGTCGTGCTTGCCAATACATTGCAGACTTATTGGGCGATCAAGGCTGCAAAGATGGCGAACGTGCCATCGATTTGGGCACAGCACGAGAGCGAGCCGTGGGAGACCTATTTCGATTACCTCCCGCCCGACATGCGACCCGCTGCTTACGAGGCTTTTGCCGAAGCATATCGAGTCTTATACGTTGCCGAAGCTACGCGCCGCGCGTGGAAGCCCGTCGAGACTCGCGGAAATTTTAAGGTGATCAGGCACGGGATAGCGCAGGAAGAACTGGCTTCGAACAAGGATCGCTGGACGCGTCAGGCCGCACGCAAAGCACTCAACGTTCCGGAAGATGCACAAGTTCTTTCTGTGGTGGGCACGGTATGTCGCCGGAAGGGTCAATTGGATCTGATCCAGGCTTACAACAAGCTTCCAGCTGAGCTACGCGAGAAAACATACGTATTTCTCGCGGGAGCGCTTGCTGAGTCCGATTATGTGGAAGAGTTGCGGGCCGCAGTTGTCCACACGGAGAACATAGTTCTTGCCGGGCATACCGATGACCCGTTTCTTTATTACGCCGCCAGCGACATCTCGATCTGCACCTCTCGAGTGGAAAGCGCTCCGAGAGTCATTGTCGAAGCAATGGCCTGCGGGCTCCCGATCATCACCACGCCCGTTTTCGGCATTCCCGAACTCGTCAGAAATAACGTCAACGCACTCTTTTACCAAGTTGGCGATGCCAACGCGCTTGCTGAGCTGATCCAAAAGTTGCTTGGTGATGACCTCTTGCGTTTCAAACTTGGAGCGAATGGTCCCAAGGTTCTTGCGGGACAGCCTGGGTTCAAAGAAATGGTTGAGCAGTACACTTGCGTAATTCGCCAGGCCGTCAACCTGTACGGCGGCCGAACGACGAGCGACGAGCGTCTAAATAGATTCACAGCCAATGCCGTCGTTCCGGCAGCCAATTTGAGCGAAAATGAGACTGTCATCGCATCGACAGCTATTCTCCGGGATGCAGCCCGATGGTGAGGGCCGCAAATCGGCGATTGGATGCTGATGCCACTGGTCTAGTCCCGATGGCGAATGTTCCGTTCACGCACCCGCATGCCCTGTCTTTGTGCGCCGAACATGAGAAGTTCGAAGACGTGAAGGTGCGGTCGGCATTGGTTGACAACCTTTACCGCCAGCTCGAGCAGATACCATTCCTCCAAAGTCGGATTCGCCGTCTCGAAGCCGATTTGGCGAGCGCTGAAGGAGCGATCGATCAGTTGAATTCTCGCTTGGCAGACCGCCATTTGGAGCTTGCCCGGACGACTAAGGCGCTTCTTTTGGAAGAAGAATGCTCGGAGGAAGAGAAACGAGCCTCGGCACAATTGCTTGGCATTCTGCGGACGATCATGACGGACGCCCCTTGGTGGTGGTACCTCATGCCGAAGAGTTGGCGTGGTAAACGAGTTGCAAGTCGCCTGGCGCGTCAAGGATTGTTCGACGCCGAAGCTTACGCAGCCCAATTCCCAGACGTGAGCGCCGGAGGGCAGGAGCCCTTGCGACACTTCGTTTTCCACGGCTTCGAGGAGTTGCGCGCGGGTGCGCGATAGGCCCGTCGACCTGCTACTTCGGGGGGTTCGAGATGCGCAAAGCAGTCAAATTAAATAGGAAAAACGCTTGCGAGCGGGTAAGCCGTGACCTCAATGATGACGCCCTCCCGGCATCAGGGAGTCGAAGCATGTACCTAGAGGAATCGAATGAACGTTAGCACGATCGACCATGACGCACTTCGTCGAGTGGTGCTGAGATCGAAAACCCGCGGTTGGTTTTACCGTCGTCGATGGGCCATTCTATTCGTCGGACTGCCCACGCTGACGGCAGTCATCTACTACGGATTGATTGCTTCGCCCGTCTACGTTTCACAATCGAGCTTTGTAATCAAAAGCCCGGGTCAGAAGTCGTCGCCGACATTGTCCTTGGCGAATCTCGTTCAGACCAGCGGACTGTCGGCAGGCCAAGAGCAGACGAAAGAGGTCGTGCAATATATTCAGTCACGAAATGCTCTGAAGGATCTGCAGGGGTCAATTGACATGCGAGATCGTTTCTCTCGTGGAGGCATTGATTTCTTAAGTCGATTCCCAGGGCTCTTTGGAGAGCGGTCGTTCGAAAGCCTTTATAAGTATTACGGCTCAATGGTTTCATCCGGCGTCGATCCTGAAAGCGGTCTCGCGGTCGTTGAAGTGCATGCTTTCGATCCCGGTGACGCGTATGCAATCAATGCGAGATTGCTGGCCCTAAGCGAGGACCTCGTAAACCGGCTCAATCAACGCGCGGAAGGACAGGCCATTCAAGAGGCCGAACGTCGCGTGGCCGCGGCAGAAGACCGCGTTCGCAACGCTCGCATGGCGATAAGCGCCTATCGCAATCAGCAGGACCTAATCGATCCTACGAAACAAGCCGCTGCTGTTCTCGACGTTTCAAGCAAGCTGGTGGCGGAACAAGCGGCTCTTCAGGCGCAACTCGACTTGATGCTCCGTGTTACTCCACGCAATCCCTCCATCGACGCGTTGCGCAATCGGATTATGGCCGTTGGCCGGGAAATTGCGGCGCAGAACGGGCGGGCGGTCGGAACGCCGACTGGCATTGCGTCAAAGCTTTCGACGTATGAGAAGCTCAATGTCGAGCAGGAGTTTGCGACCCAGATACTCACTGCCGCCAACACGGCGCTAGAATCGGCGCGAGCCGATGCACAGAAGCAGCAATTCTATCTTGAGCGCGTCGTCGAGCCGAACAAGCCTGACATGCCGACGCTCCCGCATAGGCTTAGGCAGATACTGATCGTTTTTGGCGCATCGCTCTGCCTCTATTTCATTGGATGGATGCTGATCGTCGGAATCCTTGAACACGCTCCGGAAGACTGAGCGTGAATACTCTTCCCGGCGGCTGGCGGATTCAGCGTCGCGTAGTTGGCGCGCTCATGGTGCGCGAGCTGGTTACACGTTTTGGTCGCGAGAACATCGGCTTTCTCTGGATGATGGTCGAGCCGCTGCTCTTTGCGGTTTTGGTGGGAATCCTATGGCGTTTTATGAAGGGTCCCGAGGAGCACGGCGTCAGCATCATCGCATTCGTAGCCAGCGGATATATTCCGCTCACACTGTTCCGCAATGCCGTTAACCGATCAGTGCGCGTATTTAGCGTCAATAGTAGTTTGATGTATCATCGTCAGATCAAGATCCTCGATTTCATTTTCGTCCGCTTTCTGATCGAGATGATCGGCGCCATGATGGCTTATCTATTTATAGCCATCTTATTGGGGATGCTTGGCGAGTTTCCAATGCCCGCAGATCTTGGAGCGCTTCTGATGGGCTGGTTTCTGTATTGCGGCTTTACATTTTCTTTGTGCCTCGTTTTGGCGCCCCTCTCCGAGATGTCTGACGTGCTCGAGAAAATCATGCCTGTCACGACTTACATCATGATTCCTTTTTCGGGCACGTTCAATATGACGTCTTGGCTTACGCCCAGCGCTCAAAGGGCGATGTACTATTCTCCCTTCGTTCAGGGCATGGAGCTAATGCGCCACGGCATTTTTGGCGATCGTATCAATGCCCAATGGAATTTTGGCGTTCCTGTTGCAGCGTCGATGATCTGCATGGTCATCGGGCTCGCCATGTGTCGAAGAGTCAGGCGTGAATTGGTGGTCGAATGATCGCCTGTGAAGAGATTACCAAATGCTATCCGATGGGCAGCGGGAGAAAGCATGTCCTGAAGGGCTTGGATTTTGACATTCGACCCGGCGAGCACGTTGGCTTTTTGGGCCGGAACGGCGCAGGCAAGACGACGCTGATAAAGTTGATTGGCGGTGTTGAGATGCCGACGTCGGGAAGGATTCGGCGCAATATGAGCGTTTCGTGGCCGCTTGGATTCGGCGGCGGTTTTCAGGGCAGCCTGACCGGCTATGACAATGCCCGTTTCATCGCTCGTATTTATGGCCATGAGTATCGCGAGATTCGTGACTTTGTGGAGGACTTCACGGAACTCGGGCCGCAGCTAAGAATGCCCGTGAAAACCTATTCGTCCGGTATGAGAGCTCGTTTGGCTTTCGCTTTGTCTCTCGCTATCGAATTCGACTGCTATCTGATCGACGAAGTCATCATGGTCGGTGATGCGAATTTCCATAAGAAATGTCATTATGAGCTTTTCGAGAAGCGCGGGGATCGCGCTCTCGTTCTCGCATCTCATAGCGCAGATCTAATTCGTGAATTCTGCGATCGTGCCCTGGTTCTCCATCAGGGCCTTGGAACCCTTTATTCCGATGTGAACGAGGCGCTCGACGTTTATGCTTCGCTGTAGAAATTAGTCGGAACTGTGGACTCATTCCTGCAAGTATTCTTTCACAACCGAAAAACGAAAGTCTCGCTGTACCGGTCGAGGTTCGGGTTGTGTAGCGGGTCCTCGTAGGTCTTGGTGCCCCATCGTTCCTGAAGCGTGTTCAGTTCGCCGCGGTAACGCTCGATGTTCAGCGGGGACAGGTCGTCGCCGCGCGATTTCGATTCGTGATGCAGAAGCACTGCATGAGGCACATAGACATTTCGCCACCCCGCCGCCTGAAGCTTCAGGCACAGGTCGACGTCGTTGAACGCCACTGCGAGTCCCTCTTCATCAAGGCCGCCGACGGCTTCGAACTTCGCTTTTTCCACTACCAGGCAGGCCGCGGTCACCGCGGTCACGAATTGCGCCACATGGGGCATTCGAAAGT
>Ga0207667_10011951_pt1 | contig 10051 bp, 12 predicted proteins | sample KBSCornC52_FD_184301 | JGI IMG/M metagenome (GOLD analysis project Ga0207667, IMG submission 184301) | Corn rhizosphere microbial communities from Kellogg Biological Station, Michigan, USA - KBS Corn C5-2 (SPAdes) (version 2) | ecosystem: Host-associated > Plants > Roots > Rhizosphere > Soil ... | reverse complement strand
CTGTTGCATCTGAGCGGACTTGCCTCGGATCAGGTGCAGCAGATTCGCCAGATGGCCCATGAAAGGGCCATGGCACAGGTGCAGCACGCCAACGCCCTGCAGCAGCAGGCAACCCAGGTAGCCGGACAGGCGCAACTGGCCGACCAGCAAGCCGGCAACCAGTCGCAATTGCAGGCGGAAGCCGCCGCGCAACAGCCGCAATCGCAAGCCGCATGACCCCGCGCGAATACCGCCTGCACAAGGACGATCTGATCCGGCGCGAGCATGAGGCCCGCACGCGAGCCCAGCTTGCTGCTGCGGCCGTCGAACAGACCCGCGGCACGGACGCCTATGACGAGGCCGTCGACCGGCTGCGCCTCGCCTCGGAAGAACTCGAAACCCTAATGCACGAAACAGGAGAATTCGACTGATGGGTAAACGCCCGACTGAAGAAGACCTCGGCATCGAGCCGACCGCCGAAGAGCAGGAAATCCTGTCGCGGCCACCGGCGCCTACCGAGCCCGACGATGACATTCCCGTCGACCGCGAGGACGACGAAGGCGACACGCACCAGCTCGCGGTCGCAAAGCCCGAAGGCGAGCCCCGAGCCAAAGACCCGGTGACGGGCAAGTTCGTCGCCAAGCCGGCCAAGGACGCTCCAGCGCCGGACGCAGCCGCCCAGCCGAACGCGGTCAAGCCGCCGCCGGGCTTTGTCGACAACCGGGCGTTGCAGGAAGAGCGCGCGCTGCGCCGGCAGACCGAAGAGCGCATGCAAGTGCTGCTCGAAACGTTGCAGAAGCGTGAGGCGCGCGAAGCAAAAAAGGACGAGCCGCCGGTCCCGGCCAAGCCTGCCCTCGAGGTCGACCCGCTCGCTTTCGTCGGCGATGTAAACGACCGCCTGACGCGCATCGAAAACGAGACCAGGGCGCAGACCGAAGCCCGGCAGGCCGAAGAAAGGGATGCCCAGGAGTTCCAGCAGGCGCTCAACGTCGCCGGGCCGCAGTTCAACGAGGCCAAGGCGGCAAATCCGGCCGTGGAACGAACCTATGGCGCGCTGCTCGAATCCATCGCCCGCGAAATCTGCTTCAACAACGGCATTCCGGCCGACAATGCCCGGATGACGCCGGCGCAGCGGGATTTCATTGCCCGCGAAATGACCAAGATGGAGCGCGCTCACATCCGGCACGCCGTGGCCACGGGCCAGAACGTCGCCGAATACATGATGAACTTCGCTGCGGTGCGCGGGATCAGCCAGCAGGCCCCCGACGCCGCAGAACCCCCCACTGGCGCAGTTCCGCCGGTCGCGCAGCCGGCTGCCAAGCCGATTGCCGAACGCAAGGCCGCCCAGCAGCGGCATATGTCGATCGGCGACCTACCGGGATCGGCTGCGCCGTCCACCATTACGGCAAAAGACCTCGCCAAGATGTCGGCCAAGGAATTCGCGGCGTTCGCGAAGACCCTCGGCGACGCCGGTATGGACGAGCTTTTCGCCAAGGCCTGATTTCAGGTCAGACGTGCATTGAGCCGAAAGGCTCCTTCGGTGGCGACTGCCGTTAAAGTCGCACCAGACTACTCGGCTGCGTCCCCCGCTACCGGACGCTTCGCCCGAGCCTTGCGGCGTTAAGCAGGCACCTTCCTCAAAACCCTGTTCTAACACCAGCAAGGAGCCATTCCGTGGCCACCACTCTGATTGGCGTGAACGACGCCCTTGCCGTAAAGCTGTGGGCCAAGCGCCTCGCTTACGACATCGTTTACAAGACCGATATCTCGCCCCTCATCGGGGAGAGCGACAACGACATCATCCAGATCAAGTCCGAAACCTCCAAGGGTGCCGGCGATCAGGTGACGTATCAGCTGATGAAAAAGCTGACCCAGGACGGCATCACCGAAAACCAGGTCGCGCAGGGCAACGGCGAAAGCCTCTCGCTCTACTCCGATGCCATCCTCATCAACGAGTTGCTGTTTAACGTCGGGATCCCCAACAAGGGCCGCTCGATCGATGCACAGCGCACCCTGCTCGACCTCCGCACTGCCGCCCGTCGCGGCCTGAAGACCATCTGGGGCGAACGCCTCAGCGTGACGTTCTTCAACCATGTGTGCGGTTACACCCCCCAGACCGACCTGCGCTATGCGGGCAACAATGCGATCATCGCGCCCAGTTCGACGCGCCGCATCATCACCCGCGTTGCCGGCCCGACGACCTCGACTGCCGATGAGGCGATCACGTCGGCCGACACCTTCGACCTGCGTTACGTCGACTATGCCCGTGAGCTTGCGGAGAGCGCATCTTCGCCGGTCCACCCGATCAACGTCACCGGCATGGAAGGCGGCAACGATATTGCCGGGCTCAAGTACGTGATGTTCCTGCATCCGTACCAGGTCACCGATCTGCGCACCAACACCTCGACGGCCCAATGGTTCGATATCCAGAAGGCAGCGATGCAGGGCGGCAAGATCAGCGGCAATCCGCTCTATACCGACGCCATCGGCGAGTACAACAACGTCATCCTGCGGAAGTCGCCGCACGTGACGCAGGGCGTCAACTCGTCGACTGGTGCTGCGATCACCACGGTTCGCCGTGCCGTGCTCGTGGGTGGCCAGGCGGCAGCGATCGCGTTCGGCCAGGACATGTCGGATACCGACTTCAACTGGAACGAGGAACTATTCGACCACAAGCGCAAGATGGAAGTCTCGGTGATGACCATCTGGGGCATGAAGAAGATCCAGTACGCCTCGACCGACGCCAACACTGTGGTTGTCAGCTCCTACGCTGCCAAGCACACCAACTAAGGAGCGGAGCAAATGGCTACCAACACCGCTGGCACTGTTGCCCGCAACAACTACGACCAGGACATCGGTTATCTGCGCAAGCGCGTCACCTTCAACGGCGCCGCGGCCTCGAATGGTCTGCCGACCGTGGCCTACACCAATACGACCATCAATCTTGGTGTTCTGCCGGCCGGCGCGACCATCCTTGCGCCGATCTCGGGCGTCGACGTGCTCACCGTGTTCAACGCGGGCACCAACAACAACCTGTCCATCGGCATTACCGGCACGACCGCGAAATATGCTTCGGCATCTTCGCTGCTGACCGCCGGTTTCGTCGCCATGGCGGTTGCCGTTGGCCATACCGTCGATGTCGACACGCCGCTCATCGCGACGCTCAACATCACCGGGACCGCGCCCACGACCGGCGACATCGTCATCGTCATTGCCTTCACCAAGGGCAACGACTTCAACAACGCCGCCTAAGGCATGTGAGGAGGGCTTCGGCCCTCCTCCTTCAAAAGGAGAACTCACATGGCCGCTTCCGGCACTCAGAGCGCATCGCAGAACGAGAACGTCAAATTGGGCGGTCTCACCGTGCTCAACACCGACGCCAACGCCTCGTTCGCGTGGCCCGTCAACACTGGCGTCGCGGCGGCGGGCTCGACGCTCACCGACGCTACGCAAATCTATCCCGGCATTACCGTCATTTCCGGCGCCGATGGCACCAAGGGCGTCAAACTCCCGCCGGCGCCGGCGCCGGGCACCATCGTGCTCATCAAGGGCACGACTTCCGGCGTGCTCAAGGTGTGGCCAGACGCGGCGGCAACCATCAACGCAATCTCGTCCAACGGTGCGTTGTCGATGACGACCGGCCTCATGCCGCTGCTGCTGTTCGCGACCTCCGCCACGCAGTGGTACACGCTGCCGCTGGTCGCGAGCTAACCCCGACATGGACGACGCTTTGTCGTTCATCATGGACGCGCAGGAACTCGGACTCCTGCCGGTGCTTGCGCGTCCAGCCAATACCGAACCGCCGAAGGTCAAGGGCCATTGCCGCTACTGCGGTAAGCCCGTGAAACAAGGCGTCTTCCTGCATGAAAAGTTCTGCACGGCGAGGCCAAAGTGAGCACCACAGTCTATACGCTCACCGGCATGTTGGCCGAAATGCAGTCGGACACCGGCCGCACCGCGACAGCGCAGGTCGATGCCATGCGCCGCGCCATCGAGCGCGCGATCTATTTCTATCAGAAGCGCAGTTTCTGGTTCAACGAGACGCGCTCCGCCACCTTCAACACCGTCATCGGGACCGACACCTACACCTTCAACACGGCGACGACGACTGGAACGATCGGCTACGAGTTCGATCGCATCGACGGCTGCTGGATCACGTTCGCCAGCGGCGATGTCCGCGAAATGATGCTGTCGCACTACGATGATTTCGAGGAAGACGCCGACAACGAGACCACCAACGGCCAGCCGACCCAATTCGGCTACGTCAATAACGCCCTCCGCTTCGATTATGCGCCCGATGCCGTCTATAGCGTGCGGCTCGCCGGTCATCTGATCCTTGCGGGCCCGCAGACCGACGATGAGACCGACAATCCATGGATGACGGAAGCCTACAACCTCATCATGTCGCGGGCCAAGGCCGAGCTCTACACGCATCGGTGGGAAGATTATGTCGCCGGGTCCGTGATGCAGACGGCCGAACAATTGGCGCTCAAGGCCCTCACCGACGCGACGGTCGACAAGTTGCGCACTGGCTACGTGACGGCGACGGAATTCTAAATGGGCGCCTTTGGAGCATGGCAGCCGGACCGGGGAGAGATCGCCAGTCCGCTGATGGTGGCTGACGGTTGCATTCCGACGCCGGACGGGTGGGGGCCGTATCCCTCGCTGTTCTCGCCAAGCACCGCGACCGCGCTTCCCGATGCGCCGCGCGGCGTGTTCTCGGTCGTGCTCAATGCCGGCCAATGGGAGGCGTTCGGCTTCACCTCGAGCGCGTTCTACCAGCTCAACGCGGATTTCACCTGGACCAGCGCGATCGGCTCCGGCTATGCGTGCCCGACCGGCTATGATTGGTCCGGGCTGCACTTCGGCAACAAGCTGCTTTTCACCAACACGGTGGACGGGCTCCATTCGTACGATGTCGAGGCCGGTGGCGCGGTCAGCTATATTTCTGCGGCTGGCGATCCCGGATTTGTCTTCACCTGCGCCAACTTCGTGATCGCGCTCAACTGCAAGGATGCGAGCGGCAATCGTGATGCGCGGCTGATCAAAACCTCAGGGTTCAACGACCAGACCAATTGGACAACAGACGGCGCAGATTATCAGGAATTGGCGGACGGGGAAAACCTGCTCTGCGGCTTCGACCTCAAGCAGAACAACGCTCTTTTGGTCCAGCAGCGCGCCTTCGTGCTGATGCAGTTCGGCAATGCCCCTGGTGGTGCGCAGTTCTCGCTCCAGAAGATTTCAAATGGCCGCGGTGCTGTCGGCGCCAAATCCTGTGTGTCGTTCGACGGCCTAGTATTCGGGCTTGCAACGGACGGCTTCTGGCGCTTCGACCTGACCAACGGCTTGAAGTTCATCGGCGCCAACGAGGTTGACCAGACGTTCCTCCAGGCAGTTGATCAAGGCAATTTCGGGCTGGTGCAGGGGGCGGTCGATCCAATCCGGCGCGTCGTGCTGTGGCGCTATAAGCGTTCGGTCGACAGTTCGACGACCGTCAGTGAAGTCGCTATCGGATATGAGTGGGAAATCGATCGTTGGTTCACGGTCACCGAGCAGTCGAGCTATCTGACCCGGCTGGCGACCGTGGCGGTGAGCTACGATGCGGCAACCGGCACATATGATAGCCAAACGCTGACTTACGACGATTTGTTCTGGACCGGCGCAGCTCCGCTCTTTGGCGCGCTGGATGGAAGTTACAGATTTGCCTTCCGAACCGGACCAAGCCTCGCGGCAACCCTGACGACCGGCGTTGCAATGGCTCCGGTGCGGATGAAATTCCTGTGGGCCACGCCGACGACGGACGCCGCAGCACCCACACTCGATATTGGCGTCAAGGACGCGCTGCCGGATTCGATCGTTTTCCAGGGACCGGCGTCGCCAACGGATGGAGGCCGCGTGCCGCTCGATGCGCAGGGGCTCTACTATCAGATGCGACTGCTGATCCCGGCTGGGGACACCTACACCTACGCCAATGGTATCGAGAAAATCCTCAATGCCAACGGCATCATCAAGCTTCCCAACGGTCGGCGCCGAATCGTGCCGCTGGGTGGGCCGAAATGACGACACCGTTCACCTTCCCCGGCGGCTCCGCCAACTTCATCAAGCAGAATATTTCCGGCACCTCGGCGACCCAGATCGTGCTCGGGCAGGGGAATGGCCAGTTCAACGTCGTCTGGTTCCGCTGCAACGAATATGCAGGCTTGACGCCCGATCTGACGGTCGAAATCTACGACATTGCGAACGCCGTCTCCTACTACCTCGGATCCGCAAGCTTCACCTGGAAGGCCAAGGCGATGACGGCGCTGCAGAGCCTCCTGTTCGATGACGGCATCGTCATTCCGACCGGCCACCAGTTGCGGGTGACTTCGTCGATCGGCAACAGCGTCATGGTGACCGGGCTCTATGTCGGCAAGCAGACCTCGCCGCAGAATTGGGCACCGCAGGCGGGCCACTGAATGTTCCGGCATCTGGGCAAGGAAGAACTGGCGCTGGATTGGTGGCGCATCGGCACGATGCTGGCGCCGGGAATGCGGCACAATCCGGCTGGAACGACCATCCAGCAGGTCTTCGACAAGCTGATGAGCGGCCAGTGCTCATGTCTCGAAGTGACCGTCGAGGGTGCGGGGGCGGGATACATCGTTTTCGAGGTGTTCGGGCAGGATGGCACGATGAAGTGCTTTACCTCCTACATCGCGGGGAAATCCACCCTGCGGCCCAAGGCTTGGCTGGCGGCGATCCGGGCGATCATGGGCGAATTCGAGGCCATGCTGGCGTCGTCGGGCTGCAAAGAGAACTTCATCGGGGGCCGCGACTGGTCTCGCGTCTTTCCCGACTATCAACCGGCTGACGACGTGCCGAACAGATTGAAAAAGGTGCTCGCATGAACGATCAGCCGGCCACGCAACAGGTCGTCCAGACGACCGGCTCATCCGACCCCCAGGTCAAGGCTACGCTCGACAAGGTGTTGGGGCAGGTCAATACGGCAGTCGATCAAGGGGCGCCCGCGACCTTCGGCTCGTCGCTTTATAGCCCGGCCGGATCGACCACGACGGGGGCCTGGAACAGCGCTCTTACGGCGGCGGCCAATCCCGGCTATTCGTCGGCCATCGACAAGACGATCAGCAGCCTTGGTACCGCGGCCGGCGGCGGCGATTATGGCACCAACGATCCGACCTATGCGGCATTGCGGGCCAAGGCCGGCGACGACGCGCTGAAATCGGTCAACGCGGTGTTCAACAATTCCGGCCGGCTCGGCGGCGGCTCCAATGTGCAGGCAGCCGGGCAGGGCGTGGCCAATGCCCTTGGCGCTATGGACCAGACGCAGTTGGCCAACGACCGCGCATTCCAGCTCTCCGCCGCGTCGGCGCTGCCGCAGGCCTATCAGTCGAGCCTGTTGCCATCGTCCGTCGCGGCGGGCGTGGGTTCGGCGCAGGACGCCAATTCGCAAGGCATTCTGCAGGGGCAGGCCGACCTTCAGCAGCGTCAGGCGCAGAACCAGACCAATTGGCTGGCCAAGATCAGTTCGATCCTCAATGGCGCGGCGGCCCCCGCCGGCACGACCAGCACTACGACATCGCCAACCCCTGCTCAGACCCCGTGGTGGCAATCGGCACTCGGGCTCGGCATCGGCGCTTTGGGAGCTTTCGCATAAATGGGCATCCTCAGCAGCATCGGCGCTCCGGCCGGCCTCACCGATTTTCTCGCTGCGCACCGCGGCGCGCTGATGGACTTCGGCGCGGGGCTCGCCTCGGGCCCGACCCTGGCCCAGGGCATCGCCTTGGGCACCCAGGGGCTCAATACGGGCACGCAGGCCGATACGGCCTATGCGACTGCCCAGAAGCAGGAAGCGCAGCGCCAGGACGCCATCAATCAGACCGTCAAGTATCTGCAGTCTAACCCGGCTTTCGCCGACCTGGTGCCATTGGCCCAGTCCGGGCAGGGCGCGGCGGCGCTCAGCGAGGCGTTCAAGCGCTCGACTCCGGGCTATGGCGAACAGACGGTTTCGGCAGGCCAGACCGTGCTCGGGGCCGATAACAAGCCGGTATTCACCGCACCGGACAAGCCTTCAGCTTCCGGCGCCCCGAGCGGCTATCGCTACACCAAAGATGGCCAAAGCCTCGAACCGATCCCCGGGGGCCCCGCCGATCCGGCGAGCGCGGAATCGCTGTCGCCGGAAGCTCTCGACCTGATTTCGACGCAGTATCTTGCCGGCGACAAGTCGGCCATCACCGGGTACGCCCGCAACGCCAATATGCGCGCTCAGATCGCCAACGCCGTTGCCGCGAAGGCCAACGCCATGGGCATGGACGGCAAGGGCCTGGCCGCCGAAATCTCGGCCTATGGCGGCAACGTCTCGGCTCAGAAGGCAGCGGGCACGCGGGCCGCTCAGGTGGGCATGGCCTCGAGCGAAGCCAACCAGATGGCCGATATTGCACTTGAGGCGTCGGCGAAGGTTCCGCGCGGCTCGTTCGTGCCGTGGAATGCGGCCATGAACGCCGTCCGCACCGGCACGAGCTCGCCGGAAATGGCGGCCTTCGTCACGGCAACCACATCGCTGGTCAACGCCTATGCGCGCGCCGTGTCGCCCTTGGGCGCCCCCACCGATGCGATGCGCCAGCATGCCGAGCAGATGTTGAACACGGCGCAGAGCCCCGAAGCATACGCCGCGGTGATCGCTCAGATGAAGAACGAAATGAAAGCGGCGCTCGACGCGCCGGCTGAGATCAGCACCAGCCTGAAATCGAGCATCACGGGCACGCAACCGGATGCAGCCGGGGGCGCCAAGACCTACACATACAATCCGGCAACGGGCGAGCTCGAATGATCAGCGTCAAACTGCCAGACGGGTCTGTCGCTCAGTTCCCGGATGGGACTTCGCCCGACCTGATGAAGGCGGCCATCCAGAAGAAGTTCCCGCCGGATAATCCGCCCGCTGGCGCTGTTCCGGGCGGCCCGGCTTACAAGGAATGGGCCATTGCTCGTGCGAAGGCCGGCAAGACGCTCCCGCAAGTCAGTCCGACACCGCCACCCGCTGGCACTACCACCCCCGTCACGGCCAACCAGGCGCCAAATCTGGTCAACTCCGCGCTGGCGACGGTTAACGGCATCACCGGCGCAGTTCCGGGTTTGCAGCCGGCCAGTGACGGCCTCCTTGCAATGGGCCAAACGGTGGGCGATGTATTCGCCAATCGTCCCGGGACAGTAGAACAGCACTATGCCGATATCCAGAAGCAGCGTGAGCAGGTCGCGGCCAATGCTCCGGTGGCTGATTTCATGGGCCGCGTGGCGCCTGGTTTGGCAACTGCTGGCCTCGCGAGCGCCGTTCCGGCGGCTGGGGAAGCCATGGGCCTCACTGGCTCGTTCGGCAAGCAGCTCCTTAATTCGACGCTGTTGGGTGCGGGCTATAATGGCGTTCAGGGTGCTCTAAAGGGTGACTCCGGCGCCAAGCTGCTTGCCGATGAAGGGCTTGGCGCAGGCGGCGGCGCGGCGGGGTCAATAATCGGGCAAGGGCTTGGCCAACTCGGGCAGAGCGCTGCCGATGCCATGACGCAATCGGCGCAGAACAAGCTCATCAAGGCCGCCGTCGATGGCAGCAATATCACGGCCAGCGACATCAAGGCCGGTGCGGGCGATCTGTTCAAAAGTTCAGTGGACAGCAATCCCATTCAACTCACAAGCGACGCCTACAACAATCTGCTGAGCAACGTCGGCGGCGCTCTCCAGAAGATGCGGCCGAACGAACTCAACAATGGGCCGGTCGTCGGTGTGCTTCAGAAGATGTGGGGCATGGGAAAAGAGATCGCCGATCCAGCGAGCAACGCAGTCGTCGACCTCAAGGACTTGCACATCCTGCGCCAAGCGGCCAACGAAGTCGCGCAGACCGGCGGCCAGAATGGCATGATGGGTCAGACGATCGTGCACAACATCGATAGCTTCATTCAGAATCTCAAGCCGCAGGATATCGCGGGAGGGGCCGATCCATCCCAGGCAGCAAATGATTTGCTTCAGGGGATCTCGGATTGGGCTCGCGCCAAGAAAGTGGACGTTCTCGAAAACGCGGTAAAAACAGCGG
>Ga0207667_10011949_pt1 | contig 10052 bp, 7 predicted proteins | sample KBSCornC52_FD_184301 | JGI IMG/M metagenome (GOLD analysis project Ga0207667, IMG submission 184301) | Corn rhizosphere microbial communities from Kellogg Biological Station, Michigan, USA - KBS Corn C5-2 (SPAdes) (version 2) | ecosystem: Host-associated > Plants > Roots > Rhizosphere > Soil ... | reverse complement strand
CGTTCGCGCAGGTGCGGGGACCTTCGGCAGGGCGACGGTGACCGGGGTCCCGAACGCGAACAATTCCGTGGCCGACGTGATCTGTACGACAGCCTTGGACACTCCGCCCTCCGAGAAGGAGAACGAGGCCACGAAACGGCGCACGCGCCCTTGCGCGTCCAGGTACACGTCGAACGGCACCTTGGTGGTGAGGAACGCGTGGGCCGCGTTCGTGAGCGCCTGCTTGTCGGCGGCCGTGTCCGGACCGGTCAGCGCCGCGGCCGCCTTCGCCAAGTCGAGCGTGCCCTGATAGTGCGCCACCGGAACGCCGCGCACGACGTCCTGGCCGACCTCCAGGACACCGGGCTGGACGCCGCCGAGCATCGCGAACACCAGCGACGGCGAGGTCGCGCCGCCGGAGATCATGTCGCCGTCGGAGACGTTCGCGGTGGCTGTCTGGCTCCACGCCGAGGCCGGCACGGCGGCCGCCGTCGGCGTCGCGGGGGTCGCACTGCGCCGCACCCAGACCGTGCTCGGCGTCAGCACCTCGTTCAGCGTGCCGGTCGGCACCGTCAGATCCAGGGAGCCGACCTGCTTGCCGAGGTCGAACAGGCCCGAACCGTGCATGGTCAGCGTCTGCGCGGGTTTCGCGGGAGTCTTCCCCTGCGCAGGGACCGCCGAAGTGGCGACGGTGACGACGGTGTCCGCCTGCGCGGTCTCGGCCCGTCGCGTGGCCGCGGCCGAGCCGACGACCGCCGCGGCCGGACTCGCGTGCAGATCGACGGCGTTGGCCGAACTGCCGGTTCCGACCATGCTCATCGCGCCGGCGGCGACGACGGCCAGTCCGCTGACCGAGGAGACCCCGATGGCGATGCGGCGACGGTTCACGGCTTCCCCCTTGTGGGTTCGCGAGGCGGCGCGCGTTCGGAACAAGCACGGTTCCGGAACAAGCACAGTGTTCGCTGCCCAACGAGCCACACGGAGGGTGGTTACGTCATGACGCGCCGATACCACCGGATCGGACGAGGGCGTGCTAATGCGCGCTAAACGCGCGCCGCGTACTCCCGCAGCACCTCACCCGTGACTTCGTCCGCGGGGAAGAACGTCTCCAACTGCATGTCCGCGAGCGTGAGGTCGGAAGCGGAGCCGAACACGGCCGTGCAGCTGAAGAAGGTCAGCACCTGTCCGTCTCGCCGGAAGCGGAACGGCAGCACGACGCCGGCGTACAGATCCGGTTCGGGCTCCGGTTCGGGATGCGGATAGGCGACGCACTCCTTCAGCAGCGCGGTCAGCTCCGGATCCCCGGACGCCGCTGCGCGCCGGCTCAGCGCGCGCAGCAACCGGTCCCGGGCCTCGCCGTGGTTGACCAGGTGCGGTGCGAGGCCTTCGGGGTGCAGCGTCAGCCGCACCGTGTTGCCGCCGCCTTCCAGCAGATGCGGGGCGACCAGATCGGTGAAGATCCCGATGGTCTTGTTCGCCTCGATGATGTTGGAGCGCTGGTCGTGCATCAGCGCCGGATACGGCAGATGCCCGGTCAGGACCACGTCGATGGCCCGCCGCACCGACGCCATCTCCGGGCTGGCCAGCGGCCGCGCCTTGAACTCCGGGGCGTACCCGGCGGCGACGAGCAGCTTGTTCCGCTCGCGCAGCGGGATCTCCAGTTCGTCGGAGAGCCGCAGCACCATGTCCCGGCTGGGCTTCGCGCGCCCGGTCTCCATGAAGCTCAGGTGCCGCGTCGAGACCCCGCTGGCCGAGGACAGGTCGAGCTGGCTGACGTTCCGGGTCCGCCGCCAGGCCCGCAGCATGGCGCCGAAGTCGGCCTCGGCCTTCGGCGGCTGCTTCTTGACCTGCGCGGGACTCGGCTCGGTCTTGACGGTGGTCCGGGGCGCGGCGATCGTCGCGGTGCTCATGACGTCACGATACGGAGCACGGCGCGACTGTTCGACCGGAAAACACGGCGGCGCGTCCTCCGGAGAGTACGTCGGCGTGTCCTTATATAAGGACGCGCCGAAAGGTTCCGCCGCCTCACATCGCGGCCATCGACACCCCGATGAAGTGCAGCGCGAAGGCCGCGATCGTCAGCGTGTGGAACACCTCGTGGAACCCGAACCAGCTCGGCGAGAAGTCCGGCCGCTTCGTGCCGTAGACCAGCGCGCCCAGCGAGTACAGCACGCCGCCGACGATCATCATCACCAGGATCGCGACGCCGCCGGAGTGCAGGAACTGCGGCATGAAGAACACCGCCGCCCAGCCCAGCGCCACATAACACGGGGTGTAGATCCAGCGCGGGGCCCCGAGCCAGAAGACCCGGAAGGCGATACCGGCCAGCGCGCCGCCCCACACCGTGTACAGCAGGGCGCGCTCGGCGCTGCCGTGCAGCAGGAGCACGGTGAACGGCGTGTAGGTCCCGGCGATGATCAGGAAGATGTTCGCGTGGTCCAGGCGCCGCAGTATCGCCTCGCCGCGCGGGCCCCAGGTGCGCCGGTGGTACAGCGCGGAGGTGCCGAAGAGCATGACGGCGGAGAAGGCGAAGACGGCGGAGGCGATCCGCGCACGGCCGTTGTCGGCCAGGGCGATCAGCACGATCCCGGCGGCCAGGGCCAAGGGCGCGGCGCACAGGTGCAGCCAGCCGCGCAACTTGGGCTTCATCGGAGTGACGGCGTTCGATACGGCATCCACAAGCGGCGTCATAACCGGAGAGTAACTTACGGGACCGTAAGTTCGGTAGGACCCTTCGCGCGACGACACGGAAAACACTTCGTAAACCGTACGGAACCGGACACGATGGCGCACCGACTGTGACGAACCAGCCATCGCCGACTATCCACCATGTGGACTGCGCTGGGTACACTCCGAAATACCCTCATACATCGACCGGGCCCGCCGACCAGTGCGGATGGGAAGTGGACCCGGTGTCTTAGGAGCGCGCCATGACTGACGTGTCCACAAAAACCGTGCCCGCGAACAGCCCCGCGGCCATACCGGGGCTCGACGCCGCCCCGACGGGCCACGCGGCCCTGAAGGCCTGGGTCGCCGAGATCGCGGAGCTCACCCGGCCCGACGAAGTCGTCTGGTGCGACGGCTCGCAGCAGGAGTGGGACCGCCTGACCTCCCTGCTGGTCGAGCAGGGGACGTTCACCCGGCTGAACGAGGCCAAGCGCCCGAACAGCTTCTACGCCAAGTCCGACCCGAGCGACGTCGCGCGCGTCGAGGGCCGGACCTTCATCTGCTCCGAGAGCGAGGCGGACGCCGGCCCCACCAACAACTGGATGGCCCCGGCGGAGATGAAGGACATCCTCGGCGGCCTGTTCGCCGGCGCCATGCGCGGCCGGACGATGTACGTCGTGCCGTTCTCGATGGGCCCGATCGGCTCGCCGCTGTCGGCGATCGGCGTGGAGCTGACCGACTCCCCGTACGTCGTGGTGTCGATGCGCGTGATGACCCGGATGGGTCAGAAGGTGCTCGACGAACTCGGCACGGACGGCGAGTTCGTCAGGGCCGCGCACACCGTCGGCGCCCCGCTGGCGGCCGGCCAGGCCGACGTGCCGTGGCCGTGCAACGAGACGAAGTACATCACCCACTTCCCGGAGACCCGCGAGATCTGGTCCTACGGGTCGGGCTACGGCGGCAACGCCCTGCTCGGCAAGAAGTGCTACGCGCTGCGCATCGCCTCGGTCATGGCCCGCGACGAGGGCTGGCTGGCCGAGCACATGCTGATCCTGAAGCTGACGCCGCCCAGCGGCCAGGCCAAGTACGTGGCGGCGGCGTTCCCGAGCGCCTGCGGCAAGACCAACCTGGCGATGCTCACCCCGACCATCCCGGGGTGGAAGGTCGAGACCGTCGGCGACGACATCGCGTGGATGCGCTTCGGCCAGGACGGCCGGCTGTACGCCATCAACCCCGAGGCCGGCTTCTTCGGCGTCGCCCCGGGCACCGGCCGCGACACCAACGCCAACGCCATCGACACCCTCTACGCGAACTCGGTGTTCACCAACGTCGCGCTGACCGACGACGGCGACGTGTGGTGGGAGGGCCTGACCGAGGACAAGCCGGCGCACCTGACCGACTGGAAGGGCCGCGACTGGACCCCGGACAGCGCCGAGCCGGCCGCGCACCCCAACGCCCGCTTCTGCGTGCCCGCCGCGCAGTGCCCGACCATCGCCGACGAGTGGGAGGACACCAAGGGCGTCCCGATCTCGGCGATCCTGTTCGGCGGCCGCCGCGCGACCGCCGTGCCGCTGGTCACCGAGTCGTTCTCCTGGCAGCACGGCGTGTTCCTGGGCGCCAACGTGGCCAGCGAGAAGACCGCCGCGGCCGAGGGCGTCGCCGGCGAGCTGCGCCACGACCCCTTCGCGATGCTGCCGTTCTGCGGCTACAACATGGGCGACTACTTCGGCCACTGGCTGCGGATCGGCGAGAAGACCGAGGCCGACAAGCTGCCGAGGATCTACTACGTCAACTGGTTCCGCAAGGGCGAGGGCGGCAGGTTCCTGTGGCCGGGCTTCGGCGAGAACTCGCGCGTCCTGAAGTGGATCGTGGACCGCCTGGACGGCGCGGCCGAGGGCGTCGACACGCCGATCGGCGTCCTGCCGGCCAAGGACGCGCTGGACCTGACCGGCCTGGAGCTGTCCGAGGCGGACCTGGACGTGCTGCTCAGCGTCGACAAGGACGTCTGGAAGCAGGAGGCGGCGCAGATCCCGGCGCACTTCGAGCGCTTCGGCGACCACCTGCCGGCCGAGCTGACCGCCGAGTACGAGGCGCTGGTGAGCCGGCTGGAGAAGCACCACAGAGCACCACAGAGCACCACAGAGCACCACAGAGCACCGCCGTCAGGCCCGCTCCCGGAAGGGGGCGGGCCTGACGGCCGTCAAGGCGGCACCGGCGGTCTTCACGAAACCCGCACCCGAAGGTTTGCCGAAGCCCGTGTCGAGACGCGCCGGGACTCCGATAACCTCGAAGAGTCCACCCCCGAACCCCGTCCCCCGTGAAAGGCGCCGTGCTGTGAGCCTGCGAGACCTCGCCTACAGCCTGTACGAACGGCGCCTGGCGGCTCGTCTGCACACGGACGTCGAGCGCGGCAAGAAGAAGGTCCCGCGCCACATCGGCGTCATCATGGACGGCAACCGCCGCTGGGCCAAGCAGATGGGCGAGCAGATCGCCACCGGCCACCAGCGCGGGGCGGACAAGATCCACGAGGTCCTGGACTGGGCCGAGGAGGCCGGGGTCGAGACGGTCACGCTGTGGCTGTTCTCCACCGACAACTTCAACCGGCCGCCGGAGGAGCTCACCGACCTGCTGCGGATCATCGAGGGATCGGTGCGCTCGCTGGCCGACACCGGCCGCTGGCGGGTCCACCCGCTGGGCGCCCTGGACCTGCTGCCGGCCGATTTCGCCCGGCACCTGAAGGAGATCGAGGAGCAGACCCGGGACAACCCGGGGATCCAGGTGAACGTCGCGATCGGCTACGGCGGCCGCCGCGAGATCGCCGACGCGGTGCGCTCGCTGCTGGCCGACGCCGCGGCCCGCGGGACGTCGATCGAGGACCTGGTGCAGATGCTCGATGTGGAACACATCACGGAGCACCTGTACACGCAGGGCCAGCAGGACCCGGACCTGATCATAAGGACGTCCGGGGAACAGCGGCTCAGCGGATTCATGCTGTGGCAGAGCGCGCACAGCGAGTTCTACTTCTGTGAGGCCTACTGGCCCGCCTTCCGCAAGGTCGACTTCCTGCGGGCGATCCGCGACTACGCGAACCGCCACCGCCGCTACGGTTCGTAACGGACTCGCCGCGCGGCTCTCAGCGCGGTCACAGGACCGTTCCCACGACCGTTCCCAGGACGGTTCACATGGCGGTTCCCGACGCGGCTCACCCCGCGCACACGCACCTGCACTCGCACCCGCACTCGGCCTGCGGTGATGGCGGATTCCCGTGCGCGCATTCTGTTACGTTCCGTTATCACTACAGGTCAGAACCGTGACATGGCGCAGGGCCGCGTTTAGGCCCATCAGGTGACGGGAACTTTCCAGACGTGCCGGTGGAGCAAGGTCGACTCACACAGATGGCTGTGACGGGTCTGCTCCCCGGCATTTGTCGCTTCTGGGGAGACAGACAACAGTGGCAGCTACCCCTCGCCGCCGCGCCTCCAGCAAGGCCCGGCGCCGCACCTACGTCCTCGACACCAGCGTCCTGCTCGCCGATCCGTCGGCGCTGACCAGGTTCGCCGAACACGAGGTCGTCGTCCCGATCGTGGTCGTGACCGAGCTGGAGGCCAAACGGCATCACCCCGAGCTCGGCTACTTCGCCCGCAACGCGTTGCGGCTCCTGGACGAGATGCGGGTCGTCCACGGGCGCCTGGACGCCCCGATCCCCGTCGGCGAGTCCGGCGGAACCCTGCGTGTGGAGCTCAACCACACCGATCCCGAAGGCCTGCCGCCGGGCTTCCGCCTCGGCGACAACGACTCGCGCATCCTGGCCGTGGCCTGCAACCTGCGGGCCGAGGGCCTGGACGTGACGCTGGTCAGCAAGGACCTGCCGATGCGGGTCAAGGCCAGCGCCGTGGGCCTGCCCGCGGAGGAGTACCGCGCCGAGATCGCGCTGGAGGCCGCCTCCGGCTGGACCGGCATGGCCGAGATCGAGATCGCCGCCGATTCCGTGGACGAGCTGTTCTCCGCGGGGTCCGTCGAGGTCCCCGAGGCCGCCGCCCTGCCCTGCCACACCGGGCTGGTGCTGCTCTCCGAGCGCGGCAAAGCCCTGGGGCGCGTGACGCCGGACAAGAAGGTGCGCCTGGTGCGCGGCGACCGCGACGTCTTCGGGCTCCACGGCCGCTCGGCCGAGCAGCGCGTCGCACTGGACCTGCTGCTGGACCCGGACATCGGCATCGTCTCGCTCGGCGGGCGCGCCGGCACCGGCAAGTCCGCGCTCGCGCTGTGCGCCGGCCTGGAGTCGGTGATGGAGCGGCGGCTGCACCGCAAGGTCGTCGTCTTCCGGCCGTTATACGCCGTGGGCGGCCAGGAGCTCGGATACCTGCCGGGCACGGAGAACGAGAAGATGTCGCCGTGGGGCCAGGCGGTGTTCGACACACTGTCCGCGCTGACCTCCCAGGCCGTCATCGACGAGGTGGTGGACCGGGGAATGCTGGAAGTGCTCCCGCTCACCCACATCCGCGGCCGCTCGCTGCACGATTCCTTCGTCATCGTCGACGAAGCGCAATCACTCGAACGCAATGTGCTCCTCACGGTTTTGTCCCGCATCGGGACCGGATCGCGCGTTGTTCTCACGCACGACGTGGCACAGCGTGACAATCTGCGTGTGGGGCGTTACGACGGCATCGTGTCCGTTGTGGAAAAGCTGAAGGGGCACCCCCTTTTCGCCCATGTAACGCTCAACAGGAGCGAAAGGTCCCCTATCGCCGCCTTGGTGACAGAGTTGCTGGAGGAACTGGCGGTATAACTGCGCACCCCCCTAGTGCAGGGGTTATCACGCTGCGTCTACTGTGACGCAGGACACGCATGATTGAGTTGAAAAGGGACCAAAGGCCCTGCATCGTCGAATGCGTAAGACCCCGCGTCTGCATCGCATTCGACGATCCAGGGCCAAACGGCCGCCGGCGCCGGAAGCGAGAACAGGGAGCTTTTCCCGGCTCGACTTTCGCACTCGACCGCAATGAGTCATTGCATAGTCACCACCCGTAATAGGGCGGTGTGTCGAGCCGCAGCGGGGTAGACCCACTTCGGAAGGCTCCCTTTGTTCTCCATGCGGAATCCTGTGTCCGGTATGCGTATTTCCCGGACGAAGGCCCTGGCCATCACCGGCGCTCTCGCCGTCACCGGTGCTTTCGTGGCGACCGGTGTGGCCGCCCACGCTTCCTCCGTCAACTCCGGCAAGTCCGCCAAGGCCGACGCCGCCGTGGTCTCCACGATGAAGGCCGACCAGTCCAAGTCCGCCGCGGACGCCGTCGCCCAGCGCGCCGCCGCTGCCGACGCCGCGAACCGCAGCGCCCAGCGTGCCGCTCTGCCGGCCGCCCCCGACACCGCCGCGGCCGCGCAGGCCGCCGCGCAGAAGGCGGCTGCCGACAAGGCCGCCGCCGACGCCGCCGCCAAGGCCGCGGCCGACAAGGCCGCCGCTGACAAGGCCGCGGCGGACGCCGCCGCCAAGGCCGCCGCCGACAAGGCCGCCGCTGACAAGGCCGCTGCCGACAAGGCCGCTGCCGACAAGGCTGCCGCGGACAAGGCCGCTGCCGACAAGGCCGCCGCCGACCGCGCCGCGGCTGCGAAGGCCGCTGCCGCCGCGAAGGCCAAGGCCGCGACCCCGGCCTACGCGAACAACCTGGACGGCTGGATCAAGCAGGCCGTCTCGATCCTGGACTCCACCGGCACCCCGACCTCGTACAACGCCGTCTACCAGGCCGCGATGCACGAGTCGGCGGGCAACCCGAGCGCCGTCAACGGCTGGGACTCCAACGCCGCCAAGGGCACCCCGTCGATCGGCCTGCTCCAGGTGATCCAGCCCACGTTCAACGCGTACCACCTCGCGGGCCACAACAACATTTACAACCCGGTGGACAACATCATCGCCGGCGCCCGTTACGCGGCCGCGACCTACGGTTCTCTGGACAACGTGGTCGCAGCGCGCTGCGGCGGCTCGTGCTGGTTCGGTTACTAAGCCGGTAGGAACCCTTACACAAACAGTCGCCGACCGGCCGCCATCTCGGATGGTGACCGGTCGGCGACTCAGCGTTCTGTGATTTTCCCAACGCCCATCCAGCTTGTATTCGATCTCTGTCCCGGGAGAGAGTCGATTTCTGGAAGACCCCGCGCTCGGGCTCGCGGGACCAAAGTCCCTCACGGACTTTGATCCACCAGGGGGTGGATGTGGCGGCGATGTGGCCGCTGATCCGTTCGCCCATGCGCCGCTCCATGAGGGAGCCGGTCGTCTCTTCCCACCCACCGCGAATGAGTCGGTGCTGGGCGGAAACGGCCGTCGAAAAGGGGTGAGGCACTTCGGAAGGCACCTCTTGTCCAGCCATACCGGCACTGAGCACGAGCAGAACACCGAGCACAACCCCACCTCGCAGGACCCGAAGTCCGGCATCGCGGGCGCCGCGCACATCGCGGCAGGCAAGACCGTCTCGTTCATGACCGCCAAGCTCCCCTCCAAGGCCTCTCGAATAGCCGCCGTCGCGGCTGCGGGCACCCTGGTCCTGGGAGGCGCGGGCAGCGCCTACGCGGTCCACGCGAACGACGTTTCCAACCACAACAAGCAGGTCGCGGCTGCGCAGTTCGCCGCGGAGCAGAAGGCCGCGGCCGACAAGGCCGCTGCGGACGCTGCCGCGAGGGCGGCCGCGGAGAAGGCTGCGGCTGACAAGGCGGCGGCGGACGCGGCGGCGAAGGCCGCTGCTGACAAGGCTGCCGCGGACAAGGCCGCCGCAGACAAGGCGGCGGCCGACAAGGCGGCAGCCGACAAGGCGGCGGCCGACCGTGCGGCCGCGGCGCAGGCGGCGAACCGCGACCAGCAGCGCCAGCCGCTGCCGAGCGCGACCTCGTCGACCACCCCGGCGCCGACGCACACCTCGACGCCCGCGCCGAAGCCCACGGGCTCCTACGGCTCGGCGTACGCGATCGCCCAGTCGATGGTCCCCTCGGGCCAGTTCGCTTGCTTCTCGAACATCATCGAGCGCGAGTCCGGCTGGAATGTGCACGCGACGAACCCCTCGTCGGGCGCCTACGGCCTGGGCCAGGCGCTGCCGGCCAGCAAGATGGCCTCGGCCGGCTCGGACTGGGAGAACAACCCGGCCACCCAGATCAAGTGGGCGTTGTCGTACATGGACTCGCGCTACGGCTCGCCGTGCGGCGCATGGTCCTTCTGGCAGTCCCACAACTGGTACTGATTCGGCGAGCATCACGGTTGATCCGGCGCCGACGAGGCGCGGATCCGGCACGCCCCGATCAGGCATGCTCTGATCTGGTCTGTCATGGTTCCGGCGGCGGTATCCCCTGATCGCCGCGGGACGACACCGGTGCCCCGTCCGTTCGCAGCACACTTGCGACCGGACGGGGCACCGGTGTTCTTT
>Ga0207667_10011948_pt1 | contig 10053 bp, 9 predicted proteins | sample KBSCornC52_FD_184301 | JGI IMG/M metagenome (GOLD analysis project Ga0207667, IMG submission 184301) | Corn rhizosphere microbial communities from Kellogg Biological Station, Michigan, USA - KBS Corn C5-2 (SPAdes) (version 2) | ecosystem: Host-associated > Plants > Roots > Rhizosphere > Soil ... | reverse complement strand
CCCATCAAGGGCGCGGTGCAAGGCGTGGCGACGACGGTGGCGAGGATGCCGGAGAGCAGGGCGTCGGCGTAGCGTCCGCGCGCGGTGAGGTTCGAGGTCATCGACTGCGCGAACCCGCCCCACTCGAAGAGGCCGGAGAGGTTCAACGCCAGCACGAAGAAGAGGCAAGCGAGCACGGCGACCACCGCGGGCGATTGCAGCTGGAATCCCCAGCCGAGCTCGGCGCCGCCCGCGCGAAGGGCGAGCAACACGCCCGCGAGGGTGGCGAACGAGGCGACCACGCCGGCCGCGAAGATCGCGCCCTGCAGGCGCATCGCGCGCGCATCGCCGTGCGCGTGCTTCACGAAGCCCATCACCTTGATGCCGAGCACCGGGAACACGCACGGCATGAGGTTGAGGATGAGGCCGCCGATGAAGGCGAACGCGAGCGCGGCGAGGATGCTGCCGCCGATGCCGTCGTCGTTCGCCGATGCCGCCGTGATGCCGGCTGCCGCGGGAAGCGATGCGACCTTCGCCGCGTCCACCTCGATCGCGTGGCGCTGGTCGGTTCCCGGCCATCCCGCGCCGGCGACCACGACGCCTTTCACCGAGGCGACGTCCGCGGGCGGCGGATCGGCGAGCTTCATCGTGATGGTGAGGTCGCTGCCGTTGCGCGCGACCTTCTCCGGCGCGGCGGGCTCGATCAGCTCGGCGCGCTCGGGGAAGAACGTCGCTTTCGCGGGCAGCGCCGTGCCCTGCGGCGCGGAGATGCGCACCACGAGGGACTTGCCCACGATCGCCGCTTCCGATTTCCACCCGGGAGGCGACACCGGCAGCATCTCCTGCGCGCGCTGGATGTGCGCGAGGAAGCGGATGTCCTGCTTCGGCGGCGCGTTCGAGATTGGAAGCGCGAGATCGAGCTCGCCCTTCTCGGGAACGCAGATGTCCTTGCACACGAGCCACTCGGCGCGCGCCTTGATGTCCGCGGTGCCCGGCTTCGCGTCGGCGGGCGGCGTGAGCTCCGAGAGCAGCACCACGTCGTCCTCGTAGCCGTAGTTCATCAACGGTCCCACCGGAAGGAGCGACGGATACGGCCACTGGATCGGGCCCGCCTTCCATCCCGCCGGAAGCTCCCAATGGATGCGCGTCGGCAATCCGGAATCGCCCGGATTCTTCCAGTACGTGTGCCACTCGGGGACCATGCGCAGCTTGAGGCCCACGAGCACGGGCTTGCCGGGCTGCGCCGAGAGCCGGTCGCTCACGAGCTGCGCTTCGACGTGCGGGGTCTGGACCAGCGGCGCCGCGTGCGCGAGGCCCGCCGCGAGGAGGAGCGCGGCCGCGGCCGCGCCGGGGGGGCGGAAAAACATCACGTAAAATGATACACCTATGCTCTGGATCAAGGCCTTCCACATCATCTTCGTCGTCTCGTGGTTCGCGGGGTTGTTCTACCTGCCGCGGCTCTTCGTCTATCACTCGCAGGCGGCCGATGCGCCGTCGAACGAGCGCTTCAAGGTGATGGAGCGCAAGCTCTACCGCGGCATCATGCTGCCGGCGATGGTGCTCACGGTCGCCTCGGGCCTGTGGCTGATGCTGCGCTACGGCTTCACCGGCGGATGGCTGCACGCGAAGATGGCGCTGGTCGCGGTGCTCGTCGCCTATCACTTCTGGCTGCGGAAGCTCCTCGGCGACTTCGCACGCGACGCCAATCGCCGCTCCCACGTCTTCTACCGCTGGGCGAACGAGATTCCCACGCTGCTGCTCGTGGCGATCGTGATCCTGGTGGTCGTGAAGCCCTTCTAGAAGACCCGGCGCGGGCCGGATCCTTACCGTGAACAGCGAACGTCCGCGAATATTGCGCAAGGAGGCGCCGGGCCCGCAGGTTTTCTTCGCGCCGTGCCCGCGCGGGCTGGCGCCCGCGCTCGCCGAGGAGCTCGCCGCGCTGGGCGCCGCGCGCCCCGAGCCGGCCGAGGCCGGTGTCGCCTTCACGGGACCGTTCGAGCTCGTGTACGCGGCGAACCTGCGCTCGCGCATCGCGAGCCGCATCCTGTGGCGCGTCGCGCGCTTCCCCTACAAGGACGAGAACGAAGTCTACGAGCGCGCGCGCGAGGTGCGCTGGCGCGAGCTCTTCTCGGCCGAGCGCACCTTCAAGGTCGAGACCAACGCGCATCGCAGCCCGGTGAAGAGCCTCGACTTCGTCACGCTGCGCGTGAAGGATGCGATCGCGGACCACTTCCGCGATGCGATCGGCCGGCGACCGTCGGTGGCTCCCCGCAACCCGGACCTTCGCGTGCACGCGTTCCTCGACGCGCGCGAATGCACGCTCTACCTCGACACCAGCGGCGAGCCGCTCTTCAAGCGCGGCAGGCGCGAGCACGTGGGCGAGGCGCCGCTCAAGAAGAACCTCGCCGCCGGCATCCTGCGCATCGCGGGATGGCGCCCGGGCGTTGCCTTGCTCGATCCGATGTGCGGCGCGGGAACCTTCCTCTGCGAGGCCGCGGACATGACGCTCGGGCGCGCGCCGGGACGCGATCGCGATTTCGCGTTCCGCAGCCTCGCGCGCTTCGATCCCGCGGCCTGGGAGCGCGAGCTCGCGGCCGCCGCGCGCGAGGAGAAGCCGCTCGTGCAGCTTCCGATCCACGGCTCCGATTTGCACGGACGTTCGGTGGAGCAATCGCGCATGAACCTGCGCGACGCGGGACTGGAGGGCGCCGTGCATCTCAAGCAGGTGAACCTGCTCGAGCTCTCCGCACCCGCGAAGCATGGAACGATCGTCACCAATCCGCCGTACGGCGTGCGCCTCGGCGAGAAGGAACGGCTCGCGCAGTTCTATCCGCAGCTGGGCGACGTGCTCAAGCGCAAGTTCGCCGGATGGACGGCGTACATCTTCTCGGGCGATCCGGAGCTCGCGCGCCTGATCCGCCTGCATCCGTCGAGGAAGACGGTGCTCTTCAACGGCGCGCTCGAGTGCCGGCTCTACGAGTACCGCATGGTCGAAGGCGGCAACCGGCCGCGCGCGAGCGCCGCGGGCGGCGCCGGATCGTGACGCTCGCCGGCGCGGTCGACATCGACGCGCGCACGATGCTTCGCCTCGCGCTGGTGCCGGGCGCCGTGTGGCTCGCGAGCCTTGCCGCACGGCGCTGGGGCCATGCGGTCTCCGGTTACCTCGGCGGGCTGCCGATGATCGGCGGCCCGATCACGCTCTATCTCGCGCTCGACTACGGCCCGCGCTTCGCCGCGCGCTCCGCCACCTTCACGCTCGCAGTGATCCTGGGCCAGGCCGCGCATCTCCTCGCGTTCTCGCACGCCGGCCGCTTCGCGCGCTGGCCCCTCGCGCTCGCCGCCGGCTGGGCCTCCTTCCTCGCGGTGGCGCTCGTGGTCGTGCGATTCGATCCCGCGCCCGCGATGGCGCTCGCGCTCGCCGTCGGCGGTCTCGCATGCGCATGGCTGTGGCTGCCGCACGCGCGCGGCGCATCGCCACCGCCCGCGATCCCGCGCGCCGAGCTGCGCCTGCGCCTCGCCGCCGCGTTCGTGCTCGCCGCGGCGATCCTCGCCGCCGCGCGCGCGTTCGGTCCGGTGGTGAGCGGCGTGATGCTGTCCGTGCCGGTGACGGGCTCGATCATGCCGCCCTTCACGCTCGCGCTCTACGGGCCGGACGCCCTCGCGCGTCTCATGCGCGGGTTCGTCGTGGGCCTCTCGGGCTTCACCGCGTTCTTCTTCGCCCTTGCGGCGGGGCTTCCCGCGCTCGGAATCGCCGCGGGATTCGGCACCGCGATCGCCGCCGCCCTCGCCGCGGTCTTCACGGTCGCGCATCTGGCGCGCAGGGGCGCGAAACCGTAGGAGCTGGCCGACACCAGCCCGCGACCTCGCCTGATTTGCCCCGGCGTGCGCCTCGTTCAGGATGGGATTGCGTTTTTGGCGGGAGGGTCTCGTTTGGCCTTCCCTCTCTCAACCTGTTTGTCCCGACAAGGGATTACGACGGAGGCAACAATGAAAGCAATCATCGCCCTGATCCTCGGCGCGTTCGTCCTGACCGCCTGCAACACGATGGAAGGCTTCGGCCAGGACGTGCAGGCCGGCGGCAAGAAGATCGAGAACGCCGCCGACCGCAACCGCTAGAGCGGCACGCCCGAAGTGATGCCGCAGTCGAAGGACCCGGCGCCGGGCGACGGCGCCGCGGTCGACGACATCCGCGAGCGGCTTCGCGCCGACCACGAGGCGACGCTCGCCGACGCGGAGCGCGTGCGCTCCGAGCGCGATCCGCAGCGCGCGCTCGGGCTGCTCGCGCAGCTGCGCCGGGCCTGGGTGATCCACGCCCTCGCCGAGGAGACGGTCGTCTATCGCGCGCTCGAAGGCGGGGCGGGCGAGACGTTCGCGGGCGGGCGTTCCGAGGAGCGCTTCGTCGAGCACGAGCTGGTCGAGTCGCTGTTCGCGAAGCTCGCGCACCTGCGTCCCGGCAGCCAGGAATGGCGCGCGCGGCTCAACGTCGCGCGCGACCTCATCGCGCGCCACATCGAGAGCGAGCACGACGAGATGTTCGCGCGGCTCGCGCACCGCTTCGACGGCGAGGGCCTCGCCGAGCTCGGCCGGCGTTTCGTGAGCGCGCGCGAGAAGCTGGCCCTCCTCGAGGACGCGAAGGCGGCCTGAAGTCCTCGCTTCGCCCGGCGCTTCAATCGCGCATCGCCCGGCGCACCAACGCGCCGGTATCCGCATTTCCCAACGTCCCGAACGCGTACTGTCCGTTCGAGCGCGACTCGCAGAAGGCCTCGGCCGCGTGGGCGTTCGAGTGCCGCTTCATGAGCGACATCTGCACCGCGAGCGCGAGCGACTCGACGATGGAGCGCGCATCGCGCTCGGCGTGATCGGCATCGCGAAGCCGGTGCCGCGCGCGCTCGAGCAGGGCCTCGGCGCGAGCGTCGCGGCCGGCGCGGATCTCCACGGCGAGCGCATCGAGCGCGACGGGCGAGCGCGCGATCGCGCGCAGCGCGTCGAGGCAGATCACGTTCGCGCTGCCCTCCCAGATGCCGTTCAACGGCGCCTCGCGGAAGAGCCGCGCGAGCGGCGCTTCCTCGACGTAACCGTTGCCGCCGAGGCACTCCATCGCCTCCACGGCGACCGGCGTCATTCGCCGGCACAGCCAGTACTTGGCGACCGGGGTGAGGATGCGCTGGAGGTTGCGCTCGGCCTCGCTCCCGGCGGAGGCGTCGAATGCCGCGGCGAGGCGCAAGGCGAGGAGGAGCGCGGCCTCGGCCTCGAGCGCGATGTCCGCGAGGACGTTCGCCATCAACGCGTGATCGACGAGCACGCTTCCGAAGGCGCTGCGATGGCGCGCGTGGTGCAGCGCGTGGTCGAGCGCCGCGCGCATCATGCCGGCGATGCCGACCACGATGTCGAAGCGCGTGTGATGCGCCATCTCGATCAGCGTCGCGATGCCGCGGCCCGGCTCGCCCACCGCGCTCGCCCACGTCCGCCGGTACTCGATCTCGGCGGAAGCGTTCGAGCGGTTGCCGGCCTTTTCCTTCAGGCGCTGGATCTCGAAGGCGTTGCGCGTGCCGTCCGGGAGCGAGCGCGCGACGAAGAAGCAGCTCACGCCTTCGTCTTGGCGCGCGAGCGTGAAGAATCCGTCGCTCATCGGCGCGGAGCAGAACCACTTGTGCCCGGTGAGCCGCCAGCCTTCGCCGTCGCGCTCGGCGCGCGTCGCCACCGCGCGCAGGTCCGAGCCGCCCTGCTTCTCGGTCATCGCCATGCCGATCGTCGCGCCCTCCTTGCGCTCGTGCGGAAGGGGGCGCGGATCGTAGGCGTCGGCGAGCACCTTGTCGCGCCATGCGTGCTCCAGCGCCGGCGCATGCGCGAACACCGGAATCGATGCGAACGTCATCGTGACCGGGCACGCCGTGCCCTGCTCGAGCTGGTTCCACAGGTAGAAGAGCACCGCGCGCGAGGCGAAGCCGCCCCGCGCGCGCTTCCATGCGAGCGAATGCACGCCGCAGCCGATCGCCTCGGCCATCAGCGCATGGTAGGAGGGGTGGTATTCCACCGCGTCGATGCGATGGCCGAAGCGGTCGTGCGTGCGAAGCTCGGGTACGTGGCGATTGGCGAGGCGCGCATGGTCCTGGGCCTCGGCGCTTCCCACGTAGCGGCCGAGCGCGGCGGCGGCGGGCGAGATGTCGTGCGCGCCGGCACGCGTCGCGGCCTCGCGCAGCCACGAGTCGCTCGACCACGCGTCGTAGCCGGCGAGCGGCGGCGGCTGGTTGGCGACCTCGTGCGTGCGTTCGCTCATGGTGCCTTGCGCGCCGCGGGCGGCGCACCCCTTTCGCTCACCCATTCGACCAGGGCGTCGAGCGCATCCTGCGCCCGATTCGCGTTCGCGTGGTTGATCATCATCACGACCACCCAGCGCCGTCCCGCGCGGTCGAGCACGTAGCCGGCCTCGCTCTGCACGCCGTCGAGCGTGCCGCCCTTGAGGTGCGCGTGCCCGAGCGATTGCGCCGCGGGATGCTCGCGGAAGGTTCCATCCACCCCGAAGACCGGAAGCGACGCGGCGAGCTCCGCCATCCAGCCGCTCGCCCATGCGCCGCGCAGCAGCGCCGCCAACGTCGCCGCGCTCACGCGCGCCTCGCGCGAGAGCCCGGAGCCGTTGTCGAGCACGAGCTCGGGCGCCTCGACGCCCCTGGAGGCGAGCCATCGCCTCACGATCGCGGCGCTTTCCGCGACGTCCCCCGCGCCGCCCTTCGCCTCGGCCGAGAGCGCGAGGAAGAGGTTGCGCGCCATCACGTTGTTCGAGTACTTGTTCATGTCGCGCAGCAGCAGCGCGAGCGGCTGCGAATCCTCGCGATAGAAAAGCCGCGCGGATTCGGGCGTCGCGCCGTCGCGGAATTTCCCGGTGAGCTTGCCGCCCGCCTCGCTCCACAGCCAGCGGAACACGGTCTCGAGATAGCGTCCGCCCCCGAAGAGCGCGAGCGGCCACGCCTGCTCGCCGCAATCCGACGGATACGTGCCGGTGAACGCGACGGTGGCGAGGAGGCCGTCCTCGTGGACGTCGAAGTGCACGTCGTGGCGCCATGCGCCGCACGCGCCCGGCACGATGCGCATGCGGCTCGTCAGTTCCACGTTCGGCAGGTCCGGCTCGGCCACCACGCGCACCGCATCGCCTTCGGGAACGAACGTGAAGTCGATCGCGCCGAAGTTCACGAGCAGCGCATCCGGGGCGACGTTGTAGGCGCGCCGCGGCCGGTTGTCGAAGCGCGCGGTGTCGTAGGTCGCCGGCGCGAAGTAGCCGCGATCGACGATCACGTCGCCGCGGATCTCGCGCAGGCCGCGCGCCCGCAGCCGGTGCACGACCTGCCAGAGGCGATCGTAGGTGAGCTTGGGATCGCCGCCGCCGCGCAGCACGAGGTTTCCGGTGAGCACTCCGTCGGCGAGCGTTCCGTCGACGAGCACGTCGGTATGGAAACGGAACGCGGGACCGAGCAGGTCGAGCGCGGCCTCGCTCGTCACGAGCTTCATCACCGATGCCGGCACCATCGCCGCATGCTCGCGATGCGAGAGCAGGATCGGCCCGCCCTGCACGGACTCCACGCGCACCGCCACGGCGGAAAGGGGGACGCCGTCGGCGGCGAGCGCGTCGCGCACCGGCGCGGGCAGCTCGCGGGCGAAGAGCGCGAGCGGCGCGAGGAGCGCCGCGAGCGCCAGGAACGAGAACCTCATCCCGGCGCGCCCAGCCGCTCGGCGATCTCGATGCCGGCGCCGACCAGCTCGCCGAACTCCGGCTCGCCGATCACGTAGGGCGGCAGGAAGTAGACGGTGTTTCCGATCGGCCGCAGCAGCACGTTGCGCTCGAGCGCGATCTCGAAAGCGCGCGCGGCGAAGGCCGGCTCGCGCGAGGGCACCTCGAACGCCCACAGGGTCCCCAGGTGGCGGAAGGCGCGCACGTTGCGGTGGTGCGCGAGCGCTTGCGCCATGGAGAAGAAGCGCACGGCCTTGCGCTCGTTCGCCGCGAGCACCGATTCGCGCTCGAAGAGGTCGAGCACCGCGCAGGCGGCGCGGCAGGCGAGCGGATTGCCGGTGTAGGAATGGGAATGCAGGAATCCGCGCGCGACGTCCTCGTCGTAGAACGCGCCGTACACCTCGTCGGTCGAGAGCACGCACGAGAGCGGCAGGTATCCGCCCGTGATGCCCTTCGAGAGGCACATCAGGTCCGGCGCGATGTCCGCCTGCTCGCACGCGAACATCGTCCCGGTGCGCCCGAAGCCGGTCATGATCTCGTCGGCGATGAGCAGCACGTCGTGGCGCGTGCAGAGCTCGCGCGCACGGCGCAGGTATTCGGGATGGTAGAAGCGCATGCCGCTCGCGCCCTGCACCAGCGGCTCGACGATGAGCGCGGCGATCTCGCCCGCGCGCTCGGCGAGCAGCTTCGCGAGCGCATCGGCCGCGTCGATCGCGCCGCGGATGCCGCCGAACCGATGGTCGTCCGCATGCCGCGCCGGAAACGGCGCCACGATCGATTCGCGCAGCAGCGGCGCGTAGGCCTCGCGGAAGATCGCGACGTCGGTCACGCCGAGCGCGCCCACGGTCTCGCCGTGGTAGCCGCCCGCGAGCGATACGAAGCGCCTTTTGCCCGGCCTGCCCCGGTTCGTCCAGTAGTGGAACGCCATCTTGAGCGCGATCTCGGTGGCGGAGGCGCCATCCGACGCGTAGAACGCGTGGCCCAGCCCGCGCGGCGCGATGGCGCGCAGGCGCTCCGCGAGCTCGATCGCGGGCGCGTGCGTGAAGCCGGCGAGCATCACGTGCTCGAGTGTGCGCAGCTGGTCCACGAGCGCGGCGTTGATCGCGGGGTGCGCGTGGCCGAAGAGATTGACCCACCAGGAGCTCACGCCGTCGAGGTAGCGCCTGCCGTCGTAATCGACCAGCCATGGACCTTCGGCATGCGCGATCGGCACGAGCGGGAAGCGCTCGTGCGACTTCATCTGCGTGCAGGGATGCCAGATCGCCGCGAGGCTGCGGGCGACCATCTCCCGGTTGCTCATCGATCCTGCGCGATGCGGTTGATCTGCGCGGCGATGCTGCTGGTCGCCTCGGAGGCGAGCGCCGTGAGGGAGTCGCGGGGAAGCGCGAGCGTTCCTCCGGTCACGTAGCACAGGGCGGTGAAGAGCGTGCGCACCTCGACGCTCGCGAGCGCATCGCGCATCTCTCCCGTATGCAGCGCGACGCCGTCGCCGTTGACGACCACGCGCAATCCTTCGAGGAGCAGCGCGCCGGAGCCGTGCTCTTCGTAGTGTTCGGTGAAACGGTCCAGGATCAGCTTCTCGAGCTCCGCCTTCTCCGCGTTCCCCAGCAGCGGCATCGATCGCCCCTCGCAAGACGAATCGCGCCCATTCTAGCCCGCCCGATCAACCGGGAGGCCAGCGAGGACGTTGTTACCGGTGTGCGTTGCGTGCGCATGGATTGGCAACCGCCGGCGGGGAGTGCTAGCAACACGGTCCGTTGATTTCATGCGAAAAGCGAAAACGAGCACGGCGGTTGCTTCCGGTGGAGCAAGGATGCGGAACTTCCCCATCGGAACTCTCTTCTCAACCGGGAGGACACGACGGAAATGGAACTGCTCGATTGCATCGAGACCCAGCTCATCTCGAATCGATTGCCGCTCGTGGGCATCACCGTCGCGGCGGTGCCCTATGCGAACACGCCGGTGGTGCTCACGCTCCACTGGCACGGGTTCGTGGAGATGCGGCTCGCCGAGGTGACGGACGCGAACGTGGTGGCATACCAGTCGGTGCCCAGCTCCGCCCTGCAGATCAACGAGCGCTGGGACCGGCTCGACGAGCTGGAGAACGCGGTGCTCGACGTCGCGTGGGAGCTCGGCTCCTGGGACCTTTCGCGCACGGAGGCGCTGCCGTTCGTGCGGCCCGGCGCCGAGGAGCAGGAGTCGCTGGAATGCCGCGGCGCCTTCGGCGACTTCCCGATCGAGATCGAGGGCCAGTCGCCGGTGGTGGCCGACGTGCCGGATGCCGAGGAATTGATCGAGGCCGCTTCGCGCTCGGGTTACCTTTCGTGGCTGTTTCGGCCGGTTCGCGGCGG
>Ga0207667_10011944_pt1 | contig 10054 bp, 6 predicted proteins | sample KBSCornC52_FD_184301 | JGI IMG/M metagenome (GOLD analysis project Ga0207667, IMG submission 184301) | Corn rhizosphere microbial communities from Kellogg Biological Station, Michigan, USA - KBS Corn C5-2 (SPAdes) (version 2) | ecosystem: Host-associated > Plants > Roots > Rhizosphere > Soil ... | reverse complement strand
CGCGCAGGCGCACCACGTCTTCGGTGGTGTAATCGCGCGTGACGCCTTGCCAGCGCGGATGGTTGTTCCAGTCGAGCTGCACTTGTTCGGCGGTCGGAAGCTGGGTCTTCATGTCTTGCTCCTGTGGAGGTGGCGGCAATCAACGCAGTTGCAGATAGGCAGGCAAGGTCAGGAAATCGGCCAGCGTGTCGGCACGCACCAGTTCGCCGAGCAGACGCGCGGCGGCTTCGGCTTTCGCCGCGCCGGGTTGCCCACTCGCGGCAAGGGCATGCGCGTGCGCAGCCACCGCCTGGTCGAAACGCGCGGGCGTGATCGGCGCGCTGTCATCGAACGTCAGGCCGTCTTCGTGGTGCAGCCATTGCCACAGCTGCGTGCGGGCGATCTCGGCGGTCGCGGCATCTTCCATCAGGTGATGGATCGGCACGCAGCCGAGACCCTCCAGCCAGGCCGCGACGTAGCGCAGCGCGACCTCGACGTTGTTGTCGAACCCCGCTTGCGTGATCGTGCCGCCGCAGGGGGCGAGCAATGCGTCGCGGGTGATTTGCCCGCCTTCGAGCTTGACGTGCAACTGGTTTGGCGTGGGCATGTGCGCATCGAACACTTCGCGCGCGATGGACACCAGCGCGGGATGCGCGACCCACGTCCCGTCGTGGCCATCGATGACCTCGCGCAGCTTGTCGGCGCGCACTTTTGCGAGCGCCGCGTCGTTCGCGGCAGCGTCATCCTTGATGGAGATCTGCGCGGCCATGCCGCCCATCGCGAACGCGCCGCGGCGATGGCAGACATCGATCAGGTATTGCGAATAGTTGCGCAGGAACGGCACCGTCATCGCGATCTGCCCGCGATCGGGCAGCACGCGGTCGGCGTGCGCGCGCAGGGTCTTCAGATACGAAAAGATGTAGTCCCAGCGGCCGCAGTTGAGCCCGACGGCGCGGCGCCGCAGCGCGTACAGGATCTCTTCCATCTGGAATGCGGCCGGCAGCGTTTCGATCAGCACCGTCGCCTTGAAGGTGCCGACGGCGAGGCCGAGCTCGCGTTCGACGCAATCCATCACGTCGTTCCAGAGGACGGCTTCCTCCATCGACTGCAGCTTGGGCAGGTAGAAGTAGGGGCCACGGTCTTTCGCGGCCAGCACACGCGCGTTGTGGAACGCGAACAGCGCAAAGTCGAACAGCGCGCCCGACATCGGTTCGCCGTCGACCAGGACGTGATCCTCCGGCAGGTGCCAGCCGCGTGGACGCACCATCAACACGGCGGTCGCATCGTCCAGCCGGTACTCGCGGCCATCGTCGTTGCGGAAGGTGATCGTGCCGGCCACCGCGTCGCGCAGGTTCGTTTGGCCGTCCAGAAGATTGGCCCAGGTGGGCGCGGTCGAATCTTCGAAATCCGCCATGAAGACGTTGGCGCCGGAATTCAATGCATTGATCACCATCTTGCGGTCCACGGGACCGGTGATCTCGACGCGGCGATCCAGTAGTGCGGCCGGGATCGGCGCGACGGTCCAGTCGGTTTCGCGGATCCCGCGCGTATCGGCACGGAAGTCGGGCAGTTCGCCCGCATCCCAGCGCGCCTGCAGCTTCGCGCGCTCGGCCAGCAGCGCCTGCCGGCGCGGTTCGAAACGGCGGTGCAGTTCAACCAGCAGCGACTGCGCGGGCCCGGTCAGGAGCGCCCGGTTACCGTCCGGAATTTCGATTCCTGTTTCCTCGTCGAGCCTTTCCATGGGTACGGCCATCGCGGGTTCCTCTTGGGAGTTGGCGGGGAACCCGACGCTAGCGTCGGAAAACATCATTTGACAAAGCAGAACTTTCAATGCATAACATTGAATCGCATAAATGCATAGTTAACACATTGAGCTTAAAGGCCGTTTCAGAGATGACCGCAGGCAAAACGGACGCCAAACAGGTTCGACCACGTCGCAAACGGGCAGCGGGCCACCCCGGCGATCCGGCGCGCTTCTACTACAAGGGCAACCGTTACAAGCAACTGCGCGCGTTCGTTGCCATCGCCAAACTGGGCACCCTCGCCCGCGCGGCCGAATCGCTGTTCCTGTCGGCGCCGTCGATCAGCCTGCAATTGCAGGCACTCGAGCGCGAGTTGGGTGCGCAACTGGTCGAGCGCGGGCGACGCCGGGTCACGCTCACCCGCGCCGGCCAGGCGCTGTTTGAACAGGCGCGCCCGCTGGTGGAAGGGCTGGACTCACTGGACACCCACTTCCACAGCGCCATCGAAGGACTCGGCGCGGGCGAACTCACCATCGCGGCGGGATCATCGACGATCCAGTACCTGTTGCCGCCGCTGGTCGCGGGCTACCGCGAACGTTTTCCCGGCGTGCGCCTGCAACTCGCCAGCGTGACCGGCAAGGACGGCCTCGCGATGCTACGTTCCAACCAGGCGGATTTCGCGGTGGGCTCGATGCTGGACGTGCCGCACGACATCACCTACCAGCCGTTCCGGAACTACGACCCGATGCTGATCCTGCCGCTCGGGCATCCGCTCGCGGACAAGCCCGACTTGCGACTCGCCGATCTTTCGCCGTTCGGGCTGATCCTGCCGCCGCACCGCCTCACGACATACCGATTGGTGGACCTGGTGTTCCAGCAGCGCAAGGTGCCCTACACCGTCGCGATGGAAGTCGGCGGCTGGGAAGTGATCAAGCAGTACGTCGCGATGGGCCTCGGCATTTCCATCGTCACCGGCATCTGCCTCACCGAGGCCGACAACGAGCGCCTGGTCGCCCGCAACATGCGCGCATGGTTTCCGCAACGCAGCTACGGAGTGGTGATGCGCAAGGGGAAATACCTGTCGGCGGAGGCGCGCGGCTTCATCAACCAGATCAAGCCGGGGCTGCTGGCGCATCGCGAACACGACGAACCCGGGCACTCGGAACGCTGAGACCTGCCGGAAGAGGGAATCGAACCCCCGACCCACGCATTACGAATGCGTTGCTCTACCAGCTGAGCTATTCCGGCACAGGCGAACCGCCAAGTCTACGGGCGCCCACACCGGCGCGCAACGCGATCCTCCCGCGGCAGACCCCCACGGAAGAACGGCGGCGACCGGCTTCCAAGGCTTGTGCGGGCGCATGGCATAAAGGATCATTCCGCGCGTGGCGACCGACTCCCTGACAAACCCGAATGCCCTCACCGGCCGTGGCACGGATCACATCCGGCGCGAGCTGCGCGTACTCGATATTTACCGGGTATTCCAGGCGCTTGTTTACAGTGCCCTTTCGCTGAGCAGCCTCGCCTTCACGTGGATGCCGTTGCGCGGGCCGTTGCTTGCGCGCACCACGGCGCTGGTTTATCTGCTGTTTGCACTGCTGGTCTTGGCGCGCGACCTGCGAGGTCCGCGCTGGCTTTTGATCAGCGCCAGCGCGTTCCTGAGCGCGGACGTGCTGGCTGCGTTCCTGGCCGCCGTCACCATTCCCGCCGCGCACACCGGCATCGCCTTGATGCTGGTGATCAACGTCGGCGCCGCCGCGCTGCTGCTGTCGCCGCGCCTCGGCGGCCTGTTCGCCGCGCTGGCGACGCTGGCGATGATCGCGCAGGCCCTGCTGGCGACCGGCGAAACCGACGTCGGCCATGCGTTTGTCGAAGCGGGGCTGTTCGGGGTCGCATATTTCGCCACCGCATCGTTGTGCTTCGCGCTCGGCAGCCAGATGCGCGCCAGCGAAGCGCTGGCCGAACAGCGCGGCAGCGATCTCGCCAACCTGGCGCAGGTCAACGACCTGATCATCCGCCGGATGCGCACCGGCGTGCTGCTGGTGGACGACGCCAACCACATCCACCAGATCAACGAATCCGCGTGGATGTTGATGGGCAACCCGGGCGTGGAGCAGCGAGACCTCGGCACGGTGGCGCCGGAGCTTTCGCGCCGCCTGTACCACTGGCGCACCACGCACGAGCACGACTCCAGCGCGGTCGCGCTGGCCGACGGCACGCCCGAGATCATCCCGCGCTTCACGCGCCTGTCCGCGCATGACGATTCATTCGTGCTGATTTTCCTGGACGACACCTCGCTGGTCTCGCAGCGAGCCGAGCAACTCACGCTGACCACGCTGGGACGGTTGTCCGCATCGATCGCGCACGAGATCCGGAATCCGCTCGCGGCGATCCGCTACTCGGCGCAATTGCTGGCCGAATCCGAACTCATCAGCGAAGCCGACCAGCGCATGGTGGAGATCATCAACAACCACTGCGGGCGCGTGAACGAAATCATCGAGAACATCCTGCAGCTGTCGCGGCGCGAGCGTTCGCGGCCCGAGTCGCTGGACCTCAATCATTGGGCCGTTCGTTTCGTCGACGAATACAAGGAGGCCAACGACGTTGGCCAAGACAGCCTGCGTCCGCTGCTGTACCCGCGCCCGGTCGAGGCGCTGGCCGATTCGCAGCACCTGCAACAAGTGGTGTGGAACCTGGTGCAGAATGCGCTGCGTTACGGACGCCTGCCCGACGAGCCGGCGCGGGTGATGGTGGTGGCGCGGCTCGCCAGCGACAACGGTCCGCCGCTGCTGGAAGTGATCGATCGCGGGCCCGGGATCCCGCCCAAGGTCGCCGCGCAAATCTTCGAGCCGTTCTTCACCACCCACGAATACGGCACCGGCCTCGGTCTGTATCTCGCCAAGCAGATGTGCGAAGCCAACCAAGCCAACCTCGAATACGTACCGGTCGCCGGCGGGGGAAGTTGTTTTCGCATCACCCTGACCACGCCGGTGCGCATGCCGGTGGGCTCGGAAGCATGATGCACGGCCGATCCGGCATGGCAACATGGGGGGCGTCGCGCTAACCTCGGACACGAGGGGACACCACGCAAGGCGGGGAAACATGGCCAAACAAACGGTACTGGTTGTCGACGACGAACGCGACATTCGCGAACTGCTCACGATCACGCTGGGCCGCATGGATCTCGATGTCGACACCGCCGCGAATGTCGGCGACGCAAAACGCATGCTGGCCGAAGCGCATTACGACCTGTGCTTCACCGACATGCGCCTGCCGGACGGTACCGGGCAGGAACTGATCGAACTGATCGCGCGCACTCACCCGGAAACGCCGATCGCGATGATCACCGCGTATGGGAATGTCGAAGCGGCTGTCGATGCGTTGAAGGCCGGCGCATTCGACTTCGTCAGCAAGCCGGTGGACATCCACATGCTGCGACGGCTGGTGCAGAGCGCGTTGCGCGCCGGGCAAGCTACCGAGCAGCCCAGCGGCGACCAGGTCACGGCCAGCCGCCTCGTGGGTGATTCGCAGGTGATGAAGGAGGTGCGTGCGCGCATCGCCAAGCTCGCACGCAGCCAGGCGCCCATCTACATCAGCGGCGAATCGGGTGTCGGCAAGGAACTGGTGGCTCGCTCGATCCACGAACTCGGGCCGCGCGCGGCAGGGCCGTTCGTGCCGGTCAACTGCGGCGCGATTCCTTCCGAATTGATGGAAAGCGAATTCTTCGGCCACAAGAAGGGTTCGTTCACTGGCGCGCACGCCGACAAGGAAGGCCTGTTCCAGACGGCGCATGGCGGCACGCTGTTCCTCGATGAAGTCGCGGAACTGCCGCTGCACATGCAGGTGAAATTGCTGCGCGTGATCCAGGAAAAAGCGGTGCGTCCGATCGGCGGACGCGGTGAAGTGCCGGTGGACGTGCGGATTCTTTCCGCCACCCACAAGGATCTCGGGCGCCTCACCCAGAACGGCCAATTCCGGCAGGACCTCTATTACCGCATCAACGTGATCGAGCTGCGCGTGCCACCCCTGCGCGAGCGCGGCGGCGACATCGCGGTGCTGGCCAAGCACATCCTCAAGCGCATGGCCGAGCAGGCCGGCACGTCTGCGCCCACCCTGCAACCCGCGGCGCTGAAGGCGCTCGACGAGTACGACTTTCCCGGCAACGTGCGTGAACTCGAAAACGTGCTGGAGCGCGCGATCGCGCTGTGTGAAAACGGCCTGATCGAATCGCCTGACCTGATGCTGGAGTCGTCCGGGCACGAACCCGACGAAGACGACTTCGACGAGGACGAAGGCAACGAGGACGAATCCGGCTCAGACGCAAAAAGCGGCGTCGGCCTCGACGACTACATCTCCAACATCGAGCGCGAAACCATCGTCAAGGTGTTGAAGGAAACCCGCTACAACAAGACCGCCGCTGCGAAGAAACTGGGCATCACCTTCCGCGCGCTGCGGTACAAGCTCAAGAAATTGGGAATTGATTAGGTCGGGACTCGGGACTCGGGACTCGGGACTCGGTAGAGCGTAGATGCTTTCACCCCCTTCCAAAGGAAGGGGGTCGCGCCGCAGGCGCGGGGGGATGCGTTCGCACTCGAAGCGCAAAGCCATCCCCCTCTCGCGCTTCGCGCGCGTTCGCTGCGCTCCGCCCTTCTGCTGGAAGGGGGAAGCAAAGCGATTCACCGCGCGGGATACGCCGTCATCGAATACGGCTGATCCTGAGGTTGCGTGGCCCAGGTCTTGTTCGGCTGCGCCTGCATCGTGAAGTGCAGCGTGCCGCCGTTCGCGATTTCCGAGTAGGTCAGATAATCGCGGGTCAGCGGCTTGCCGTTCAACGCGACCGAACCGACGTACGGGTGATCCTTGCCAAACCCATCGACCATGATGGTGAACGTCTTGCCGTTGGGCAGATGCATCACCGCGCGCCGCACGAACGGTCGGCCGATGACGTACTGGTTGCTGGCCGGCGCGACCGGATAGAAGCCCAGTGCGGTGAAGATGTACCATGCGGACATCTGGCCGAGATCATCGTTGCCCGCAAGTCCGGTCGGCGTGGGTGCGTATTGCGTGCGCATGATTTCGGCGAGGCGCTCCTGCGTCTTCCATGGCGCGCCCGCGTAGTCGTACAGATACGCGATGTGGTGGCTGGGTTCGTTGCCGTGCGCGTACCAGCCGATCAGGCCGGTGACGTCCTCGATCCCCGCGAACGCCTTGGGATCGATCTTGGCGTTGAACACTTCGTCCAGCTTCTTCACCAGCCCCGCATCACCGCCAAGCTCGTGGATCAAACCACCGACGTCCTGCGGTTCGTACCATGAGTACTGCCACGAATTGCCTTCGGTGAAGCCGCTGCCCACGCCCGCCGTCGCCGGACTGAACGGCTTGCGGAACTGGCCGTTCGCAAGCCGTGGTTGCGCGAAGCCGGTCTTCGGGTTGAATACGTTGCGCCAGTTCTGCGCGCGCTTGAAGAACTTCGCCGCGACATCCTTGCGCCCCATCGCCTCGGCCATGCGCGCAAGCGACCAGTCATCGAACGCGTACTCCAGCGTCTTGGAAACCGATTCGGGTTCCTTGTCGCTCGGCACGTAGCCAAGCTTCATGTAATCGGCCAGGTCGCCGTAGGGCGCATACGTCGCGCTCGCGACCATTGCCTTCAGCGCGGCATCGGCGTCGAAGCCGCGGAAGCCCTGCATGTAAGCGTTGGCGATCACCGGCACCGCGTGGTAGCCGATCATGCACCAGGTTTCGAGGCCCTGGTACGCCCACACCGGCAGGATGCCGAAGGGGCTCGCCTGCTGCGCCACGATCAACGAGTTCACGAAATCGTTGATGCGCTGCGACGGTTGGATGAACGCCATAAGCGGCATCTCGGCGCGGTACACGTCCCACAGCGACCAGCTCGAATAGAAGGTGAAATCCTTGGCCGTGTGCACCGCGTGATCGGGGCCGCGGTACTCGCCGTTCACGTCCATCGCAAGATTCGGCGCAATCAACGCGTGGTACAGCGACGTGTAGAAACTCTTCTCGACGTCCGGAGGCGCGTCCACATCAATCGCGGACAGGGCCTTGGCCCATGCCTGCTTCGCCTCCGCACGGCGCGCGTCGAAATCCCAGCCCTTGCCGTCGGTGTCGAGGTTGGCGATGGCGTTGTCGGCGCTCACCGTTGAAATCGCCACCTTCACCAATAATGGTTTCGTGAGCTTGCCGAACTCGAATGCACCTTCCAGTTGCTTGCCCGCGACAGCGTCGTTGCCGGTCGGATCCGCGGCCGGTCCCTGGAAACCTTTGTAGGGAATGTCGGTTTCGCGATTGACCAGCTCGTGCGATGTCATCGGCTGCGAAAACCGGATCGCGAACCACAGTTGCCGCCCCGGCGCCCAGCCGCGTGTCTCGCGATAACCGGTCACCGTGCCGTCCGCGCGCACGCGAAGGCGCGCCCACAACACCTTGCCGGGGTAGTCGTAGATGCTGGGGCGCAGGTCCAGCAAAACGTGCGCGTCTTGATCTTTCGGGAACGTGTAGCGATGCCAGCCGACGCGTTGCCCCGCCGTCAATTCCACGCGCACGCCGGGGGTCGCCAGCGTCACCGCGTAGTAACCCGGCTGCGCGACTTCGGTCTTGTGGCTGAAGTCGGAGCGATAACCCGAACGCGGTTTGTCGGGATCACCCGCATCCCATTGCACCTTGCCGACGCCCGGCATCAGCAGCACGTCGCCGAGATCGGAATGGCCGCTGCCGGAAAAATGCGTTTCGGAAAATCCCAGGATGCTGTGGTCGCCGTATTGGTAGCCCGCGGCCCAAGCGTACGCGTGCTTGAAATCCGGCATCGCGGTATCGGGGCTCAACTGGATCATCCCGAACGGCACCGTCGCGCCCGGGAAGGTGTGTCCATTGCCGCCGGTGCCGATCATCGGATCCGCTTGCTGCCAAGCGATTTCGCCCGGCGCCGCAGCCTGCGCAAACCCCGTGACGGCGAACGCAACGACCAATACCAAAAAGCCGCGGATCGCGGCGCGCGTGGGACGAGCTTGATCGACAGCCATGGCGGCTTCCTTGGATCGTTCCAAAAGTCTCGCGAAAGTAGCATGCGGTGCGGCGGGATGCATGCTGCGCTGCAGAATGCGGCCATCCTTTCCCGCAGGCATCATGTGACAAATTGGATCGTTCCAAAAACCAGTTCCCGGCGAATCGAACCCGTGCAGCCAGCAACCCGTCTCGCCATGCAGATCCCGACGCGATGAACGGCCGCCGCGTCACCGTCACCGACATCGCGCGCGGTTGCGGCGTGTCACGTGCAACGGTGTCGCTGGTGCTGCGCGGTAGTCCATTGCCTGCCGCAGCCACCCGCGCCAAGGTCGAAGCGGAACTGAAGAAACAAGGCTACGTTTACAACCGCGCCGCCGCCAACCTGCGCCAACGCCGTTCGTCGAGCGTGGCACTGGTGGTCAATGACCTGTCCAATCCGTTTTTCGCCGACTTCGCCGCGGGTGTCGACGAAACACTGGGCGCTGCCGGCTACGTGACGCTGCTAGGCAGCACCGGCGAATCGCCCGAACGCCAGCAACGGGTGCTGGCGTCGCTGATGGAACACGACCCGGCCGGCATCATCCTGTCGCCAGCCGAAGGCAGCGACGGCGTCTCGCTCGGGCAGGTCCTCGGTGTCCACCTGCCGGTGCTGGTGTTCAATCGCGAACCGTCGCACGTGCGCTGGTCGGCATCGCACTGGGATTACCTGGCGCTGGACAACCGGCGCGGCACGGCCCTGGCCACCCGCCATCTGCTCGAGCGCGGACATCGCCGGATCGCGTTCTTCGGCGGCCACGCGGAATCGAGTTCCTGCCGCGACCGCCGCCGCGGCTATGCCGAAGCCATGCGAGCCGCGGGCATCGAACCGGAACCCGGCTGGCTGGTGGAAACCGCGCCGACACGCCTGGACGCCGCAGCCCGCACGGCGTCACTGTTCACCAGCAGGCACGCGCCCACCGCGGCCGCTTGCTACAACGATGCGGTCGCGCTGGGCCTGATGCTGGGCCTCGGCGCGCGCGGCATCGCCGCCGGCCGCGACTTCGCGGTCACCGGCTTCGATGACATTCCCGAAGCGGCGGTCAGCACTCCCGCGTTGACCACGCTTGCCACCGATCCGCGCGCGCGCGGCCGCCAGGCCGCCGAGCGCATCCTCGAACGCGTGCGCCGCCCGGACGTCGGCGCAGTGCGCGGCATCGCCCCCGTCCGCCTGATCATCCGCGCCAGCAGCGAGGCCACCATCGCATGAATACCCGAGTCGCAGGCAACCGCACCGCCCTCACGGTGGTCACCACGATCTTCTTCATGTGGGG
>Ga0207667_10011940_pt1 | contig 10058 bp, 7 predicted proteins | sample KBSCornC52_FD_184301 | JGI IMG/M metagenome (GOLD analysis project Ga0207667, IMG submission 184301) | Corn rhizosphere microbial communities from Kellogg Biological Station, Michigan, USA - KBS Corn C5-2 (SPAdes) (version 2) | ecosystem: Host-associated > Plants > Roots > Rhizosphere > Soil ... | reverse complement strand
GACGACGATCGAACCGAGACTTACCAGCATCGGCGTGCGCGCATCCCCCAACGCGTAGAACGCGGGGTTCAACACCTTCAATGCCGCGTAACCGGCGAGCCCGATCGCATAGCAGGAGAGTGCGACGGCGGTTTGATGCGTGTCGTAAAGCTGGAACCGGCCGCCCTGATAGATGGCGCCGATGATGGATTTGCCCAGCACCGCCAAACCTACCGACGATGGCAGAGTCAGCAGGAACACCATGCCCAGGGATTTCGACAGCGTTCGCCGAAACTCATCCATGTTGCCGGCCGCGGCGCTACGCGAGATCGAAGGCAGAGTTGCCGACGCCATCGCGACCCCGAACAGGCCCAGCGGAAGCTGCATGAAGCGGAACGCGTAGCTCAACCAACTGACCGGGCCATCCATGCCACGCACGGGATCGACGATGGTGGAAGCGAAGTTAGTATTTACCATTACGTTGATCTGCACTGCCGCGTTGCCCAGGATCGCCGGGACCATCAGGCGGAAGATGTGCACCAAGCCGGGATGCTTCCAATCGAATGCCAAGCGGAAACGGAATCCCAGGCGATAGAGCGTCGGCAACTGCCATAGCAGTTGCAGCGCTCCGCCCAGGACCACGCCAATGGCCATGCCTTCAATGCGTGTCAAGTGCAGGGAAGGCCCCAGCCAGATTCCCAATATCACGCCGAAGCCTACCGAGCCGAGGTTGAAGAACGTGGAAGCCAGCGCCGGAACACCGAATCGATTGCATGCATTCAGCACGCCCATAGCCTGCGCTGCCAGGGCGACTAGCAACAGGAAGGGGAACATAGTGCGCGTCATCCTGACCGCCAACTCGAATTTGCCGGGGACGGCGGCGTAGCCGGGCGCCATCAGATGCACTAATTGCGGAGCGAAGATCACGCCCAACGAGCACACCACGCCCACTACTAAAATCAGCGCCGTGGCGACCAGGTTGACCAGGCGCGCCGCCGCATCCTTGCCTTTATTGGCCAGGTATTCGGTGAAGGTGGGTACGAAGGCGCTCGAAAGCGCGCCTTCTGCGAACAGGTCGCGAGTGAGGTTGGGAATGCGGAATCCCAACATGAAAGCGTCATAAATCAGCCCGGCGCCAAACAGGCGCGCCATTACGCTTTCCCGCACCAGGCCGGTGACGCGGCTCATCAACACCGCGATCGAAACTACGCCGGCCGAACGAACGACGCTTTCGCTTTGGCCGGAGCCTGCCGCAGCGCTGCGATCGCCGCCCGCGACAGTGCCCGGTTCGGGAACGGTCACACTCCCGGCAACCGCATCACTGCCCGTATTGTTCGAAAAAGTGGGCAATGGTCATGATCCCGGCGTAATAGTTCGCCACTTTGTACTTCTCATTGGGCGAGTGCAAACCATCGTCGGGAAGTCCGAATCCCATGAGGATGGTTGGGATCCCCAGGTGTTTCGCAAAATCTCCCACGATGGGAATCGAGCCGCCGCTGCGAATGAAAACCGTTTCTTTCCCAAGGATATCCCGAAACGCGCTGGCCGCTACGTGAATGGCCGGATGATCCGGATTCACCATAATGGCGGGTCCCCAGCTAAGCACGCGGACTTCGGTCTGAATCCCCGCGGGCGTGTTGTCGGCCACGAAGTTTTTATAGGCGGCGATGATTTTCTCAGGGTTCTGATTCGGCACCATCCGCATGCTGACCTTCGCGGTGGCGCGCGCCGGAATCACCGTCTTCGCGCCTGCTCCGGTGAAGCCACCAGCGATGCCGTGGACTTCGAGCGTGGGCCGCGCCCAGGTGCGCTCGAGAACCGAATAGCCCGGCTCGCCGGTGAGCTGTGTCGATCCAACCTCGTTCTTGAGGAAATCCTTTTCGTCGAAGGGCAAGTGTTCCCAACTGCGTTTTTCGGCGGGCGTGGGAGGTTCGACGTCGTCGTACATGCCGGGGATCTGGATTTTGCCATTCGCGTCTTTCAGTTTCGCCAGCAACTCTATCAATCCGAATACCGCGTTGGGCGCCGCGCCGCCATACATGCCGGAGTGCAGATCGCGCGCCGGGCCGCGGGCTTCGATTTCCGTATAGATTAGGCCGCGCAGACCGATGCACAGCGTCGGCAGGCCTTCGGCGAAGAGCTCGGTGTCGGATACCAGTGCAACATCGGCCTTCAGCCTCGCAGGATTTTCGGCGACGAACTTCGCCACCGACTCGCCGCCGACTTCCTCTTCGCCTTCGATCAGAAATTTCAAATTGACCGGGCATGTTCCGGAGGTGGCGAGCAGCGCTTCCACCGCTTTGATGTGCATGTACATCTGGCCTTTGTCGTCGGCCGAGCCGCGCGCGTACAGGTTGCCATCGCGCACCACCGGTTCAAAGGGAGGCGAGATCCATTCGTCGAGAGGATCCGGCGGCTGCACGTCGTAATGCCCGTAACACAGCACCGTCGGCTTGCCCGGAGCATGAAGCCAGTCCGCGTAAACCAGCGGATGCTTCGCGGTAGGAATGATCTCGATGTTTTCGAGACCGGCGGTCTTCATGCTGTCGGCGACGAACTGCGCGGCGCGCCGCACGTCGGGGACATGCTCGGGCAGCGTGCTCACGCTGGGGATACGCAGGAAGGTCTTCAGTTCGTCGAGAAGACGGGGCTTATTTTGCTCTACGAAGAGGTCGGTGGCTTGGGACACACACTATTATAGGGCGACCCCGTGCAATTTTATCGATAAAACGTTACGGACTGGTGGAGCCCTTCTTGCCGGCTAACGCAATGGCGGCTCCCGCCCCACCGCCGCCGACGACCGCGATGATGGCGACCTTGGCGCCGGTTGACATCCCGGTCTTAGGAGGCGTGACCGGCGCCTTTGCGGGCGCGGCGGCCGGTTGAGTGGGGGCGGTAGCAGCAGCGGCGTTAGTGGGCTCCGTCTGCGCGTCCAGCGCTGCGGCGACGCTCAAGCATCCGCCGGTTTCCTGCAGTGTCACGGTATTGGCATTCAGCACACCACTCGCGATAGGCAGCACGGGACGAATCACGCTGGCAGCGCCGGTGATCGTAACGCGGTTGCCCACTTGTGTAGCCAGATCGTTGCCTCGGATTTCCAAAACTTCTTGCGTGTTCTGATCTTGCAACAGGAATCTGCCGTCCTTGGAAAGCAGGCAGCCGGTGCGAGTGACTATGCCCGAAGCGGCTTGCATGGCAAAGTCCATGCGATGGCCCGGGGGGATCGAAGCCAGCACCAGTCCCGTGCGGTTCGCTACTCGGGCCGCGCCGCTCAGCGCAGTGACTTCCACGGTTCCCCCGGCAAGCCAAGCCACCCGTACACGGCTAGCGCCCGCCGCCGAGCGGATCGCAAGACCACCCGCGCTGACCTGATAGTCTTCCGTCGCGGAAACCTGACCGGTGCCCTTGGTCAGAGTCAACTGGCTTTCACCGACAGTTGCGCTCGACGCCGACGCGAGTTGAATTCTCACGCCGTTGCGCAGCGCCGCTTCCGAAGACGCCCCACCGGTCTCGATCTTTCCCCCGTCGAACAGCGTCGCATTGCCCCAGACCTCCGAGCGGTCCAAGATAAAATGCCCGCTCGCTGTGACCACGCCGATCGCCGGTGATTTCGCAACGCCGGATGTCGCGGCGAAACTAGCCGGACTCAAATAGGCGACAGTGAGAACCGAAGTCAGAATCGAGGTAACTACTCGCGCTCTGGTATGCACTGGACCAAGTATACTTTTGGTTCGCACTTTTCATCAAGGAAAATAAACGTAATTCAGGTGTATTACGCGCGCCGTATTTTCGCTGTTGCTGGGTTGCTCATATTGGCGATTGCTGCTGCGTACTCCATTCGGCTAGCGCTCGCGGACGCCGCATTTCGCAGAGGAACGCCGCAGTCGGTGGCGCGCGCCCTCGAAATTCTGCCGGATCGCGCCGCGTATCTGTTGTTCCGCGCTCAGCAGATGGATTACGACGGCGAAAATTCAACCGCGTTGCTCGAGCGCGCCGCTCGTGTCAACCCATTGTCCTCCACGCCTCGAATACGCCTCGGGCTGGCAGCCGAAGCCCGCGGCGATTTTTCGGGAGCGGAAAAGTGGCTGCTGGATGCGGCGCGCGTGGATCGTCAATTCGAGCCGCGCTGGACTCTCGCCAATTTTTATTTCCGCCGCGAACGCTCCGCCGAATTCTGGAAATGGATGCGGGCGGCGTTGGAGGTGTCTTACGGAGATCGCAGTTTAGCTTTCGATTTGTGCTGGCGAGTGACGCAGAATGCGGAAGAAGTGCTGGCGCAAGCCATTCCAGACCGCCATGATGTCTTGGCTGCCTATTTGTATTACGTCCTGGATCGGCGGCATGAAGCAGTGAGCACGGCGGCGCTCAAATTGGCAGCGTTGCATGATCGCTCCGATTCGCCCGAATTGGAAACCGCGTGCGACTTGCTTATCGACGCCGGGAAGTTTGCCGAGGCCCGCGATCTGTGGCGGCAAATAGGACACGCGCAGGCCGGGTTAATCAACAACGGCGATTTTGCGACGGCGCCAAGCGGACACGGTTTCGACTGGCGTCCCTCGCCAGTCGACGGCGTTACGAATGTTCCGTTGCCGGGTTCCTATCGCATTCAATTCTCTGGGAAACAACCGGAGTCCTCCGAACTACTGCGTCAATTCGTCGTATTGGAGCCGGGGAAGGTGTATTCGCTGCACTGGGAAGCTCGGACTCAGGGAATCTCCTCGCCATCGGGCATCGAGTGGATTGCCGGCGGGACCCACGCCGCGGTCGAACCTGCGCAGGACTGGCGCGCCGCAGTCATGGATTTCAAGATGAATTTCAAGGCGGAGACCGCGCTTCTGCCGATTAAGCTCGTCTACCGCCGGCCCACGGGTCAAGCGCGCGCGGAAGGATCCGTCGAGATCCGCGCCGTTTCGTTAGTTGAGAAGTAACCTAGTCGATAAATCCGACCTGTTGCAGTGAGGGCTGCGGCTCGGGCGCGTCGTAGTGCGTAAGGATGCTCTTGACGCGTCCGTTTTCCAGCACCACTCCGTAGGGCGGCGACGTGAACACAAATAGTTTCCGGAGTAGCGCCGAGTCGGTGGAGGTCTTCGCCACCAGTTTGGTGTCATGCAGGAAGGACGCGGCCCACTGTGGATCGTTGGTGGGCAGCCCGATCACCGTCACGTCCTTCTTCCAGCTATACGTCGCCATGTGGCGCGCTGCTTCTTCACAATGGCTGCAAGCGGGATCGTAAAAGAACAGGAAGATGTTACCTTGACGGATATCGAACGGCTTGCCGTCCACCGTGATCGTCTCGGGGACCTGAATGCCGCTCTGATGTATGGTGTTGTAGCCCAGGCCCGCGACCGCCAACACCGAGATCGCCACCAACGCAATGATCGGGAAGCGCAGGCTGGACGGCTTGCGCGAAAACCAGGCGGCAATGAGAGCGGCCGCCAGCATCGCTCCGTCCTCCAGAAACAACGCCGGTGTCACGGCGCGTTTCAGCCACGGGAAGCAACTGCAATCGCGGCCCACCAGCGCCTGATAGCGCAACCCGATGTATCCCATGAACGCCACCAGCATCGCTGCGATCAACCATGCGCCCCATCGGCGATAGCGTGGCATCAACACCAGCAGGCCCCCGAGAGCTTCGCCGATCGCCAGCAAGATCACCAGCGGCATGCTGGCCCAGACGGGCACCAATAGTTGCTCGAACATGGTTTGCACCTGGTAGGGCACAGTCATTTTCGCTATGCCGGTGGCGAGAAATATGATGGCGACGCAGACCGCCGCAATCGTACCGACGATGTTTTTCCACGCCGGCAAGACGAGGCTGTGGTCGCTGAAGTTGGCGGTGGTGGAGGCGCTCATACCTGCAATTCTAGCCGGATTCAGGGCCTCTGTGGCGAAATACGTGTCAGAATAGCTGTTTGACCTTTCGCAAATTACGGGTTCCCGCATCCAGTGCCAATCTTGGACCCGCGTTCGATGCGCTGGCGCTGGCTTTGGGCGTTTATCTAGAATGCCGCTTCCGCCCCGCGGACCAACTCGCCATCCACGTCGCCGGCCGCGATTCGTCGTCGATATCCAGCGGCGAAGACAATCTCATCTGGCGGACCGCGGTCCGCATTGCCGGCGACATGAAGCGCGCAATGCCGCCGATCGAACTGCACATCAGTAACAGCATCCCGCTCGGGAAAGGACTCGGGTCGAGTGCCGCCGCGCTTACCGCCGGTGTGGTGATCGCCGATGCCATGCTGGGCCTGCGCTGGTCCCGCGGGCGCGTGCTCGACGAAGCGGCTCGCATCGAGGGACATCCCGACAACGTCGCCGCTTGCGTCCACGGTTCGATCGTCGCCAGCGCCACGGATGCGCGGGATGTCACCCACGCCGCGCGTCTTGAATTGCATCCGCGCTTCGGCATCGCGGTGGTGGTGCCGGATTTCTTGCTGCCGACGGTGGAGGCGCGCCGCGTCCTTCCCAAGACCTATTCGCGCGCCGACGTCATTTTCAACATTCAGCGCAGCGCCTTGCTGATTACGGCGCTGGCCACCGGCATTACCGACGCCTTTCCCACTGCGCTCGAAGACCGCCTGCATCAGCCCTATCGCGCGCCGTTGGTGCCGGGACTCGACGAGATCATCGCCCTGCGCATGAAAGGACTGCTGGGCTGCGCGCTCAGCGGCGCCGGTCCGTCGATTCTGGTGTTCTACCAGCGCGGTTACGAACACGTGTGCCAGTCCGTTCAGCATGTTTTCACGGCGCATGGGAAAGACTCTGAAGTGATGTTGACCGAGTTAGCAACCACTGGCTACGAACTGACCTAACGGCACGAATTAAGCTAAAGACGTGCCGACGCCCTCGCCCGCCAATCGCCTGCTTCACGAAAAGAGCCCGTATCTTCTGCAGCACGCTCACAACCCGGTGGACTGGTTTCCCTGGGGTGACGAGGCTTTCGAAAAAGCCCGCCTCGATAATCGCCCCATCTTCTTGTCGGTGGGTTATTCAACCTGCCATTGGTGCCACGTGATGGAACGCGAATCGTTTGAGAACGAAGAGATCGCGCAGGTCTTGAACCACAACTTTGTTTCGATAAAAGTAGATCGCGAAGAGCGCCCGGACGTGGATCGCATGTACATGCTGTTCGTGCAAGCCTCCACCGGCAGCGGAGGCTGGCCCATGTCGGTATGGCTGACGCCGGAACGGAAGCCGTTCTTCGGGGGTACTTATTACCCGCCCGACAACCGTTACGGCCGTCCCGGATTCCGCGCCGTGCTGGAGCGGCTGGCCGAAGCATGGCGGCAGGACCGTTCGCGCGTGGAAGAATCCAGCGACAAAGTGATCGAGCAGCTTCGCGAATACGCGAGTCTCGCAACCGCCAAAGCAACACCGGGACGCGAGGTCTTGGATCGGGCGTTCCAGGCGTTCCGGCGTATGTTCGATCAGCAGCTCGGCGGCTTCGGGAGAGCGCCTAAGTTCCCGCGTCCCAGCATCCACAATTTTCTGGTGCGCTATTACGCAGAAACGGGAAACGAAGAAGCGCTGGAGATGGTGCTCACGACGCTGCGCGAGATGGTAAAGGGCGGGATGAACGACCAGATCGGCGGCGGGTTTCATCGCTACTCGGTCGACGAGCGCTGGTTTGTTCCGCACTTCGAAAAGATGCTGTATGATCAGGCGCAACTTGCGGTGTCGTATCTCGAAGCGTTCCAGATCACGCGCGACGGGCAGTATGCGGCGGCGGCTCGCGACATCTTCACCTATCTGCTGCGTGACATGACCGATCCCGGCGGCGGCTTCTATTCGGCGGAAGATGCCGATAGCGCAAGTGATCCCGCCCATCCGCACGAGAAGGGTGAGGGCGCGTTTTACATTTGGCGCAAGCAGGAAATCGATGGCGCGCTGGAACCGGGCCCTTCCAAGATGTTCTGTTATCGCTACGGCGTCGAGGCCGATGGCAACGTTGACGAAGATCCGCAGAATGAGTTTCGCGGCGCCAATATCCTCTATCAAGCGCACACCATTGAGGAGACGGCGGCGCATGTCGGAACTAGCGTTGAGGCCGTGCGTGCGGATTTGCAGCGCGCGTCGGCCAAACTGCTGGAGATTCGCGGTCGCCGCCCGCGGCCCTTGCGCGACGACAAGGTGCTGGCTTCCTGGAATGGCCTGATGATCTCGGCGTTCGCCAAAGGTGTGCAGATATTGAACGATGCCCGCTACGCGGAAGCAGCCCGCGCCGCGGCGGATTTCCTGCGGCGGCACTTATGGCATGACAGCCGCCAGATTCTGCAGCGCCGCCATCGGGGCGGGGAATCGGCAATCGACGGATTCCTTGACGACTATGCCTTCTGCGGGCTGGCCCTGCTCGATCTCTACGAGACCACCTTCGAAGCGCGCGATTTCGAATGGGCCGTGCGTCTGGCGGAACGTGCTATTGAGCTATTCGCCGACGCCGAGAACGGTGGCTTCTTCAGCACCGCCACAGACGCTCCGGACGCCCTGCTGCGACTCAAGGACGATTACGATGGCGCCGAGCCGTCCGGCAACTCGGGCATGGCGCTGCTGCTGCTGCGCCTCGCGCGCATGACGGACCGCGCCGATTTTCGCGCCGCCGCTGAGCACACTTTGCGAGCGTTCGCGTCGCGCATGGAAGAATCGGGAACCGGTGTGCCGCAGATGCTGGTGGCTCATGGCTTCGCTCTGGGTCGCCCCCGGGAGATTGTATTGGCCGGGCCGCGCAGCGATCCCGCCATGCTGGAGATGCTCGCGTCCATCCGCCGCCACTTCCTGCCCGGCGCCGTAGTGATGCGCAGCGAACAGAGTTCTCTGCCGATGTCCGCGCTCGAAGGCGCAGCCACCGCCTATGTCTGCGAAAACTTCGCCTGTAATCTTCCCGTGACCAATGCGTCCGCGCTCGACGAGTTGCTAGAATAACCCCGGCACTCTCACCCAAGGAGCCCTATGGTTCTTCTGTTGGCCTATCTCGCGTTAGCCGCGACAGCTTTGGCGCAAACTGAGGGGAATGTGACGATCATGGTGGTCGACCCTGAGGGTACTGCAATGCCGTTCATGGTCGGACAGACGCGAACCGATATTTCATCCCACTTTGACGGACTTCGGGGAACTCATATACCCTACGGAACCTACCTTCTTGATTTAGTGCGAACGCCTCTAAATTCCCTAAACGAGGCGATTGAGACTCGCATCGATGTGAAACAACCCGACACTCTTTACGTAGTGATCGGGCCCAAAATCCCGCTTCCACCCCGAAGCATCGGGGACATTCAACTCCGCGCGAATTATTACGAAGTTCGAGGCCGAGTCGAACCGTTTGAGGGATCGGGATCTGAGCCAATGTGGCTCAGGCTAGTTCCGATTCTCGCTAGCGGCCCTACGCTCGACATCGAAGTGAACTCATCGGGTGAATTTCACATCTATCAGGTACTTTCGGGTAAATATGCGATTGTAGGCAGGTACCTTGCGCTCATAATTCGCGGTGGCAAGATTATTGACACTCAAGAGATTACGTTTGAGTTAGGCCCAGCTGGCCTCCAAAGAATTGTTCTCAAACTCTCAAATCACCCTCCGAGCCTGGGCCCACGACCTGAAGCTATTCCAAAGTAGGTGCCTGTAAACTTCCGGTAACCGATGCGTCCGCGCTCGACGAGTTGCTAGAATAACCGCTATGGAAAGATCAGCGGCAACTACTCTAAAAGGCAACCCCATGACGGTTCTGGGGCCGGAACTGAAAGTCGGCGACAAGGCTCCCGACTTTGAAGCAGTGGACAACGGATTGAAAGCGGTGACGCTCGCGACCACCGGCAACGGCGTGCGCATTTTCAGCGTGATTCCGTCCCTCGATACGCCGGTTTGCGACGCTCAAACCAAGCGCTTCGAGGAAGAAACCGGCAAGCTGCCCAACGTCAGCATCTATACCTTCAGCATGGACCTGCCCTTCGCCCAGAAGCGCTGGTGCGGTGCGTTTGGCGTGGATCACGTCAAGATGGTGTCGGACCATAAGACCGGTTCGTTCGGCCAGGCCTACGGCACGCTTATCAAGGATCTGCGCATCCTCAGTCGCGCCATTTTTGTGGTGG
>Ga0207667_10011934_pt1 | contig 10060 bp, 5 predicted proteins | sample KBSCornC52_FD_184301 | JGI IMG/M metagenome (GOLD analysis project Ga0207667, IMG submission 184301) | Corn rhizosphere microbial communities from Kellogg Biological Station, Michigan, USA - KBS Corn C5-2 (SPAdes) (version 2) | ecosystem: Host-associated > Plants > Roots > Rhizosphere > Soil ... | reverse complement strand
AGGTTTCGGCGGCATCCGGGGGAGGTCCTCATTACAACGCCGGAGAGTCTGTATCTGCTGCTGACGTCGGAGGCTGGCGAGTCGCTGCGGACGGTGGAGACAGTGATTGTGGATGAGATTCACGCGCTGGTGCCGAGCAAGCGCGGGGCGCACATGGCGGCGTCGCTCGAGCGCCTTGAGACTTTGACTGGACGGCGGCTACAAAGGATTGGGTTGTCTGCGACGCAGAGGCCGCTGGAAGAGGTGGCACGGTTTCTTGGCGGAGCGGAGGGACACAAAATTGCAGCAAATACTTTTGCAGAAGAGCCGCTTGCAGATGTATTGATGGATGCGGCCAGTGATGACGGGGTGAAGGCGGATGTGGGGTCCAACGCTCCGCAGTATCGTCCCGTGACGGTAGTCAATGCGGGTGCGAGAAAGGTGCTGGAGCTGAAGGTAGAGGTTCCGGTGGAAGATATGGCGAGGCTGGGTGAGATGGAAGATCAGCCCAGCGGGCCGGCGTCGCAGGCGCCGAAGCGGACTTCGATCTGGCAGTCGATCTATCCGCGATTGTTGGAAATTATTCAGGGACGTACATCCACGCTCATCTTTGTGAATGCGCGGCGAGTCGCAGAGCGGCTGGCGGGCGCATTGAATGAACTGGCCGGCGAGGCAATTGCTCGAGCACATCATGGATCGCTGGCGGCAGCTCAGCGGAGTGAGATTGAAGAGATGTTGAAGGCGGGGAAGATCAAGGCGTTGATCGCTACCTCGTCGCTGGAGCTGGGCATCGATATGGGAGCGATCGATCTGGTGATTCAGATCGAGGCTCCGCCTTCGGTGGCGAGCGGGATGCAGCGGATAGGGCGAGCGGGGCATCAGGTGGGAGCGCCTTCGCATGGGATTATCTTTCCTAAGTACCGTGCGGATTTGATTGCATGTGCGGCAGTCACGCGAGCGATGCATGAAGGCCATGTGGAGTCGACGCGGTTTCTGCGCAATCCGCTGGATGTACTGGCGCAGCAGATGGTAGCCGTGATTGCGCATCCACCGCTGGGCGTTGCCGATGCGGAGAGAAGGACGAAACATCAGACGGAGGAGGAAGAGAGTCCGGGCATCAGCTATGAGTTGCTCTTCGCGCTGATGCGAAGTGCGGCTCCGTTTGCGGGTTTGAGCAGGAGCGTCTTTGATGGCGTACTGGACATGCTGTCGGGGCGGTATCCGTCAGACGAGTTTGCGGAGCTGCGGCCAAGGGTGACGTGGGACCGGACGCGGAACTGGATTACGCCGCGCGCCGGGGTGAAGCGGATTGCGATTTTGAATGGCGGGACGATTCCTGATCGCGGCATGTATGGAGTTTTTCTGGCGGGAGAGCGGAGCAAGCCGGTTCGTGTGGGCGAGTTGGATGAAGAGATGGTCTTCGAGAGCAGGAACGGCGATACGTTCATCCTCGGAGCTTCGGCTTGGCGGATTGAAGAGATTACGCATGACCGAGTCCTGGTTTCGCCTGCTCCGGGTGAGGCGGGCAAGATGCCGTTCTGGCACGGCGACCGTGCGGGAAGGCCGCTGGAGTTTGGGCGCAGAATCGGCGCGCTGGTGCGGGAACTGCGGGAGACTCCGCGCAGTGTGGCAATTACGCGACTGACACAGGAGCATGACTTGGAGGCTGGAGCAGCGGAGAATGTGCTGCGATATCTTGCCGACCAGGAGCTCGCGACAACGGTTGTGCCGGATGACCGAAACATTGTGATCGAGCGGGTACGCGATGAGCTGGGCGACTGGCGCGTGTGCGTACTGACTCCCTTTGGCAGCAGGATTCATGCGCCGTGGGCGATGGCGGCGACGGCGAAGATTCGTGCACACGGTAGGCCTGCTGTCGAGACGATGTGGAGCGAGGATGGATTTGTACTGCGGTTTCCGGAGACGGAGGAGGCGCCCGCGATCGAGCCGATTCTGTTGCAGCCGGAAGAAGCTGCGGAGCTGGTGCTGCAACAGTTGGGTTCGACAGCGTTGTTTGCGGCGAAGTTTCGCGAGAGCGCGTCGCGGGCGTTGCTGTTGCCGAGACGGCGAATGGATGGGCGAACTCCGCTATGGCAGCAGCGCAAGCGGTCGTATGACTTATTGAGTGTGGCCAGCCGATACCCTTCGTTTCCAATTCTGCTGGAGTCCTATCGCGAGTGCCTGCGTGATGTCTTCGATATGCCTGCCTTGATGGAGACGCTGCGGCTGATGGCAAACCGGTCGGTGCGCGTACACACGGTGGACTCGCGGACGCCAAGTCCCTTTGCTTCCGCGCTGTTGTTCAGCTATGTGGCCAACTATATCTATGACGGCGATGCTCCGCTGGCAGAGAGGCGGGCGCAGGCACTTTCGATCGACCAGGACCAGTTGCGGGAGTTGATGGGCGATGCCGATCTTCGCGAGCTACTGGATGCGAGTGCGATCGAAGAGACCGAGGAGCAGTTGCAATGCATCGTCGAGAACTACAAGGCACGCACAATGGATGGGGTGCATGATCTGCTGTTGCGGCTGGGCGACATGACCCGGGCAGAGTTGCGTGCGCGCTGTATGAGTGATGCGGTGACAGAAAGCGTCGCGAAGTTGATGCGGGCGCGGCGGGTGCTGGAGGTACAGTTTGCCGGAGAGAAGCGACTAATTGCTGTGGAAGATGCGGCTCGATATCGGGATGCGCTTGGAGTGCCGCTACCGCCGGGATTGCCAACTGCCTTTCTGGAGGCTGCTCCCGAGGCTACGGTCGATCTGTTGCGACGGTATGCAAGGACCCACGGGCCGTTTACTTCACATGATGCGGCGGGACGGTTTGAACTCGCGATAGAAAATGTGGAGGCGGTACTGCAACGGTTGGTGCAGTCGGGACGAATTGTAGAGGGAGGATTTCGTCCGGGCGGGATTCACCGCGAGTGGTGCGATAACGAGGTGCTGCGGACGATTCGACGAAAATCCCTGGCGCAGTTGCGCAAGGAGGTCGAGCCCGTTGAGCAGCGGACGCTGGCGCGATTGCTGACGCGGTGGCAAGGGGTAGTGCAGCCACGGAAAGGACTCGATGCACTACTCGATGTGATTGAGAATTTACAAGGCGCTCCGCTGCCGGCTTCGATCCTGGAGACGGAGATTCTGCCGTCGCGCCTGACGGGATATAAGCCTGCTGATCTCGATACCTTGATCGCAGCGGGCGAAGTGGTGTGGGTGGGGCTCGATGCGATTGGCGAACGAGATGGGAGAATCGGACTTTATCTGGCAGAGAAGCTGCCCGCGCTGTGGAACGCAGGGAACAGGACTCAGGGAGCAGAGAACATCAACGAGCGAGGCGAGAAGATTATTGAGTATCTGCGCGCACGCGGCGCTTCGTTCTTTCAGGATCTGCATGATGGTGTAAGTGGCGGATATCCGGGCGAGACGCTTGATGCGTTGTGGGAGCTGGTCTGGAAGGGCCTCGTGACGAATGATGGGATGGCTGTACTGCGGGCCTACTGCGAGCGGCCCATGTCGAGCGCGCGTAAGCAACGGCGGGTACATCAGCAGACTGGGTTTCGCTCGCGGCGGACGACGCCTCCGACCGCGCAGGGGAGGTGGGCTTTACAGTCCGCAGCGTTTGCTCAGGACTGGTCAGCTACGACGTGGAGTCATGCGATGGCACAGCAGTTGTTGACGCGGTACGGTGTCGTGTTTCGCGAGACTGCGTATGCTGAAAATCTGCCGGGTGGCTTTTCCGCGATCTATGACGTGATGAAGGCACTGGAGGAGAGTGGAAAAATTCGTCGCGGATACTTTGCCGCGGACCTTGGAGCCACACAGTTTGCATTACCCGCGGCGGTGGATCTATTGCGTTCACTTCGAGTACAGCAGGAGCCGGAGCGGCCGGAGATGTTGCAGTTGGCGGCTACCGATCCGGCAAACCCTTATGGTGCATTGCTGCGGTGGCCTGCGCCTCCGGATGCGGGGTCTTCCTTGACCCGAAGTGTAGGTGCGCAGGTAATTCTGTGTGATGGGGAACTGGTGGCTTATCTGAGGAGAGCGAACCCGAATGTGCAGGTATTTTTGCCGGAGGAAGAACCGCACCGGTCGCATGTGATGCAAAATCTGGCGGCGTTTCTGGTCAAGCGCGTCCAGGCGCCGGAAGATGAGAGTGGCCATGCAGGGATGCTGATTGCGACGGTGAATGGGATCGCGGTAGCAGAACATCCGATGGCGCGGATGTTGCTGGACGCAGGGTTTGCCGCGGGAGCGATGGGATTTAATGTGCGCCGGAGATTGCCTCCTTTGCCCGGCTCTCGCAGAGAAGTGAGAGCCAATGCCTGAGGGCGACACGATCTATCGGGCGGCGCGAGCCATGCAGAAGGCGCTTGGCGGCAAGGTGGTGACCGGGTTCGAGACGGGATTGGCGAAGCTGGCACGGGTGAATGATGATGTTTCATTGGTAGGACGCGTCGTGGAGAAGGTGGAGTCGCGTGGGAAGTGGCTTCTGATTTATTTTTCCGGCGATCTGATTCTGGTCACCCATATGTTGATGAGTGGAAGCTGGCATCTTTATCATCCGGGCGAACGATGGCGGATGGGGCGGAATTGTATGCGCGCGATGATTCGCACCGAGGATTGGGAGGCTGTGGCCTTCAATGTGCCGATTGCAGAGTTTCATACAGCACGTTCTCTCGAACGAAGTGCTCAGGTTCCGAAGCTGGGACCGGATATTCTGGCCGGCAATTTTACCGTCGAGGACGGCGTGGCTCGGCTGGCTGCTTATGGAAAACGGCATCCCGATGCGGAGATCGCGGTGGTGCTGCTGAATCAGCGAGTACTGGCGGGACTGGGGAATGTCTATAAGAGCGAAGTGGCATTTGCCGCAGGAGTGAATCCGTTTCGCGCCATACGCACCCTTACGCTGAAGGAGATAGTCGCAATCGTTGAAGTAGCGCAGCGTTATTTGAAGGCGAATGTAGCGGAGGGCAAGGGTGAGGGCATCACGACTCATGCCGTCAATCGAAGAACGACCCAGGCCATGAATCGCGAGGAAAGGCTTTGGGTCTACCGGCGGCAAGGCCAGGAGTGCCGCAGATGCGGTGCTCGGGTGATGATGCGGAAGCAGGGGGAGCAGGTACGGTCGACCTACTGGTGTCCTGTCTGTCAGCCATGGGTTGAGCCGACTTAGGACATTGTCGTTTTCCTTTTGTTTGTCATTTCCGCAGCGAAGCGGAAGAATCTGCGGTTGGGGTATCTGTACGGGGTCGGGAGACCGCTCTATAAGGCTGGAGAAAGAACGGTCTCAAATAAATATGGAGGTTTTGCATACCCCTGGGGGCTATTAGCGTCTAATAGAGTGTGAGGAGCCAAAACATGGAAAACACACTGACGCTGTCGGTAGAAGGAATGCACTGTGGAGCTTGCGTAAACAGGGTTACAAGTGCATTGAAGGGCTTAGAAGGGGTTGAGGTTGGAGCGGTTGAGGTGGGTTCGGCGTCGGTCAGATTTGATCCCGCAAAGATATCCGCTAAGGCGATTACGGCAGCGGTTGACCGGATCGGATTTTCGGCACGTATCGCAGATTGAGAAAGGGGCCGAAATGACAAATGTCTTAATGAGCCAGGAAGAAGGGAAGGGCACGCTGGAGCGTGTCGATATTCCCGTCAGCGGAATGACCTGTGCGGCGTGCCAGTCGTTTGTGCAGCGAACCCTCGAGGGCGAAGCGGGAGTGCAGGATGCCAGCGTGAATCTTATGCTGCACCGTGCCGCCGTCACCTTCGATCCGCGCATAGTGTCCGTGTCAAAGTTGGTTGAAACGATTCGCGACACAGGATATGGAGCGGAGCTTCCTGTGTTCGAGGAATCGGTCCTCTATACGCAGGAGAAGTATGACGAAGAGCAACTAAGCGAGTATCGTCGCTTGCGCCTGAAAGCGGCGGTGAGTCTTGCAGCCGGCGCAGTCGCCATGATCGTATCGATGCCGCTGATGAGCCTGAACAGCGTCGGCGGCATGGAGCGCATGAAGGAGCCGTTCCTGTACTGGTCAATGCGCGTGTTCGATCCAGCTTTGCGCAAAGCGCTGCCCTGGATGTATTCGATGGATGCCAGTATCATCCGTTGGTTTCTGTTTGCGTTGGCGGCACTGATTGCCGGGTGGGCGGGGCGACACTTTTACATCAAGGCCTGGTCCGCGCTGCTGCACAAGACCGCCGACATGAACACGCTGATCGCTCTGGGTACAGGAGCGGCCTTTATCTACTCCGCCGCGAGCACGATCGCGCCAGGTTACTTTGTAGCGCATGGAATAGCCCCCGATGTTTATTTTGAGGCGGGCATCCTGATCATCGGCCTAGTGCTGGTCGGCAATACGCTCGAGAGCCGCGCCAAAGGACAGACCGCAGCCGCACTCCGCAAGCTGGTGCAGTTGCAGCCGAAGACCGCGCGAGTGCTGCGAGACGGCACGGAGCACGATCTCCCCGTGGGCGAGATTCAGCAGGGTGATCTTATTCTGGTACGCCCCGGCGAACGCATTCCTACGGATGGCGAGGTTGTCTCGGGCCAGAGCAGCGTGGACGAGTCGATGCTGACGGGCGAGTCGCTCCCAGTTGAGAAGAAAGCGCAGGATCGCGTAATCGGCGGCACACTCAATCAACAGGGTGCATTGCAATATCTCGCGACGATGCTGGGCGCGCAGAGTACTCTGGCGCAGATCGTGCGCTTATTGCGCGAGGCGCAGGGGGCGCGCGCGCCGATTCAACGGCTTGCCGATCGCGTTAGCGCAATCTTTGTGCCGTCGGTGTTGGGCATCGCAATCGTGACCTTCCTGACGTGGCATTTCATCGCGCCGGGGGCGGGCATGATGCAGGCTTGCGCAGCTGCCGTGACGGTGTTGGTGATCGCTTGCCCTTGTGCGATGGGGTTGGCCGTTCCGACGGCAGTGATGGTGGCGACGGGGCGTGGCGCGACCTTCGGTCTACTCGTAAAGGGCGGAGAGGCATTGCAGCGGCTCGAAAAGATCGATACGGTCGTCCTCGATAAAACCGGCACCATTACCGCCGGACGACCCGAGGTAACCGACGTCCTGGTTGCTGGTGACGAGGTGGAAGAACGTCTGGTTCGGATTGCCGCTGCACTCGAGCGTTCCAGCGAACATCCTCTCGGCGCGGCCGTTGTCCGCTATGCGCGACAGCACAATCTTGTATTGCAGCAGCCCGAGAGGTTCACGTCGCAGACCGGCTTTGGCATCTCCGGCGTTGTTGAAGGAGGTGCGGCACTGGTTGGCAACGCATCGCTGATGAAGCAGAATGGCATCTCCGTGCAGCCGCTCGAAGCAAGTACAGAACGGTTGGCAGAGGCAGGGAAGACACCGCTATGGGTTGCCATCGGGGGCTCATTGGCGGGGGTGATTGCTGTTGCCGATACGGTGAAGCCTACGTCTATCGCTGCGATTCAGCACCTCCATCGTGAAGGCCTTCGCGTCGTGATGTTGACCGGCGATAACCAGCGGACGGCGCATGCCATTGCCCGCGAGATCGGCATAGACGATGTCGTCGCAAGTGTGCTTCCGGCAGGCAAGGTTGATGCAATTCGGCGCCTGCAGGCGGAGGGACGGATCGTCGCCATGGTAGGCGATGGCGTAAATGACGCTCCCGCGCTCGCGCAGGCAGATGTAGGCATCACCATGGGAACAGGTGCCGACGTAGCCATGGAAGCCGGTGATGTGACCCTGATGCACAGCAAACTGACCGGTGTTGCTGCAGCCATTGCGCTTTCACGCGGCACTATGCGCGTGATTCGCCAGAACCTCTTCTGGGCGTTCGTCTATAACGTGATTGGGATTCCCCTTGCCGCTGGAGCGCTTTATCCTGTCTTCGGCCTCCTGCTCAGTCCCGTGCTTGCCAGTGCGGCCATGGCCCTCAGTTCGTTGAGTGTTGTGATGAATAGTTTGCGCCTGCGCCGCTTACGGCTCGCATAGGAGAGAGATGGCTACGAAGAAAGCTGCGTTGAAAGATCGTCGCGTCGTTGTGAAAGGTCCCTGTGAAGTTGAGACGGCGGGTCGAAAGGCTGTCGGCGTAGATCCCGAAATTAAAGCGTCGAACCTCCGCCGCCTGCGCCGTATTGAAGGGCAGGTTCGCGGATTGCAACGGATGATCGAAGAAGACAGATACTGCGCCGATATTCTGATCCAGGTCTCCTCCGTACAGGAGGCATTGCGGTCGGTGGCCCGGGCGTTGATGCACAATCACCTGACTCACTGCGCCACCCACGCCATCAACGTCGGCTCTGAAGAAGAAAAGAAGGCAATGTACGATGAGTTGCTGGAGATCATCTACAAGAATGCCCGCTAGGCAAAATAGACTGAGAGAAAATGCTCAAAAAATCCGGCACAAATCGTAGAACATTCCTTGCAACAACATCCATCGCGTGCGCCGGAATCTTTTCGAAGAGGGCCTTGGGGGCTTTCAACGCGGTGACCGCCGGTCCTGGTCCCATACAGATTACGCTGGACTCTGCCCGCAGGATGGGCACGATTCCGTCGGCCTTTACTGGCCTTGGCTTCGAGATATCCTCAGTCGCAACGGCCGATCTTCTGGCAGCGACAAATCACACCTATGTACAGTTCGTCCGCAACCTGGGAAAGAACGGAGTGATCCGGATTGGCGGGAACACCTCCGATTATTCTTCATTTGAGTTCAGCGGCAAGCTGCTTTCGACTCCCAAAGGCACCATCGTCAACGATGCTAGCCTTCGGCAGTTGGGAAGTTTTCTGGACGCTACCGGATGGAAGTTGATCTGGGGATTGAATCTCGGGAGCGCCACAGAACAGAATGCGGTTGAAGAAGCCCGCGCGGTTGTACGATTCGCAAAGGATAAGCTGCTTGCCTTCGAGATCGGCAATGAACCCGACCTCTTCGCACATGAGGGACACAGGCCGCACGGATACAGTTATGAGAACTATCTCGCCGACTATCGGCGCTACAAGTCCGCGATCCGCTCCGCATTGCCCGGCGTCTCGTTTGCAGGCCCTGATGTTGCAGTGACTACTGACTGGGCTGTCCGCTTTGCAAAAGATGAGGGCAACGATCTGAAATTGCTGACTCACCACTATTACCGGGGCGGGGCCGGCAATCCAGCCAGCACCCTCGATCTGCTTCTGCAAAGCGATCCCAAACTTGCACCCGATCTCGCGAAGATGAAACAGGCTGCCGACAAGGCACATATTCCATTTCGCATCTGTGAGACAAATTCGTTCTCCGGCGGAGGCAAGCCGGGTGTGAGCAATACGCTTGGCTCCGCGCTGTGGATGCTGGACTATATGTGGACGGTGGCCGACAACGGAGGCGGTGGCGTGAATATGGAGACCGGCGTTAATCAACTGGATTTCATCAGCTCCTACTCGCCGATTAGCGATGATGGCCATGGAGTTTATTCCGCCGCTCCCGACTACTACGGGATGCTTGCCTTCGCGCAGGGAGGCCACGGAGAGCGGCTTGCTCTCGACTACGATTCCGGCCTGATCAACATGAAAGTTTATGCAGCAGCCCAGAGCCAAGACCACCTGACGGTGACCATTATCAATAAAGATGCCTCGCGTGATACCGAGATCAAACTCAACTTGAAGCAGCATTTCACCCACGCAAGCGCTATGCGTCTTACAGGCCCATCGCTTCAGAGCAGGTCGGGCGTCACCTTCGCTGGAACCACCGTCGCCGCCAATGGAACATGGCGTGCCGCAAAGATAGAATCCGTTCCTCTTCGAGGAAACGCAGGCAGGATTCACATCCCGGCAGGCAGCGCCGCCGTGCTCACCTTCCAGGTAAACCCTAAAGGTTAACATGAAGGTATTACGGTAAATTATAGACTTTATGGTGAGAGCGCTGGGGCTCGAACCCAGGACCAACGCCTTAAAAGGGCGTTTTTTATTGTTTGCGTGAAATCGCAAGAGTTCGCACGAAGCTGCAAATAGTCAATAAACATAGGGTGTTTGCGAGATGCCTTTCTGCGGACCGTTGCATAGGATCGCAAGGGTAGCAGTGAAAAAGTATCACAAAAGTATCACTGGAAGCTATATGCTTGAGACCAAAGCCCAGTGCCCTTTTTA
>Ga0207667_10011932_pt1 | contig 10062 bp, 13 predicted proteins | sample KBSCornC52_FD_184301 | JGI IMG/M metagenome (GOLD analysis project Ga0207667, IMG submission 184301) | Corn rhizosphere microbial communities from Kellogg Biological Station, Michigan, USA - KBS Corn C5-2 (SPAdes) (version 2) | ecosystem: Host-associated > Plants > Roots > Rhizosphere > Soil ... | reverse complement strand
TCGGGCAGATCGTAGCGCTTGCCGGTGTAAAAGTCGTCGACGCCATGGGCGGGGGCTGTGTGCACAGCTCCGGTGCCTTGTTCGGCGGTGACATAGTCGGCGGTGACGCCCAGAACCTGCCGGTCGAGGAAGGGGTGCTGGAAGGTTACGCGATCCAGCTTTGCTCCCTTGAAGCGAGCGATCTCGACGGCGTCGGGCAGATTGCAGGCTGCCTTGACAGCGGCGGCCAATGCGTCGAGGACGATATAGACGTCCCCATCCGTGTTTTGCAGCGCGACATAATCTAACTCGGAATTGAAGGCCACGGCGAGCGAAGCTGGAAGCGTCCAGGGGGTTGTCGTCCAGATGATGGTGGAGACGTTCTTTCCAGACAGCCCGGCATCGATGGCGGCCGGATCGCTGGTCAGCGCATAGCGTACATAGACGGAGGGAGATGTGTGCTGCTCGTACTCGACCTCCGCCTCGGCGAGCGCGGTACGGTCGTGGATGCACCAGTAGACCGGCTTGAGGCCCTTGTAGACAAAGCCCTTCTCGAAGAACTCATAGAAGGTCTCGGCGATGCTGGCTTCGTAGGGAAACGACATCGTGAGATAAGGTGTGGCCCAGCGGCCAAAGACTCCGATGCGCTCGAACTGGCTGCGCTGGAGATCGACATACTTCTGGGCATAGGTGCGGCAGGCCTTGCGGACCGCGATGGGGTCCATCTCCAGTTTTTTGCGGCCAAGCTGCTCGTCTACCTTGATTTCAATGGGGAGGCCGTGGCAGTCCCAGCCGGGAACGTAGGGGGCATCGAACCCTGCCATGGTCTTGGTCTTGACCACGAAGTCCTTGATGCACTTATTCAGAGCATGGCCCAGGTGGATCGCTCCGTTGGCGTAAGGGGGGCCGTCATGGAGGATGTACTTCGGAGCCCCGGCACGTGCCGCGCGAATCTGCGCATAAATGTCCTGTTTCTGCCAGCCGGCCAGACGAAGAGGCTCGTTGACTGGCAGGTTTGCCTTCATGGCAAAGCTGGTCTGGGGCAGATTCAGAGTGGACTTCAACGGTTTCGCGGGTTGCTCTGGGACAGGCTTTACGGCGGACACTTCCGGCATTCGTTCCTCTTGGTCACTGATGGGCAATATAGGGTTTACGCCAAACTCTTATTGTATCCGGGGGGAGCAAGGACCGCGCAGGGCGGCGGTCAGGATACCAGGCGACCTTCATTCGGCGGTTGCGTCCAATGGAAGGCAAGCACAGCCATGTGAATGTTTGTAAAATACCTCTGGAGCCAAGTGCCGCGCTGCGAGAGCGGAGATGAAACCGGCGGAAGACCGGGAACGTAGACAGAAACAAGAGAAGTAGCGCGCGATCTTCGAGAAGGGCAGGGAAGCGGCCGAATGCCGGATTCCACTGCCGAGGCGAAATAATTTGGCTGACATATCCATGATTCCGCACGACAACGATACCCAGAGCGAAGACCCGGTCCTGCGCCCGGCCGATGCGCCGGATCTGGGCGAGGAGACGGATGGGTCCATGTGGACCTCGCTGTTCTCAAATCTCCGGGACGCATTCAGCGCCAAAAAAGAGGCTCCGCTCGAACTGGAGTCCAAGCCTGTCGATAGCGACCTGATCCTGCATGAAGAAGGTGTTTTTGCGTCGCTGTGGAGCAGCGTGCGCGACGTCTTCTTTCCGGTCAAACTGCCGCCACTTCAGTTGGAATCGCAGCCGATCGCCGTTGTCGACCGCATGAAGGTCAAGCGGGATCCAACCTCAACCGCACTTGCGGTTGTCCTGCACGCCTTGGCGATTCTTCTCGTCATTATTCTGGTTGCCAAGAAGGTAAAGTTTGCAGCTCCGGTTAAAGAGGTGGTCCTGACAGACGTTACCATCCCCCCCATGGCTCCCATGAAGGCCAAGGCGATGGGCGGCGGCGGTGGCCAGCACGGTCCTACCCCGGTCACCAAGGGAACGCCGCCCAAGTTTGCCGAGCAGCAGATTGTTCCTCCCAAGGCGCCGCCGCTGGAGCCGCCGAAAATTAATATTCAGCCGACCATCGAAGTGCAGAAGGACGTCAAGATGGCGAGCAGTATCCCGCAGATTGGCGTTGCCAACTCGCCCCTGGTTGGCATGTCGATGGGCAATGGCCGGGGGACCGGGCTCGGCTCCGGTACCGGTTCGGGACTGGGGCCTGGCTCCGGCGGAAATACCGGCGGAGGTCCGCGACGGATTGGCGGAGGCGTCTCGGCTCCTGTGCTGATCTACTCGGTCGAGCCGGAGTTCTCTGAGGAAGCCCGCAAGGCCAAGGTTGCAGGAAATGTGCTGGTAAATCTGTGGGTCGATACCAATGGGCTTCCGAGTCACGTGCATGTGATTCGCGGCGTTGGCATGGGGCTGGACGAGAAGGCCGTCGAAGCGGTCAAGCAGTATAAATTCAAGCCTGCTATGGAAAATGGCAAGCCTGTTCTGGTCGAATTGAACGTAGAGGTCAACTTCCAGATCTTCTAAACCTGGGCTGTCTTCGCCGGAAATCAGCGCGGCTGCGCATTGGGAAAATTGTGCTTGCCGGTCGGCTTGCTCTATAACTGACTGAGACAAGAGGGTAGCATAACCCTTCACGAACCGGCTGGCTTTCACACACCACCACTATCTATTTTTTATTGCTTCAATCCGGTTCACTGCCGTTTGTTCTTTAAACGAGATTAACTCACTCGTGCGAGAATACGTTTTCTTTTAGTATTCATCTGAGCTGGACGCAAAGGACACTACAAATGATCGAATTGAAATCTCTGGAAATCTGGTTCGTCACCGGCAGCCAGCACCTCTATGGACAGGAGACACTGGCGCAGGTAGCGGCTCATTCGCAAAAGATCGCCGACTCTCTCAACGGCGAGACGGCAATTCCCGTCCAGATCGTCTTCAAGCCTGTTCTGACCACGCCCGACCAGATTCGCGATCTCTGCCGCCGTGCCAACAACACCGAGAGTTGCATTGGGCTGATTCTCTGGATGCATACCTTCTCGCCCGCAAAGATGTGGATTGCCGGACTGAGCACGCTGGCAAAGCCGTTTCTGCATCTCCATACCCAGTTCAATCGCGACCTGCCGTGGTCGACCATCGACATGGACTTTATGAACCTCAACCAGTCGGCGCATGGAGACCGGGAGTTCGGGTTTATCACCGCGCGGCTGCGGCTGGCGCGCAAGGTCGTCGTCGGCTTCTGGCAGGAATCGGAGACGGTCGCCGAGATCGCTGCATGGACGCGCGCGGCTGCCGGCTGGCACGAATCGCAGAATCTAAAGGTCGCTCGCTTCGGCGACAACATGCGCGAGGTCGCCGTGACCGATGGCGACAAGGTGGCCGCGCAGGCGACCCTCGGTTACTCGGTCAATGGATATGGTGTCGGCGATCTGGTAGACCGCATGAATCAGTTCAGCGATGCAGAAGCCGACAAACTGGTGCTCGAATATCGCGATGCCTATTCGATTGCAAAGCAGCACGACCGTCCGGACGCTCTGCGTGTCGCGGCGAAGATCGAGCTGGGGCTGCGCGCTTTTCTCACTGAGGGCGGCTTCGGCGCGTTTACCGATACCTTCGAGGATCTGCACGGCCTGGGGCAGTTGCCTGGCATCGCCGTGCAGCGATTGATGGCCGACGGCTACGGCTTTGGCGGCGAGGGTGACTGGAAGACTGCGGCGCTGGTCCGCACTATGAAGGTGATGGCCGGAGGCCTGCCGGGGGGCACCTCGTTCATGGAGGACTACACCTATGACTTCAGTGGAACACCGAAGATTCTGGGGTCGCACATGCTCGAGGTCTGCCCGTCGATTGCGGCAGGGAAGCCTTCTCTTGAAGTGCACCCGCTCGGCATCGGCGGCAAGGCGGATCCCGTACGGTTGGTCTTCACAGCCCCCAACGGAGCGGCAGTGGTCGCGTCGCTGGTGGATATGGGCAATCGTTTCCGCATGATCGTCAATAAGGTGGAGGTCGTCCAACCGGAACAGGAACTTCCGAAACTGCCGGTTGCGCGCGCAGTATGGCTGCCGGAGCCAAGTCTGAAGGTTGCGGCAGCGGCGTGGATTTACGCAGGCGGAGCGCATCACACCTCGTTCAGCCAGGCGCTGACGATGGAGCATCTCGAAGACTTCGCGGAGATTGCGGGCATCGAGTTGATCCGCATCGACAACGAAACTCGTATCCACCAATTGCGACGCGAGCTTCGCTGGTCCGACGCCGCTTATCTACGCAATTAGATCAATTGTTCTGTAGCCGGATTGGAAGCCCTTGGGTATGAAGATAAAAAAGGGAGCTTCGCACGATTGGCTCAGTCTGAGAGGTGAAGATTTTGTCTTGTGAGAGCAGGAGCTGGCTCCAAAATCGAACATCCTTCTGATAGACTTGTTTCTGTCGATGCAACGGCGGTACTGGTGTCTAAGTAGGGCCAGGACTGAGTCTGCGGCGGCGAAATAATAGAGCAGAGCAAAAGCAGCGCAACCTGCAAATTCTCTGATTCTATGTAACATAAAATTGTTGAAAGACAATTTTGGGGACGTAGCTCAGTTGGTTAGAGCGCTGCCCTGTCACGGCAGAGGTCGCGGGTTCGAGCCCCGTCGTCCCCGCCATCAATCTAAAAGACTTAGGTTGATGGCGGCGTGACTCCCCAAAGGCACTAAAATGCACTGAAATAAGTGATAGTAGCTCCGGCTGGTACCGCAGCAACCCCAAATTTGAAGGCTCCCGGGGAGGCGAATACCCTGGGCAATGCATAGCGGAACACCTGGGCGCATTTGGCAACGTCTCGCGCACCGCGTTGCTCGATGGCCTTGGTCAATGGCCACCAGTTCCAGCGCTTCGATAGCGGCGATGGACCGCGCACCTAGATAAGGTAAAATATCGGCCTCCATCGGCGTTTCACCTGAACTGCATGGTGCAGATTCTTTCCGTCTTGCCAGTGCTCCCACCACGCGCGTGCAATGCTCTGAAAAGAGTTCTCTGCTGCCGCCTTCTCTGCCTTTCGATCCGCCATCGGGTCTGTGCCGCTGGCCAGCAGCTTGCGGGTCTCCAGATGTCGCTCTCTGGCCAGCGACAAGGGCACGTCTGGATAGCCGCCAAAGGACATCAGCTTCTCGCGGCTCTCGAATCTGTATTTCCAGCGCCAGAGCTTGTCGCCTGCGGAGTGATCCAGAGGTGCAACCCGCCACCATCGCTCAGGCGGTATGCAGTGTCTTTTGCCTTGGCCTTGCGAATCTCGGTATCCGTCAGCGCCATCGTAGGCCTCCCAAATACTGAATTCCGAAAATACCCCCAGGTGAAAATCAAAATACCCCCAGAGATACCCCCAACGAAGCTCGGCTTCCGTCGTACCTCTTTGGTACGCAGAAAGACGAAAATCCCAGCGTTTACCGGAGTTTTATTGGATTGTTTGGATGTCTTGGGATGTTCTGAAATCGGTCGAGACAGGGATTCATATCTTCCAGTAAGCACACCTATATCAATAGATAAGAAATAGCCTTCTAAAACTACACCCGAATCTACACCCGCCCAGACGTTACTACCCCGCTTTTCTGCTGGATTCGCTCTTCCAGTCACTCTCTCTTTTCTGCAATAGAGTCTGCGGGTTTCTGTCGGCGTTTCTGCGAGCATCGATGGCTTTTGCAACGGCGTGGCATCGACCTGCCTTCATCTCAGAAGTCCAGAGCGAGAATTGTCCATAGAAGCGCCGCGCATCTCCGCCGCGCATAGATCATCGCAAATAACCCCATGCGTCGCTGCCAAGGTTGACAATACCCAAGAGTGCCCCGCTCCACCTGGACGCGTTACGGGGCGGCCACAGCGCCGGCCGCAGGGCAAGTCTCGCGTTATTGCCAGCCGGCTGACCAATAAAGCGGCATGAGGGATTTTCCACAATCTTCTTTTATTGTCCTGTACAGGCTTTAGAGATGTACTATCGGAAGGGCGGCACAGCTTGTCTACCGCCGCAACAGAGTTGGCGCCGTGTGAACCGCACGAGGTGTGTATCCCCACTGCCAGGGGAATATTCAGCTAATGCTATCCACGGAGGCCCTCACAGTATGTCTGATCAAGTCCGCAACACAGTCTCAATCCTTCGCCTAAAGCAGGTAGAGTCTCGCATCGGCCTCTCTCGCAGTTCAATCTACAAGATGATGTCTGAAGACAAGTTTCCGAAACCTGTTTCGTTAGGCGCTCGTGCTGTTGGATGGATCGAGAGCAGCATCGATCAGTGGTTGGAAAACCTTGCCGTGAAGTCGTAGCGGATCAGCCGTTAGTCCTCATAGTCGTCGCTCCTTACCTCGTCTGAGCCACCACCAGTGCTTTAGTCGAGCCATAGGCGGCATCGATTTGACGAGCTCGGGGTGAAATGCAGGCAGGGCGAACTGGGGATCAATGGCGGTCCACCCCAGGCGAGTCATCGCGGCACCTTGCTCACATCGAAATGTCCCGCCAAGGAGATGGAGGCTCAACCGCGACGTCGGCAACGTTCGCAACAACGGCCACGAGATGCTGGATAGCACGTGATTCACTGACGGCATCAAGTGAATCCTCCTGCATCCCCCACTACGTTTCACCGACTTGCTAGTCTGCTTCCTAGTCCCATCTTCAACTGTGAGACACGCAGATACTCAGCAGACGCGACGGAAGCAGCCGGTTTCTTTCCGATTTGACGTTCGTGATCCATATCGATGAGGTCGGCCACGCGGAGGAGTCGTATTTCGCGGCCGGAGCTTTGGTGAAATCGCCTAACTTCTCGTTCCGCATCGACGGTGTAATCGAAAGAAACGAAGAAACCGAGTTGACGATCCTCTCGGGTTAGGACAGCTTCGAACGAATCGATGTCTGGTCTGCCCGCCTTGTCTCGCTGTTTCACTTGGACCGGAAACCAGTCATCCATGAATGCGAAGCGATCCCCCGTCGCCCTTCCTTTGGGCAGAGATGTGACCGGAAATATACGACCATCGATGCCCATGTCACCGACTTTCGTTGAGTTCGGAAGTCCCCCGATCGCTACGACCGCCCAATTCTCGAACTCGAATGGGGGGAGCTTACGCAGACGCTCGTCGGTCCAGGGCAAGTCTCGAACAACGAAACCTCTATGAGCTCGCCAGAGAGCTTGGGATTCAGCAAGACCACACGCATCGCGAAGACGCTTTGCCATAACGCGACAAGCGGTGGGAGAAACATCAATTCCGATCCACTGTCTTCCCATTGTCTGCGCTGCTACAAGTGCCGTTCCACAGCCACAGAAAGCGTCAAGAATTACGTCGCCCTCTTTGGAGGAAATCTCGATGATCCGTTCAAGCAACTTGAGTGGCTTCTGCGTTGGATAGCCAGTCTTCTCAAGGGCCGCTCCTTGAACGGGTCCGATGTCATCCCAAACCGATCCTAGAGGAACGCCCTTTCCGTCATCTAAGTATCTTTTCAGGCGAGCACCGTTCCCGGTTTCGTTTGAACGATTTTTCCCTCTTTGTACAGGCGCTTCATATTTGCTTCGCTGTACCGCCAGTAGCGAGTAACGCCTAGAAACTCATAGTGCGGATTTCCTTTTGAAGGCGACGCCCCTCCGGGGGCTCCAAGATCGCCGAGCTGATACCTGCGCCCTGTGGATGGCTCGATAAAGCGATAGAAATCCTTGACGTACTCGGGGTCATAGGGCCGATAAAGGTGCTTGAAAAAATAGTCCTTGGTCTTGCTGTACATCAGGATTGTGTCGTGGACCCGGCCTAGGTGCTGCGATCCCTGTTTGGCATCGTTGTGCGAAGATTGCCGCTTCCATATGATCTCGTTTATGAAACAGGACTCTCCAATAATTTGGTCCATCATCACTTTGACATAGTGGCTGGCATGCCAATCGCAATGATAGTAAAACGTGCCGGTGGGCTTCAGAACTCGAGCTAGCTCGATGCATCGGGGCCGCATGAAGTCGATATAAGCTTTTGTCGACTCATGCCGATCCTCAAAGGAGCGACGTTCCCGTTTCTCCTCCCAGAAAACCTCATAAGTTCGGCTGGAATTGAATGGCGGGTCGATGTATACGAGATCGACGCAGCTATCCGGCAGGCGCCCTAGCTGATCCAAATTGTCGCCACAGTACACGACCTGCGTATCTACGAGTGCTGAGTGCCGCAATGTTCCCTCCTTGATGGCTCGGGATTGCGAGACTACCAGACGCAGATCACCTTGTAGCGGGTAAGGTTACCCGCCATGACATTATGCGACCGCACAATAGCGAGAGGGGTAATGCCGGTTTCGCTATCAGGATAGTTACTTTTGTTGTAGATATTCACGTAAGGGTCGACATGGATGGCACCAGACCCACTGTGCATGAGCACCAATTAGTCTCCTGAGAAGACTAGGGCGGGCGCGTCGCAACGACAGATTGCCAATTTCACGGAGTTTGGAGCCTTCACCAGGCGAGTGGTGAACTAGGATTCCGGCTTACCTGTAAGCTGCCAGCCTTTATCCCCAAGTTCCAATTCGACTAGCTCAGCATTGCAGACTGCTGGAATTCCATCGGCTCTCCGGAAATGTTCCATTCTCTGGCTGTCGGTGGCGTCGGGATAGAGGACGATCACTCTTACTGCCTGGATGAACTGCCCGTGACTGAAGACGAGCACCCAGCTATCCTCTGGCTGATCTTCTAGCCGCTTCAGTGCATTTTCAGCCCGTCGAAGGAGCGCGGCGAAGCTCTCCGCTCCATCCCCATCACAGAACTTCGGATCTGATGTTCGCCAGTACGCCTCGACGTGTGGCTTCCGCTCAGCGCCCAGGGTTCCATTCCAACGGCTCGGCTTGAGATAAGTGAATTCCTGAATCGGCCAAACCTCAACCGGGGCACTGGGGAATCGCTCGATGGTCGGTTGGGCAGTTTGCTGGGTACGCAGGTACGGAGAAGTCACGATCAGGCTGGGAGAGCCAGCCCATGCATTAGATATTTCCTTTGCCTGCTGCCATCCCCTTTCCGTCAACTCCAGCAGCGAAAGATCGTCGCTGGGGACATTAACGTTTCCGGTGCTCTGCCCGTGGCGGATGAAGGTGGCTCTCATGCTTCGTTCCGATCAGTCTAAAGCAGCAAGGGCTCTCTAAAGAGTTCCGCTATGGGAACGTGCCGGGATTAGCATGACACTCGCTTCAGCAAATCGGCTTACCTTCCTACTTGCTTGGCGGCAGCCTTTCCCGCCTGACAATCTTCTCTTTGATTTGCTTGCCTGACGGGGCGGTAACCAGCAACTTCTTGCCGTCCAATTGAGCTTCAACTGAATCTCCCACGATGAAGTCGACAGACTTTACATGGCGGGATTGGCGGACCTCAATGCTGTAGGCTATGCCGTCGACAGCCACGGTCAACGTGAACATATCTCTGGATGTCGGTATCACCACCGGATACCCATTGTTTGGAGCGACGATGCTTGGGCCGGCGCTCTCATATGAGCGCACGTCAAGAATCTTTGCGTTTGGGATTTGTGAGAATCCAGCGGACGTTCCGATGCAAGCAATGGCAAACACGAGTTTGGCGACTGTCATAGGTCGAGAGATTATCAGAATGGATGCACGCAGAGAAACGCCAGAGTGCTAGGATGTTCCTGTAGGAACAAGATTCAGAGTTGTGCCGGCGTGATGCGCGCAAACGGCGAAGCCAATAGCAACAGGTTTCAGCTATTTCACTCACGGAGACACAATGCTCACCATTCGAGAATTCTGCTCGTTCGCAAAGATCAGCATGACCCACTTCTACACGTTGAAGGCCCAAGGGCTGGGCCCTGATCTAACCCGCTTGGGTAAATCAGTGCGTATCACCGAGCAGTCAGCCAAGGAGTGGATCGAAAGACATACTGAGCATGCAGCCTGATGAAGCCCGGCGAGAAAAACGCGCATAAGGCCGGAAAAGAGCTTGCTCGGTCCCTCATAAGGCAGTTGAGGGATCTGAGTGACGAGAGCCTAGGTGAGTTGGCAAACCAGATTGCAATCAGGCATCCGCGGAGCCGACTGCGCAATTTGACCGAGCACGACGTGGGAGATGCCGACACCAAGGCGATCCTCGACGCGATGGAAGACGAAGCACAGCGG
>Ga0207667_10011930_pt1 | contig 10064 bp, 7 predicted proteins | sample KBSCornC52_FD_184301 | JGI IMG/M metagenome (GOLD analysis project Ga0207667, IMG submission 184301) | Corn rhizosphere microbial communities from Kellogg Biological Station, Michigan, USA - KBS Corn C5-2 (SPAdes) (version 2) | ecosystem: Host-associated > Plants > Roots > Rhizosphere > Soil ... | reverse complement strand
CCGTACGCTGGCGGCGCCAAAAAGCTCCCGCACCGGCCCACGCTAGCCGGATTTATTCAACACGCAAGCTTGGGTTTCGGTTAACATCCCCGCCAGCTCGGCACTTTGTGTCCCAAATATGGATGGCCGGTTCAATCGCGGCAAGGGGCTTGGGGCAGCATATTCACTTGAAATGGAAGGCGAACCCCATTTAGCTATGTGAGCCGAGTCAGGGGGGCTCATGCGTTTATTGCCTGTATTGCTCGCGGGAGCCACCTTTGCCGGTGGCACGTCCGCCTATGCTGCCGATGCTCTGAAGTTCGGACCTCCACCCTCGTGGGTGGTTCCGCAGCCCGTTCCGACGAACGTGAAGGCGACCGACGCTCCGATCGCAGTCCTCTTGACCGACGAACAGATCGCGCTCGATCCGGGAAAGGTTACGACCTATCGCGACGGTGTCCTCAAAATCCAGACTCCGCAGGGCCTTGCGGCTGGCAACATCTCGCTTGAGTGGGACCCCGCGACTGAGACTCTGACGGTCAACAAACTCAACATCATTCGCGACGGCAAAGTCATCGACGTGCTTGCCTCCGGCCAGACATTCACGACCCTGAGGCGCGAAACCAATCTCGACGCCGCAACTCTCGACGGCACGCTGACGGCGACGATCCAACCGGAAGGTCTTCAGCAAGGCGACGAGCTCGAAATTGCAACGACGAGAGAACATTCCGACCCGGTGCTGAAAGATCACGTCCAGGCCGACTTTGCTGACTGGAACGACGTTCGGATCGAATCCGGGCACGCAAAGCTCAGCTGGCCGGAAGCCATGAAGGTGTCGTTGAAGGAATGGCCAAGTCTCCCGCCGGCGCACAAGGAAGTGCGTGACGGCCGAACGGTCGTTGAGCTGTCCGGCACAGGCATGGATCCGATCGTCGCGCCCGATGGCGCTCCATTGCGCTTCAAGATCGGGCGCGTGGGTGAGGCCAGCGACTTCGCCTCATGGGATCAAGTCGCTCAGCTGATGCTTCCGCTGTATCAGAAAGCGGCGGTGATTCCCGCATCCGGCCCTCTTCATGACGAGGTCGAAAAGATCCGCTCGGCGAGCAGCGATCCGAAGGTGCGAGCGGCGCAGGCTCTCGCCCTTGTCCAGGATCGTGTGCGCTACGTGGCTCTTCTCATGGGCCAGGGCGGCTATGTCCCGGCGTCGGCCGAAACGACGTGGTCGCGCCGATTTGGCGACTGCAAGGCCAAGTCGACCTTGCTGCTCGCCATTCTTCATTCACTCGGCATCGAAGCGGAACCTGTCCTGGTCCAGGCCGGTTCGGGAGACGTCGTTGCCGACGAGCTCCCGATGCTGGACGCGTTCAACCACGTGATGGTTCGGGCACATATCGGTGGCAAGATCTACTGGCTCGATGGAACGCGTGAAGGCGACTCTTCTCTGGACGGCATCCAGGTGCCCGATTTCGGGTGGGTTCTTCCGCTGACCGCGAACGCGACGCTCGTTCATCTCGTCCCGCCGCTGCTCGAGCAACCGTCCCAGGAACGGCATGTGGAGGTCGACGCGAGCGACGGAGTCTATGCTCCGGCCGCGGTCTCGATCAAAGAGATTTACCGGGGCGACCGGGCAGTCTCGATGAACAACGACTATTCGGCTGCCAGCGCTGAACAGCGCGACAACTCGATGCGCGAAGAAGCCAAAGGCTTTTTCGACACCTTCACTGTGAAATCCTCGTCGATTCAATTCGATAAGCCGAGCCGAACACTGACGATTTCGATCGACGGCACAGCCAAGATCAACTGGAAGGACGGCTGGGCCTATGTCCCGACATCGACGATCGCCTTCGATGCGGATTTTGAGCGGCCCGCGGGGCCCAATCAGATGGTGCCCTTCAACGTCACCTATCCCAGTTTCGATAAAGACGTTGCAATTCTCCGCCTGCCTCACGGAGTCGCTGCGGAGCAGAAGATCTCTGCGCCCGTCCATCAAACGCTCGCGGGAATCGAATACGAACGAAGCGAAACCGTCGACGGCGACACGCTGACCGTCGAATCCAGCGAGCGAAGCCTGGTTCCGGAAGTGGCCTACCAGGACGCGATCGCGGCGGAGACGAAGCTGCGCGCGCTCTACAAGGACGATGTCTATATCAAGGTGCCGGATTCCTATCGGGCGACCGCGGCGGACCTGCCAGTGCTCGCTGAACAAGTCCCAACCTCGGCCGACGATTATGTGATGCGCGGCTGGCGATATCTTGAAGCCGGAAAATATGACGAGGCGCTTGCCGACTTCTCCCAAACATTGAAACTCGACCCCAACAACAAATGGGCTCTCGCCGACCGCGGTCTCGCGCACATCTGGAAGCGGCAGTTCGACGAAGGCGAAAAGGATTTTGCAGCGGCCGAGGCTCAGAAAGCCGATCCGGCAGCCCTTGCCGAGGGACGGGGGCTGGAAGCTGAATTGAAGGGAGATTGCCCGCAAGCGATCGATTACTACACGCAATCGCTCGCAAAGCAGGCGGGAGACCCCTTTTCGCTAACCCATCGTGCGATGTGCGATTCCTCCCTGTCCAATTACGATGCGGCGATCGCTGATTTCACGACGATCATCGCGCACGACCCGAAGAACTCCGCGGCCTTCGCCGGGCGGGCCGTAGTCGAAGCGAACAAGCACGAATTCGATGCCGCGAAAAAGGACATCGCTGCAGCCGAAGCCTTGAACTCCAATCCGCAAGGCATTGCGACTGCGAAAGCCCACCTGGCCATGAAAATGGGCGATACCGCCGGAGTCCTCGCCGTCGAGTCGAAATGGATCGCAGACAATCCGAAGGACGGAAGCCGCTACGCGTCCCGCGCCGATACCTACTGGCGCAACGGTAAAATGGATCTGGCGCTCGCGGATAGCGACCAGGCCATCGCTCTTGGCTACAAAAATCCCCAGCAGAGGCTGCTCCGCGCCAATATCTTCAAGATCCAGGGCAAGAACGACCTGGTCGCAAAAGAGGCGGACCTTCTGGTCCAGGAAAATCCCACGTCCGACTTCGCTTTCGTGGCAGCGGCAAAGAGCTATGCGGCGCTCGGCCAGCGGGAAAAGGCGATGCAGCTGTTTGGCAAGGCTCTCGAACGGAAGCCGACTGCCCTGATCTACGTGAACCGGGCGCAGGTCCGCCCGGCATCCGACACAGAGGGAAAAATCGCGGACCTGGATGAGGCGATCAAGCTCGATCCCTACAATTCCGACGCCCTGGTGCTGAAGGCGCAGCTGCTTTCCAAACAAGGCAAGACTGCCGAAGCGCTCGCGGTTCTCGACTCCCTGCCAAAAGATTTCTCCGTCCAATCCTGGGGTAGAACGGAGCGCGCGGTCCTTCTTTTCAAGGTCGGCCGCAAGGCGGATTCGGACCGGGCCTTTGCCGATCTCGAATCGGACGCGAAATCCGCAAGCGATTTCAACCACTTGTGCTGGACCAAGGCGACCAGGGATATTTTTCTCGATTCGGCACTGAAGGATTGCCAGCAGGCGCTCAAGCTCAGCCCGGGAACTGCCGCGTACGAGGACAGCCTCGGGATGGTTCTCCTCAAGCTCGGCAAGCTGGACGACGCGCTCAAGGCCTATACCGACGCCATCGCCAAAGGCTCCGGTTCGGACTCGCTGATGGGCCGGGCATTCGTCTACGCGCGCAAGGGCGACACGGCTCATGCTGCTGCCGACGCGGCGGCAGCGCGCAAGGCTTACCCTCGAATTGACGAGACGTTTGCGGACTATGGGTTGAAGCTCGATCCGGCAGTGTCGGACAAGGCGAACGCCATTGCGCGCACGCAGACCCCGACGGACAAGCCGCCGATCAAAGCGGCCGACCTCAAGGTGGTATCGATCACCCAGCATTAAAGCGGCCGGCTTCTGTCGCCATCTGTCGACAATGACTCCGCACTAGGCTTCGGACGGCGATAGGCCGGCGCGGAGCGACCGGAGCGGAGTAATGGAGCCGTCATGGAAGTGAATCCCGTGAGGTGGCCGTCACGCGAGTGAATGGGGCCGAGGGCGGCGCGGAGTGAATCCGCGCCGTCAGTCGGGTCCGCCCCGGATCGAGTCCGGGACGACCCGCTGGCCGGTTCTCCAGCTCTCTCGACGCAGCTGCGCTGCGCTCGGGCTTCCGAACGAAAGTTGGCAAAGTTGGCAGCGGCACGCGCGTGCAGGCGTACGCGTACGCGCGGGCGCAAGGGCGGCGCCTCATTCCATTCCGTCCCCGCCTCCAGCGCAGCCCAGTCCGTCTTCGGCCACCGGCTCCGGTTCGTATTCGAGCAGGTCCATGCAGCCGCCGAGCTCTCCCTCGGGATCGAACGGAGGCTGAACGCCGGGATCGATCCCGGGGATTCCCAAAGGCGCTCGCGGAAGCAGATCGGCCTCGGGCCCGAAGCGGTGGCGGCGGCGGAAGCGAAGCAGGAACATGGTCAGCCGCTCGTCATGATATCGCCATTCGCCGACCTGCTCGCCGCGAAAGAAGACCGGCCGCGCGACCCCGTTCCGCGCCCGCTCCATCGCGGTTTCCTCGAGCGCCGCGTAAGCGCAATCGAGCGCCGCATCCCAGGCATCGCGGAAATCCCTGGCTGCGGCATGCAGGCGCAGCTTGCGCGCCGACTCTCGGCTCATTCCGACGTGCTTGCAGGCGGCGCTGACGCTCCCGCAGTCGGCGAGCTTGCGGAGAAAGGCGATCTGCCGTTCGATCGTCCAGCCGTCGTGGCGCGGGCGGAGGGGAACGGGGGCGAAGGTGAGTTCCCGGGATGGGCTGGCCTCGGCAGAGGCCTCGGCGGGAATGGATTTGTATTCGGTCATTGTCGTCCCTCTTTTCCGGGCGACAGACCAGCTATCTCATTGAGGGGGCTGTAGGACAGGGAATTCTGACCATCCGGGGGATGGTCAGAGAGGGCCCTGTCAAAATGCCGAGCGCAGCTGAGCGATTGCGCGAGCAATCGGGAGGCAGCGTCGAAGAGACGAATTTCGCCCGGCCAGCGGGTCGGCGCAGCCGAGCCCGACTGACGTCACGGGATTTACTCCCGTGACAGGCGGCGATGCGTGTCAAATGACAGAGTAGATGGCAATTGGATCGAGAATTGCTTCGTTACTCAAAGGAGCAGAAAAAGTGTTCTCCATATTCCGAACGTAGTCCGCCAAAACTCTCATCGCCTGCTTCATCCCCTGCGACCCTTCAATTTGACTCAATGGCGGTCCAGCGTCCGGTATCATTCCGTGCTGTGTTATCAATCCCACAATCGTGAAATCGGCTTGGGTATAGCGCGAATACTTGTGAACGATCATCGACTCAGATTCACGCAGGAATTCTCTTTTTAGTGGGGCGGAAAACATCCCGCCTTGAATGGAGAAATTAGCTTCCAGCAAGTCCTGAAAACCGAAATCCAAAAGAATAGCTGATGATTCCAAATACTTTTGGTTCATCTGAAGTCCAGCTTCACGCGCCTTTTTCTTCACATCAGCATCAGATAAATTCTTTACACTGGCTGATTTGTCTTGACCTTCGTTAGTGACCCTCCAAAGAGCCTCGCCAACTCTGTTGAAATTCTTCATTACAGTTGCCGATAATGCTAAGTCATTTATTTTAAGCTTAGATGTGACCTTAACGAACTTCTTTTCTGTGTTGGAAAATGGAGTCACTGAATCAAAATTCTGTATGAGCTCGGACTTGCTAAGTCTTTCTTCGAGCAAAGTGTAGGCATGGTCTTCAAGGAACTTCAATTCAGATGAAGAGCTTTCTTTAGAGAAGATTTCTCCTAAAAGCTTTCCGCTTGCAACCGGTCCCTTCTGACTTTCAGATTCCGCCTGAGTGTCGGAGTGGGTTGAAAGCACCTGTTCGGTAACGCCTTCGAAGAGCTGCGAGGAGAGAGAACGCAGCTTTCCGGAATCGAGATAAATGAAGTTCCGGATCACCTGTCCCTCCGCCGCCGATACTCATCGAAGTATCTTTTCCTCGTTCGAACGTACGACCACGCTGAAACGATTGCGCCGAGTCCGGCCACCACGACCGATATAATCTCCAGCCAAGTTCTAAGATCATCGATGAAACCGGCGCTCACGGGCTGACCTCCATGTCAGCCTGGGCGCGCTTAAAGACGTTCCAACTTAGGGCAAAGGAAACGACGCTTAGAAGGAGTGTCGTATCGAGCAACGCGGATCGATTCAAATTGGATGGAGAAGCAATGACCGCAAACAACAGCAGAGCGTACAGGACCAGAAACAATACGGACATGCCGTTGTGGACGGTCTTCCAGTTTCTGTCGGAGCGAGAGATACGATTCACCTCATTCGCACTATGTAAGACCAGTCCAAACGCGACGAGATCCGAAATGTCTAAAGCGTCAACTCCACTATTGCTGATTGACCAGACGAAAAGGCGAGCAATTACCGGGATCAAGCCCAGCAGGCATGTGTAGATTAGCCAACTAACCGTCCGCTCGCCCATGGCGCGAGACGTATCGCATTTCCCTGCAATTGGATAGTCGGCCTCCTCCATTCTGGCGTGGGACAGAATTAGCTACTACTCCGATGTGTCGGAGGCTAGTTCAAGCTTTCTTCGTTCCGCCTCCGCGAGCCGAAGCTCCAGTCGTTGTTCCACGCGTCGACCGCGCTTCGATCCGTTCGCGAGAAACACGATGACAATAACTCTCGTTCCCCGAACGCCCAGCTTGCGCCACTTGCGCGCAAAGAACGGCTCGTCTCCGGCGCGACCGCGCTGCTCTCTGCACCAAGGGTGAAATTGGGCGAAGCGCGCGGTGGCTCTACGACGCGAGGCCGAGATCGCTGCGCGATTTGAAAAGCGCGCCGAAGCAGCCCTTGTGAAGGCGGATCCCCGCTTTCGCGGGGATGACTGGTGAAGGGACTGGGCCTGGACCCCGGCCCGCGCGGGGGAACAGCGGTGTGCCAAGCAGGTCATGCGGCTGAATCGCGTGAAGACGTCGCAACAACGTCATCCCGGCCTTGAGCCGGGACCCGCCTTCACTTCAGTGACAATGGAGGAAATCCGAAATCCTCAGCAAGATCGCGCCATGTGGGATTTCGCTCATGGATGAGGTCGTACTTCCATGCTCGCGGCCAACGCTTAATCCGCTTCTCACGGAGAATGGCCGATTCGATCTCATCGTGAAGTTCGAACCAGACGAGCCGCTTGATGCCGTAATGTTGTGTGAAGCCGCGGATCCGGCCCTCGCGATGCTGCCAGACGCGCGCGGGGAGATTTGAGGTCACGCCGGTGTAGAGCGTGCTGTGAGAGGCTTTCGCCAGAATGTAAACGCACGGTTGCCAGTCGGAGTCCATCGCTTCAGTAAAGAAGAAGGCGGTCCCGGCTCAAGGCCGGGATGACGGGCCGGCTCTATTGCGGCGTAACATCCCCTGCGCCGGTCCCTGCATCCTCGCCGGGTTCGGGGCGGCGTTCGAACACCTCGTCGATGATCCCGAAGTCCTTGGCCTCGTCGCTTTCCATGAACTTGTCGCGGTCCATGGCCGCCTCGATCTCCTCAATGCTCTTGCCGGTGTATTTGGCATAGAGCGCGTTGAGGCGGCTGCGCATGCGAAGGATCTCGCGCGCCTGGATCTCGATATCGGCGGCCATGCCCTGGGCGCCGCCCGAAGGCTGGTGGACCATGATCCGGCTGTTGGTGAGTGCAACCCGCATCCCGGGCTCGCCGGCGGCCAGCAGGAAGCTTCCCATCGAGGCGGCCTGGCCGATGCAGACGGTGCTGATCTTCGGCCGGATATACTGCATCGTGTCGTGGATCGCGAGGCCGGCGGTCACCACGCCGCCCGGCGAATTGATGTACATGTAAATGTCCTTCTTCGGGTTCTCGGACTCGAGGAAGAGCAGCTGGGCGGTGACGAGGCTGGCCATATGGTCCTCGATCGGCCCGGTGATGAAGACGATGCGCTCGCGAAGAAGGCGGGAATAGATGTCGAAGCTGCGCTCGCCGCGGTTCGATTGCTCGATGACGATGGGGACGAGCTGGGACACGATGTCCTGATGATCCATGGGAAGGGGCGATCCTTTTCTTTTCTTGTGCGGCCTGGAACGGGCTGAACCCTACATCGGGGGAATAAAGCGAAGGTTCAAGCCGCTTAGAAGCCTCCCCCCTTGTGGGGGAGGTCAGGAGGGGGGCTCGGTCGCGTCTGCGGCCGAGAGGGATTTTTGTTCGCCCCCTCCCAACCCTCCCCACCAGGGGGAGGGCTACTCACCGGGCGCCTGCAACGACAGGTACGCAAGCCGGCGGACTTCGCGGCGGCCGCGGGTGACGGTGTCGAGGATGAGCCCGGCGAAGAAGCAGAGCACGGCGACGATGGTCATCCCGGTGACGAGGATCGCGGTCGGGAACCGCGGCACCAGGCCGGTGGCGAGGTAGGTGATCACCAGCGGGATCGACAGCACGATCGCCGCGAGCAGAAGCGCAAGCCCGATCATCCCATAGAAGAAGGTCGGCCGCTCGATGCGGTAGAGAGTGACGATCGCCTTCAGGATCCGCCAGCCGTCGCTGTAGGTTGAGAGCTTGGACGCGGAACCCTCGGGGCGGGCGAGGTAGCGCGTCTCCACCTCCCCCACCGGCATCCTGAGCTCGAGCGCGTGGACGCTGATCTCGGTCTCGATCTCGAAGCCGGAGGAAAGGACCGGAAAGCTCTTCACAAAGCGTCTTGAGAATACCCGGTAACCGGAAAAGATATCTGTGAAACTTCGCCCGAACAGGCCGGAGAGGAGCCCGGTGAAAAGCTTGTTCCCGAGCACGTGGCCGCCGCGGTAGGCCTCTTTGACTTCATGACGCCGCGTTCCGACCACCATGTCGAGCTGGTCCGAGAGCAGCAGGCGAACCATCTCCGGCGCTGCGGCGGGATCGTAGGTGAGGTCGCCGTCGGCCATCAGGTACACGTCGGCATCGACATCGGCGAACATGCGGCGGACGACGTGGCCCTTGCCCTGCTGCCGCTCGGTGCGGACGACTGCGCCCGCCTTCGCCGCGACCTCGCGAGTCCGGTCGGTACTGTTGTTGTCGTAGACGTAGACGATCGCACCCGGCAGGGCCTCGCGGAAGCCGGTGACGGTCGCGCCGATCGCCGCTTCCTCATTGAAGCAGGGCAGCAGGACGGCAATCCGTGGTTGCTGCTGAGCGGCCACACTTCCCCCATTCCGTCACCCCGGCGAAAGCCGGGATCCGCCTTCTCTTCCTTCCCTCGGTGACAAGAAGGCAGGCCCCGGGTCAAGCCCGGGGTGACGATTTACGACTTCTTCTTCGCCGGAGCCTTTTTCGCTGCCGGTTTCGCTTCCGCCTTGGCCGCAGCAGGCTTTTCGGCCTTTGCCGCCTTCTCCACCTTCTCGGCGGCAGCCTTGTTCGCCGGCTCGCTCTTCAGCGGCTTGGCGGGTTTCGGCTTTTCCGTCTTTTCCGGGGTCAGCTTCGCCTTCTCCGGCGCCTTTTCCGCCTTGGTCTTCACCGGTTTCTTGGCCTCAGCAGCTTCCGGTTTCGGCTCCTTTTTGGCAGCAGCCTTCTTGCCCTTGACCGGCTTCTCTTCATGGACGTGGTCGTGGCCGCAGCCGGGGCCGTGCACATGGCCCTCTTCGCTCTCGAGATCGGCTTCGATCTCCTCGCGCGTCGCCTTGCGCTCGCTGATCTCCGCTTTCGAGAAGAGGAAATCGACGACCTTGTCCTCGTAGAGCGGGGCGCGAAGCTGGGCTGCCGCGGCGGGCTCCTGCTGCACGTACTGGATGAACCGGTCGCGGTCTTTGCCCTGATATTGCGAGGCCGCCTGGGCGATCAGCCGGTTCATCTCCTGATCGCTGATCTCGACCCCATTCTCGGCGCCGATTTCCGACAGAAGCAGCCCGAGCCGGACCCGTCTCTCGGCAATGTGCCGATATTCGCCGGCCTCAGCCTCGATCTCGGCGAGCGCCGCCTGCGGATCCTCCTCGTGAGTGGCCTCATGTCGAAGCTGCTGCATGATGTTCTGGAACTCGGCTTCGACCATCGACGGCGGAACGTCGAAGTCGCAGCGCTCCGCCAGCTGGTCGAGAAGCCGCCGCTTCATGTGCGTGCGCGTGAGGCCG
>Ga0207667_10011920_pt1 | contig 10067 bp, 9 predicted proteins | sample KBSCornC52_FD_184301 | JGI IMG/M metagenome (GOLD analysis project Ga0207667, IMG submission 184301) | Corn rhizosphere microbial communities from Kellogg Biological Station, Michigan, USA - KBS Corn C5-2 (SPAdes) (version 2) | ecosystem: Host-associated > Plants > Roots > Rhizosphere > Soil ... | reverse complement strand
CGGTGGTGCCAGCATTTTTACAACGGCTACCTTCGGTGTCATCGGCGGTATCGGCCACGAACCCGTTCGGCAAGCTGCGCACGGTTTGGTGAAGATTGCAGAAAGACATTACGATGCTGCCGTTTCAACAAAGGATTTTCCTTATCCGAAACCAGGGCAGCTCTATTTTTATCTGGTCGGTTATGACGACGTTCGGAAAATCGAGGTTGATGAAGACTCATTGAAAAATGGTACCAGTAAATATTCTGATTTGGGTGCCGCCGCTCAAAAGCTCATCACTGAATTGCGAAAGATCGTGCAAAAGAATGATTAAGCCTTCCTTCAAATTGCTTTAAAATGACCGATTTGGCATAATTCGACATGACCGTTACCCTAACACCTGAACTCGATCAGTTCATTGCCGAGCAATTGAAAGCCGGAAATTACCGCTCGGCTGACGCCCAAAGTCTGGAAATGTTGCGTGCGCAGGAAGAGTTTATTCAGTCACACACGGTTGAACTACGTCGGAAGATTTCCGTTGGAATGGAACAAATCAAACGAGGCGAAGTCGTTGACGGTCGAGAGGCGTTCGATCGTCTACGGAAGAAAATTCAAAACCGGTCTAGTTCGCAAACATAGGTTTTCTTGGTTCTTGGAATTTCTTTGGGACTTGGAACTTGGAACTTGGAACTTTCAATCCTCCACTTTCTTTCCTTGATTTCCCGCTCATTCCGCCGTTTCCTCTCATCCGCATTTGTTGCATAAATTCTAAATAACGATTTCAACATGGCCTACAAAGATGTCACCCCGCCCACCGGCGGAAAAATTTCGATCCAAAACGGCAAACTCACCGTCCCCGAGAATCCCATCCTTCCGTTCATTCGCGGCGATGGCACCGGCCCGGACATCTGGGCCGCCAGCGTGCGCGTGTTCGATGCCGCGGTGCAAAAGGCTTACGGCGGCAAACGCAAAGTCTCCTGGTTCGAAGTCTTCGCCGGCGAAGCCGCGAAAAATAAATTCGACAACTGGCTCCCCGACGACACCGTCGAAGCCTTCAAGGAATATCTCGTCGGCATCAAGGGCCCGCTCACCACGCCCGTCGGCGGCGGCATCCGCTCGTTGAACGTCGCGCTCCGCCAAATGCTCGACCTCTACGTCTGCCTGCGCCCCGTGCAATGGTTCAAAGGCGTTCCCTCGCCCGTGAAACATCCGGAGAAGGTCGAAATGATCATCTTTCGCGAAAACACCGAGGACATTTACGCCGGCATCGAATACGCCTCCGGCACGCCCGAGGCGCAAAAGGTTCTCGATTTTCTCGCCAAGGATTTTCCCAAGCAATTTGACAAAATTCGCTTCGGCACCAAACCCAAAACCGAGGAGTTTTGGAAAGCCGTCGGCGCGAAGGATTTCCCGAGCGACGTCAAGGTCGGCGTTGGCATCAAGCCCGTCAGCTACTCCGGCAGCGTCCGCCTCATCCACAGCGCGATCGGCTACGCCATCAAATTCAAGCGCAAGAGCGTGACGCTGGTCCACAAGGGCAACATCATGAAATTCACCGAAGGCAGCTTCCGCGATTGGGGCTATGAAACCGCGAAAAAATATTTCGGCGCCGTGGAAATCGACGGCGGTCCGTGGTGCAAAATCCCCGAAGGCAAACCGGGCGCGGGAATCGTCATCAAGGATTCGATCGCCGACATCACCCTCCAGCAAGTGCTCACGCGCCCCGAAGATTTCGACGTCATCGCCACCCTCAACCTCAACGGCGATTATTTGAGCGACGCATTGGCCGCGCAAGTTGGCGGCATCGGCATCGCGCCCGGCGGCAATATCAATTACATCTCCGGCCACGCCATCTTTGAAGCCACGCACGGCACCGCACCCAAATACGCCAACCAGGACCGCGTGAATCCTGGGTCGGTTGTGCTTAGCGGCGAAATGATGTTCCGCTACCTGGGCTGGGTCGAAGCGGCTGATCTGATTGTCAAAGGCCTGAACGGCGCCATCACCTCCAAACGCGTCACCTACGACTTCGCCCGCCAGATGGAAGGCGCCACCGAAATCAAGTGCAGCCAATTCGGCGATAACATCATCGCCAATATGTAAGCGCGCTCCTCAATTCTAACGTTGATCACTTCTAACGCAGGATTCAGTGCTGGGCATTCGAACGTTGAGGCACAAAACAAAATTTTCCACCACCTGAACCGTAGGACAGGCATCCTGCCTATCTCCGTATTTTCTGTGCGGTTCAAGCGTTCAATGCGCGATTTGTATCGGGGGAATTCTCTCGCCAAGGGCCGGGGTGAGGGTGAGCGCAAATACTGTTGGACCAGACGCGTTCGGAATGAGGTTCATTTCTTTCCTCCATTCTGAAACGTCCAATGCCACGGCTCATACGCCACCCCAAACTTATTCCCGCGCGGATAAGTCATCGTAAACCCAAATTCCCCCGCACGCCTTTCCAGCCACCGAAACGCCGACGTGTTCTCAAACTCCTCCTCCAGCGCCTTGCTGCCTGGCGTCGTCACATCAATCGTCCTGCCCGTGTGATGCTCACTAAAACCGGGTAGGGCGCTCACACGCAAAATCTGCTCCCATGATTGCCCCGCCGCCAATTTCCGCTGAATGATCTGCTTCTGGTAATCGACACTTCGAAACGCCGAAACGAGCTGCAGCGTTTCTCCAGCCTTTTCCGCCGCCATTCTCATTTCATTCCACGCTCCTGACGCTTCCGGCGTAAGCCGTTGTTCCCGTCCGTGAATATCCAACCCGACCGAAATCAATTCCGTCGCCTCCCTAAAAAGACGTGCATTCACCTGGGCCGTAGCGCCCAACTCCTCCAAAATCTGCTGAATCCGCCGCTCGTATTCATCCATTCCCTGACTTTGCCCATCGGCATGCTTCATTGTCGAGGCATTCCGGTGAAGGAGCGCTTCAGCGCGACAACGCCAGGCATACGGAACCATCAAGATTCGTTCACCGCTATGGCGCATTGACACGTATGCTATAACACTCATCAGAAGGAGGGCAGAAAGGGCAATGAAAGTGCAGGAACAAATCGGGTCGGCTGAATGGCAAATCCGCCAGCGATATCTCAACAACTCCGCCACCCCGCAAGTCGGTTCAATGGACGAAGTTCGGCAATTTCATCCGAACTTTGATTCACAATTCCAGAAGGACGGCAGAGCGTAAACAAAATTACCAAACGAACCCATTTGTCATTTTTATGAAATTACGCCCCATCAACCACTTGTACATTCTCTGTCGCTTCTTGTCCCCGAAAACCAACCCATTTTGGCGTCACCCACCACGCATTGACCCAAACCACATCCCACTAAAACCCACCAAATCCCACCTCAAAAAGAATTCTTTTTTTATTCGAACCATCCAAACTCATTGCCGAGACCGCGAGCGCACGAAATTGCCAAAATCTGGCTGGTCAAACCGCCCTTATTCTACGATTGTATGGCCCGGTTTTGAGAAGGAATATTGATGTTTACTGGAACCTATACTGCGATTGTTACTCCGTTTAAGAACGGAAAAATTGACGAAGCTGCGTTCGAACGCCTGATTAAAATTCAAATCAAGGCGGGCGTCGATGGCATCGTGCCCGTTGGCACCACCGGCGAATCGCCGACGGTCGATATCGACGAGCACCTGCACATTATTGACCTCTCGATCAAGTTCGCCGCCGGCAAAATCAAAGTCATCGCCGGCACCGGCGCCAACGCCACCGCCGAGGCGATTCATCTCACGTGCGAAGCCGAAAAACTCGGCGCGGATGGTTCGCTGCAAGTCGCGCCCTATTACAACAAGCCCACACAGGAAGGTTTGTTCCAGCATTTCCGCGAGATTGCCCGCAACACCAAATTGCCGCTCGTGCTTTACAGCATTCCCGGCCGTTGCGGCATTGAAATCGGCGTCGACACCGTCAAGCGCCTCGCCGAATCGTGCAAAAACATTATCGGCATCAAAGAGGCTGGTGGCAGTTGCGACCGCATCAGCCAATTGCGCGCGGCGCTCGGCTCGCGCTTTGAAATCCTCAGCGGCGATGACTCGCTCACGGTGCCCTTCATGTCCGTCGGGGCGGAAGGCGTCATCAGCGTTGCTTCCAACGTTATTCCTCGCGAAATCGCGCAGATGGTCCGCGCCTTCGCTTCCGGCGATGCCAAAAAAGCGCTGCAGTTGCATCAAAAATATTATCCCATCTTCAAGGATTTGTTCATCGAGACCAACCCGGTTCCCGTCAAAGCCGCGCTGGCCATGATGGGCCAAATCGAGGAAGAATATCGTCTGCCGCTCGCGCCCATGGCCGCGAAAAATCGGGAGACGTTGAAAGCGACTTTGAGGAATTGCGGCGTATTGAAATGAATCATTCGTGAAACAGGAAACGTGATTTTACGTTTCCTGTTTCACGCACTACGTATGACAAGAATAGCCATCACAGGTTCGCGCGGCCGCATGGGCCAGGCGCTCCTCAGTTGCGCCGCGAAAATTCCCGAACTGCAAGTCACCGGCCAAATCGACAAGGGCGACGATTTGGCTTCAGTCATCGACAAATGCGACGCCGTCATCGATTTCAGCTTCCATGACACCACTGCGGGTTTTGCCGATATTTGTGCCACCCACAAAAAAGCTTTGGTCATTGGCACCACTGGCCATTCTGAGGCGGATAAATCGAAAATTGTAAATCGCAAATCGGCAATTCCCATTGTCTGGTCATCAAATTATTCCACTGGCGTAAACACACTCTTTTGGCTCACGCGGAAAGCCGCGGAAATTCTTGGGCCCGGCTTCGACCTGGAAGTCGTCGAAATGCATCATCGCATGAAAAAGGACGCGCCCAGTGGCACGGCCAAATCCCTCGCGGAAATTCTTGCGAGCGTCCGCAAACAACAACTCGAACAAGTTGCGCGTCACGGCCGCGTCGGCATTATCGGCGAACGCTCCTCATCCGAGATCGGCTTGCATTCGATTCGCGGCGGCGATGTCGTCGGCGATCACACCGTCATCTTCGCCAATACCGGCGAGCGCCTGGAACTCACGCACAAAGCGTCGGGTCGCGATACATTCGCAAATGGTGCTCTGCGCGCCGCGCTGTGGGTTGTTAAACAAAAACCCGGCCTTTACGATATGCAGGATGTGCTGGGCTTGAAATAGGGGTTCCGATGGCTATCGCTTACATCGCGCTCGGCTCCAATCTCGGCAACTCGCGAGACAACGTCTTGCGAGCGATGAAGCGTTTGCAGGAGTTGTCCGCCGAGCCACTGGTGAAATCCTCGCTCCTCGAATCCACTCCCGTCGATTGCCCGCCCGGTTCGCCAAACTTCGTCAATGCCGTCGTCGGCCTGGTCCCGCGTCCGGGCGAAACGCCCGAATCATTGCTTCCAAAGTTGCAAGCGCTCGAAAAGGAATTTGGCCGCGCGCCAAAAAAAGTCATGAACGAAGCGCGCCCGCTCGATTTGGACCTGATCGCCTTCGGCCACGAAATCCGCTCCACGCCAGAGTTGATCCTCCCGCATCCGCGCGCGCATTTGCGTCAGTTCGTCCTGCAACCGCTCGGCGAAATCGCGCCCGAGTTGGTTTTCCCCGCGCAGAACAAATCGGTATCGGAGCTACTGAAGCAATTGACATCTGCCGAAATTGTCCGAAAGTTAGGTTAATGTCGGGTTCGCAGATAAACTTGCCGCCTATTATTTTGGCCTCCGCGTCGCCGCGCCGGTCGGAATTGCTGCGGCAGATCGGGGTTGAATTCAGTGTGGTCACCAGCGACACGCCGGAAATCCACGACGGCGAATTGACCGCGCGCGAAATCGCGCAGGTGAATGCCTACCGCAAGGCGCGCAACGTCGCCAAAAAACATCCCGACGCTCTCGTCCTCGGCGCGGACACGCTGGTGTTCATCGAGACGCTGTTACTCGGCAAACCGGGCAGCCTCGAGCACGCCTACCAAATGCTCGAACAACTCCAGGGTCGCACGCACGAAGTGGTCACCGCCGTGTGTCTTCTCAATCTCCGGAATCATCGCCAGCGGATTTTCACTGAAGTGACCAACGTGACGTTCCGCCCGCTCGATGCCGTCAAGATCCGCCGCTATCTCACCAAAGTGAATCCGCTCGATAAAGCTGGCGCCTATGCCATCCAGGAGGAAGGCGATTTGATCGTCGAAAAAATTGCTGGTTCCTACACCAACGTCGTCGGTCTCCCCGTGGAACGCCTCCAGGCCGAGTTGCAAGCCTGGATTGGCTGAACGGACCAACCAAAAAATGTCGATTAACGAACAAGATTCGTGCAGTCTTGTACTGATGCCGTTATATCCTTGCTTCGACACGAATGAAAACCAATGTAACAGCGCTTTCCCGGCAAACAGATGAGTTCCACAGTGCTTAAACCGGGAAAGAAACCTCCGCTCTCCGCCTCGGCAAAAACGGAAGCGCTGCCGAAGCCGCTGACCTTTCGCCAGCGGTTTGTGGGCGCCTGTCATTGCCGCGTGGTGGATCGCCCGCCCGTCTGGCTCATGCGCCAGGCCGGTCGCGCGCTTCCGGAATATCGCAAGCTCAAGGAAAAATATACCTTCGTCGAATTGGTGCAGAACCCCGAGTTGGCCACGGAAGTTACGCTCCAACCCATTCGCCGCTTCGGCTTTGATGCGGCAATTATTTTCAGCGACATCCTCGTCATCCCGGAAGCGATGGGGCAGAAATATCGTTTTCGCGAAACTGGCGGCATCGAAATGGATTTTGCCGTGCGCACCAAAGCCGACGTGGACCGCTTATCCGTCGACCAGGTATTGAAACGGCTTCATTACGTGGACAAAGCGTTGCGCCTGCTGCGCAGGGAACTGGGCAATGAGCGGGCGCTAATCGGTTTCTCCGGCTCGCCATGGACACTGGCAACCTTCATGATGGAAGGCGGCAGCGCGCAAAAATACACCCGCGCGTTGGCGCTGTTCCGCGAAGACCCCAAAACCTTTCGCGCGCTGGCAAAAAAATTAACCGAAGCCGTCACTGCGTATCTTAACATGCAAATTGCGGCGGGAGTGGATGCAGTGCAAATCTTCGACAGCCACGGTGGTCATCTTTCGGAATCAGAATTTCAAGCGGCGTCCGGCAAATGGATGAAAGAAATCATTTCCGGACTGGGCGAGAAGGTGCCGGTCATTGCATTCTCTCTGGGCACGCATCACAATTGGAACGATCTCGTCGCCACCGGCGCCAGTGTACTGGGCATCGACTGGCAATTTCCTCTCCGCGAAGCGCAGAAGCTTGTGCCGGCGAACGTCGCACTGCAGGGCAACCTGCCACCGGCAATTCTGGCCGATGCAACACCCGAAACCGTAGTGAAAGAAACCTCGCGCGTGATGGTGGAAATGCTTGCGCGCCCGGGCCATATTTTCAATCTCGGCCATGGCTTGCCGCCCGGCGCGAAACTCGAGAATATTGAAGCTTTGGTCAACACGGTACGAAAGTTCAATGAGCACACTTAAAGTCGATTTGGATCTCGTGCAGAAATACAACGTGGCCGGCCCGCGCTACACGTCGTATCCGCCCGCGACAAAATTTACCGAGGCGCTCACCTGGCCGGAGTTGGCCGGGAAAATTCTCGAGAATAACAAGACCGATCGCGATCTCTCGCTTTATTTCCATATTCCCTTCTGCGAAACACTTTGCTGGTTTTGCGGCTGCACGACGGTCATCACGCTGAATCATTCGCAGGGGCAGACCTACATCGATTATCTCGAAAAAGAAGTGGCCCAGATGGCGACGTTGATCAATCCGCGCCGCAAAGTGGTCCAACTGCATTTCGGCGGCGGTTCACCAACGTTTTTAGCGCCCGATGAAATCCGCCGCCTCGGAGAAATCATCCACAAGCATTTCAAGTTCTCGACGGACATCGAAGCCGGGGTTGAAATTGATCCGCGCCGGCTCACTCGTGATCACGTTGTCGCCCTGAAGGAAGTGGGATTCAATCGCGCATCGCTCGGTGTCCAGGATTTTGATCCTAAAGTGCAAGAGGCCGTGCATCGCATTCAGCCGCGCGAGATGACGCAACAGACCATTGACTGGCTGCGTGAGATGAGTTTTACGTCCATCAATCTGGATCTCATCTATGGTTTGCCGCATCAAACAGTAGAATCATTTAGTCGCACGCTCGATGTCGTCCTCGCGATGCAACCAGATCGGTTGGCAGTGTTTAGTTATGCGCATGTTCCGTGGGTGAAGCCCGCGCAGAAAATTCTCGAACAGAAAATCCTCCCACCTCCGGAAACGAAACTGCAACTGCTTAAGACCGTCATCGAGCGGCTGACCGAAAGCGATCGTTACATCTATATCGGCATGGATCACTTTGCGCGTGCCAAGGACGAATTGGTGGTGGCGCAACGCAACAAAACGCTGCAGCGGAATTTTCAAGGCTACAGCACGCGGGGCCAATCGGACATTTACGCATTCGGCATGTCAGCGATTTCTCAAATCTCCGATGCCTATTGGCAGAATGAAAAGGATCTCCTGAAATACTACGCCGCGCTTGATGCCGGCAAGGTTCCGCTCAGCCGCGGTTATGTCGTTTCCGACGAGGACAAAATCCGCCGCGATACTATCATGCGGGTCATGTGCGATCTTGGGCTCGATTATGGAACCATGTCGAACCGGCTCGGCATCAACTTCGCCTCGCATTTCGAGCGCGAAATTGAATCGCTCGCCGCATTCGAAGTTGATGGCCTGGTGCGTCGCTCGGAGAGCGGCCTCGAAGTGACTGATATCGGACGCCTTTTCATTCGCAACATCGCCATGTGCTTCGACAATACCCTCGCGGCTGCTGGCGAGCGCAAACATTCGAGAACGATTTGAAATCCGTCGCGATCATTGGCGCCGGCATTACCGGGTTGACCGCAGCGTTTTATCTCAAGCGCAACGGCATCCCAGTGACCGTCTATGAAGCGAGTGATCGCGTCGGCGGCGTGATTCGATCCTTGCGCGAGAATGGGTACCTGGCGGAGTTCGGCCCAAACACATTGCTCGAAACGTCGCCGAAGATTTCGCAGCTCATTCGCGATGCCGGCCTGCAATCCCGCCGCCTCGATACCAATCCCAAAGCCGAAGCGCGCTACATTGTGCGTTATCGAAAACTGATCGAGATGCCCGGAAAGCCGCTGGGGTTTTTCACGACGAATCTGTTCACGTTGGGCGCCAAACTTGCAGTATTGCGCGAGCCGTTCATTCCGCGACGTCGCGATGGCGTGGAAGAGAGTATCGCGCAATTCGTCGTCCGGCGTTTCAATCAGGAATTTCTCGATCACGCCATCGACGCGCTCGTCGCCGGGATTTACGCGGGCGACCCGCAGAAACTTTCCCTCACGCACGCGTTTCCCAAGCTGAAAGCGCTCGAAGATAACTACGGTTCGATGATCAAAGGCCAGCTTTTCGGCGCGCGCGAACGAAAGAAGCGTGGTGAAGTTGCCAAAGATCGCGCGCCAAAATTCTCGTTTGATGAAGGCTTGCAGGTCCTGCCGGACGGCCTCGCTCAACAACTTGGCGATTCCGTCAGATTGAACACGGCTATTTCCAAAATCACTCAAACTGGCGAAGGCTGGACTGTGACGGGAAAGGCTCGCGACGATTTCGAAGCTGAACACGGCGCGGTGATTTACGCTGGAACCGCGTTCAGGCTTGCGCAGCTTAAAATCCAATTGCGCGGATCCGTCGATCTCGCGCCGCTTTCTGAAATTCGCTATCCGCCTGTCGCGAGCGTGGTGCTCGGTTTTCGCCGCGAAGATGTGACGCATCCCTGCGAAGGTTTCGGCATGTTGATCCCTCGCATTGAAGGATTCAAAATCCTCGGCACTATTTTTTCCTCATCACTGTTCCCGAATCGCGCGCCCGCCGGACACGTAACGCTCACGAGTTATGTGGGCGGCGAGCGTTATCCCGAATTGGCGTCGTTGCCGTCCGAAAAACTTTGCGAAGTGGTTTGCGAGGACTTGCGCGTGCTGCTCGGCGTCAAAGGCAAGCCCACCTTCCAGCATACCGCGTTTTATCCGCGCGCTATTCCTCAATACAACGTTGGCTATGGCCGCTATCGCGCGTTGATGA
>Ga0207667_10011918_pt1 | contig 10067 bp, 10 predicted proteins | sample KBSCornC52_FD_184301 | JGI IMG/M metagenome (GOLD analysis project Ga0207667, IMG submission 184301) | Corn rhizosphere microbial communities from Kellogg Biological Station, Michigan, USA - KBS Corn C5-2 (SPAdes) (version 2) | ecosystem: Host-associated > Plants > Roots > Rhizosphere > Soil ... | reverse complement strand
GCGAGCCCTGCCACCACCGAAACGATGGAGATCCGGCGCCGCGGGCGCCGCCGCCTCGTGGGCGCGATCGCGATCGTGGTGCTGCTCGTCGTGTTCGTGCCGATGATCCTCGACTCGGAGCCGCACCCGGCCGCGAACGAGCCCTCGACGGCCATCCCGCCCCGGGACAACGCGCCCCCGCTCCCGCCCCCTTCCAAGGCCTCGCCCGCGCCCGCGCCGGCGGTGGCCACCCCCGCCCCGGCGGTTGTCACCCCCGCTCCGGCGGTTGTCACCCCCGCGCCCGCCGCCGCCGCTCCGAAGCGGCAGGGCTTCGCCGTCCAGGTGGGCGCCTTCCGGGACGAGGCGACGCTCCGCCAGGCGCGCGAGAAGCTCGCGGAAGCGAGGATCGCCCACTACACCGAGCGCGTGGACGGCGGGCTCACGCGGCTGCGCGCCGGCCCCTTCCCGACCCGCGAGGCGGCCGAGCAGGCGCGCGTGGCCCTCAAGCTCTCCGCCCTCGAGGGCCAAGTGGTGCCTCTGCCATGAAGACCATTGCCCGGAGGCTTTTCCGTCCCCATTTACCCGGTTCCCGCCGCGCGGCCCGCGGCGCGCCAAGGAGTATTTGAGGCATGTGCGGCATCGTGGGAGTCGTCGCCCGCAGCCCCGTCAACCAGCTCCTCTACGACGGGATGACGGTGCTCCAGCACCGCGGCCAGGACGCGGCCGGCATCGTCACGGCCGAGGGACACAGCTTCCACATGCACAAGGGCCGGGGGCTCGTGCGCGACGTCTTCCGCACGCGCGACATGCGAAACCTCGTGGGCCACATGGGCATCGCCCATTGCCGCTACCCCACCGCGGGCTCCGCTTCCTCGGAGGCCGAGGCGCAGCCGTTCTACGTGAACTCGCCGTACGGCATCGTGCTGGGCCACAACGGGAACCTCGTGAACGCGGAGGAGCTGCGCCGCGAGCTCTTCCTCGCCGACCGCCGGCACGTCAACACGAACTCCGATTCCGAGATCCTGCTGAACGTCCTCGCCCACGAGATCAGCGACGCGAGCGCCGGCCGCGACCGCCTCTCCCCGGACGCGATCTTCACCGCGGTGGCGGGCGTGCACCGGCGCGTGAAGGGCGCCTACGCGGTGGTCGCGATGATCGCGGGCCACGGCATGCTCGCTTTCCGCGATCCCCACGGCATCCGCCCGCTCGTGGTGGGCCGCGCCGATACGGAGAAGGGCGTCGAGTTCCTGGCCGCCTCCGAAAGCGTCACACTGGACACTCTTGGATTCAAGGTGATGCGCGATGTCGCGCCCGGCGAGGCCATCCTCGTGGACGAGAGCGGCAACTTCCACAACCGCCAGTGCGCGGAGAATCCGCAGTTGAATCCCTGCATCTTCGAGTTCGTCTACCTCGCGCGGCCGGACTCGGTGATCGACGGGATCTCGGTCTACGAGAGCCGCCGCAACATGGGGAAGAGCCTCGCGGACCGCATCGCCTCCCTGGGCCTCACGGAGCAGATCGACGTCGTGATGCCGATCCCGGACTCGAGCCGCCCGAGCGCGCTGGAGGTGGCGACGAAGCTTCGCAAGCCCTACCGCGAGGGCTTCATCAAGAACCGCTACATCGGCCGCACCTTCATCATGCCGGGCCAGGAGCTCCGGAAGAAGAGCGTCCGGCAGAAGCTGAACGCCATGCCGATCGAGTTCACCGGGAAGAACGTGCTCCTCGTGGACGACTCGATCGTGCGCGGGACCACGAGCCGCGAGATCGTGCAGATGGCGCGCGAGAGCGGTGCGAAGAAGGTGTTCTTCGCTTCCGCCGCCCCGCCCGTGCGCTACCCGAACGTCTACGGGATCGACATGCCCACGCGGCGCGAGCTCATCGCCACGGGACGCGACGCCGCGGGCGTGGCGGAGGCGATCGGCGCGGACGCGGTGGTCTACCAGGAGCTCGACGCGCTGATCGACGACGTGCGGAGGTTGAATCCCACGATCCAGCGCTTCGACTGCTCGTGCTTCGACGGCGTCTACATCACGGGCGACGTCTCGCAGGAGTACCTCGACGGCATCGAGGCCGGGCGGATCGACGGCGAGTCGCGCCCCGAGACGCGCCTGTCCAGCTACCAGCTCGACCTGGGCCTCTCGCGGATCGACTGATCCGGCCCTTCGCCCGATGACCTCCCCGCTCAAGCCGGATACGCTCGCCGTGCGCGCGGGCGGCGTTCGGAGCGACTTCCGCGAGCACTCGGAGGCGCTCTCGCTCACCACGAGCTTCGTCTACGCGAACGCGGCGGAGGCGGCCCGGCGCTTCGCGAACGAGGAGCCGGGGAACATCTACTCGCGCTTCACGAACCCCACCGTCGCGATGTTCCAGGATCGCCTCGCGGCGCTCGAGGGCGCGGAAGCGTGCGTCGCGACGGCGACCGGCATGGCGGCGGTCGCCACCACCGCGCTTGGGCTCCTCAAGGCGGGCGAGCACATCGTGGCGCCCCGGGGCGTCTTCGGGACGGTGGTGCCGCTCTTCGACCAGATCCTGAAGAAGCTGGGCATCGAGACCACCTGGGTGGACCTCCCGGACCTCGATGGCTGGCGGCGCGCCATCCGCCCCGATACGCGGCTCCTCTTCGTGGAGACCCCCTCGAACCCCGTGTGCGAGATCGCGGACATCGCGGCGCTCGCGGACATCGCGCGGAAGGCCGGCGCCGTGCTCGCGGTCGACAACTGCATGTGCTCGCCGGCGCTCCAGCGCCCGATCGAGATGGGCGCGGACCTGGTCATCCACTCGGCCACCAAGTACCTCGACGGCCAGGGGCGCGTCCTCGCGGGCGCCATCGCCGGCCGGAAGGACCTCGTGAGCGGGCCGCTCTTCTCCTTCGTGCGCACGGCCGGCCCCGCGATCTCGCCCTTCAACGCGTGGATCTGCCTCAAGGGCATGGAGACGCTGCGGATCCGCATGGCCGCGCAGTCGGCCAACGCGCTCGCCATCGCGCGCTGGCTGGAGTCCCATCCCGCCGTCGAGCGCGTGCTCTATCCGGGCCTCGAATCCCACCCGCAGCACGCGCTCGCCATGCGCCAGCAGTCGGCGGGCGGGGCGCTCCTCTCCTTCGTCGTGAAGGGCGGGCGCGAAGCCGCGTGGCGCGTGATCGACGCGGTGAAGCTCGTCTCCATCACCGCCAACTTCGGCGACGTGAAGAGCACGATCTGCCATCCCGCCACGACCACCCACGGGCGCATCCCGCCCAAGGAGCGCGACGCCGCGGGGATCTCGGAGGGCCTCGTGCGCCTGGGCGTGGGCCTCGAGGATCCGGAGGACCTCCGCGCGGACCTTGGGCGCGGCCTCGGGGGGCGATAGCATGGCGGCGGGCCCGCACGTGTTCCTCATGTGCCCGCCGGAATACTTCACCGTCGCGTACATCATCAACCCGTGGATGCACGGGAACCTCCGGCGGATCGACAACGCCGTCGCCCGCCAGCAGTGGCGCGCGCTCTACGACGCGATCGCGGACCGCGCGACCGTGCGCCTCGTGAACCCGCAGCCCGGCTCGCCGGACATGGTCTTCACCGCGAACGCGGGGCTCGTGAAGGGCCGCCGGTTCGTGGTCTCGCGCTTCCGCTACCCGGAGCGCCAGTACGAGGAGCCGTACTTCGCGGACTGGTTCATGGATCGCGGCTACGAGGTGTCGTTCATGCCGCGCGACATCCCCTTCGAGGGCGCGGGCGACGCGCTCTTCGACCGGGGGGCGCAGCGCCTGTGGATGGCCCACGGGCACCGCTCGATCGAGGGCGCGCGCGCGATCCTCTCGGAGCGGATCGGCGTGGAGACCGTGCTCCTGCGCCTGGTCGACACGCGCTTCTATCACCTGGACACCTGCTTCTGCCCGCTCGAGGGCGGCCACGTCCTGTACCACCCGGCCGCGTTCGACGCGGAATCGCGGCGCGAGATCGAGGCGCGGGTGCCCGCCGCGCGGCGCATCGCGGTGGAGGAGGAGGACGGCCTCGCCTTCGCGTGCAACGCCGTCAACATCGGCTCGACCGTGGTGGTGAACCGCGCCACACCCGCCCTCGCGCGCGCCCTGGGCGCCAAGGGCTTCGAGGTCGTGCAGATCCCGCTCTCCGAGTTCATGAAGGCGGGCGGGAGCGCCAAATGCCTCACGCTCCGGTTGGACGAGCCGTGATCGCGCGCATCCTCGCCATTGCGTTGGCGCTCTCCTGCGCAAGCGCGGGTGCGGCGCTCTACAAGTGGGTGGACGAGAAGGGCGTCACCCACTACACCGAGGAGCCGCCGCCGGACCGGAAGGCGACGAAGATCGAGATCCGGAGCGACGGGCCCGCCGCGAAGCCGGAGAAGCCGGAGAGCTGGAAGGAGAAGGAGGTCGAGTTCCGGCGGCGGCGGCTCGAGAAGGAGCGCGAGGAGGAGACCACGAGCGCCCGGGAGAAGAATGCCGCGGCGCAGCGCCAGCGCAATTGCCTGCGCGCGCGGGAGGCACTCGACACGCTCACCCACGGCCGGCCGATCTACCGCGTGAACGAGAAGGGCGAGCGCGTCTACATGGAGGACGCCGAGCGCGACGCGGAGACGAAGCGCTGGCGGAAGGAAGTCGAGGACTGGTGCGGGAGCTGAAGGGCTAGATCCGGTCCACCGCGGTGAGGCCCGCCTCGGTGGCCTCGAGGTAGCCGCCGCTCTCGTACCAGTCCGGGAGCACCCAGCGCACGCACTCGCGGCCGCCCACATGGTGCACGTGGCGCCCCGGCCGGTGCGTGTGGCCGTGGATCATGAGCGCGCAGCCGCACCGCTCGAACGCCCGCGCGACCGCCTCCGGGGCGACGTCCATGATCTCCATCTGCGTCGCCTGCTTGCTCCCCTCGCTTTGCGTGCGCATGCGGTTGGCGAGCACGAGGCGCTCCTCGATGGGGAGCGCGAGCGTCGCCTGCTGCCACGCCGGGTCGCGCACCTGCTTCCGGAACGCCTGGTAGCGCACGTCGTCCGTGCAGAGCGTGTCGCCGTGCAGCAGCACCGCGCGCGTCCCGTAGAGGTCGGCGATCGTGGGGTCGTCGATGAGCGCCGCGCCCGTCTCCCGCGCGAAGCGCTCGGCCGCGAGGAAGTCGCGGTTCCCGTGCATGAAGTGGATCGGCGCGTGCGCCGAGGCCGCCTTGAGGCGCTGCGCGATGCGCCGCGGGAAGGGGAGGGCGAGGCCATCGTCGCCCACCCAGTACTCGAAGAGGTCGCCCAGGATGTAGAGCGCGTCGGCGCCGGGGACGACCTCGGCGAGGAAGCGCTCGAGCTGGGCGACGATCGCCGGGCGCGAGGGATCGAGGTGCAGGTCCGAGATGAAGAGGGTGCGCCTCAGGCGACGCACTCCGCCTTCTCGATCACGACCGGCTCCAGCGGCACGTCGCCCATGCCGCGCGCGTTGCCCGTGGGCACCTTCTTGATCTTGTCGACGGTGTCCTGCCCCTCGACCACCTTCCCGAAGACGGCGTAGCCCCAGCCCTGCACGTTCTTGGCGGTGTGGTTGAGGAACGCGTTGTCCTTCACGTTGATGAAGAACTGCGCGGTCGCCGAATCCGGGACCTGCGTGCGCGCCATGGCGACGGTGTACTTGTCGTTCTTGAGGCCGTTGTCCGCCTCGTTCCTGATGGGCGCGTTCGTGGCCTTCTGGCGCATGTCCTTGTCGAAGCCGCCGCCCTGGACCATGAAGCCGTCGATCACGCGGTGGAAGATGGTGCCGTTGTAGTGGCCGGATTCGACGTACTTCACGAAGTTCTCCGCGGAGACGGGGGCCTTCGCCTTGTCCAGCTCGATCGTGATCGGGCCCATGGAGGTGGTGAGCTTCACTTTCATCGGCGACTTTCCTTTCAGCAGGTCTTGGCAGCTCGGGTGCGCGGAGGGCTCGGCGGCTGCGAGGGGGAGGGCGAACGCGACGGCCGACGCGGCCAATGCGATGCGGGCGATTCCATTCATGGGACGGGGACTCGGGAGGAAAGGTTTCAGGAAACGACGGATTCGGCGAGGATGCGCCACGCGCCGTCCTCGCGGACCCAGTATTGGCGCTTGCGGGTCACCTTGGAAAGGTTGCTCGAGCGGTAGTCCTGCCGGAAGGTGACCATCATCATGTCCTTCTCGCCGGGATAGGCGAAGAGGCTCATGTCGTCGACGGCCACCTTCACCCACGCCTTGCCGGCGTTCACGTGGCGCTTGCGCGCCTTCCAGGCGGCGAAGCCGCCGGACTCGGAGCGGAAGCGGCCGGAGTAGTTCGCGAGGTAGCGGTCCGTGTCCCGGCTCTCCCACGCCTTCTTCCATCCGTCGAAGGCGGCGAGGAAAGCCGCGCGGTCCGCTTCCCACGCGCGGCGGTCGCGCCAGCGGATGGAAGCGCCGATCACCACCGGCGTGTGGCTCACGTCCACGTACTTCGAGAGCCGCGCGAGGTCGTCGTTCGCGAGCACCACGCAGCCGTCCGTCGCCCACGGCGGGCGGCTGTAGGTCCCCGGGGGCGTGCCGTGCAGCCAGATGCCGTGGCCCTTGCGGCCCTGCATGCGGTCCCAGTCGTTGGGATAGCTCAACGGGAACGCGCGCGGGCCGTAGAAATCGGGAAGCTTCTCGCGGTCGGCGACCACCATGTAGACGCCGATCGGGGTCTTCTGGTCGCCCTCGCGCGCCTTCTCGACGCCGAAGCGGCCGAGGCTGATGTAGAAATCCGTCACGTAGCGCGGGCGCCCCAGCTCGTTCGCGTAGACGTAGAGCCGCGAGCGGGAGGTGTCGACCACGATCGCGTAGGGCTGGCTGGGCGCGAGCTCCAGGACCGCGCCCGGGAGCGCGTCCGCGGGCGGCGCGTCGAGGTAGCGCTGCACGCGCGCGCGCGCCTCGTCCTGCAGGGGGGCCAGGCTCGCGGCCGGCAGCGCGGCGGAAGCGAAGGCCACGGGGCGGCCCGCCTGCGCCATCAGGATGTCGCCCTTCACGAGCTGCGCCAGGCGGAAGTTCGGCCGGTCCGCGACCGCCTTGTTGATCTCGGCCAGCGCGCGGTTGAGCGCGCTCTCGCGCAGCTCCACGATCGCGCGGACGACCGAGGCCTCCACCTGGTTCCCGAACGCGGGGCCGTCGCCCAGCGGGAAGAGGCTCCCGTCCGCGAGCGCCGTCGCGGAGAGCGCGAAGGCCACGACCGCGACGCGGGGCGCGAGGCGGCCGAGGCGACGCAGGAGCGCGGCGCGCTTCACCCGCCCGTGCGCTCCTGCTTGATGAGCCAGCGCTCGCCGGCCTTCTCGAGGCGCAGCGTCTTCGTGGTGTGGCTCTTGAGCGTATCCGAGCGGTACGACTGCCGGATCTTCACGGTCGCCTCCGACCCGTTCACCTGCGTGGAGAGCACCTTCGCCTGGACATCGATCGACTTCGGCCTGCTGATCCGCTCCTCGCGCTGCTTCTCCCACGCCGCCCGGGACTCGCCGCCGGGGAGCTCGAAGTCCGGCGCGTAGTGCGCGAGGTAGCCCTTCACGTCCTTGCCGCTCCACGCGCGCGCCCAGTCGGCGATGGCGGCGGCGACTTCGGACTTCGCATCGCCCTCGGGTGCCTTGGCCGCGGCCTTCGCGGGCTCGGGCGCGGCCCGGGTCTCGACTTTCGCGACCTGCTTCGGCGGCGCGCTCGCGGCCTCGGGCGTCTTGCTCGTGGCGCTGGGCGCCTTCGGCGTTTCGGCGGGGGGCGCCTTGTTTGTCGCCTTCGGCGCCTCGGTTTCGGGCTTCACCGCCTGCGCGCGCGAGGCGACCTTCTGCGCGCTGAAGAGGTCCTTCACCATCGCGAGCTTCACCTGCGCGGTGGTGTTGTTCTTGTCCAGCTGGAGGGCGCGGTCGTACGCGCGGCTCGCGAGCTCGGCGTAGATGTCGCCCAGGTTCTCGTGCGCGGTGGCGTAGGTGGGATGCGTGTGGATCGCGAGCTCGAGCGCGGACTTCGCCTTCTCGTAGTTGCCCTGCGAGGCGTAGAGGACGGCGAGGTTGTTGTACGGCTCCGGGAGCTCCGGGAAGTCCTCCGTGAGCCCGGTGAAGACCTGGATCGCCTCCTGCGTGCGCTTCTGCTCCGTGAGCACGAGGCCCTTGAGAAATCGTCCCTGCGGATCGCGCGGCTGCGCCTTCAGGAACGCGTCGACCTTGTCCAGCGCGGGCTGCAGCTTCCCCTGGTTGTAGAGCTTCTGCGCGTCGCGCAGGTCGTCCGCCGGGGCGGCGAGTGCGGTCGCGCCGGCGAGTACCAACCAGGCGGCCGCGAGTCCCGCGGCGAGTCGGGCCATCATGCAGGATCGCTGCAGCATCGTGTTATAATCTATTGAATTTAATGAGAAACAGCATTCTACCCGCCTTCGCCGGGGACTACAATCGGTCCTCCCGGGCCCCGACCTTCCCCCCGCACCCATGCCCGCGCTTCGGATCCACAACACCTTAACCCGAACCAAGGAGCCTTTCGTCCCGCGCGTAGCCGGGAAGGTGGGCATGTACGTGTGCGGTCCCACCGTATACGACTACTTCCACGTGGGCAACGCGCGCACGTTCACCGCGTTCGACATGGTGGTGCGGTGGCTGCGCGCGAGCGGCTACGCGGTCACGTACGTGCGCAACATCACGGACGTCGACGACAAGATCATCAAGCGCGCGCGGGAGAAGGGCGAGTCGGTCGAGGCGTTCACCGAGCGGCTGGTGGCGGCGTTCGTCGAGGACACGGCGCGCCTGGGCCTCGTGCGCCCGGACCTGGAGCCCCGCGCGACGCGCTACATCGAGCCGATGGTGGAGATGATCGCCGCGCTCGAGAAGAAGGGCCTCGCGTACCGCGCGAAGAACGGCGACGTGTTCTACGCGGTGCGCGGATTTCCGGGCTACGGGAAGCTCTCGCGCCGGAACCTGGACGACCTGCGCGCGGGCGAGCGCGTCGCGGTGGACGAGGCGAAGCGCGATCCGCTGGATTTCGCGCTGTGGAAGTCGGGAAAGCCGGACGAGCCGCACTGGCCGTCGGTCTTCGGGCCGGGGCGGCCGGGCTGGCACATCGAGTGCTCGGCGATGGCGTGCAAGGAGCTGGGCGCGCCCATCGACATCCACGGCGGCGGCTGGGACCTGCAGTTCCCGCACCACGAGAACGAGATCGCGCAGAGCGAGGGCGCGCTGGGCCGACCGTTCGTGAACTACTGGGTGCACTCCGCGTTCCTCAACATCGACCACGAGAAGATGTCGAAGTCGCTCGGCAACTTCCACACCACGCGCGAGGTGCTGGAGAAGCTCGACCCCGCCCAGGGCGGCGAGCAGCTGCGCTTCTTCCTCATGCGCGCGCATTACCGGAACACGTTGAACTTCGCGTGGGATTCGCTCGAGGACGCGGGCAACGCCCTGCGCGGCTTCTACGCGACCCTGCGGGAAGTGGCCCCCGCGCCGGTCGCCGCGATCGACTGGTCGCAGCCCTTCGCGGCCCGCTTCCGCGAGGCGATGGACGACGACTTCGACACCCCGATCGCCTTCGCGGTGCTCCACGAGCTGCGGGGCGAGGTGAACCGCTCGCGCTCCGCGGAGCTCTCGGGGCTCCTCCGCGCGCTGGGCGGCACGCTGGGCCTCCTGCAGCACGACCCCGCCGCGTTCCTCCAGGGCGGGATGCAGGTCGACGTGCAGGCGTTGATCGACGAGCGCAACGCCGCCAAGAAGGCGAAGGACTACCCGCGCGCGGACGAGATCCGCCGCAGCCTCGAGGCCGCGGGCATCGCGCTCGAGGACAAGCCCGGCGGCGTCACCGAGTGGCGGAAGAAATGACCCCGCGAAGCGCCTTGCGACGCTGAAGCGGGCGTCATCCCCGTGGCGACGGGAATCCATGGATTCCCGCCTACGCGGGAATGACTGGATTCCCGCCTACGCGGGAATGACGGGGCTCCCGAATGACGGACGTCAGCGCACGAACTTCTGGTCGCGCGAGATGATCGTCAAGTCGACGAAGTTCGAGCCGCTGCGGTTGTCCGGCCCGTAGCGCACGCGGAAGCCGCCCGCGTCGTAGTCCCCGATCGAATCCATCGCGCGGATGAAGTTTTCGCGGTCGAGCTTCCTGCCGGCGCGGCGCAGGCCCTCGACCATCACCTT
>Ga0207667_10011914_pt1 | contig 10070 bp, 8 predicted proteins | sample KBSCornC52_FD_184301 | JGI IMG/M metagenome (GOLD analysis project Ga0207667, IMG submission 184301) | Corn rhizosphere microbial communities from Kellogg Biological Station, Michigan, USA - KBS Corn C5-2 (SPAdes) (version 2) | ecosystem: Host-associated > Plants > Roots > Rhizosphere > Soil ... | reverse complement strand
GTGCGTGGCCGGTATCGGCATCTCGGGCTTCGCATGCGCGAAGGCGCTGCGCGAAGTCGGCGCGCGGGTGGTGGTCGTCGATGCGAGATCCGGCGATCTTGAGTATGGGGCCGCGGCGAAGTTGCGCGCACTGGACGTCGACGTGCGGCTGGGTGACGGCGACACCCTGCCGGACGACGTTGACGTCGTCGTCACGTCGCCGGGCTGGCGCCGCGAATTGCCGCTGTTCACGGCGGCCGCCAGCCGGAATGTGCCGGTATGGGGGGAGCCCGAGTTGGCATGGCGGCTTCGTCGCCCCGACGCGGCTGCTTGGCTCGTGGTGACAGGCACCGACGGCAAGACGACGACGACGTTGATGCTGGAGTCGATCTTGCGGGCGGCCGGGTTCCGCACCGTATCGGCGGGCAATATCGGCACCGCGCTGGTCGAGCTCGTCAACGGTCCGTACGACGTGCTCGCCGTCGAGCTCGGTAGCTTCCAGTTGCATTGGTCGCGTTCGGTCGCGCCGCACGCTGCGGCGGTGCTAAACGTCGCCCCTGACCATTTGGATTGGTGGGGCGGTTCGTTCGAGCAATACAGCGCGGCGAAGGGGCTCGCGTTCGGGCACCCCGAGACCATCGCCATCGGCAACGCCGACGACCTCGAGACGATGCGGCTGCTCGCCCGCGCGCCCGGTCGGCGGATCTCGTTCACGTTGAACAGCCCGCGACCGCATCAAGTGGGCATCGTCGAAGACCTGCTCATCGATCGCGCGTTCGTCGACGAGCCCGAGCGCAGCGCCACCGAGTTGGCGAGTCTGGCCGACGTCGTCGTGCCCGGGCCGCACAATGTGGCGAACGCGCTGGCTGCTGCTGCGCTGGCGCGGGCTTTCGGCGTCCGGCCCGAGGCGGTGAGACAAGGCCTGCGCGAGTTCACACCTGCTGGCCATCGAATCGCCGACGTTGGGGTGGTCGACGGCGTGCGCTACTTCGACGATTCCAAGGCAACCAGCCCGCATGCCGCAGCCGCTTCGCTGACCTCGTTCGACTCGATCGTGTGGATCGCGGGGGGCCTCGGCAAAGGGATCCCGTTCGACGAGGTCGTCACACTGGCGGCGCCGAGGCTGCGCGGTGTGGTGTTGTTCGGTGAGTGCAGGGGCGAGATCCGCGAGGCGATGGCGCGACACGCGCCCGATGTCCCGCTCGTCGAGGTGGCCGGGTCCGAAACTGGCACCGTGCAAAACCCTGCGGCCGATGTCGACGCGATCCTCGACAGGGTGGTGGCACAAGCTGCCTCGTTGGCGAGGCCAGGCGACGTCGTTTTGCTCGCACCGGCCGCCGCGTCCATGGACATGTTTCGCGACTACAAGCATCGAGGCGATGCGTTCGTCGCCGCAGTCGGACGTCGGCGCGACCGCTCCGGGATCGCTTCGTGACTGCGGCCGCGGGAGACGCTGACAAACGCACGGCTTCTCGGACCGCCGCGGCGGTCCCGGCGCGGCCGTCCGTACCGCGCGCTCCGGGAGTCAAGACGGCAACCGTCACGGCGCTGCGCCGGCCGAGTTCGTCGGAGCGGACTGCGCTTCCACTGCTGTGGCGCCCGCTCGCGTCCTACTACCTGCTGCTCGGCAGCACCGCGCTGCTTGTCGCTTTCGGCCTGGTGATGGTGTGGTCGTCGTCGTACGTCGAGGTGACGTCGCAGGGTTCGAAGGTGTCTTTCGCGATCGTCGAGAAGCAGGCCCTTTGGGTAGCCATCGGACTACCCGCACTGCTGATCGCGAGCCGGTTGCCGGCCAAGGTCTTTCGCGCGCTTGCCTATCCCGCGCTGTTCGGGGCAATCGTGCTGTTGCTCGCGGTGCTCGTGCCGGGCCTCGGCGTCAGCGTCAACGGCGCGCAGCGCTGGCTCGACTTCGGCGGTCCGTTCACGATCCAGCCGTCGGAGTTCGCCAAGCTGGGTTTGCTGCTGTGGGGTGCCGACTTGCTGGCCCGCAAGCATCAGCACCGCACGTTCGACAGCTACCGGCACATCTTGATCCCCCTCGCGCCCGCCACGTTGTTCGTGCTGGTACTGATCGAGAAAGAACACGACCTGGGCACCTCGATGGTCATCATCACCATCGTGCTTGCGCTGCTGTGGTTCGCCGGCGCGCCTGGCCGGTTGTTCGGCATCTTGGTCACGACCGTCACGCTCGGGGTAACGCTGCTGGCGATCAGCGAGCCCTACCGCATGCAGCGGTTGCTGAACTTCGGCCACCCATTCAAGGACCTGCAAAACAGCGGCTGGCAAGGTGGGCAGGGCATCTACGCGCTCGGCTCGGGCGGGTGGTGGGGTGTCGGTCTCGGCGGCAGCCGCGAGAAGTGGGGCTACCTGCCCGAGGCGCACAGTGACTTCATCTTCGCGATCATCGGCGAAGAGCTGGGTTTGGTTGGCACCATGGGAGTGCTGCTGTTGTTCGCCGTGCTCGCCTATGCCGGCATCAGGGTTGCCCAGCGCAGTCGCGACACGTTCTCGCGGCTCGCTGCGGCGGCGGTCGTGGCCTGGCTGATGGTGCAGGCGCTGGTGAACATTGGCGCGGTGATCGGGCTGCTCCCGATCACTGGTATCCCGCTCCCGTTGATCTCTGCCGGAGGGTCCTCGCTGATCCTCACCATGTTCGCGTTAGGAATGTTGATGTCGCTTGCCCGTCACGAGCCCGGTGCTGCGGTAGCGCTCGCGGCGCGCGGGCCGAACCTGCTGCGGCGGAGCTTGCGCCGCGCGGCGTCGGCCCTGCACCTGTCGAATACCGGTCGGTGACTCGACGTGCACGTCGTGCTTGCCGGTGGGGGGACCGCCGGTCATGTCGAGCCCGCACTTGCAGTCGCTCAGGCGCTCCGGCGACGTGATCCCGATGTCGGCATCACGATGCTGGGTACGGCGCGCGGGATCGAGACCAAACTGGTGCCCGCCCGAGGGTTCGAGCTAGCGCTCATCCCACCAGTGCCGCTGCCTCGTTCGCTGACCCCGTCACTGCTTACCGTGCCAACGCGAATGCGGGCCGCCGTCCGCGAGACCGCGGCGGTGTTTCGCCGCGTCGAAGCGGACGTGCTGATCGGGTTCGGTGGCTACGTGTCGCTTCCGGCGTATCTCGCGGCGAGGAGCGAGAAACTGCCCTACGTCGTCCATGAAGCCAATGCCAAGCCAGGCCTCGCAAACCGTTGGGGCGCGCGGTTCACCCCGTTCGTGGCGTCGAGCATCGCCGACCACCGATTGCCCAATGCCGTCCCGCTTGGCATTCCGCTCCGCAGCGAAGTCAGCACCCTCGACCGGGCGGCGGAGCGCGCGAACGCACGAGCCCATTTCGGCTTGCTGCCCGACGCGCCCGTGCTCTTGGTATCGGGAGGTTCGCAGGGTGCGCGGTCACTCAACCGCACAGTCGTTGCGGCGGCCGCTGATCTCGGTGCGGCGGGCGTCCAGGTGTTGCACGTTGCTGGCCCGACCCAGCTTGTCGACGTCGAGGCGGCCGCGCCGACCAGGGCCGCGGGGGAACCGCCGTACCTGGTCTTGGGATACGCCGATCACATGCAGCTGGCATACGCGGCGGCAGATCTGATGTTGTGCCGAGCGGGAGCGATGACCTGCGCGGAGCTGACCGCCGTCGGGTTACCGGGTGCGTACGTCCCGCTCCCGCACGGCAACGGCGAGCAGCGGTTCAATGCCGAGCCCATCGTGGAGGCGGGTGGCGGTGTGATGGTGGCTGACGCCGATCTGCGGCCCGGCTGGATTCACGATACGTTGCTGCCGCTGCTGGCCGATCCGGCGCGGCTGGCGAAGATGTCGGCGGCGGCGGCGGCGTTGGGTCGCCGCGATGCTGACGACAAACTGGTCGACATGATTGTCGATGCGGCAGGCAGGGGTGCGGCGGCGTGAGCGCACCGATCGAAACGACCGGGTCATCAACGACCGGGTCATCTGAGTCAGCTGAGACGGCCGCATCCGTTGGCTCCGTTGAGATGTTGCCTGCCGAGGGACTCGGACGGGTGCATTTCGTCGGCATCGGCGGCGGCGGAATGTCGGGCATCGCCCGCATCATGCTTACCCGCGGGGTAGCCGTGTCGGGCAGCGACGCCAAGGACTCGCGGGTGCTGGCAGCCCTCAAAGTGCTCGGTGCCCGGGTTGCCGTAGGCCACGATCCGGCCAACCTGGCCGATCTCGCGCCAGGCGACACCGTCGTGGTCTCGACCGCGATCGGTCCCGGTAATCCCGAGCTGGTCGAGGCGCGTGCCCGTGGCCTGCGGGTACTCCCACGTGCCGCAGCGCTGGCCGCAGTGATGGCCGGGCGGCGCGGCATCGCGGTCGCGGGCACCCACGGCAAGACGACCACGACGTCGATGCTGGCCCGCGCCTTCCAGCATTGCGGCGAGGATCCATCGTTCGCGATCGGCGCCGACCTCAACGAGCCTGGGTCGAATGCCCACGACGGCGCGGGCGATCTATTCGTGGCCGAGGCCGACGAGAGCGACGAGAGCTTTTTGTTGCTGTCACCGTTCGCCGCGATCGTCACGAATATCGAGGCCGACCATCTCAACCACTACAACGGGCTCGAAGAGATCCACCAGGCGTTCGAGAAGTTCAGCCAACGGATCACCCCTGGCGGCTTTCTCGTCGGGTGCGCCGACGACCCGGGCTCTCGGAGGCTGGCCGATTCCGCCCGGGCCGCGGGTTTCGACGTCCGGTTGTACGGCGAGGCCGTCGATGCCGACGTCCGGCTGGAGAATCTGCTGCTTTCGGGCGGCGGCTCGTCCTTCCATGTGGTGGCGGGCGGACGACGCCTCGGCGAGGTCGTCTTGCGGGTGCCAGGTCAACACAACGCGCTCAACGCGGCAGGGGCGATCGCGATCGGGCTCGGCTTCGATGCCCCGTTCGCGGAGTTCAGTGCCGGCCTCACCACGTTCACCGGCGCGCGGCGGCGGTTCGAACCGAAAGGTGTCGTCGCGGGGATCCGCGTCTTCGACGACTACGCCCACCATCCGACCGAGATCGCCGCGGTCTTGCGGGCCGGCCGCGAGGTGGCCGGCGACGGGCGGTTGGTCGTCGCTTTCCAGGCCCACCACTACTACCGCACGGCCGATTTCTGCACCGAGTTCGGGATGGCGCTCGGCCTCGCCGACGACGTCGTCGTGATGGAGGTCTACGCCCCCGGCGAGACCATGCTGCCCGGCGGCACCGGGTCCGCGCTTGCTGCGGCGGTGACGTTGCCGTCCGACCGGGTGGTGTTCGAGCCGTCATGGTCGGCGGTTCCTGGCCACCTCGCCGAGCGGGCCCGGCCCGGCGACATCGTGGTCACGATGGGCGCCGGGGGAGACGTGGCGATGCTCGCCCCCGAAGTCATCGAGGCGCTGCGCGCCCGGCATCGCTGATTGCAGCCCCCTCAACGACCTCCGATCGGCGACACGCCGGGGGTGTCGTTGACCCGTCGAGTCATCACCCCTAGTGTTCCTGCCGTTCTCAGGTTGACATAACTATAAGGGTCTACTTGAGGATGAGGGTCTCGCGACCCGACCTGTTTCCGGGCCGTCGGTGGTGGCTTCCCCGCATCATCGCCGCAGGGAGTCAGCGACGATAACAGCGCGCCGCAACCCGGCACGCCGGCCAGAAACGTCAGGAAAGGCAAGGCGAGAATCCGTGGCAGCACCGCAGAACTACCTAGCGGTCATCAAGGTCGTCGGCATCGGCGGCGGCGGCGTCAACGCCGTGAACCGGATGATCGAGGTCGGTCTCAAGGGCGTCGAGTTCATCGCGATCAACACCGACGCCCAAGCGCTGCTCATGAGCGACGCCGACGTGAAGCTCGACGTCGGGCGCGAGCTGACCCGCGGTCTCGGCGCAGGGGCCGATCCCGACGTCGGCCGGCAAGCAGCCGAAGACCACTCCGACGAGATCGAAGAGGTGCTCAAGGGCGCCGACATGGTTTTCGTCACAGCGGGCGAGGGCGGCGGCACCGGCACTGGCGGCGCTCCTGTGGTCGCGCGCGTCGCCCGGTCGCTCGGGGCGCTCACGATCGGTGTCGTCACGCGTCCGTTCGGTTTCGAAGGACGACGGCGAGCTGAGCAGGCCGATATCGGGATCGAAGGCTTGCGCGACGAGGTCGACACCTTGATCGTGATCCCGAACGACCGGCTGCTCTCCATCAGTGATCGCAAGATCAGCGTGCTCGATGCGTTCAAGTCGGCCGACCAGGTGTTGCTGCAGGGCGTTTCCGGCATCACCGATCTGATCACGACGCCCGGCTTGATCAACCTCGATTTCGCCGACGTCAAGTCGGTCATGGCGGGGGCCGGCTCGGCTTTGATGGGGATCGGTTCGGCCCGCGGCGAGGACCGCGCGGTCGCGGCGGCCGAGATGGCGATCTCGAGCCCGTTGCTCGAGGCCTCGATCGAGGGCGCGCACGGCGTGTTGTTGTCGGTCGCCGGCGGCTCCGACCTCGGCCTGTTCGAGATCAACGAGGCGGCCCAGCTCGTCGCCGAAGCCGCCCATCCCGACGCAAACATCATCTTCGGTGCGGTCATCGACGACGCGCTCGGCGATGAGGTCAGGGTCACCGTGATTGCCGCGGGCTTCGATGGTGGTCAGCCGCGGCCTGCCCGCCAAGCACGCAGGCAAGCAGTCGAACCAGCGCGCGGTAGCGAGGTCGACGAAGCGATCAACATCACCAGCTCGGTCGCGGCCCCTGGCAGCATCCGGCTCGATCGGCAGCCAGGTGAACGGGCGGTGCCGGCACCTGCTGGTCGCGAAGAGTCGCCAGCTGAGAGCGTGGGCAGTTCTGTCCGGCACGAGCCTGCTGTTCCGCGCCGCACGATCGTCTTCGACGACGACGCCGACGAACTCGACGTGCCCGACTTCTTGAAGTAAGTGATCCGCCTCGGCAGCCTCGGCGGCGGAGTCCGCTACGCCTACACCAGCCGAGGCGGCGGATTCAGCGCGCCGCCTTTCGATGGCCTGAATCTGAGCTACGACGTCGGCGATGATGCGCGCAAGGTGGCGCGAAACCGTGACGTGGTCGCCCAGCGCACTGGTTGCGAGCGCGTGGTTTGGCTGCGAGCCCAGCACGGAAACGCGGTGGGTTATGTCGACGGTGCCGAGTTGGCTCGCGGGTCGTCTCAGGCGGACGGCGAACCGCCCGAGGTTGACGGCTTGGTCACCACCGAGGCAGGCCTGGCTGTCGGTTCGCTGTCCGCCGACTGCGCGCTGATCGTGCTTGGCGATCCGCTTGCTGGAGTGATCGCAACCGCTCACTGCGGCCGGCCCGGGCTGCTTGCCGGAATCATCGACGCGACTGTTCACGCGATGCGCAGCCGCGGAGCAGGCTCACTGAAGGCGGCGATCGGGCCGTCGATCTGCGGGTTCTGCTACGAGGTGCCGCAGCGCGTGGCGGACGAGGTCGTGGCCACGGTGCCTGCGGCCAAGGCGGTCAGTCGCACCGGCACGGCCGCCCTCGATATCGGGGCAGGCGTCGCCGCGCAGCTCGCCGCGTGCGATGTCGAGATCGTCCGCCGGGTCGGCGGCTGCACTCGTGAAGATCCGACACTCTTTTCGTACCGGCGTGACGGTGTGACCGGCCGGCTCGGTGCGCTGGTCTGGCGGGTCCCGTGACCGATCGCCTCCACAGCGACCACCGCCGAGCCGAACTCGCCAGCAATCTCGAAGCTGTGCGGGCCCGCATCGATGCAGCTTGCGCCGAGGCCGGGCGGGCGCCGTCCGACGTAACGCTGATCGCCGTCACCAAGACTTTCCCGGCGTCCGACGTCGAACTCCTCGCCGAGCTAGGGATCGGGCACGTCGCCGAGAATCGCGACCAGGAAGCAGCGGCGAAGGTTGCCGAACTGGCGCTGCGGTGGGGCGAGCCAAGCGATCATCCGGTGCGCTGGCACTTCGTCGGGGCGCTGCAGACCAACAAGTGCGCGTCGGTCGCGCGCTACGCCAGCATGGTGCACTCGGTCGATCGACTGCATCTTGTCGAAGCGCTCCGGTCGGCGGTGCGACGTCGGGCGACGATGCATGGTGGCCTGGAAGGCCCGAGTGGCCACAGCAGCCACGCCAGCCGCGGCAGCCTCGGTGGCCTCGACTGCTTGGTGCAGGTCGACCTTGGCGACGAAGCCAAGCCGGGGCGCTCAGGGGCTCGCCCCGGCGAGGTGCCGAAGATCGCCGATGCGGTCGAGGCATCGCCCGGGCTCCGGCTCGCTGGGGTGATGACCGTCGCACCGCTCGGGGGCGATCCGCATCAGGCGTTCGCAACACTGGCTGACATCTCGGCGGCGTTGCAGCAGCGGCATCCCGGGGCGAGGGTCATCTCCGCGGGAATGAGTGGCGATCTCGAGGCCGCGGTCGCAGCCGGAGCTACTCATCTGCGTGTCGGAGCGGCGTTGCTCGGCTCTCGGGGCCATGCTGGGTAAGGTCCGAATCGACGGAAATTCCGTAAGGAACCGACGTCCAATCCGCCAACCATGCGGCTTAGGCAGCTGCATTCCGCAGAGGAGAGACATCGATGGCCTTCATGCGTAAGGCGGCTGTCTACCTCGGCCTGGTCGAGGACGGCGAGGAGCAGTACGACGAGTACGACGAGTACGACGCGCCGGCTCCCGCCCAGCCCGGTCGCCGAGGTTCGGCCGGGGGTGGCCAGACTGCGGGCCAAAGGGGCTACGACTCCGGTTACGACACCGCGATCGATCTCGATGCCGGGCGACGCGGTCCTCGATACGCCGAACGCGAGCGTGCCGGCGGGTATCCCGCGAGTCGCGGGAGTCTCGCCACCGCGCCCGCGCCCGCGCCGGCGCGGATCGGCTGGGGCGAGCCCGGGTCGATTCGGGTCACCACGCTGCACCCGCGCACGTACAACGAGGCCCGCGCGATCGGTGAGCATTTCCGCGAAGGCACCCCGGTGATCATGAACCTCACCGAGATGGACGACGCCGACGCCAAGCGGCTCGTCGACTTCGCGGCTGGCCTGATATTCGGGTTGCGTGGCAGCATCGACCGAGTGACCGCGAAGGTGTTCCTGCTGTCACCCAGCAACGTCGAGGTGACCGCTGAAGACAAGCAGCGGATCGTCGAAGGCGGCTTCTTCAACCAAAGTTAGTTCGAACCGATCTTTGTAGGGCGGCCCGTACCCCGTGTCTATCGTCTGGCAGGTCGTCTACGACGTCTTGGTGGCGTTCATCATCGTCATGGTCGTCCGGCTGGTCTTCGACTATGTCCAGATGTTTGCCCGCGAGTGGCGGCCGCGCGGCGGGGTGTTGGTCGCGCTCGAAATCTGCTATTCGGTCACCGATCCGCCGCTTCGCGCGGTGCGCAACGTCGTCCCGGCGTTGCGCTTCGGCCGTTTCAGCCTCGACATGGGCTGGATCACACTCTTCCTAGTCGTGATCATCTTGCGCTCGGTGGTGGGTTCGCTATGACCTACCCGGTTCCACCGACACGCCCGCGTCGGAAGGCTCGCCTCGTTCCGGCGCACCGGCGGGTCCCTATGATCTCTTCTGCTCCCAACGCTTACGACGAGGTGACCCGATGCCGCTGACCGCTGAGGACGTGCGGAACAAGCAGTTCACGCGCGCCCGCTTCAAGGGCTACGACGAGAAGGAAGTCGATGACTTCCTCGATGAAGTCGAGGCTGAACTGAACCGGCTGTCTCGTGAGAACGGCGATCTGCGGGCCCGGCTGCAGGTTGCCGAAGCGGCCCGGCAGGCGGGCCCGGCAAACCAGCCAGCGCACCCTGGCCCGCAGGGCATGGCTGGAACGGCACCCAGCCAACCCGGCCAGCAGGCACCGCAGGGCATGCAGCCGCCCCAGCCACCCCATCCGCCCCAGCCACCCCAGCCGCCCCAGCCCGTGCAGCCACTCGCGATGCCTGCAGCGCCGGTGGTGTCTGCGCCGGTCGGCGCCGCCGTCGCTACTGGCGGCGAGAGCAGCCAGGAGGCTGCGCTGCGGATGCTCGCGATGGCGCAAAAGACGGCGGATGAGACGGTCGCCGATGCCCGGCGCGACGCTGACAAGCTGCTCGCCGAAGCACGTGCCAAGGCCGACCAGCTCGAACGCGAGACGCAGGAGCGGCATCGCAG
>Ga0207667_10011908_pt1 | contig 10073 bp, 9 predicted proteins | sample KBSCornC52_FD_184301 | JGI IMG/M metagenome (GOLD analysis project Ga0207667, IMG submission 184301) | Corn rhizosphere microbial communities from Kellogg Biological Station, Michigan, USA - KBS Corn C5-2 (SPAdes) (version 2) | ecosystem: Host-associated > Plants > Roots > Rhizosphere > Soil ... | reverse complement strand
GGGAAGGTCTGCGACCACCTCCAGGAGTTGTGGACATTTATATGCCGCAAGTCTGCCTATAACATGCTGCCGAATCTCTTCAATCAATTGCGGCGTATTGCTCGCGTCCTTCTTTAGCACGACGTAAGCTGCGGGCTTTATCAGATTATTGCCGTCTGGGTTGCCGATGGCTGCGGCCTCCTGCACCATGGGATGCTCCAGCAACACGCTCTCAATTTCAATAGGGCTCACCCACATGCCTTTGACCTTCATCATGTCGTCATTGCGCCCCACATACCAATAGTAGCCGTCCTGATCACGATAGTATTTGTCGCCGGTGCGGATCCAATGGCCTTGAATGGTCTCTTTGGTTTTCTCGTGCTGGTTCCAGTAATACGCGCAAACGGAATCGCCCTTAATTAAAAGACTTCCGACCTCGCCGTCCGGCAAGTCATTGTCATTTTCGTCCACAATGCGAGCTTCATATCCCGGCATGATTTGTCCGCTTGAACCTGGACGCACGGCTCCCGGTCGGTTGGCGATGAACATGTGCAGCGCTTCGGTCGATCCGATGGCGTCCAGAATCTCAACATTAAAGCGTTCCTTGAACCGATGGTAAAGTGCGGGGGCCAGCGGTTCACCGGCGGAAACGGCGTACCGCACGCTGGAGAGATCAAAGTCCGGTCCGCCTTCACGCTTATAAGAAAGCAGGGTTGAATAGTTTGAAGGCACAGAAAAAAACAGAGTCGGCTTGTGCTTTTCAATTACGGAAAAGATGTTCGGCGGCGAGGGCGATCCCGGCCAGAGAATACTGGTTGCTCCCACGGAAAGCGCAAAATACAGTCCGTTGCCCAGGCCATAGGCAAAGAACATCTTGGCAACGCTGAAAAAGCGGTCATTTTCTGTGATCTGCAAAATGTTCTTGGCATAAAGTTCAGCGCAGACCACCATGTCATGGTGCAAATGAACGCAGCCTTTGGGGAAGCCGGTGCTGCCGGAAGAGTACAGCCAGAATGCGGCATCATCTTTGGTCGTGGATTCGGGTTCCAAGGCGGGAGAGTTCTGATCCAGAAGCCGTTGGAGTGATTCCATCCCGTCCGGCGGGTTGCCAAAGACGACGATGGTATTCAGGTAGCGCAGCTTTTCCCGGCCGACCGCCTGTATTTGTGGCAGCAAAGCTTCACTCACAATCAGTACTCGCACGCGCGAATCGTTCAAGATGTACTCGTACTCGCTGGGCTTCAGCAGCGTGTTGATGGGTATGGGAACGGCGCCGATCTTGATCGCGCCAAAGAAGCAGTAGGGAAATTCCGGCGTGTCGAGTAGCAGGAGACCAACACGCTCTTCCTGTCGCACGCCCAGCTTTTTGAGCGCATTGCCCGCGCGATTGACCCGTTGAAAAAGCTGGAGGTAGGTGACGCGCTCGTCGCCGCACTCATAGGCGATTCTGCCAGCACGGCCTTCTGTGATGTTGCGATCGACAAAATACGTGGCGACGTTAAAGATCGTCGGCATTTGGATTGATTTCATCTGTCCCATGAGCCAACAAAACCACAGTGGAATTACACCAGTTGGACCTTTTCCCTGAGATCGATTCCCGCCCGCCGCAGAATAGCGGCGATTTCGCCATCATTCAATCGGGAAGCGTCATACTCCACGCGGATGGTGTGCTCTTTTTCGTCAAACTTGATCTTACGCACGCCGTAAACTTCCCAGGCATTGTTGAGCGCGCCCATTTCTTTCTCTCCGGGCGGCGTGCCATATTTAAAAACCACGTCAAGCAGGGTCATTCATCTCTCCAGAGGGGTATTTGGTTGACCTCTCAATATAGCGCAAGCTGCCACTCTTGATTTGACTAGCATACCCCTAGGGGGTATATTATCAAATGAGTCCAGATCTGCTATGAAGAAGAAAAAAGACTCCAAAGAGACAAATCGCGCCATGCCGCGCGAAGCCGCCGCACGCCAGAATTTGCTGTTGCGGCTGCGCCGAGTTGAAGGCCAGGTTCGCGGCGTGCAAAAGATGGTCGAAGACGATCGTTATTGCCCGGACGTGCTGATGCAGATGTCCGCCATTCATGAATCGCTCCGCGCGGTGGAGCGAATCCTGATGAAAGACCACTTGCAGCACTGCGCCACTGAAGCCTTACGCTCTGGCGACGACAACCAGGCGCAGCGCACTTATAACGAGCTGACAGAACTCTTTTACCGGCACGCGCGCTAAGGAACTCCAGCATATGAATCCAGAAAAAATAAGCTCGGAAAAAATAAGCAGAGCGGTCGTCAAAGATCCCGTCTGCAACATGGACGTTGATCCAGCTACGGCCGCCGGTTCATCCGAATATAAGGGCCAAACCTATTATTTCTGCAGTCCTGGATGTGTTAAGCGCTTCAATGCCGATCCCGAAAAATATCTGACGACGAAGCACCCTCCCGCGGGAGTGCCAAAGAGCCAGATGGTGCAGATCGGCGGGATTGCGCCGGCGAAAACCGCCATACAAACTGCACCGCAGCAGGAAACCGTCAAGAGAACTGTCACGTACGTCTGCCCGATGGACCCTGAAGTTCGTGAGCGGAAACCCGGAGCGTGCCCCAAATGTGGGATGGCTCTTGAACCGGAAACGGTCGAATACACCTGCCCCATGCATCCGGAGATCGTGCGCAACGGCCCTGGCAATTGCCCGATCTGCGGAATGGCGCTTGAGCCGCGTGTTGCTGCCGGAATCCATGAAGAAGACGACTCTGAATTGCGCAGCATGCAGCGACGGCTGTGGGTTGGTGTTGCTCTTAGTGTCCCTCTGCTTGCGATTGCCATGGGCGGCATGGCCGCCGGCAGTCCGCTCCATAACCTGCCTGTGGGATGGATGGAATGGCTGCAACTCATTCTCGCGACCCCGGTTGTCCTCTGGGGGGGCTGGCCGTTCTTCCAGCGCGGCTGGGCGTCTCTTGTTAACCGACACCTGAATATGTTCACGCTCATCGCCATGGGCACCGGCGCAGCTTATGTCTTCAGCGTCATCGCCACATTGGTGCCCGGCATTTTTCCTGCTTCCTTTCTTGGCCATGGTGGCCGGCCCGAAGTCTACTTTGAAGCCGCAGCCATTATTGTGACTCTGGTTTTGCTGGGTCAGGTCCTGGAATTGCGTGCCCGCCGCCAGACCAGTTCTGCCATCAAGGCGCTGCTGGATCTCAATCCTAAAACTGCACGTCGCGTGCGTACGGATGGATCGGATGAAGAAATCTCCCTTGACCATATCCAGCGTGGCGACAGGTTGCGCGTGCGGCCGGGGGACCGTATTCCGGTGGACGGCGTTGTGGAAGAAGGGAACAGTTCGATTGATGAATCAATGATCACCGGCGAATCAATGCCGGTCGAAAAATTCGCTGGCATAAAAGTCGTTGGCGGCACCGTGAATCAAACAGGTTCTTTCATCATGCGCGCGGAAAAACTGGGTTCTGAAACGCTGCTGGCGCAAATCGTGCGCATGGTGGCGGAAGCGCAGCGCAGCCGTTCTCCCATCCAATCGCTGGCCGACAAAGTTTCCGGATATTTTGTACCTGCGGTCTTGCTCGTCGCCGTCCTCACCTTCATAGTCTGGGCAATCTGGGGTCCCGAGCCGCGACTTGCCTATGCCCTGGTGAACGCCGTTGCGGTACTCATCATTGCCTGTCCCTGCGCACTGGGCTTAGCCACTCCTATGGCCGTAATGGTCGGCACCGGACGCGGCGCTCATGCGGGTGTTCTCGTTAGAAACGCCGCAGCGCTCGAACTCATGGAAAAAGTGGACACACTCGTGCTCGATAAAACCGGCACCCTGACAGAAGGGAAGCCCAAGATGACGTCGATTCTTTCTACCAATGGCATCACGCAAGTCGATCTTCTGCTATTGGTCGCGGCGGTTGAGAAGCTAAGCGAGCATCCCGTAGCCGCAGCCATCGTGAGTGAAGCAGAACAACGTAAATTGAAAATTCTCCCGGCTGAAAATTTCCAATCATTTACCGGCCAGGGTGTTGTGGGAGATGTTCTGGGCCGGAAGGTTGTTGTAGGAACATCTGATTTTCTTGCGGGCAGGGGAATCGACACGCTCCCGATATCGTTGCAAGCCGAGATGCTCAGTCGTCAAGGACAAACAATCGTTTTGGCCGCGGTGGACGGTAAAGCTGCCGGCGTAATCGCCGTTGCCGATCCTATCAAGCGTTCTGCTCGTGAAGCCGTGGCGACGCTCAAGCGCAGTGGCCTTCGTCTGGTCATGCTCACGGGCGACAACCGCGCCACTGCAGAGGCCATCGCCAAGGAACTTGACATCACTGAGTTCGAAGCCGAGGTCTTGCCGGAACAGAAACTGAGTATCGTCAAAAAACTTCAGGCCGAAGGCCGCACGGTGGCCATGGCCGGAGACGGCGTCAATGACGCGCCTGCGCTGGCCCAGGCCAACGTCGGCATAGCCATGGGCACGGGCACGGACGTTGCGATGGAGAGCGGCGATATCACCCTGATCAAAGGCGACCTCAGCGCTCTGATGCGTGCGCGCAACCTAAGTCGCGCGACGATGAGTAATATTCGCCAGAACCTGTTCTTTGCCTTTATCTATAACTTGCTTGGCGTGCCGATTGCCGCCGGTGTGCTGTATCCATTCACCGGTCTGCTGCTACAGCCGGTCTTTGCCGCGGCGGCCATGAGCTTTAGCTCCGTGTCCGTGATTGCGAATGCGCTTCGGCTGCGACGAGCGAAGCTGTAACAGCTCATACCACCTTCAGCTTCCACTTTCCTTTTTTGAAAATGTAAATGCCAATAAGCGAGAGGAGGACCTCCGCCACCAAGATCGCGTAATAGGCGCCATTCGGCCCGACATTGAATTTCATGCTCAAGACGAATGCCAGCGGCAGTTGGACGATCCAGTACACAAAGAAGTTGATCCACGTTGGCGTCCATGTATCGCCCGCTCCGTTAAAGGCCTGCACAATTACCTCGCCGTAGGCCCACAGGACGTAGCAACAGCTGATGATCCGCAGACAGCTTGCGCCGTAGCGGACCACCTGAGGATCGCTGCTGAACACTCCGACCAATTGCGGCGCAAAGATGAGGAAACCCACCGATACTACCGCCAGAAAGACGGCGTTGAAGAAACTGGCGCGCCAGACTGACTGCTCGGCCCGGTCTGGCTGCTTCGCTCCAAGGTTCTGCCCCACCAGCGTTGCCGCCGCCGACCCAAGCCCCCACGAGGGAAGGGTCGAGAAGATCACGATACGGATGGCTATGGTATAGCCCGCAGTGGCTTGACTGCCAAAAGACTGAATCATGCGGATTATTACCAGCCAGCTCGCCATTGCTAGCAAAAGCTGCAAGATGCCGATTCCAGCGACTTCAAAGATGTTCCACATCTGTTTCAGTTTCAGGCGGATATGTTTTCTCAGAATGTTCAAGTGCGCGCTGCCCTTGCTGAGCATGTAAAGCTGAAACACGATGCCAATGCTTCGTCCTATGCTGGTGGAAACCGCGGCCCCTGTAACGCCGAGCCTGGGGAATGGTCCAAGGCCTCTGATCAGGCAGGGATCGAGACACAAATTGATCAAGTTCGCCAGCCAGAGAACACGCATTGCAATGGCTGCATCTCCGGCGCCGCGAAAGACCGCATTAATGAGAAAAAGCAGGAGGATGATGCCGGAACTGCTCAACATGATTCGTGTGTAAAGAGAACCGACGCGCAGAATCCCCGGACCGGCCCCCATCCAGAGAAGCAATCTGGGCGCGAATGGAAACGCGATGGCAAAGATCAGAATCGCGAACCCGAAACCGATCAGAATAGACTGGACAGCGGCTTCAGCAGCGCCATTCTGATCATGTTCACCCACGCGACGCGCTACCACGGCGGTGGTTCCCATGCTGAGCCCGAAAGCCACTGCCATAACGAGCACCAGAATGCCTTCAGTGATGCCAACGGTCGCAGTCGAATCCGCGCCCAGATGCGCGACAAAGAAAATATCGACGATGCCAAAGAGCGACTCCATCGCCATCTCCAGCACCATGGGAACGGCCAGTAGCACGATCGCGCGATCGAGGGAAATTGCAGTGAAGTCCTGCTTGGAGCCGAGAATGGCTTCTTTGATTACCGCAAACCATTGGGTCGCGCGGGTAGGGAGAGGATTTGCAATGATTGAACTCAAGAGAATCTCCGTGGGACTGCCAAAGAGCAGCCGGAACGAATGGAAGCAGCGAGCCAGAAGGTCAGGCTGGCGGTTGCGAAGCGGAGATTAGTAGGAGACTTTCATCGGTGTAGAGATTTTTTACCACAAAACTTAGGAACAAATCAAAAAGCGTCAATCATAGGTCCTTCCACCTTCGCGCCTTTCGCGTCGTTTGCGGTAAAATCCCGGCGAGGGTCCCACCAATGAAAAGTGTTCTGGCTGTGCTGGTGTTGTCCGCTGCCGCGCTTGCGCAAAACTCTGAGGAAGGTAAAGTCGTTCGCTACGAACTGAAACCCAGTGAGCTCAAATACACTTACGCTGCTTCTTATAGTCCCGTAGCACACCTGAAGTCCGGCAACATACTTGAGACAAACACGGTGGATTGCTTTGGCAACGCCATCAAGAAACCCGGCGACACACTAAGCATGGCTCCCGGTGACAATCCTCTGACTGGGCCGTTTTTCATCGACGGCGCGGAGCCGGGCGATACGCTGGCTGTAAAGTTTCTCGAAATCAAAGTGGATGGCAATCAGGGCATCGGCGCGCTGGCTCCCGGTTTTGGCGCGATCAACTCCACCAATTACACGCCCATGCTTAACGCGCCCATCAAAGAGAAGATCTGGTTTTATCCAATTGACCACGCCACAAACACGGCTACTTTTCAGGCGCTCGATTCCAATTACAAGGTGAAGTTCCCGCTGCATCCGTTCTTTGGCTGCATCGGCGTAGCTCCGGCTGGCGGCGAAGCCCGCACCTCCGTGGTGCCGGAAGCTTTCGGCGGCAACATGGATTCGCCCGAAGCCAGCGTCGGCAACACGGTTTATTTTCCGGTGAATGTTCCCGGCGCGATGCTCTTCCTGGGTGATGGACACGCCGCCATGGGCGATGGCGAAATCGCCGGCACAGCTCTTGAGGTCCCGTTGCGCGGACGCGTTCAGGTGCACGTGATCAAAGGGCAGAAGATCAGCTGGCCGCGTTTTGAAAATGACGAATACATCATGACCGTCGGCGCTTACCGGCCGCTGGACGACGCCCTGCGCATTGCCTTTACCGAACTCGTCGGTTGGATCCACACCGACTACGGCCTCTCTGAAATGGACGCCTATGAGCTACTATCGAAGGTCGGCGAGATCCATCTGAACGAAATGGTCGATCCTAATTATGTGATTGTGGCCAAGGTGAAGAAGAGCTTTTTGCCGAAAGCGAAGGTCGCAGCGGCTAAATAACTGGCAGGGTCTCGAAGCTTCCGTTTTCTGAAATCTCGACCCTGAGCGGAGTCGAAGGGGAGAGATCCCTATAGTCGATAAGACTTTCGCGAGCACCGAAGGCAATCTTGTAGATGAGAAATTTCGGGTAATATAGCGATCCCTCACCCGCTCTGCGGGATTCGGGATTTCAGAAAACCTACAACTTTCGCAGGTACTCCACAATTTCCGGGCTGGTCCAGTTCTCCGCGAGGACAAACTTGCGGCGAACCATGCCGTTTCGATCGATGATAGTCGTTTCCGGATAACCGGTGGCCCCATACAGGTTGTAGCTGTCTTTGGCTGAGTCGAGCACCGTCAGAAAGTCGATACCGTGCTTTTGAAGAAAGGCGTGATACTCGTCATTCGTGGCATCTACGGCCACGCCCACCACGGTGATCTTGTCGCCCATTTGCTTCTGCAATTGCACCAGCGAGGGCATTTCCGCGATGCAAGGCGCGCAATGCGGCGACCAAAAATTCAATACCACGATCTTGCCCCGGTAGTCATGGAGGGAGACTTTGCGGTCGGAATCCTGCACGGTGAAGTCCGGGGCCTGTGAGCCGATAAAGCGCAATTTGGGCTGATCATTGCAGCCAACGCAGCCTGCCAAAACCGCCGCCAGGAAGACCGGAATTACGATTCGAAGGGACTTCACCCCCTTATAATAACCCGATTCTGATGCAAAGTGGTCACGAAGAACCAACGGTTGACGTCATCATCCCGGCCCGGAATGAGGAAGATTGCCTTGGCCGATGCCTTCAGTCGCTTGTGGCCCAGCAGGGTGTCTCGTTTCAAATCACGGTGGTAGATGACGGATCGACCGACCGCACCCGGGCCATCGCGGAATCGTTTCCTGGGATACGAGTACTGACCGCGTGCGAACTCAAATCAGGGATGATAGGGAAGTGTAACGCGCTGGTTACAGGCGCTTCGGGCAGCAAAGCCAAATGGTTGTTATTCACCGACGCCGATACTGTCCACTATCCAGGATCACTTGCGGCATCGGTACATGAGGCCGAGGAGCGCAACGTCGACTTGCTCTCGTACTCGCCGGAACAGGAATCTGTCACTTGGTGGGAGCTGGCTGTCATGCCCGTGGTCTTTGCTGAACTGGTGCGGATATACCCGCCTGAGCGCGTTAATGATCCAGGAGATCCCACGGTCGCAGCGAATGGCCAGTACATTCTGGTTCGCCGCACAGTGTATGAGAGCTTGGGAGGCCACGCGGCTGTTGCCGATAAATTATTGGAAGACGTAGAGTTAGCGAAAATAGTTAAAGCTTCTGGTCGGCCGATTTGGTTTCGCTTTGGGGCTGGTTGCGTCCGCACCAGGATGTACCGCAGCTTCCGTGCGATGTGGGAGGGTTGGACGAAGAATCTAACTTTGCTGTTTCGTCGGCCATTGGCTCTTGCAGCTTTTCGTGGAATTGAATTCCTGGTGATCACGACATCGCTCGCCGCAGGACTCGCATTATTAGCACTCGGTGATCGCCGCAGTGCTTTCTTTTCTTTGGTCTTTGCCGTGTTAGCTTGTTTGAATTTCCTTTCCCGGATTCAGCAAGCGCATTTTCCCTGGAAGGCTAACCTTATGGCGTTCATAGGTTTACCTATTTTTGTGTCACTTTTGGTCCGCTCTTACATCCATTCCAACGTACGCGGCGAGTTAACATGGAAGGGGCGGAAGTACTCACATTCCGCACCAAAGGCACCTCGCGATTCATCTATTGGAAAGGGTGATCTGAGCTAACGATCTGATTCTGATGGTTTATCTGACATGGTCTATCTAACCAGGAAAGCGGAGTTTTCGGCCTCGCATTACTACCACAATCCGGAATTCACCCCGGAGGAAAACCAGCGCATTTTTGGCAAGTGCAACAATCCGCACGGCCACGGACACAATTACACGCTGGAAGTCACGGTGAAGGGAAATATTGATCAGCGCTCGGGATTTGTGGTCGACCTGAAGGAGTTGAAGGAGATCATGAACCGCGAGGTCATTGATGCAATGGACCATCGCCTTCTCAACAAGGAAGTTGCGGAATTTAAGGACCAGATTCCTAGCACTGAAAATCTGGCCATCAGCATCTGGCGACGCCTTGAAGCTAAGCTGAGTCTGGCCGAGCTGCACCGGGTCCGAGTGTATGAGACCCCGGACCTCTTTGTGGATTTTTACGGAGAAGCATGAAGGCCTACCTGACAAGGCGGTATCTGTTCTCAGCCTCGCATCGGCTGCATTGCGACGCAATGACTGCAGCGGAGAACCAGGCCGTTTACGGCAAATGCAACAATCCGCATGGCCATGGCCATAATTATTCCGTGGAGGTAACGGTCGCGGGCCGGGTGGATCCGCGGACCGGAATGGTTTGCAACCTGGTAGATCTGGATTCCTTTGTCCATGAAAAAATCCTGGAACGTTTTGACCACCAGAACCTCAATACATTGACGGAATTTCAGGAAACCGTGCCGACAACGGAAAACTTGTGTGTTGAAGTGTTTGACATTCTGGAAAGAGATTTCCATCACGCGCAGGTAGAAAAAGTCCGGATCGAAGAGACCATGCTCAATTCCTTCGAATATGCCGGCGGCAGGGAAATCCGCTACTAGGAGATTTTGGTGAAATCAGGAGCTGTTGTGAAGAAAATTGACGAAGCTTCGCCGGTATC
>Ga0207667_10011903_pt1 | contig 10076 bp, 7 predicted proteins | sample KBSCornC52_FD_184301 | JGI IMG/M metagenome (GOLD analysis project Ga0207667, IMG submission 184301) | Corn rhizosphere microbial communities from Kellogg Biological Station, Michigan, USA - KBS Corn C5-2 (SPAdes) (version 2) | ecosystem: Host-associated > Plants > Roots > Rhizosphere > Soil ... | reverse complement strand
CAGAATGGACGTCATGCCGTCCGTCACGCGCTGGGTCCGCACCTGCTCCGGTTCTCCTATCCCCGTCACGCTGGCGGAATCCCCGGTCATCATCGCAATATCCTGGAGGGAGCTGTTCTGCTCGCGATAGATGAAATAGTTGGAAGGCGCGCCCGGAAAGTCGCCCGCGCCGCCGATCCCCGGCGCCTTATGCGTGATGACCACCAACTGCTCAGGATTCGGATACGGCAGCGGTTTGAGCAGAATGCCCTCAAGCACGCTGAATACCACGGTGTTTGCGCCCACACCGGCGGCCAGGGTGATGAGCGTGACAGCGGTAAACATGGGCGTGCGGCCCAGCCGCCGCAGGACCTGCCTGAGTTGAGACTTGAGATTTCCCATGGAGACTGCTCCCTTCGCCGACCGCGCAAGCACACGTATATAGACGGATGATGGCTGCCTGTTATGAATACGTAAGCAGAAGAAAAAAGTTCGCAGAAATTCAAAGCATTTGCCGGCCTTACTTAAACACCACAAATCCGCCCTTAGGCACGCCAATATTTACGGCTTTGCCGTTACGCGCTTCCACCGTCACGGTCTGACCGATCTGCGCTGGGTCGGACGAATACACGCACGCCAGCTTGTCGCCCGTGCGATGCAGGGTATTGTCGATGGTGACCCAGGCTGAGCGGGCATTATCCGGATCAGTGTTGATGGCGCAGAGCACTTCATCGTCCACAAAAATGCGCGACCACGGCACCACCGAGCGGAGCCGACCGCCGAGCATCGCAGGCAAACCAAAATTTGCGCCGTCGCCGGAAATTTCACGCAGGAACTGGCGGCCCCGCCGCAGCGCAGGCTCTTTCTTCCGCAACGCCAGAATTTTGGTCAACTCGCGATACGCTGGATGCTGCTCATTGAAGAAGTGGCGGTCGTGTGTCCGAAACGCGCCAAACTTTCCCCCGAACATGGATTCGCGAATATAGCGGTCGCAGCCATCACCGCTACCCGCGCCGTCAAAAGCCTGCTCCGTCCCGTAATAAATACAGGGAATCCCCATGGTGGCGGCGTTGAGTCCAAACATGGCGATCAGCAGATCATTGCCGCGGTCCGCCGCACAGAAGCGGCCTTTGTTATTGCCTTTGCGGACCTGGTCGTGATCGTCCGTCATCGTCACGACCTTGTCGCGAAACCACACGTGCGAATCCGCCCGAATCTGGAGCGAGTTGCGGAACAGATCAAAATAATCCGTGGGATTGCGAAAGCCTTTGGTCAGATACTCCAGCTTGTCCTGCACGTCGTCAATACCGAGCACCGCGTCCACGCCGGTGACTTGCTGCGTATCGTAAGCGCGCTCGCGTCCGCCGGTGATTTCCGCGATGAGATAAAAATTTTCCTTGCCCAGCGACTCCGCGAACTCATGAATCACTCCGGCAAAGAACCGCGTAGCGCCGGGATCCATATGCTTGACCGTGTCAATGCGGAATCCGTCGAGGTCGGCAAAGGCGATCCAGAATTTATAAACCTGGCAGAGGTTCACCAGTGTGGGAGAAACAATGTACTGGTCAATCTGGTCCTGGTCGTTGACCATGACGCGCGTCCCGTGATGCAGGTCTTTCAGCGTGAAAAAATCGCCATCCAGAAATTCTGGAAAATAGTCGAAGTTATTGATGTGGCCATGCTGCGTGAAATTTGCCGGGTCCTGGAACTCCGCGGGCCAGACCGCAGCATGTGGGAAAGCCGCAGGGTTGGCCGCTGTGTCAATGGCGGCGAACGGTAGCGTGGGCGCGCCCGTGGCGTCTCTGAATCCTCTTACACGATAAGGGTTGCCGTCCCAGCGCGGATCTTCGAAGTGATTGCCGTTGTTATCCACCGTGTCATAGCGGTCAGGATCGTAAACAAAAACTGCGCCCGTATGATTGAGGATAATGTCCAGCACCACGCGAATACCGTTTTCATTGGCAGTCTTTACCATGTCGCGCAGATCGTCGCGCGTGCCGAAATGCTGATCAACGTCAAAAAAATTCTGGATGCCGTAGCCGTGGTAGCTATTATCGGCATTTACCTGCTTGAAGACTGGACTAAGCCAGATAGCGGTTACGCCCATGCGGCGCAGGTAGCCCATCTTTGAAGCGAGCCCGCTCAGGGTCCCACCCACAAAGTTTCCGCCAGCATCGCGCCATGCTGCTGCGTCCGCGTCGTTTCCGATGGCATTGCCGGCGTCCGCAGCGGTGAACATGAGCGTGCTGCCGGAAGTTACCGGCGTTCCATTAACGTCGAGAAACCCTTTTTCCTGGCCGTCAGAAAATCTATCCACCAGCATGAAGTAAAGGACTTCATCTTCCCAATGTGGCGGTGAAGGGAAATAGGGCGCTCCGCGGGCGGTGATGAGCTGCTTTAAATCGAGATCGCTGACGCGTTGCAATGCCATGGCCGTGCCTCTGCATGATTAGTGACGGCGGGTGGATACTTCGTTTCAATAGAATCGGACCTTAGCACTGGCGAGCCAGCAATGCGGAAATCGCACCCTTCACGCGAATTTTTTTTTACACGACAGCAGCTCGCTTCTTTCTTGCGCCGCGCCAGTAAAGCACCAGTCCTGTGCCGACGAACGCAGCGGTACATCCGACAAGTTTGGTTTCAAAAAGAGCTTTGTTCTCTCCGCCGGGAGGTATCGCCGCCAGCACCATGGAACCCAGCGTAATCAGAAACGCCAGAGATCCGGCGATCCATATGCCCGGCATGCCGCCCGGAACCAGCACTGCTTGCCCATCCGCGCGGTCAGTCCGATGCGCCAGCTTGATGGCCGCCGCGTACATATAAAGGAAGGGAATGAAATAGAGAATCACCGACATGGAAACCAGAAATTGATATGCGCCAATCACCGTGGCATTGATCTGCGAAAGCACCAGGATTGCAGCCGAGATCACGGCTTGGATCAAGATTGAAATATACGGCGTCTTCCATTTGGGGTGGATCTTGCCGAAATACGCTGGCAAGTAATGATCAATACCGGCGACAAACGGGACGCGCGCCACGCCGGCCACCGTCGCGCCCACGCCTCCGGCATTGCCGACGGTCACCAGCAAAGCCGCCAGCATTCCGAACCAGGCAATTCCAAGCGCGGCGGAGCCAAAGCTGATGCCGCCGAAAACTCCGTTGCGGGGATCAATCTGTTCTGCCGGCAAAAGCCACAGCAGCGCCATGGTGCCCAGAACGTAAATCACGGCAATCAAGCCAGTGGAAGCGTAGATGGCGCGCGGAAAAGTTTTGTGCGGCTCGCGAATCTCTTCACTCATGGCGCACACCAGCTCCATGCCGGTAAAAGCAAACGCAATGCTCGACCAGAAATTCAGCTTGTCGATGTCCGGCGGCCATTCCGGCCAGAGCCGCGGCCAGGAGAAATGCGTCGCGCTGCCGCGATGCATCGCCAGGTAAGTTCCAATGCCCACCAGCATCACCAGCGGAACGTACGTGGAAATGCCGCCGGCATTCTGCAGCCACTTGCCGATATCGAGCCCAACGATGTTGAACAGCACGGCAATCGCCAGCAATCCTAAAGACGCCCAGAGCAAATATTTCGGGCTGCCTGCCAGCCACGCATACTTTGGTCCGCCAATGTAAACAGACATGGCCACGCTGGCGGTCAGCAGTCCGGGGAAGTAGAAGAACGTATAAATCCAGTACGCCCATCCGGCCACAAAACCGTGGAAGTCGCCAAACGCCTCTTTGCTCCACACATACAGCCCGCCTTCCGCCGGATAACGCGTGGAAAGCTCGATGATGATGAGCGCCGTGGGCAGAAAAAAGAACACCGCGGCCAGCACCCACAAACTGATGGACGAAGAGCCGTTGTGCGCGGCGGCGGCAATCCAGCGCGGGCCCAGCACGGCCGCGATGTTGAACAGCAGCACGTCCCAAAAGCCCATGGCGCGGCGCAACTGTGATTTTGGAGCGGTTTCCTCAGCCATTCATTCCTTCCTGGTTCCGTGGCGTGGATTCGAGCGAGCGCCATCATTCTATCGTGAGCGCCTATTGGCCGTTCATATCCGCTCAACGACGGCTGCATTTTTCGGCCTGCAGCTTTTGCTAAAGTTGGCGTGAAGCGGCGAATAACGGCAAATCTGCTGAAGGGAAGCGGTATCCTTTTACGTCATTAAGAAGTACCACACTCAAATTTTTTGGCGCCGCGCAATAGTTCCCGGCGCACGGGGGCAAGCATGCTAAAAACTCTCGACATTTTGATTGGCGTAGCCACGGTAATGCTGTTGTTCAGCATGGCTGTGACCATTGTTACGCAGTTCGTGACCAATCTGATGCAAAGCCGTGGCAAAAACCTGCTGGAAGGGCTGGCTGGCCTCTTGAGACAGATTGATCCCAGTATCGGCAGGGAAGTTGCGGAAAAGATTGCGAAAACATTGCTCAAGCATCCGCTGGTGGCTGAGGCCAATGGAAAGCTGGGCGAAGTCATCCATCGTGAAGAATTCACCACCCTGCTCATGGGACTCTCCGCAGGAGAAAGCGCGGCCACGCTTGAGCCGGTCGCCAAAAAAGCGCTGGATGATCTGCTGGCGAAAAACGGCATTAACGATCCCGCTGAAACACTGAAAAATATTCGGGCTGCGGGACTCCAACTGGAGGCGCTCCGTCCCGATCTGGCCAACGATGTCCGCCATGGAATGGCCATCCTGCAGGAAGCCAAAAGCCAGTTTGTCGCCAAGGTCCACGGCTGGTTTGACCAGACGATTGACCGCGTCAGCTCCCGGTTTACCGTCACGGCGCGCATCATTACTTTTGTCGCCGCGCTGATCATCGCCGTGACAGTACAGCTCGACACATTTGCCCTGGTCAATCGCCTTTCCGTGGATGACCAGTTTCGTGACGCGGTGAAAGCCGGCGCGCAGAAAGTGGTGGATGCTTCGCAGAAGGCATCGGAAACGTCCAGCGGAAAATCCGCGCCATCAGCCACCGCATCGCCCACGCCAACGCCGGACGCTGCCGGCGCTCCAATTCCGGCCAGTTCTCCAACGGCAACTTCAACTGCGACTGCCACTCCGTCGCCATCGAACCCGGCGACTCCGTCCACGTCAACTCCTTCATCTTCGAACGCGGCTGCAACCGGAAACACGCCTCCATCCACATCTACGCCGGTTCCAACAACAGCTTCCGTCCAGAAGGACTACTACAATCTGCTTTCCACTGCCGGCCTGGTCACGCTGCCCACAGATTTTGATACCTGGTGGGAGAAATTGACCGCGGCAAAAATCCCCGGCATTCTGCTTTCCGCTTTGCTGCTGAGCCTGGGCGCTCCATTCTGGTATGGACGCCTGCAAGACTTGTTGAAGCTGCGCTCTTCCATCGCACAGAATGACGCTACGCAACGCTGCATCCGCCAAACCACGCAAGCTCCAGGCGATGGTTCCGGCACGCCAACAGCCGTTGTGAACGTCGGCGTGGGCGGTGAACAGGGCGACATCAACGCAGTAGGATAAGGAGCTGAGCCATGAAAACATTCGTCGGTTGCGCCCCGATAAACTTCCGGCGTGGACGGCCAGCGGGTTTCAAGCCGGAAGCCATCGTCATCCACATTGGTGAAGGCAGCCTGCGCAGCATTGATATGCAGTTCAGCGATCCCAACGCCAGGGTCTCCGCGCATTACTGCGTGAGCAAAAGCGGCGACATTCACCAGTACGTGGACGAAAAAGATACGGCGTTCCATGCCGGAAACATCGACAAGCCAGCATGGTCTGGACTGAAGCCGGGCAGCACGCCGGGCACTTTTATCAACCCAAACTTCTATACCATTGGCATTGAGCATGAAGGTTTTGCCGACGACCAGTGGCCCGACGCTCAACTTGCCACCAGCGCCGCGCTGGTTGGGGAGATCGCCCAGCGCTGGAGCATTCCTCTGGATCAAGACCACGTGATTCGCCACCACCAGATACGCTTTCTCAAATCCTGTCCTGGCAATGTCATCACCATTCCCACGATTCTGGCGCGCGTTCCCGCCGCGGCGCCCGTGCCTCCGGCAGCGCCCACCAGCGTGAAGACCGTCAGCAATGTGCGCCTGCGCAGCGGATCTCCATCACTGGCTTCACCCGTGTTGCGCGTTATTCCGGCCCAGACGCAGGTCCAGGTCGTCGCCGTTTTTCTCGGTGATACCGTGAACGGCAACAACCGCTGGTATTCCGACGGCATTGGAAACTTTCTTTGGGCCGGAGGAACGGACCAGCCGTAAAGTTGCTCTTGTGCAAGCCAATGAAACGGATTTGCATAACGAGAAAAGAGGCCGCATCGTCACCGTCAAATTTCGGCCATGAAGCTCACTAAAGGCTGAATAGCGATGATGACTTATCGCGCCCGGTTCGCGATCACGTGATAATTCCTGGCGCTGAGCAAGCCTTCCCAGCTTCCTACTGCCAGGGGCAGAATGCGCTCCAGTTTGTGGTGCTCGGTTTTGTGCGCCCAGTACATCAATCCCGCCATGAGGCCGAAGCTGCCGGCGTTATAGGCGGCGGCGCCGGTGCGGGTCTGCACAAAGGGGCGCGCGATGGGATTCATTTCCACAAAGCCGGGATAGGCGAGGCCTTTTTGCGTGGAGAGCGCATCCGCGGTGAGCGATGCGGCGAGCGTGGCGAAGCCGAGTGTGTTACGCGAGTCAAAGAAACTGTGTGTGCGCGGCGGAGTTTTGAGCTTAATGAACGCGGCCGGTGGTGCGAGCAGGGCATGAATTGGAGCCAGGCTATTGCTGGTGACAAAATCGCTGCCGAACGATGGTGCGGCGGGAGCGGGCGTTATCGACAGAGTGCCAGCAGGTGATGTTTCCGCGGGCGTTGTTTCAGTGGACGTTGTTTCAGTGGACGTTGTTTCAGTGGAACCAAATTCAGTGAACCCAAATTCAGTGAACCCAAATTCAATGGCCCCGGTTTCAATGGCCGCGGGCGCTATTTCAGCTGCCTTCGGCGCGACTGGTGTAGCGGGCGCGACTGTTGTCGCAGGCGCTGCGTCAGCATCAGACATCGACGGCGCATGAGGCAGCACGACGGCTACCAGAGCGTCGGCGGTCAGTGAGGCAGATGCGGTGGCCGAAGATGCATTTGCAGGAGAAACACTTGCAGTGGAAGACGCATTTGCAGGAGCCGCATTTGTCGAAGACGCATTTGCACTCGACGTCGAAGAAGCGGAATCTGAAGCGGAGGCCGGAGTTGACGCGGGCGAAGGCAGGCCGCGTCTATCGGCTGCAAAGGCCGACGGCAATCCTAAAACCGCCAATAACATGGCGGCAACGGCAACTCTCACCATCTCCCCCTTGGAGTGAGCGCAAATGCGCGTGCTCTGAGCATTGAACTACGGATGTGCAGGTTTATGGCTGGAATTTTTGCCTTAAACGCCGTACGTGGAAATAGGGCCTGCTACCGAGTTGCACGGATTAAGGGCCTTACCTGAGACGAAAATGAAGCCGCCGAAACGGGAAGGAGCGGGAAACCCGTTTCGGCGGTTATGGCGTAGCGGTCGCCAATGCTGATGTTTGCCACAGCCGGTGCGGGTTGAGTCGGAAGGGTGGCCCCCGCACCGGTTATGGGCTTTCCCAACACTCGCTACTCTTCGAGTGTGGAGAGATCGCCGACGTCGCGGCCCAGTTCCTGCGCTTTGAGCAAGCGGCGGATGATCTTGCCGCTGCGCGTTTTGGGCAGCTTATCGGGGAATGCAATTTCTGCGGGCACGGCGATTGCTCCGAGCACGTGCCGCACATGCTCTTTCAATTTCTGTTCAAGGTCCGGCGAGGCCGTGTGGCCAATGCGCAGGATCACGAAAGCCTTGATGTTCTCGCCCTTGATTTCGTCGGGGCGTCCAATGACAGCGGCTTCAGCCACGGCGGGATGGCTGACCAGCGCGCCTTCAACGTCGGCGGTGCCAATGCGATGGCCGGCAACGTTGAGCACATCGTCTGCGCGGCCCACTACCGTGAAGTAGCCGTCCTGGTCACACACCGCGACGTCGCCTGTGGTGTAAGCGTTAGGCACCTTGCCCCAGTCCTGCGCGTACCGCGCGGGGTCGCCATAGACAGTGCGGAACATGTGCGGAAATGGCTTGCGGATCACCAGCAATCCGCCTTTGTTTGGCGGCATCCTGTTGCCTTGCTGGTCCACAACTTCAGCCACCACGCCGGGAAGCGCCTTTCCCGCCTTTGCCGGACGCGCAGCCATGATCGGCAGAGTGCCCAGGCACGGGCCGCCGGTCTCGGTCTGCCACCAGTTGTCGGCGACGAAGGCCGTGGTTCCGTTGCCGCAGAGCACGCGATATGCCCAGTTGAGCGCTTCAGGATTCAGCGGCTCGCCCGCGCAGGTGAATAGCCGCAGACTGCGAAGATCGAATTTTTTCGGCAGCTCGTCACCGTGGCGCATGAACATGCGGACCGCCGTCGGCGCGGTGAAAACCACCGAGACGCGATACTTTTCCACCAGCTCCCACGCGATGCCGGGGTTTGGATAGTCAATCGCGCCTTCGCGAAACAGCGTAGTCACGCCCGCGAGCAGCGGCGCGTAAACGATGTAAGAATGGCCCACTACCCAGCCGATGTCGGAGGTGCAGAAATAAATATCGTCATCTCTCGCATCCCAGAAGCGCGACATATGATAGTGAATTCCGACGGCATAACCGCCATGCACGTGTACCACGCCTTTGGGCTTGCCGGTGGTCCCGCTGGTATAGAGGATGTAAAGCGGATCCTCTGAATCCATCACCTCGGCCAGACATTCGGTTTTCTGCGCCTGCACTAGTTCGTTAAAATCCACTTCGCGCTCCGTCAGTTCGACCATCGGCTTCGCGCGCCGAAGCACCACAACTTTTTCCACCAGTTCCAGCCCGGCAATCGACTCCTGCACAATGGCGCGCAATGGCACTTGCTTTCCGCGGCGGTACGTCACGTCCGCAGTAAGGATCACGCGGGCCTGCGCATCTTCAATGCGGCTGCGCAGCGCTCCCACGCTAAAGCCTGCGTAGACGACTGAATGGATTGCGCCAATGCGCGCACATGCCAGCATGGAGACCACGCCCTCAAGGCACAGCGGCATATAAACGATGACGCGGTCGCCCTTCTTCACGCCCAGCGATTTCAGCGCGTTCGCCGTGCGACCGACCTGGTCCAGCAGTTGGCCGTACGTTACCTGCCGCTCGGTGCCATCCTCGCCCACCCATATATAGGCGACTTTATTCTTGCGTCCGGATTTCACCTGTCGATCAAGGCAATTGTGCGTGATATTGAATTTGCCGCCCTGAAACCACTCAAACGTCGGATACTTCCAGTCAAAAACTTTCGTCCAGGGCTGGAACCATTCCAGCTCATTTGCGGCGGCGGCCCAGAAGGCCTCAGGATCTTCCACGGACCGCTTATATTCCGCGGCGTAATCCTTCAGGCGCGCGTTTTCGACGAGAGACTTTGGCGGCAGAAGCTCGTTTTCCTCGTGTAGTAGCTGCTCAATCCCGGCTTCAGAGTGGGCGATCGTTGACATTAACTCCTCCTCAGACGATGCGGCCAGAAGGGCTAATCCGGCCCATGACTCTGGCCTTATCCATTGCTCTAACCTTCAGCCGAAAAATGGCGAAATGGCCAAGTCAACCATCTCGCCCAGGTGGCGGCGCAGCCAATTGTAACGCCGTCAGGCAGCTATGAGAGCACATCATAGAATCAGCCTTGTTGCCTTTATGTGACAGGGATCACACTCGAAGCAGGGGGAGATCGGGTGATCGCGCCTGATCCGTGTTTATCCGTGGTAGGGTTTTGATTTACTCAAACTGCTTCCTGAACTCCGCTATTTGCTGCTTCAACTCGGCGACTTCTGCTTGCAGCGCCGCCACTTTCTCCTCCAGTTGGATCAGGCGCTCCGCATCGGCTGAGCCAGAGCTTGAGGCCGTTTCTGCCGGAGGGTCCCAGGCTTCCACGTCGCCGGAGAGCAAATGCGCATAGCGGATTTCCTTTGTCCCCGGCCTGCGTCCCAGCGCCTTGGCCAGCGGAGGCTCGCGCCGCATGAGCTGTTGCAGCCCGCTCAATACTTCATCCAGGTCTTCAAAGCGATGCATGCGCTCTGTACGTCCGC
>Ga0207667_10011901_pt1 | contig 10076 bp, 9 predicted proteins | sample KBSCornC52_FD_184301 | JGI IMG/M metagenome (GOLD analysis project Ga0207667, IMG submission 184301) | Corn rhizosphere microbial communities from Kellogg Biological Station, Michigan, USA - KBS Corn C5-2 (SPAdes) (version 2) | ecosystem: Host-associated > Plants > Roots > Rhizosphere > Soil ... | reverse complement strand
ACATCGAGGCGCCGTTCTCGTCGATCGACTCGATCACGAAGACGTCGTTGACGGCGAGCCCGTCGACGGGGCCCTTGTCGGGCTTCACCGTGACCTGGCTGTCCGTGTTGGCCCCCACGCGGAACTCCGCGCCGAAGCGCTTGCCCGAGAGCACCGTCATGCGCCATGTGCGCAGCTCGTCGGGCTTCGGCACGAAGCTGCGCGGGCCCACCGGCACGCTGCTGAAGGAGAACACCTTGCCCTGCGCGTCGGGCGTCCCGACGGCGGTGACCTTGCCGGTGTAGCGGCGAATCGTCGGGTCCGGCGCCATGGGCTCGTGCCCCGCATGGACCTGCAGCGCGATGCACGCGCCCATGAGGCACGCCGCGAGGATGCGCGCGCCCTTCGAGACCTTCCATTCCATCAATGGGACTCCCAGTGACCGTCCGTGATCAGGCGCGCGAGCTCGATCGCGTTGCGCACGCCCATCTTGCGCAGGATCGCCGAGCGGTGGACCTCGACCGTGCGCATGCTGATGCCGAGCTCGTCGGCGATGACCTTGTTGTACTTGCCCGCGAGCATGCGCTCCATCACCTCGCGATCGCGCTGGGTGAGGTCGCCGAGCTTCTCCTTGACCGACGTGTGGCGCGAGCGCAGCTCCACGCGCCTTGCTTCCTCCTCGAGGCACGCGACGACGCGGTCCACGAGCGCATTGCCGTCGAACGGCTTCTCGATGAAGTCCACGGCGCCCTTGCGCAGCGCCGTGACGGCGATCGGCACGCTCCCATGGCCGCTCAGGAAGATGATCGGAAGCTGGATGCCCGCGCCGAGGAGCCGCTCCTGCACGTCGATGCCGCTCAGGCCGTCCATGCGGATGTCGAGCACGAGGCAGCGCACCGCGGCGTCGTCGGCCACCGGGAAGCGCTCGAGGAAGTCCTCGGCCGAGCGATAGACCGACGTCGGCACCCCGCGCGAGTCGAAGAGCCACGCGAGCGCGTCGCGGATCGCGACGTCGTCGTCGACGATGTGGACGACGCGCTCCGCGCTCACGGCGCCTCCACCGGCAGGGAGAAGCAGAAGACGCTGCCGCCCACGGCGTTGGGCTCGAACCACAGCTTGCCGGAATGCAGCTCCACGATGGAGCGGCAGATGTTGAGCCCCATGCCCATGCCGGCCGGCTTGGTGGTGAAGAAGGGCGAGAAGAGCTTGCGCGCGACGTCGGGCGCGACACCGGCCCCCTGGTCCGCGACCGACACCGTGACCTTGCCGTCGCGCACCTCGGTGCGCACCCGCAGCTGGCGCCGGTCGGCGGGCGCGTCGCTCATCGCCTCGATGCCGTTGCGCGCGAGGTTCAGCACCACCTGCTCGAGCAGCACGCTGTCGCCGTTCAGCACCGGCAGGCGCGGCGCGAGGTCGAGGCGGATGCGCGCACCTTGCTGGTCGGCCTCCGGCTCGAGCATCGAGATGGCGCCCGCGGCGATGTGGTTCAAGTCGCACTCGGCGCGATGCGGCTCGCGCCGCGACATGAACGCGTGGATGCGGTGCACGATGTTGCCGGCGCGGGTGGCCTGCGCGGCGGTGATCTCGAGCACCTCGGTGAGCTCCTTCTCGGTGAGGCGGCCGTCGCGCACGCGGTTGAGCGCTCCCGCGAGGTAGCTCGTGATCGCCGCGAGCGGCTGGTTCAGCTCGTGCGCGAGCGAGCTCGCCATCTCGCCCATGGCGACCAGCTTGGTCGTCACCTGCAGCTTCTCCGCCTGGCGCCGCGAGAGCTCCTCGGCGCGCTTGCGCTCGCTGATGTCGAGGACCGAGTCCATCCATCCGGTCTGGTGGTTCTGCGCGTCGATGAGCGGCGCCACGTGCACCAGCACATCCACCCGGGCACCGTCGCGCGCCTGCACCTGCCGCTCCGCGCGATCGCGCGAGCCATCGCCCGCGCCCGCCTGCGGCACGGAGAAGGGATAGGGCGGGCGGCGTCCCACGAGCTCGTCGGCCGAGTAGCCCGTCATGCGGCAGAAGGCGGGGTTCGCGTACGAGATGCGCCCGTCGAGCTCGCGCACCACGAGCCCGGTGAGCATCGAGTCTTCCATCGCCTGGCGGAAGGCGTGGTGCGCCAGCAACTCGCGCTCCGCCGCGATGCGCTGCTTCATGTCGCGCCGCAGCGCGAGCAGGCTCCAGAGCGTGGCGAGCGAGAGCCCGACGATCGCCACGAGGAAGAGCGTGCGCGTGACGCCGCTCGCCGGCGGATAGGCCACGGCGCGAAGGGTGAGCCCGCCCGCCGGCACGGTGAGCGGGATCTCGTACGACATCATCGAGTCGTCGGTGCCGACGTTCGACTTCTGCACCACGACGTGGCCGCCGTTGTCGAGCACCATGAGGTTGTAGCGCTCGGCATACCACCACGGCACCATGTGGCGCATCATCGCGCTCAGCGAGAATTCGCCGACAAGCTGGCCGGCGAGAGCGCCGTTCAGGAACACCGGCACGTAGAGCGCGAAGCGCGGATCGCCGTCCGCGCCCCGGTAGAGCGGCGAGTACACGGGCTTGCCCGAGCGCAGCGCCGCCTTGCTCGCGTCCTCGCTGAACGCGAGCGCCTCGGGAACGACCTTGCCATGGTCGTCGACGGAAACGGGATAGAGCAGTGACGTGGCACCCGCCGCGTCCACGAGCGCGATCTGCACGAGCTCGGGGTTGTTCACCTGGAGGTGCCGCACGCGATCCTCGAATTGCGCGGGGCCGAGCTTGCGCTCGACGGCCTCGTGCCCGAGCGCGTCCAGCGAGATCTCGTCGCTCTCGACGTGGAAGCGGAAGTTCTGCTCGATCCAGAGGAAGTCCGCCGTGAGCTTGCGCCGCTGGTCCTCGCGGTCCCAGTAGTGGGAGAGCACTACCCAGAGCGCGAGCAGCGCGACCACCAGGATCAGCGCGATGTTGGCGGCGACGTACCCGGGCCCCGGCTGCGAGAGACGGGCGGGCCATTCGTATCCGCGTGTGGCGACCGATGACACGGCGAGGTCTCCGCTCAGGGCCTGAACCCTACGTCCTTGTAGGCCATCTGGACGAGGTCGCGCCCGATGTGGGCCTCGTTCGCCTTGTGCACGGGCATCAGGGCCCGGCGCCACGCCGCCTTCTCCTCGGGCGTGAGCGAGATCACCTGCGTCTGGCCGGAGGCGCGGATCGCGGCGAGGGCGTCGTCGTTCTCCTTCTTGGCGATGTCGTCGGCGAGCCGGGTCGCGTCCTTCATCGCGCCTTCCAGGGTCGCGCGCAGGTCCGGCGGCAGCGAATCCCAGAAGCGCTTGTTCACGATCACAGCGTACTCGATGACGCCGTGCTCGGTGAGGGTGAAGTACTTCTGCGCGCGGTACATGTTCTGGGTCCAGAAATTCGACGGCGGGTTCTCCACCGCGTTGACCACGCCCTTCTCGAGGGCGGGATAGACCTCGGTGAGCGCCATCATCTGCGGGATGGCGCCGAGCGCGCGCATCTCGCTGTCGAGCACGCGCGAGGCCTGGATGCGCGTGCGCAGGCCTTTCATGTCCTCCGGGCGGTGCAGCGGCCGGTCGGCGCTCATGTCCTTGAAGCCGTTGTCCCAGAATGCGAGGCCCACGATGCCCCTGGCCTCGAGCTTATCGAACAGCAACCGGCCCACGCGCCCCTCGCAGAGGGCGTGCAGGTCGCGATAGCTGTCGAAGAGGTACGGCAGGTCGAAGAGCTCGAACTCGGGCACGCCGATGGGCCCGAACTTCGACACCGAGGGGGCCAGCATCTGCACGGAGCCCAGCTGCAGCGCCTCCATCTCCTCGCCGTCGCTCAGCAGCGAGCTGTTGGGATAGACCTCCACGCGAATGCGCCCGCCCGTGCGCTCCTCCGCGAGCTTCTTGAAGTACGCGGCCGCCTTGCCCTTGGGCGTATCCACCGCCACGACGTGGCTGAACTTGATGACGATGACGGGCGGTTGCGCCGCGGAGGGCAACGAGAGCAGCGCGAAGGCGCAAAGCGCGATGAGCAGGATGCGGCACATGGACCGGGAGGGATCGCGGTTCGCGGCACAGGACCACCCCATGCGCTGGAGCGCACCCGCGATCGGTGTTCGGGGATTGGACTTGGGGCACGCTGGAGCCGCCGTCCTGATGTTACCGCCGCCATTTCACGTCCTCAAGGCGGCCTCGCGCAATGTGGAAATCCGAGGGTTGCCGGGAGGGGGGTGCGGAAGGTCTACTTCTGGCGGTACGCTACAGGCGGACGCTCCAGCGACAAAGAGGGCGCCGCAGGCATGAATGGCCCGCCAGCACGGCTCGTGCGGCCGGCACAAGAGGAGAGAGTCGCTTCCCATGACGGTGCGTCGACGCCGCGCGCAACCCATGCGCTGGGCCTGTATCTTTGCGGGATCGCTCGCGGTCGGCCTCGTCGGCCTCGTCGGCTGCGACGGAGGCGACGGCAGCGCGCCCGGGCCGGCGCAGCGCCACGCCGAGCGCGCCGCGGCACCCGCTCCCCAGCCGGTCGCGGCATCGGCGCAGCCGAAAATCATCCAGTCCGCCGCGCAGCCGCCGAGCGCGACCGCGGTCGTCGATCCCGCGGCGCCCGGGCCCGGCGAGAACGGAACGCCCCCTACGGGCCCGGTGTACGTCGGGCCGATCACCCGGGGCATCAATACAGACCAGTCTTTGCCCGCGCACCCGGTGCGCGGACCCACGGCATCGCTGCCGGAAGGCACGAGGCAGATCGGGCATTGAAGCAGCACCCAACACCGAGGAGGAGGATCGCAGTGAATCGAAAACGCAGAATGTTCGGACACCGTTTCCAACTGGCGGGCGCGGCGGTTGCCGCGGCCGTCGCCGGCGCGCTCGCGCCCACCGCCGCGAGCGCGGCCACCGCATGCGTGCCGGGTCCCAACGACCGTCCCGAGATCCTCCAGGGCGCGGCGACGGCCGAGGAGCGCAATGTGCCGGGCGGCTACCAGGGCGCATGGTGCGGCGCGCGGCTCGTGGGCGAGAACCAGCTCTTCGACCGCGGCAGCTACGGCAACACCGCGATCATCGGCAAGTGCATCTACTCGAGCATGCGCGACCCGTCGGACCTCACCGCGCTCACGACGGGCACGGCGGTGGTCGACAACAGCGTGCCGTCCAACCCGACGATCGTCGGCATGCTGCGCACGCCCGCGATGATCCGCGCGTACTCGACGCTCTACATCAAGCAGGGCAAGCTCGTGGGCGCGTTCAAGGATTTCGGGCCCAACGGCACCAACCCGCTCGACATCTATGACGTCTCGGGCGATTGCCTGCATCCCGCGCTCCTTTCCAGCATCAGCGTGGCGGGCGGCAACCACGACGGCTGGGTCACGAACGACGCGAAGACGTATTACGGCATCCCCTTCGGCGGCGTGCGCCTCCTCTCGGGCCCCGCCAACGCCATGGTGCTCAATCCGGCGCGCATCGACATGCACGTGACGGACCTCACCGATCCGGGCAACCCGAAGCCCATGTTCACGTGGAACCGGCTGCAAATGCCGGCCGACGTCCAGGCGCTGCCCACGCGTCCGCTCGCCGCGACCAACTTCCACGACGTGAGCTCCAACGCCGACGGCACGCGCCTCTACATGGCGCTCTACGGCGGCAACAACTCGCTCGGCGGCAACAACAACAACCCGATTCCCGAGGAGAACCAGCGCTGCAGCAACGGCATGGTGATCCTGGACTCGACCGACGTGCAGAATCGTGTCCCGGGTGCGAAGCTCAAGTTCGTGAGCTTCACCTCGTGGTGCGACGCGAACCAGCAGATCGACCCGGACTTCGGCGACGGCTCGACGGCCTCGGCGCACGCGACGGAATGGATCACGCACGAGAACGGCAAGCAGTACGTGCTGACCACCGACGAGTCCGGCGGCGGCCTCGATGGCGGTCCGTCGGGTGTCTGCGCGCAGCGCACGTACGCGCGCATGATCGACATCACCGACGAGCTGCATCCGCAGGTCGTGGGCACGTTCAAGCCCGACGTGAACAAGCCGGAGAACTGCGCCTCGAACCTCGCCAACGACACCAACGGCGGGATGGTGCACTACATCGGCATCGACGATCGCAACCATGCGCGCATCGTCTACTACGCGGCGGCCAACTCGGGCGTGCGCGTCGTCGACTGGCGCGATCCGGCGAACCCGAAGGAGATCGCGTACTACCACGCGGCGAACGATACCAAGACCAAGGTGGGCGAGACCGACTTCACGCGTCCGGACATCCAGTACGATCCGACGAACTGCCTGATCTACACCGGCTGGAACCAGGGCGGGCTGAAGACCCTCGAGCTCACCAACCCCGAGTACAACGCCTGCATGCGGCGCGCGGGCTCGGGCGGCGGCTTCCTCCTCGACGGCAAGGGGCAGAAGAAGGCGCAGGTCGACCTCCTCGCGCAGCGCGTCGGCAACGGCGGGATGGTGGGCAAGCTCTCGGTCAACGACCGGCAGACGGGTGACAAGCTCGCGATGGACACGCTCACGATGATCGGCAGCGTGCGCGACAGCTGCGGCAGCGTCCCGTCGCAGAGCTACGCGTCGATGCAGTTCGAGGGCACCGGCACGTTCAACGGCGCTCCCGCGAGCTTCCGCGTGTGCCTGCAGCAGAACGCCAACGGCGCCCAGGGCTCGTCGGACCTGCTGCACGTCTCCTGCACGAGTGGTTGCTCGTACGAGGCGGACGGAGTGGTGCAAGGCAGCCTCAAGGTCAACCAGCAGTAATCGTCCGCGGCACAGCAGGCCGATCGCCCGAGGCGGTCGGCCTCTTTTTTGGGAGCTCGCGCGCCGCACGCGGGAATAGACGCGCGCTCGCGCGAGTTAATATCCACGCCATGCACCCGCGCCGCCGCCTCGTCGCCGTCCTCGCGCTCCTCGCGATCACGTGGACGTCGTTGTGGCCGCTGGTGTCGGCGGCGCACGCGGCGATGGCCCACGAAGCCATGCCGTTCTGCCACCAGGCCGGCATGATGGTCGCGATGGACGAGGCGCCCGCGCAGGACGCGGGGTCGCACGGCCATCCGCAGGCGCGCTTCCACTGCCCGCTGTGCGTCATGGCGTTCTACGCCGGGTTCGCGCCGCAGGTCCACGTCGTCCCGCCCGTCTTCCGCTGCATCGTCGCGTTCGGCGACGCGCACTGCGCGCCGACCCCCGACGACCTCTCCCTCGCGCTTCCGCAGAGCCGCGGTCCCCCGGCGCACGCGTAGTCCTTTTCGTTTGTCGCTCAACGCTACGCGCGAGCAGGCGCGGGCGTCCGTTCGCCTTCACGAAGGAGCACGTGTGCTTACCGTACGTTTTCGCCTCGCGGCCGCGGCCGCGGGAATGCTGTGCCTGCCCGCGGCCGCCAGTTGCGGCTCGGCCTTCTGCCTCGTCAACACCGACTGGTCGGTCCAGGGCACCTGGGTCGACACCGGCGTGCGCGGCGACCTGCGCTACGAATACATCGACCTCGACCAGCCCCGCACCGGCACCCACGACGTGGGCGTGGGCGACATCCCGCGCGACCACGACGAGGTCGAGACGCGCAACCGCAACCTCGTCGCGTCGTTCGACTTCGGGCTCGCCCACCACTGGGGCCTGAATCTCGCGATTCCCTACGTCGACCGCTATCACCTCCACATCCATCACGATGTCGAGGGCGATGCCGGCGAGCCCGAGACCTGGAACTTTCGCGGCCTCGGGGACGCGAGCCTGCGTGCGCGCTATCAGGCCTACGAGAAGCTCGACGATCCCGAGGCGATCCAGTCGGCGGGCCTCGTCTTCGGCGTGAAGCTGCCCACGGGCCGCATCGACGTCGCGAACGCGCAGGGCGAGCAGGCCGAGCGCACCCTGCAGCCGGGCACCGGCACCACCGACCTCGTCCTCGGCGGCTTCTGGCACTCCGACTATCGCACCGGACACTCCGTCTTCGCCTCCGCCACGGCGCAGCTGCCCACCAACGAGCGCGACGGATACAAGCCGGGCAAGCGCCTGCAGGTCGATGCGGGTTATCGATACGCGTGGGGACCGCAGACGGGACTCCTGCTGCAGGTGAACTACCTCGCCAAGGGACGCGACAGCGGCGAGAACGCGGAGCCCGAAGACAGCGGCCAGCGCATGCTCTACGCGAGCCCCGGCATCACGTACAACGTGGGCCCCCGAGCGCAGCTCTACGCCTTCGTGCAGGTGCCGCTCTACCAGAGCGTGAACGGCGTGCAGCTCGTGGCGGACTGGTCCGCCGCGGCGGGCGTGAGCTGGAAGTTCTAGCCGCCGGGCGCCGGCGCGGCTTGCAGTAGAATCGACGGTCCATGAAGCGTTGGCGCCATATCCTCGTCGCCGCATGGCTCGCGCTGGCCCTCGTCGCGGGCCAGCAGCTGGTCGTGCTGCACGCGCTCGGCCACGCGGCCGATCGCATCGCGCACAAGGACACCGACGCCACGGCGACGTGCAAGGTGCACTTCGCCTGCTCGCAGCTCGCGAGCGTGGTGAGCGCCAAGCCGTTGCCCGTGCTGCCGGTCTCGCTCGGCGTGAACGCGCTCCACGGCGCGCGCCACCGGGCCTTCGCGGTCGCGGAGCGCTTCGCCTTCCTCTCGCGAGGTCCCCCGCCGCCCTCCGTGTGACGTTGGTCCTTCTTTGACGTTGACATGGAGGTTGCATGCGCAAGCCCATCGCATGGGCCGGTGCGTTCGCACTGGTGCTTTCCCACGTGCCCGGCGCCTACGCCGCGGCAAGCGACAAGGATCTCGAGGAGATCCGCGCGCAGATCAAGGAGCTGAAATCCTCGTACGAGGCCCGCATCCAGGCGCTCGAGCAGCGCCTGAAGGAAGCGGAGCAGAAAGCCTCGCAGGCGCAAGCGGAGGCGAAGAAGGCGAACGACACCGCGCAGGAAGTGGCGAACGCGCCGCTTCCGGTGCCCGCGCCCGCGGCGCCCGCCGCGGGTGCCAGCGGCATCGCGGCGTTCAATCCCGCGATCTCGGCGGTGCTGCAGGGGACCTACGCGAATCTTTCGCGGGATCCGAAGCAGTTCGCCATCGCGGGCTATCCGCTGGGCGGCGACGCGGGGCCCGGCAAGCGCGGCTTCTCGCTCGGGGAGTCGGAGCTCGCGATCTTCGCCAACGTCGACCCGATCTTCAGCGGCACGCTCATCGCCTCCATCACGCCGGAGGACACGATCGGGGTCGAGGAAGCCTACGGCATCGTGAACGGAGCGCCCTACGGCATCGTGCCCAAGTTCGGGCGCTTCTTCTCGGGCATCGGCTATCTCAACGAGCAGCACCAGCACGTGTGGGACTTCGTCGACGCGCCGCTCGCGTACCAGGCGTTCCTCGGCGGGCAATACCCGCAGGACGGCTTGCAGGCGAAGTGGGTGGCGCCGCTCGACCAATACCTCGAGCTCGGCGCCGAGGCCGGCAATGGCGCCCACTTCCCGGGCACCGAGCGCAACCACAACGGCGTGGGCTCATGGGCGCTCTACGCGCATACGGGCGGCGACATCGGCGACAGCCACAACTGGCGCGCCGGACTCTCGTACCTGTCGACGCGCGCGGAGGATCGCGAGTATTCGCAGCCCGATGCGTTCGGCCGCGACGCGAGCCTCGCATTCACCGGCCCCAGCCATCTCGCGATCGCGGACTTCATCTGGAAGTACGCGCCGCATGGCAACACGCTCGCCAGCACGTTCAAGCTGCAGGGCGAGTATTTCTACCGCAAGGAGTCGGGCGACCTCACGTACAACCCGGCGAGCGTCCTCGAGTCGAGCGCCCGCTATTCGGCGCGGCAGAGCGGCTGGTACCTGCAGGGCGTCTATCAGTTCATCCCGACGTGGCGCGCGGGCCTGAGATACGACCGGCTCGCGAGCGGCGGCCAGGATTACGGGGCCAACTCGGCGTTCCTCGCGTCCACCGGCTTCGCCCCGCGGCGTTACTCGGCCATGGTGGACTGGACCCCGTCGGAGTTCAGCCGCATCCGCCTGCAGTACGCCAGGAGCGAGACCGTTCCGGGAATCACCGACAACGAGTGGTTCCTCCAATACATCCTCAGCATCGGCGCGCACGGCGCGCACAAGTACTAGGAGCTTCCATGAGAGCATTCCTGCGCTTCTTGCTCGCGGCATCGTTCG
>Ga0207667_10011900_pt1 | contig 10077 bp, 14 predicted proteins | sample KBSCornC52_FD_184301 | JGI IMG/M metagenome (GOLD analysis project Ga0207667, IMG submission 184301) | Corn rhizosphere microbial communities from Kellogg Biological Station, Michigan, USA - KBS Corn C5-2 (SPAdes) (version 2) | ecosystem: Host-associated > Plants > Roots > Rhizosphere > Soil ... | reverse complement strand
CCGCATATCGATCAGGCCTGGCGCCAGTACCAGGCCGCGCGCATCGCGCCGCTCTGTGCCCGGCGGAAAGCCCCTGGCGGGCCCCGCGGCCACATGGGCGATGCGGCCATCCTCGATCAGCATGGTTCCCATGGCATCGAGGCCCGACGCGGGATCGACGATGCGGGCGTTCTCGATCAGCAGCGGCCGGTTCACGCGCTGCCCCCTTCGAGCAGCGCGTCGAGCACGGCCATCCGCACCGCCACCCCCATCTCCACCTGGTCGGTGACCACGGAGCGCGCGCCGTCCGCGACCGCGGGGTCGATCTCGACGCCACGATTCATCGGGCCGGGATGCATGACAATGGCGTCGGGCTTGGCGAACGCCAGCTTTTCCTCGTCGAGCCCGTAGAACCGGTAGTATTCGCGCACCGAGGGGATCATCGTGCCGGTGGCGCGTTCGCGCTGCAACCGCAGCATCATCACCACGTCGGCGCCCCGCAACCCCTCGCGCATGTCGGTGAACACCTCGCTGGCGAGCCCTTCAATACCGGCCGGCAGGAGCGTCTTCGGCGCGATCACCCGGGTGCGAATCTGCAGGGCGCCGAGCAGCAGCAGGTTGGAGCGGGCGACACGCGAATTGGCGATGTCGCCGCAGATAGCAACGGTGAGGCCGTTGAGCCGGCCCTTGTGGCGGCGGATGGTCAGTGCGTCGAGCAGCGCCTGCGTCGGGTGTTCGTGCGCCCCGTCGCCCGCGTTGATGACCGAACAACCCACCTTCTGCGACAGCAATTGTACCGCGCCGGCCGCCGAATGGCGCACCACGATGACGTCGGGCCGCATGGCGTTGAGCGTCGCTGCGGTATCGATCAGCGTCTCGCCCTTGCTCACCGACGAGGTCTTTACCGACATGTTCATCACCAGCGCGCCGAGGCGCTTGCCGGCGATCTCGAATGACCCCTGGGTGCGGGTCGAGGGCTCGAAGAACAAATTGATCTGGGTCTTGCCGCTGAGCGTCGGCAGACTCTTCCGTTCCTGCCGCGACACCGGAATCATCGCTTCCGCGCGATCCAGCAAGTCGAGGATTTCGTAAGGGTTTAGATCGGCAATGCCCAATAGATGCTTGCCGGCAAAACGGCCACGAGCGCCACGCGCTCCTGCTCCGCCCACATCGGCGTCTGCTGGCAATCCCGCCATCCGCTCCACCTGCTGATCGGGGGGCGGTCTAGCCGAGGCGGCCCTTCCGGACAAGGGCGTTGTTGACCCTCACGCGTGGCGGAGCCGCTCCAGCGCCCCCTGCAGGATGTAGCTGGCGGCCAGCTTGTCGACCACCTCGGCCCGCTTGTCACGCCGGACGTCGGCTTCGATCAGCGTGCGCGTCACGGCGCTGGTCGACATCCGCTCGTCCCAGAAGGCAATCGGGATGGCGATCAGTCGCGCCAGATTGCGCGCAAACGCCCGCGTCGACTGCGCCCGCGGTCCTTCCGAGCCATCCATGTTGAGCGGCAAGCCCAGCACGATGCCGGCCGCCTGGTTGTCGCCGATGAGGAAGATCAGCCGGTTCGCGTCGGCCGTGAACTTGCTGCGCCGGATGGTTTCGAGCGGCGTTGCGGAATAACGCATGCCGTCCGAAATCGCCACCCCGATGGTCTTGGTCCCGAGGTCGAGCCCCAACAGCTTGCCGGCGGGCGGCAGGGCGGCGAGCGGGCTGGCGAAATCGTCGGGTGAAGGGCTCATGCGGGCCCTCTAGCACACCCGCGTCGCGCTCTCGACTTAATCATCGGCAATCACTATGATTAAGAGAGCAAAGGATACCGCCATGGACAGCCGCGTACTCACCGCCCACGTGCCGCTCGACCTCGCCGCCAAAGTCGATGCCTACGCGCAGAAGATGGAGCGCTCGCGCGGCTGGATCGTCAAGCAGGCCCTCGCCGACTGGATCGATTGGGAGGAGCGCAAGCTCACCATGACGTTGGAGGCGCTGGCCGAGATCGACGCCGGCCGCTTCGCCGAGGACGAGGATGTGGCGGCGTGGATTGAAAGTCTGGACACCGACACGCCGTTGCCGCTGCCTTCGTCCCGCTGATGCGCCTGATCTGGTCCCCGCTGGCCCAGGCAGACGCCGTGCGGCTGCATCGGTTTCTGGCGCCAAAGAACCCAAGGGCCGCAACCCAGGCCATACGCGGCCTGCGCGCCGCCGCACGTCGGCTCCTGGTTTATCCGCAACTCGGCGAGCTGGTGGACGGCATCGAATTGCGCGACGTCCGGCGCATATTTGTCGATGACTACGAGTTGCGGTACCAAGTGAGAGGCGAAACCATCGCCGTCCTCCGCATCTGGCACACCCGGGAAAATCGATGAAGCTGACCTGGTTTGCCGGCACCACGATCCGCCTCCACATCGGTGGGCAGATCCTTGTCGCCGACGCCGACCGGGCGCCACCGGGCATCGACCGGCAGGAACTGGTCTCGGGCGCCGATCGGCGCTTCAGTCTCGCCACCGACGACTATACCCTCGCCGAAGTCGACCCGAGCCATTGGCGGCCACAGCGGGCCACCCGCCCGCTCGATGCCGCGCCCGCCGGCGACGTCAACGTGCTCCGCATCGCCTCCGATGCGGTGCTCATCGATGCCCCGGGCGAGCCGCCGCTGGCGCTGTTGGCCGGTCCCGACGCGCCGCGCTTCGGGCGCTGGAGCAACGATGCCGTACTGGTGCTGTTCGGCGCCGGCGAGGCGTTGGTGGCGCTTGGCACGGTGCTGCTCGATATCGCGCCGCCGCGCCTGCTGGCGCTCGCCGCGGATGAGCCGACCATCGAGCGGGCGGTCGCTGAACTCGGCGAACATCTCGACGGCACCGTGCTGGTCTCGCTCGAGCCGGGGCTGTCGCTTGAAGTGTGAGTCATTGCACTTTCCACCCGCCCATTGTTAGAAGCGCAGTCGAATTCGCCTCCATCCCGCTTTTCGCCCCGCGAACGGCGCTTTCTGCCCAAAGGATGTTCACATGGCCGTTGATGCCGAAACCGTCAGGAAGATCGGTCGCCTCGCCCGCATCCGCATCAAGGACAATGAAGTCACCACCTACCAGGCCGAGCTCAACGTCATCCTCGGCTTCGTCGCGCAACTGGACGAGGTCGATGTCAAAGGCGTCGAGCCGATGACCTCGGTGACCCCGATGGCGCTGCGTCGCCGCGACGACCGGGTGACCGATGGCGGTTACGCCGAACAGATCGTCGCTAACGCGCCGCTCAGCGAAGACAATTTCTTCATGGTGCCGAAAGTTGTCGAATAGGCATTCGCCGCACTCCCTAACGCTCGAACGGATGACGCCTTGACCGATCTTACCCGCCTGTCGCTCGCCGCTGCCCGCAAGGGCCTGAAGGCAAGGGAGTTCAGTTCGGCCGAACTGACCGGGGCCTATCTTTCGGCGATCGAGCGCGCCAACCCCAAACTCAATGCCTTCGTGGCGGTGACGCCGGAACAAGCCCTGGCCTCGGCCAAGGCCAGCGACGGCCGCCTGGCGAAAGGGCAGGGTGGCCCGCTCGAGGGCATTCCGCTCGGCATCAAGGATCTGTTCGGCACCAAGGGAGTGCACACCCAGGCGGCGAGCCACATCCTCGACGGCTTCAGGCCCGAATACGAGTCGACCGTCACGTCGAACCTGTGGCGTGACGGCGCCCTCATGCTGGGCAAGCTCAACATGGACGAGTTTGCCATGGGCTCCTCCAACGAAACGTCCTACTACGGCCCGGTGGTCAACCCGTGGCGGGCGAATGGCTCCAACGCCAACCTCGTACCGGGCGGCTCTTCCGGCGGTTCGGCGGCGGCGGTCGCCGCCTGGCTCTGCGCCGGCGCCACGGCCACCGATACCGGTGGTTCGATCCGCCAGCCCGCGGCCTTTACCGGCACGGTCGGCATGAAGCCGACCTACGGCCGCTGCTCGCGCTGGGGTATCGTGGCCTTCGCCTCCTCGCTCGATCAGGCTGGCCCCTTGGCCCGCACCGTCGAGGATGCGGCGATCCTGATGACCTCGATGTCGGGTTTCGACGCCAGGGATTCGACCAGTGTCGATGTCCCCGTCCCCGATTTTGCTGCCGCCGTCGAGCGCGGCGTGAAGGGGCTGACCATCGGCATACCCAAGGAATACCGCATGGAGGGCATGCCCGCCGAGATCGAACGGCTCTGGCAGCAGGGCCTCGCCTGGCTCACCGCCGAGGGTGCTACGCTCCGCGATATCTCGCTGCCGCACACCAAGTACGCGCTCCCCGCCTACTATATCGTCGCCCCGGCCGAAGCCTCGTCGAATCTGGCGCGCTATGACGGGGTGAAGTACGGACTCCGCGTATCCGGCCGCGACATCACCGACATGTATGAGCTGACCCGCGCCGCTGGCTTTGGCCGCGAGGTGAAGCGGCGCATCATGATCGGGACCTACGTGCTCTCGGCGGGCTATTTCGACGCCTACTACGTCAAGGCGCAACGCGTTCGCACCCTGATCAAGGCCGACTTCGAGCAGGCGTTCGCCGCCGGCATCGACGCCATCCTGACGCCGGCGACACCGTCGGCGGCCTTCGGCGTCGGGGATGAAGCGATGCGGGCCGATCCGGTCAAGATGTACCTCAACGACATCTTCACCGTGACGGTGAACATGGCCGGCCTGCCGGGCATTGCTGTGCCCGCGGGCAAGGACGCGCAGGGCCTGCCGCTGGGGCTCCAGCTTATCGGACGGCCATTCGATGAGGAAACACTGTTTGCCGCGGCGCGGGTGATCGAGCGCAGTGCCGCGATGGATTTTTCGCCCAAGGTCTGGTGGTAACCGATGATCTCCACTATCTGGCGCAGATGCGCAAACTGAAGCTGGTTGAACATCCCGCCCCTCTGGTGGTGGTATCCCGAAGGACGAACTCGATGGCCGAAGACATCTTTTCCAGCCTCGACTGGTCCTCGCCCCCCAAGGATATGTCGAAACCGCTGCAGGCCCTGTGGTGGGCCAAGAAGGGCGGCTTGAAGATCGGTCCGGAGTGGGAGCAGGCCCATGCCATCGTGCAGTCGATGGAAGGCGTCTTCGAATTCGACTGGGTGCATGCCCTGCTGCACTGAGGCCGACATGGGCAACGCCGATTACTGGTATCGCCGCGCCGGCCGCAAGCGCGCTACCGCCAGCGTCGGCGCTGAATGGCAGCACATCGCGGTGACCCTGAGCGGCGTCACGAAGCACTGACGGGTGGCAAGGTAGAGCCCTCACCCGGCCCTGCCGGGCCTTGCTCGCTGAAATCGCTCCACCGGGGCCCGGGCGCTCCCGAGTCTCCCCGACGAGGAGAGGAACGCGATAGGCCGTGCCCCATCATTCCTCTCCCCGTCGGGGAGAGGTTCCATCAGGGGGTGAGAGGTCTTTGCCCCCACCCTCCCATAGTCCGTTCAGGAAAATCGAGCCCTAGGCAACCCAGCGGCTGCCCGGCATCCCCGTCACTTCTTGGGCATGATCGGCGGCGCGAACACATTGTACGGGAATTTCGGCTCCTGCCCGGGCGGTACGAAGTCTGGCGCCGGAGCGCCGGGTTCGCCGAGCGATGCAATGTACATGTGCAGCGATCGCATCTGAATCTCGTCCATGGCCTGCACGTTGTAGAAGGGCATGGGCGGCCGGGCGGTGAAGGTCTTGAGGTATTTCACCCAGTCGTCCTCACTCATATTGCCGGCGAGCAGGCGCAGATTGACCGGATAGGTCGTCCCCCACGGTCCCTGGTAGCCGACGCTGTTCCCCTTGAGCGCGGTCGCCGGGTCGATCTTGCCGCCGCTCTCATTGTAGCCGGCGGTGTGGCAGTCGTTACAACCGCCGATGATCGACACCAGCTTGCCGTAGTCGGCGCTCGGTGCCGCCGGCTCCGCGGCATAAGCGAACGCCCCGCCGGCGAGCACCGCCGCGGTTGCCAATACCATGCGCAACATGATCGTCTCTCCCTTGTTGAAATCCCCGTTGCCAGTTTGGCACACTCTTGGCCGCCCGCAAATGGAGGCGGGTTGAAATCGCCGCCGAGAGCGTGCACACCAAGCTTCATTCCTCCTAAAGAGCATCGCCTTGACCAAAAGCCCCGAGGACTGCCAGACCAAGGAAGACGTCCGCGCCGAGATCGATCGCATCGATCAGGCCTTGCTGACCCTGTTGGCCGAGCGCCATCGCTACGTGACCCGCATGGCCGGCATCAAGACCGACCCGCACGAGGCGCATGACGCCAAGCGCACCGAAGCGGTGATCGACAAGCAGCGCCGCCGGGCCGAACAACTGGGGCTCGACGAGGATCAGGCAGAGTTGATCTGGCGCACGCTGATCGACTGGAATGTCAATTACGAAAAGGGCATCATCGTTGCGCGCCGCCGTCCGGAGTAGGTCACATGGCCGCTGACATCGTCATTCGCAAAGCCCTGCCGGAAGAGGCTGGCCGACTGGCCGACATCGCGTACGAGGCGTGGGAGCGGGGCATCCTGCCGCTGCTCGACGAAGAACCCGGCATGCGCCACAGCGAGAAGCGCCGGCTGGCGGTCGCGGTGCACGACATGCTGGAGCGCATCATCGTCGCCGAAGTGGAAGGCATCGCGGTCGGCTGGTGCGCGCGGGCGCGCGGCCGGCCCTACATCCCGTTCCTCTTCGTCACCCCCGAATACCAGAGTCACGGCATCGGCTCGTCGCTGCTGAGGCGCATGGAATCGATGCTCGAACTGGAAAACGAATCGAGGGTGCTGCTCGAAACGCCGGCTGACAACGTCCGGGCGGTGCACTTCTACGAACGGCAGGGCTATCACATCCTTGCCCTGAAGCCCGAAGGGCGGGACCCTGCCGGGCCGCTGATGAGCGTTCGCCTCGAAAAGCGCCTGAACCCCTTCCGCGGTCCCGTACCGGACACCGACTGAATTGGCGAAGGACTTCGACGATGAGCATGCTGCGGCGGTGGAACGATACGATCGATTGGCTACAGCTTATGCTGAGGGTGGGCAAAAATTCTCACTTCTGGTAATTGGAAATCTCATTCTCGTGAATGGTGGAGCCTTAGTGGCTTTAAGCAACGCTGTTTTTTCACGTGATGTATTTAGCGTGCACTTGGTTCTATTGCCGGCGGGATTGTATGTATTGGGCCTTCTGCTGGCGTTGGCCTGCGGCTATGCTGCCTATATCAATTCTCAATCCTTTGTCGCAATTCAGTGGGAAAGACAGTCACAGGAGACTTGGAACATCGCTGCACGTCGATTGAGCAAAGAGGCAGCAGAAAGAAGCTTGGCGGCCGATATTCCGGGCTTTATGGCTGACGGCAGCTCCCTTGAGATGTTTTTGGCAGCCGCCAAGGAGACGATTGATGCTTCGAAGGCGAGGGAGCAGCGTTTCAATACGAACGTAAAGAGAAGCTTCGTGGCTGCCCAGCTTGTGGGAGTGGGCGCCGCGGTGGCCTTTGCCTCTGGATGTATTTTTCTTCTCTTCGTGCCGATCGCAGTTTCTTCGGGAGTTCCGCTGCCTTGACCATCATCGACACCCGCACGCCAAATCCCAAGAGCTTCATCAAGGGATCGACGGGGGATTGGGAAATCATCATCGGCATGGAAGTGCATGCCCAGGTGACGTCCGAATCGAAGCTGTTTTCCGGTTCGTCCACCGAGTTCGGCCGCCCACCCAATTCCAACGTCAGCTTCGTCGATGCGGCGATGCCCGGCATGCTGCCGGTGATCAACGAGGAATGCGTCCGGCAGGCGGTGCGCACCGGCCTCGGCCTGTGTGCCACAATCAACAAGCGCTCGATCTTCGACCGCAAGAACTATTTCTATCCCGACCTGCCGCAGGGCTACCAGATTTCCCAGTACAAGGATCCCATCGTCGGCGAGGGCAAGGTGCTGCTCGACATGGGTGGCGACGCGCCCATCGAGATCGGCATCGAGCGGCTGCACCTCGAGCAGGACGCCGGCAAGTCGATCCACGACCAACACGCCAGCATGAGCTTCGTCGACCTCAACCGCTCCGGGGTTGCGCTGATGGAGATCGTGTCGAAGCCCGACCTGCGCTCGGCCGAGGAAGCCAAGGCCTACCTTGCCAAGCTGCGCACCATTCTCAGATATCTCGGCACCTGCGACGGCAATATGGAGGAAGGCTCCCTGCGCGCCGACGTCAACGTTTCGGTCCGGCGGCCGGGCGGCGAATTCGGCACGCGCTGCGAGATCAAGAATGTCAATTCCATCCGCTTTGCCGGCCAGGCCATCGACTTCGAGGCGCGCCGGCAGGTGGATATCCTCGAGGACGGCGGCGCGATCGACCAGGAAACGCGCCTTTACGACCCGAAGACCGGCGAGACGCGCTCGATGCGCTCCAAGGAAGAGGCGCACGACTACCGCTATTTCCCTGATCCGGACCTGTTGCCGCTCGAGTTCGACGACGCCTTCATCGAAGCCATGCGCGCCGGCCTCACCGAACTGCCCGATGACAAGAAGGCGCGGCTCATCGCCGATTATGGCCTCTCTCCGTATGACGCCTCGGTGCTCATCCTCGAGCGCGAGACGGCCGACTATTTCGAGGCGGCAGTCGCCCATGGCGGCAGCAGGCGCGACGGCAAGGCGGTGGCCAACCTCGTCATGGGCGACGTGTCCGCCTACGCCAATTCCATCGGCAAGTCGGTGCACGAGACCCACATCGCCCCGGCGCAGATTGCTGGCATCATTGACCTGATTGCCGCCGGCACCATTTCCTCGCGCATCGCCAAGGACCTGCTGCAGGCCATCATCACCACCGAAAAGACGGGCGATCCGGCCGAGCTGGTCGAGCGGCTCGGCCTGAAGCAGGTGACCGACACCGGTGCCATCGAAAGCATCGTGGACGAGATCATCGCAAAAAATCCCGATCAGGTCGCCAAGGTGCTGGCCAAGCCGACGCTGATCGGCTGGTTCGTCGGCCAGGCCATGAAGGCCTCCGGCGGCAAGGCCAACCCGCAGGCCCTGAACGAGATCCTGAAGCGCAAGCTGGGGCTGTAGGGGACGGGCAAAGACCCCTCTTCCCTGCCGGGACCTCTCCCCGACGGGGAGAGGAATGATGGGGCAAGGCCCTCGTGTATTCCTCTCCCCGTCGGGGAGAGGGTGGCCCGGTAGGGCCGGGTGAGGGGCCTTTGCCCGCCGGACCTCAGGCCGCTCTCGCCCCGCGCAGCCGCCGGACCAACCTGCCATCCATGATCACCAGGCCGAGAAAAATCACCGCCACGCCGGCGATCTCGATCGGCGACAGCACCTCGCCGAGGATGGTCACGCCGAGAATGATCGCCGAGATCGGCGCGATGAACGTGGTGATGGTGAAATTGGTCGCCCCCACCCGCGGCAGCAGCCGGTACATCAGCAGGAACGCAAAGCTGGTCGAGGCCAGCCCGATGCCCAGCATGGCAGCCCAGGATTCCGGGCGCACCATGGTCGGTACCCCCTCCAGCAGCAGCGCTGCCGGCACCGCCACGACCACTGCGCCGGTCAGCGCCCCCGCCGCGATGACGGCGGGATCGAGCCCGGCAAAGCTGCGAGCGTAGTTGAGGGTGGTGGCGTAGCAGAGGGTTGCGAGGAGGCACGCGCCGAGCGCCCAGATCTCGGGGGCCGCGCCGCTGCCCAGCGCCGGCAGCGACAGGATTACGGCGCCGACGAGGCCGACGGCGACCCCCGCCGACTTGTTCCAGGTCGCCTTTTCGCCGCCAAGCCAAAAGTGCGACACGATCACCGTGGTCATCGGCGTCAGCGCGTTGATCACCGCCACGATGCCGCTTGCGAGGTGTTGTTCGGCCAGCGGAAACAGCGCAAACGGCATGGTGTAGCCGACGACGCCGAGCAGCAGGAACCGCCCGTAGAGGCGCCAGTCGACAGGCATGCGGCGATGCGTCGCCAGCACATAGGCCCAGCAGCCCACCGCGCCGATGGTGACGCGGCCGGCCGAAACCCACAGCGGCCCGATCTCGCGGATCAGGATGGCATTGAACAGAAAGGAACCGCCCCAGATGGCGCCCAGCAGCACCACCCAGAACCAATCACGCAGGGACATCAGGTGTTCTCCGTTTGTGCTCACCTTAAGGGGTGCGCCAAGCCGCGTCGAACCGATT
>Ga0207667_10011898_pt1 | contig 10078 bp, 8 predicted proteins | sample KBSCornC52_FD_184301 | JGI IMG/M metagenome (GOLD analysis project Ga0207667, IMG submission 184301) | Corn rhizosphere microbial communities from Kellogg Biological Station, Michigan, USA - KBS Corn C5-2 (SPAdes) (version 2) | ecosystem: Host-associated > Plants > Roots > Rhizosphere > Soil ... | reverse complement strand
CTTCGAGCGCAGCACCAGCCTGGTCAGCATGTCGCTGACACGCACACAGTCCGGATCAAACTATCGCGATATCGGCGCGATGGCAGGCTCGCCGACCACCCGCTCCACCACGGTCGGCACGATCGGGCTGAACCTCGGCACCTACGGCTCGCTGAGCCTGGCCTATACCTCCGCCAAGAGCCCGGTGCTGCTGTCCACCGACGGTCGCTTCGGCATCACGGACAGCGAAAGCGTGACGCTGTCGTATTTCAAATCGGTCGGCCGCAACACCAATATGTTCGTCACCGGCTTTCGCGATTTTCGCAACGGCGGCTATGGTGCGACCATCGGCCTGATCATGCCGTTCGGCGACAGCAGTGCGGGCGGTGTCAGCGCCAGCAACAACAATGGCCAGCGCACCGTCTCGGCCCAGGCCAGCCGCCCGACCATTTCGCCGGGCGACGTCGGCTGGCAATTGCAGACCACCGATGGCGCTTACCAGCAGCGCTACGGCGAGGTTGACTACAAGGGACGCAACGGCCGCGCCAACTTCACGGTCGCACAGAGCAACAACATCACCAGCCAGCGCGCGGGCCTGCGCGGCGCCATTGCGTGGATGGACAACTCGGTGTTCTTCTCCAACTGGGTGGAAGACAGTTTTGCCGTGGTCAATACCGAAGGCGCCCGCGACGTCGGCATTTATACCGAAAACCGCTACGCCGGCAAGACCGACAGCAACGGCCAGTTGCTGATCACCGACCTGCGCGCCTATGACGTCAACAAGGTCTCTGTCGAAGTGCTCGACCTGCCGATGACGCTCCAGATGGATCACAACGAACAATACGTCAAGCCGCGCGACCGCTCCGGCGCGGTGATCAGCTTCAAGACCAAACGCACCTCCGACGTCAACCTGGTCCTGAAAACCGCCAACGGCGACTTCGTGCCGGTCGGCTCCACTGTGACGATCCGCGAAAACGGCCAGAAAGCGCCGGTCGGCTACGAGGGCGCGGCTTACCTATCCGAGCTGTTGCCGGTCAACACGCTGGATATCGTGCTGCCGTCGGGCGCAAAATGCCAGGCGTCGCTGGTCCCGGACCGCAATCTCGAGGGCGGCATGAGCAGCAATACACTGGAATGTCACTGATGAAAAATCCAAGCAAGCTGTTCCTTGTCGCCATGCTGCTGTTTGCAGGCCTGTGCAACGTCTCGAACGTTCAGGCCCAGGCTTGCATCGCGTCGGCGACGCCGGTGACGTTCGGCCTCTATGATCCCAAGGCCTCGTCGCCGAACGACATCACCGGCAGCGTGTCCGTGACATGCCAGGCCACGATCGCGCTGCTGGTCGCCTACACCGTCAAACTCAACGGCGGCGCCAGCGGCAATATCGCTGCGCGCAAGATGATCATCACCGGTTCGCAGCTGTCGTATCAGATCTACACCGATGCAACGCGCGCGACGGTATGGGGCGATGGCAGCGGAGGCTCGGCATTCAATGTCGGCGGTTATCTGCTGTCGGTGCTGGTGCCGGTGACCCAAACCTATACCGCCTACGGCCGCATTCCTGCGCTGCAGAACGTCTATGCAGGCAGCTATCAGGACACCTTGACGATCCTGATTACTTACTAGGACTTACTCTGAATACGTAACTGTTAGGGTTTTTCCTGATGCATTTTCTGCATGTTTTCAGGAAACTCCCGATTTTGGAAACGGTGACAAAAACTTAAAGTTCACCTGTACCCGGCGAGTTCGACATTCTTGTAATGGGACAAGGATGCGACACCGCCGATCAGGAGAAAACGCCATGTTCAACATCAACAAAAAACGCATCATCGCCGCCACACTCGCCGTCGCCGTCATGACTTCCGGCGCCCCGGTCTACGCCGCCACATCGACCGGTTCACTGGTCGTGACCGCGACAGTGCTGGCCTCCTGCACCGTAGTCGGATCGACCATCGCTTTCGGCAACTACACCAGCACGCAAGTAGACCAGACCGGCAACATCGCCGTCCTGTGCACCAACGGCACCTCTTACACCATCGGCCTGGATGCAGGCGCCGGCACCGGCGCCACCACCAGCGTGCGTAAAATGACCGGCTCCCTGGGCGGCAACCTGAACTACGCGCTGTACCGTGATTCGGGCCGCACCAGCAACTGGGGTTCGACCATCGGCACCGACACACAAGCCGGCACCGGCAGCGGCCTGCTGCAAAACCTGACCGTCTACGGCCGTATCGCCTCCGCCCAGACTCCATTGGCCGGCGTCTATACCGACACCGTCACCGTTACCCTGACCTACTAAAAATTTCCCGGCGTGCAACCGGCCCCGTGCGACTTGTCGCTGCTGACGGCCGATTGCAAGCCGGTCTTGCACTGAACGCATCGAAGATGCCGTAGCGCCGATTGATACAGAGATGTTCACTGGCGTCCACCGCTGCAGGGGAGCTCTTCACAGATAAGAGCGCAGAGGATGGATAGGGAGAAAAATATGTTTTTTTCACAACAAGATCGTGCCCGCAGGCTCTGCGTCGCCGCGTCCATCGTGATGCTGGCGGCCGGGTCGCCCATGGCGGCGCAGGCAAACAACACCAGCGGCGTGAATTCCTCGGCGGCTGTGCTGGCCTCCTGTACGGTGGTCGGCTCGGCCATTGCATTCGGTAATTACAGTTCCACGCAAGTCGACCAGACCGGCTCGATTGCCGTGGTTTGCACCAACGGCATTTCCTACAGCGTCGGCCTGGATGCCGGCGCCGGCAGCGGCGCCACCATTGCGGTCCGTAAGCTGACGGGATCACTTGGCGGCTCGCTCAATTACAGTTTGTACCGCGATTCAGGCCGCACCAGCAACTGGGGCTCGACCGTCGGCACCGACACCCAATCGGGCAGCGGCAACGGCATCGTGCAAAACCTGACCGTCTACGGCCGCATCCCCAGCGGACAAACGCCGCAGAGCGGTGTCTACAGCGATACCGTGACCATCACCTTGACTTACTGACCGCTCCGGGCCGGCGCGCCTTCGCACCCCTGGCTGCGTGCTTGAAGCACGATCTCGCTCGCCCATGAGGAATTTCCTGATATAAAAAACAAGAGAATCAGGATTCCCCTGATTTTGGAAACACCCTCAAAAACGTAAAGTTCACCTGTGCCCGACGACATTGCAATCCACGTAATGGGACGTGGAAGCCACCCCGGTAATCAGGAGAACTCACCATGTTTGCATCGAACAAGAATCGCATCATCGCCGCCACTCTCGCCGCCGCCGTCATGGCTTCCAGCGCACCTGTCCTGGCTGCTTCGACTGCCACCGGCTCGCTGATCAACACCGCGACAGTCCTGGCCTCCTGCACCGTGGTTGGTTCCACCATCGCTTTCGGTAACTACACCAGCACCCAGATTGATCAAACCGGCAATATCGCCGTGGTTTGCACCAACGGCACGTCCTACACCATCGGCCTGGACGCAGGCGCCGGCACCGGCGCCACCACCAGCGTGCGCAAGCTGAGCGGTACCTTGGGCGGCACATTGAACTACGCGCTGTATCGCGATTCGGGTCGCACCAACAACTGGGGCTCGACTATCGGCACCGATACGCAAGCCGGCACCGGCAACGGCCTGATCCAGAACCTTACCGTCTATGGCCGTATCGCCAGCGCGCAAACACCTCTGGCCGGCGTCTATACGGACACAGTGACGGTTACGCTGACTTATTGATTTGACGTGGAATACAAACATAAACGCCTGCCCGGTTTCCCAGCAGGCGTTTTTGTTGAAGTTGCGCTTTCTGCTCGAAGAAAAGGAAAAGACGTAAACGCAAAAACGCCCGCTTGCGCGGGCGTTTGTTGTCTGGCGGAGTGGACGGGACTCTCCTACATGCTGCAGGCCGCCGAATCGCTTGCAAGCGATTCCCTTCTCGCCCCGCCGGGAGCCGCGCAGGCGGCTCCCTCCACTCCGCTTTTAATTCGGGATTCGCGCTGCGAATCATGGAGTAAACGCAAAAACGCCCGCTTGCGCGGGCGTTTGTTGTCTGGCGGAGTGGACGGGACTCGAACCCGCGACCCCCGGCGTGACAGGCCGGTATTCTAACCAACTGAACTACCACTCCTAAATCGTTGCTGACCACTTGAGATTTGGTGGGTGCTGAGAGGCTCGAACTCCCGACCCGCGCCTTGTAAGGGCGCTGCTCTACCAACTGAGCTAAGCACCCGCACCTTAACCCCAAACAGTCTTTTATCGTCTGTCAACGACGAAAGACCGCTAGTTTAGCGCATCTTTCAAACCTTTGCCAGGTTTAAATTTCGGCACTTTGGCAGCCTTGATCTTGATTGCCGCCCCCGTACGCGGGTTGCGTCCCGTGCGCGCGGCGCGCTTGCCGACAGAGAAGGTGCCGAAACCAACCAGCGTCACGGAACCGTTTTTCTTCAACGTGGTTTTCACTGCGCCGATCACTGCTTCCAACGCACGCGCCGATGCTGCTTTCGAGATGTCGGCTTGCTTCGCAATGTGATCGATCAATTCGGTTTTATTCACTTACGCCCCTTCAGACTAAAGATTGAACAAAGCTTCATTTCGTGACGCCTGCGCCGTTGATTCAGTGAGGCAAAAACACGCATCACGGACCTTGCAGAAAAATCTGCAGAACGTATTAAACAAGCCGCAAATCCTTGTGTCAAGCGGTTTACCGGGGTTTTGGCGTTCTCCCAAAATGCCATCTGTTCAATGATGTAAAACGTTTATCTTTTTATCAACGATCGCCTGCACTGATGGAGCGAGACGTAAAAAAGGCGCTCCGAAGAGCGCCTTTTTCGATCAGCGACCGTGATGGCCAGCCGAACTAATTACCTCAATGCTTCACGACGTTGGGATCGGTCGATTCCTTCGGGGCGACAGCAACCACTGCGGCTTCCTCTTCGGTCAACGGAACCGGCTGGCTCTCCAGGGCAATTTCCAGCACCTTGTCGATCCAACGCACCGGCACGATTTCCAACTTGTTCTTCACGTTGTCGGGAATCTCGGTCAGATCCTTGACGTTCTGCTCAGGGATCAGGACCGTCTTGATGCCGCCGCGATGCGCCGCCAGCAGTTTTTCCTTCAGGCCGCCGATCGGCAATACTTCGCCGCGCAAGGTGATTTCGCCGGTCATCGCCACATCGGCGCGAACCGGGATGCCGGTAAATACCGACACCATCGCCGTGGTCATCGCGATACCTGCAGATGGACCGTCTTTCGGCGTCGCGCCTTCCGGAACGTGAATGTGGATATCACGCTTCTCGAACACTTCGCTCTTGATGCCGAGCTTGCTGGCGCGGCTGCGGACGACAGTACGCGCAGCTTCGATCGATTCCTTCATCACGTCGCCCAAAGTGCCGGTGCGGATAACGCCGCCCTTGCCCGGCATCGTCACGGCTTCGATGGTCAGCAGATCGCCGCCCACTTCGGTCCATGCCAAGCCGACGACTTGACCAACCTGATTTTCCTTTTCGGCGATGCCGAAATCGAAACGACGCACGCCCAGGAATTTATCTAGGTTGCGCGAGGTCACGGTGACCTTCTTCTCCTGCTTTTTCAGCAGCAGCATCTTCACGACCTTGCGGCAGATCTTCGACACTTCGCGTTCCAGCGAACGTACGCCCGCTTCACGGGTGTAGTAGCGGATGATGTCGCGCAGCGCCGACTCGGCCACGCTGATCTCGCCCTCTTTCAGACCGTTGTTCTTGATCTGTTTCGGCAGCAGATAGCGTTGTGCGATGCTGGTCTTTTCATCTTCGGTGTAACCCGACAGGCGAATCACTTCCATCCGGTCCAGCAGCGCCGGCGGGATGTTGAAGGAGTTCGACGTCGCCACGAACATCACATCCGACAAGTCGAAATCGACTTCGATGTAGTGATCGGAGAAAGTGTGGTTCTGTTCCGGATCCAGCACTTCCAGCAGCGCCGACGATGGATCGCCGCGGAAGTCCATGCCCAGCTTGTCGATTTCGTCGAGCAGGAACAATGGATTGCGCACGCCGACCTTGGACAGGCTTTGCAGAATCTTGCCCGGCATGGAGCCGATGTAGGTACGGCGATGGCCGCGGATCTCGGCTTCGTCGCGCACGCCGCCCAACGCCATGCGCACGAACTTGCGGTTGGTCGCACGGGCGATCGATTGACCCAGCGAGGTCTTACCCACGCCCGGAGGACCGACGAAGCACAGGATCGGCGCTTTCAGCTTGTCGACGCGCTGTTGCACGGCGAGGTATTCCAGGATGCGTTCCTTGACCTTGTCGAGGCCGTAATGGTCGCCTTCAAGGACTTTCTCTGCATTCGGCAAGTCGTTGTTGACCTTGGACTTCTTCTTCCAAGGCAAACCGACCAGCGTGTCGATGTAGTTGCGCACGACCGTGGCTTCGGCCGACATCGGCGACATCAGCTTGAGCTTGCGGAGTTCGGATTGCGCCTTTTCCAGCGCTTCCTTCGGCATCTTGGCGGAGAGGATCTTCTTCTCCAGCTCTTCCAGATCGGCGCCGTCTTCGCCTTCGCCGAGCTCCTTCTGGATCGCCTTGACCTGTTCGTTCAGATAGTACTCGCGCTGCGACTTTTCCATCTGGCGCTTGACGCGGCCGCGAATGCGCTTTTCGACCTGCAGGATGTCCAGTTCGCCTTCCAGCTGGCCGAGCAGATGCTCATGGCGCTTGGCGACATTGAAGATTTCCAGGATCACCTGTTTTTGCTCGAGCTTGAGCGGCAGATGCGCTGCGATGGTATCGGCCAGACGACCGGCGTCATCGATGCCGGCCAGCGAGCTCAGGATCTCGGGCGGGATCTTCTTGTTCAGTTTGACGTACTGGTCGAACTGCTGAACGATGGTGCGGCGCATGGCTTCGACTTCAGCCTCGTCGCCCAGCTCAGATTCCACCGGTGTCAGATCGGCAACAAAATGGGTATCCAGTTCGCTGATGTGATGAATGCGTGCACGCTGTGCGCCTTCGACCAGGACCTTGACGGTGCCGTCGGGCAACTTCAGCATTTGCAGGATATTGGCGACGCAGCCGATTTCGTAGATGTCGTCAGCCGAAGGTTCATCCTTGGCGGCGGCTTTCTGGGCGGCAAGCATGATGCTCTTGCCCTGCTCCATCGCGGCTTCCAGAGCCTTGATCGACTTGGGGCGGCCGACGAATAAAGGGATCACCATATGCGGGAAGACAACAACATCCCGCAACGGCAACAGAGGCAATTGCGTTTGTTCTGTGAGAGTAGAAGTCGTCATGGCGAGCCTTATCAAAAGTTACTGTTAGTGATGTTGGCGCGAGCTGCTAAAACACAAGCCCAGAGTGAAATAAAAACACGACAACTTTCGGGTAAAACCAGGTAAGTGCTGCGGTTGATGAAAACAAATAAATGCCGGAACAACAACAAAAAATCAAACAAAAAAAGCCACACACGAAGTCGCCCTCGGGTGGCTTTACGATGGAAGCCTGAGTGATGTCTGCGGTTTATTGTACCGCTTTTAGTCCAGGCGAATCGGGCCGGCGATTTTTGTCGCCGGAGCCCGTTTCACAGGAGGATCAAGCGCCCGAAACCTTGGGCTGCTCGTGGTAGATCAGCAAAGGCTTGGCGCCGTTGGTGATGGTGTTTTCGTCGATGACCACCTTGGCGACGTTTTGCTGGCTTGGCAGTTCGTACATCACGTCCAGCAGCGCGTGTTCAAGGATGGAGCGCAGACCGCGTGCGCCAGTCTTGCGGGCCAGCGCCTTCTTGGCGATCGCCTGCAACGCCGCAGGACGAATCTCGAGTTCAGCGCCTTCCATTTGCAACAGCTTGGAATACTGCTTGATCAGCGCATTCTTCGGCTCCAGCAGAATCTGGATCAGTGCTTCTTCGTTCAATTCGTTGAGCGCGGCGATCACGGGCAAACGACCGACCAGTTCAGGGATCAGGCCGAACTTGACCAGATCGTCCGGCTCCGCGTGCAGCAGCACTTCGCTGGCGGTCTTTTGGGTCTGGCTCTTGACGTTGGCGCCGAAACCGATGCCGCTCTTCTCGGAACGCTCGGAAATAATCTTGGTCAGGCCGTCGAAAGCGCCGCCGCAGATGAACATGATATTGGTCGTGTCGATCTGCACAAAATCCTGGTTCGGATGCTTGCGGCCGCCTTGCGGAGGCACCGACGCCATGGTGCCTTCGATCAGCTTCAGCAGCGCTTGCTGCACGCCTTCGCCGGACACGTCGCGGGTGATCGACGGATTGTCGGACTTGCGCGAGATCTTGTCGATTTCATCGATGTAGACAATGCCCCTCTGGGCCTTCTCGACTTCGTAATTGCAGTTCTGCAGCAGCTTCTGAATGATGTTCTCGACGTCTTCACCGACATAGCCGGCTTCGGTCAGCGTGGTCGCATCGGCGATCACGAACGGCACGTTGAGCATGCGCGCCAGCGTCTGCGCCAGCAAAGTCTTGCCGGAACCGGTAGGACCGACCAGCAGGATGTTGCTCTTGGCGAGTTCGACGTCATCCTTCTTGCCGAGATGCTTCAGGCGCTTGTAGTGGTTGTACACGGCAACCGACAGAATGCGCTTGGCAGTCTGCTGACCGATCACGTACTGGTCGAGCAATTCGGAAATTTCCTGCGGCGTTGGCAGATCCGATTTGGCACCGGCGACCGACTCAACGCTGGAAGCTTCGTCGCGAATGATGTCATTGCAAAGATCGATGCACTCGTCGCAAATGAAGACCGACGGACCTGCGATCAGTTTTTTGACTTCATGCTGGCTTTTGCCGCAAAACGAGCAATAAAGCAGCTTTTCGCCACTGGAAGATTTTTTCTCGGACATATAGGGCAAATGTGAATAGAGTTCGGCTTGATCATACCTGCGATTTCATGATTCGTCACGGAATCGCCATATTTGGAAGCCGGTAAAAACGAGCTTCCAGAGTACTCCATATGGGATCGCAGACAAAAAAAGCAATGAGACGGAAATCCGTCCCTAATCGCGGCATTGACGGCGCACATTGAGAGCGCGCATTGACAGATTTATACGATGACGCGCTGCAAAAGAAAAATGCCCGGACCGCAGTCCGGGCATTTTCCTGTTTTCTTGAAATGCAGCAATGCGACGCTGAATCGGCGACGCAATCGCGGCAAATCCGAATTACGCGCGTCGAATCAAGCCCGTTTTTCCAGCACCTGGTCGATCAGGCCATACTCCGCAGCGGCTTCCGCCGACATGAAGTTGTCGCGATCGGTGTCCTTGCCGATTTGATCGATCGTACGACCGGTCTTTTCAGCGAGGATGGCGTTCAGACGTTCACGCAGGTACAGAATTTCACGCGCCTGGATTTCGATATCCGATGCCTGGCCCTGAGCACCACCCAGAGGCTGGTGAATCATGATGCGCGAGTTCGGCAACGAGAAACGCTTGCCCTTGGCGCCGGCGGCGAGCAGGAAAGCGCCCATCGAGGCTGCCAGGCCTGTGCACAGCGTGGAGACGTCCGGTTTGATGAATTGCATCGTGTCGAAAATCGCCATACCGGCAGACACCGAGCCGCCCGGGGAGTTGATGTACAGCGAAATATCCTTGTCTGGATTTTCGCTCTCCAGGAACAGCAGCTGCGCCACCACCAGGTTGGCGGTCGCATCATTGACCGGTCCAACCAGGAAAATAATGCGTTCTTTCAGCAAGCGCGAATAAATATCGTACGCACGCTCACCGCGACCGCTTTGCTCGATCACCATCGGCACCATGCCGAGCATTTCTGTATCCAGTGCAGACTGCCTAATCAAACCTGTCATGTGCATTCCTTATGCGTCGTAGTCTTCTCTGATGTTACCCGGGAAGGTCGGATTACGCTTGCGGCTGGTTGCCCATCAAGGCGTCAAACGCGACCGATTTCTCGGAAACTTTGGATTTACCCAGCACGTAGTTGACGACGTTTTCTTCCAAAACAAGGGCTTCGACTTCAGCCAGACGGCGACGGTCGCTGAAGTAGTACTTCAGGACTTGTTGCGGGTCTTCGTAGCTTTGTGCGAAGTCTTCGACTTGCGCCTTGACTTGTTCTTCGGTGGCTTCCAGCTTGTTGGTCTTGACGACTTCAGCCAGGATCAGGCCCAGACGAACGCGACGTT
>Ga0207667_10011896_pt1 | contig 10078 bp, 7 predicted proteins | sample KBSCornC52_FD_184301 | JGI IMG/M metagenome (GOLD analysis project Ga0207667, IMG submission 184301) | Corn rhizosphere microbial communities from Kellogg Biological Station, Michigan, USA - KBS Corn C5-2 (SPAdes) (version 2) | ecosystem: Host-associated > Plants > Roots > Rhizosphere > Soil ... | reverse complement strand
GGCTGCCGTCACGACGTGACGCTCCACGATCATTTTCCCGCATGCCCGTCGTACCACATGACCGATGCCGGGGGCCGCTACTGCGGCGGCGATCCGGCTTGCATGCGATGCCTCGATGCGGGTCCGGCGCAGTGGGGGCTTTCGATCGAGGCATGGCGCGCGGAATTCGCGCGCCTGCTCGAATCGGCGCACCGGGTCATCGCGCCTTCCAACGACGCGGCCGCGCGCATGCGCGCGTTCTTCGCGCGCGTCTCGCCCGTCGTGTGGGCGCATCCCGAAGACGACCCGCGGGTCGTGCGCACGATGCGCGTGCTGGTTCCGGGCGCGATCTCGCCGGCGAAGGGTCTCGACGTCCTCGCCGCCTGCGTGCGCGACGCGCGCGATCGGGCCCTTCCCCTGCACTTCCGTGTGCTGGGCTACGTCGCGCGCCCGGTGGGCGAATGGCCGCAGCTCCCGGTGAGCGTGAGCGGCGAATATCGCGAGGGCGACCTCGAGGCGCTCGTCGCCCTCGAGCGCGGCGACGCGTTCTTCTTTCCGGCGCAGTGTCCCGAGACCTGGTCGTACACGCTTTCGGCCGCGCTCGCGAGCGGGCTGCCGATCGTGGCGACGGACCTGGGTGCGCTGCCCGAACGCCTCGCGGGCCGCGCCGCCGCGCGCATCGTGCGCTGGGACGCGTCGCCGGCCGAGATGAACGACGCGCTGCTCTCCTTTCTGCCCGCGCCGCCCGCGCGGGTCGAGTCCGCCGCGCCCGCGATGAGCGCTTCGCGATATCGGGGGCTCTATCTCGAGGGCCTCTCGCGCGCGGCGAGCGAGGTGCCCGTGCCGGTCTCGATGGATCCCGCGTGGCTCGCCGAGCCGCGCGGCTCTCCGGCGCTCTCCTCGCTCGCATGGCTCTTCGACGACGCCGTGCGATGCGGCCGCGGCCGCTCGCTCGAGGAGCTGCGCCGCCGCGTGGCCGAGGCCGACGCCCGCATCTCGGCGGCCGAGGCCGAGCGCGTTGCGCTCCAGGCAAGCCGCGCCGCCCTCGCGGCAAGCGAAGCCTGCATCGCGGCGAGCCGGCACGAGGCCGAGCGCGCGGCGTGCGAGGCGGCGGAGCTGCGGCGCAGGCTCGCCCGCATCGAATCCAGCCGTTCCTGGCGGCTCACGGCGCCGCTGCGCACCCTCGCCCGCCGCCTGCGCGGCGGGCGCTGAGAGGACTGCCGCGCGCACCTCGCGGTGTATGATGGTTCGCGCCGATCCGCGGCGGACTCCGCACTCCCGATGCGCCTAGCGTCGCTGTTCCAGAAACGGTTGTCGCTGAACACCGTGATCCGCGTGGCCGTCGGCATCGCCGTCGTGTTCGCCTGCGTGCTTTCGGTGGGTGACGTCCTGCCGCTGCGCCCCTTGCAGGCGCTCGAAATGCAGGCCTACGACGCGCGCCTGAGGCTGTTCATGCCGCGCACCGTCGACCCACGCATCGTAGTCCTCGACATCGACGAGAAGAGCCTGCAGGCCGAAGGCCATTGGCCGTGGCCGCGCGACAAGCTCGCCCTCATGGTCCGCCAGCTCTTCGACCGCTACCACGTGCGCGTCGTGGGCTTCGACATCGCCTTCCCCGAACGCGACACGAGCTCGGGCATCGAGACCCTCGACCGCCTTGCGCACGGCGAGCTCGCCGACGACGCGCAATTCAAGGCCGCGCTCGAGCGCTCGCGTCCGACGCTCGACTACGACAAGGTGTTCGCCGACGAGATCGGCAAGCATCCCGTGGTGCTCGGCTTCTTCCTCAATCCGAAGGAGGACCGCGTGGGGGTCCTGCCGCCGCCCCTCGTCGACGCGAAGACGCTCGCCGCGGAAGGCGGCGCGGACCTGGGCTACACGGTCGCCACCGGCTTCAGCGGCAACCGCCCGGAGCTGCAGGCGAAGGCCGCCGCCGCGGGGCACCTTTCGCCGGGGCTCGATTTCGACGGCGAGACGCGGCGCGTGCCCATGCTCCTGCGCTTCGAGGGCGGCTACTACGAATCCCTGTCGCTCGCGCTCGCGCGCGTCTACCTCGGCAATGCGCCCGCGAACCTGCGGGTGCGCAGCGCCGGCAAGGGAAAGGATGCGGTCGCCTGGATCGACGAGCTGAGAGTCGCGGACAAGACGATCCCGCTCGACCAGGCGATGTCCGCGCTGATCCCCTTCCGCGGAGGGCGCGGCTCGTTCCGGTACGTCTCCGCCACCGACGTCATCCGCGGCAAGCTCGAGGCCAACGAGCTCACCGACAAGGCGGTCATCGTCGGCACTTCCGCGCAGGGTCTGCTCGACATCCGCCAGACGCCGGTGGGCGAGGACTACCCGGGCGTCGAGGTGCACGCCAACATGCTGAGCGGCATCCTCGACCAGTCGATCAAGCAACGTCCCACCCTGGCCGCGGATTTCTCCGCGATGCTGCTGTTCCTTTTCGGCATTCCGCTCGCGGTGGTGCTGCCGCGCCTCGGCGCCCTCGCCTCGAGCGCCATCACGGCCGGAGTGCTGGCGCTCCTGCTCGGGTCGAACCTCTACGCCTGGCGCTCCGGCTACGTGCTCGACCTCGCCGGGCCGGTCGCGATGGTGGCCGCGCTCTACCTCTTCAACATGGTGTATGGCTTCTTCATGGAAGCGCGTTCGCGGCGGCTCATCACGGGGCTCTTCGGGACCTACGTGCCGAAGGAGCTGGTGGACGAGATGTCGCGCAATCCCGCGGAGTACTCGATGCGCGGGGAGAGCCGCCAGATGACGGTGCTCTTCTCCGACGTGCGCGACTTCACCTCCATCTCCGAGGGCCTCACGGCGGAGGACCTCAAGGACATGATGAACGCGTACCTCACCGAGATGACCGAGGTGATCCAGGAGAGGCGCGGCACCATCGACAAGTACATCGGCGACGCGATCATGGCCTTCTGGGGCGCGCCGCTCGCCGACGCCGATCACGCGGCCCACGGCGTGGAGGCGGCGCTCGCGATGCAGAAGCGCATCCGCGGCCTCGATCCCGATTTCCAGAAGCGCGGCTGGCCGGTCCTGCACATCGGCGTGGGCCTGAACTGCGGCGAGATGAACGTGGGCGACATGGGCTCGCGCTTCCGCCGTGCGTATACGGTCATGGGCGACGCGGTGAACCTCGGCTCGCGCCTCGAGGGGCTCACCAAGGAATACGGCGTGGGAATCCTCGTCTCGGAGCACATCGTCGCCGCCGCGCAAGGGTTCGTCTACCGCGAGATCGATCGCGTGGTGGTGAAGGGCCGCACCGAGGGCCTCGCGATCTTCGAGCCGCTCGGGCGCATCGGCGAGGTGCCGGAAGCCGGGCTGCAGGAAGCCGAGCGCTTCCACAAGGTGCTCGAGCTCTATCGCAAGCGCCGCTTCACCGAGGCGCAGCTCGCGCTCGAGGGCCTCGCGGCGCAAGCGCCCGCGACGAAGCTCTACAAGGTGTACCTGGATCGCGTCGCGCGCTTCGCCGCGCAGGCGCCGGAGCCCGCGTGGAACGGAACCTGGGTCTTCACGACCAAGTAGCGTACGCCTTCGAGGAGCGCATTCCGCAGCCGGGCGAGGCGATGGCGGTCGCCGAGGGCGTGTGGTGGATCCGCATGCCGCTGCCGTTCGCGCTCGATCACATCAACCTGTGGATCCTCGCCGACGGCGATGGCTGGACCCTCGTCGACGCGGGCTACGGCGACGACGCCACACGCGCGCTGTGGGAGCGTCATTTCGCGGCCACCCTGGCCGGCCGCCCGGTGAAGAACGTGATCGTGACGCACTACCATCCGGACCACGTCGGCAACGCGGACTTCCTCGTGGGGCGCACCGGCGCGCCGCTCTGGATGACCGCGGCGGAATTCCTCTCGGCGCACGCGGCGCACGACGACACGGCCGGGTTCGCGCGCGAGACCACGCTCGCGCTCTTCGAGAAGAACGGCCTCGACACCTCGTCCATCCCGGAAGCCGCGCGCAAGGCGAACGGCTACCTGCGCGGCGTGCCTTCGGTGCCGACGCGATACCGGCGCATGATGCACGGCGACAGGCTTTCGATCGGCGGGCGCGAGTGGGAAGTCATCACGGTGTTCGGCCACGCGCCCGAGCACGCGGCGCTCTGGTGCGCCTCGCTCGGCGTCCTCATCTCCGGCGACCAGGTGCTGCCGCGCATCACCAGCAACGTGGGCGTCTGGGGCAGCCAGCCGGACGCGAATCCCCTCGCGCTCTTCCTCGATTCGCTCGGCCGCTTCGCGCACCTGCCGGACGACACGCTGGTGCTGCCGTCGCACGACCGCGTCTTCCGCGGGCTGCATGCGCGCATCGCCCAGCTGCACGAGCACCATGAGCGCAGGCTCGAGCGGCTTCTCGAAGGCTGCTCGCGGCCGATCACGGCGTACGAGGCGATCCCGCTCCTCTTCAAGCGAGCGCTCGACGAGCACCAGATGCGCTTCGCGATGGGCGAATCGATCGCGCACCTGCACTACCTCGAGCGGCGCGGCGCTGTCGCGAGGAGCGAGGACGCGCGCGGGGTCCGCCGCTTCGTGCGCGCCTAGGCGAGCGAGCGCATCGCGCGCTCGAGCCCTCCGATGGTGAGCGGGTACATGCGCCCTTCCAGGATGCGCTGGATGTTGAGGATGGTGGTGGTCCAGCCCCAATGCTCCTCGGGCACCGGGTTCAACCACGCGGCGCGCGGCCATGCCCGCAGCATCCGCTGCAGCCAGGCGCGTCCCGGCTCGTCGTTCCACTGCTCGACGCTGCCTCCGGCCTGCTCGAGCTCGTAGGGGCTCATCGTGGCGTCGCCCACGAAGACGAGCTTGTAGTCGTGGCCGTACTTGCGCATCACGTCGACGGTCCGGATGCCTTCGCGGTGCCGGCGGCGGTTGTCCTTCCACACCGAGTCGTAGACGCAGTTGTGGAAGTAGAAGTGCTCGAGGTTCTTGAACTCGCTCCTCGCGGCGGAGAAGAGCTCCTCCACCGCGCGGATATGGTCGTCCATGGTGCCGCCCACGTCGAGGAAGAGCAGCACCTTCACCGCATTGTGCAGCTCGGGGACCATGCGCAGGTCCAGCCAGCCGGCGTTCCGCGCGGTGGAGCGGATGGTGCCGTCGAGATCGAGCACGTCGGGCGCGCCCTCGCGCGCGAAGCGGCGTAGCCGCCGCAGCGCGAGCTTGATGTTGCGCACGCCCAGCTCGACGTCGGTGTCGTAGTCGCGGAACTCGCGCCGGTCCCAGACCTTCACCGCGCGCCGGTTGCGCGAGCCGTCCTGGCCGATGCGCACGCCCTCCGGATTGAAGCCGTACGCGCCGAAGGGCGAGGTGCCCGCGGTGCCGATCCATTTCGAGCCGCCCTGGTGCCGGCCCTTCTGCTCCTCGAGCCGCTCGCGCAGCGTCTCGAGGAGCTTCTCCCAGCCGCCGAGCGCCTCGATGCGCGCCTTCTCTTCCTCGGTGAGCCAGCGTTCGGCCATCTTGCGCAGCCACTCGTGGGGAATCTCGGCGACCACGGCATCGGGAATCGACGCGACGCCCTTGAAGTACGCCGCGAACGCGAGGTCGAAGCGGTCGAAGTACGCCTCGTCCTTCACCAGGCACAGGCGCGCGAGCGCGTAGAACTCGTCGACGCTGCCGTGGACCACGCCCTCGTCGAGCGCCTCGAGGAGCGTGAGGAATTCCTTCACGCTCGCGGGCACGCCCGCCTTGCGCACGGTGAAGAAGAAATCGAAGAGCATCGAGCGCTACCGAGGCGATTCGAGGAGCGCCTTGAGCCGGTCGAGGGCCGCGGCCCAGAACGCCTTGTGCGTGCGGGCGGAGGCGGCGCTCTCCAGGCGCGCATGCTCCACCGCGACCTGGCTCTTGCCCGGGCCGCGCGACTGGAACCTCACCTCGACCGGGGAGCCGCCGGCGCGCCAGCTCATGCGCATCGACTTGCCATCCACCGAGCGGCGCACTTCGAGAGGCGCGTCGAGGAGCCAACGCCCGCGCGACTGCGCATCGCGCCATGCATCGAACAGGCGATCCACCGGCGCGTGCACCGTGCGCGAAGCGGTGGCGGCGAAGCCGTCCGAGCGCTCGCGCGCGGCGCGCAACCCGCGCGCCTGCTCGTAGCCGACGGTCACCATCTGGCCCCACCAGTCGGGCACGCCGAACTTGCGGCTGAGGAGCAGCGCGATGTCCTTGTGCGCCATCGTGCGCGCCCCCGCTCGATCGAGCACCGCGAGCCACTCGCTCCAGGGGCGCCCCGTCGCTCGCATCACCGCCTCGGTCCCCACGCCGGCGAGGCGCAGCTCGTTGCGCGTGCCGGCGCGGGCGAGGCCGCCGCGGGAGCCGGTCCTCGCCGCCGCGCGCACGGCGGGCTTGCGGGCCGCGCGATTCCCGGCCGCAGCGCGTCCCGTGGACGTGCGCGACGCCGCCATCAGCCGCCCCGTCGCTGCAGGAACACCAGCTGCTCGAAGAGGTGCACGTCCTGCTCGTTCTTCACGAGCGCGCCGTAGAGCGGCGGGATCGCGGCCTGGTGGCCGTCGCTCCTCAGCGCCTCGGGCGGGATGTCCTCGGCGAGCAGCAGCTTCAGCCAGTCGAGCAGCTCCGAGGTCGAGGGCTTCTTCTTGAGCCCCGGCATCTCGCGGATGCCGAAGAACACCTCGAGCGCCGACTGCAGGAGCCGCTTCTTGATGCCGGGGAAGTGCACGTCGACGATCGCCTGCATCGTCTCCTTGTCCGGGAAGCGGATGTAGTGGAAGAAGCAGCGGCGCAGGAACGCGTCCGGCAGCTCCTTCTCGTTGTTCGAGGTGATGAAGATGATCGGGCGATGCCTGGCGCGCACGGTCTCGCGCGTCTCGTAGACGTAGAACTCCATCCGGTCGAGCTCGCGCAGCAGGTCGTTGGGAAACTCGATGTCGGCCTTGTCGATCTCGTCGACCAGCACCACGGCCTGCTCCGGCGACTCGAACGCCTGCCACAGCACGCCCTTGATGATGTAGTTGCCGATCTCCCCCACGCGCGCATCGCCGAGCTGCGAATCGCGCAGCCGCGAGACCGCGTCGTACTCGTAGAGTCCCTGCTGCGCCTTGGTCGTGGACTTTATATGCCACTGGAAGAGGGGCTTGCCCAGCGAGCGCGCCACCTCCTCGGCGAGCATCGTCTTGCCGGTGCCCGGCTCGCCCTTCACGAGGAGCGGACGGCCGAGCGTGATCGCCGCGTTCACCGCGAGCTTCAACTCCTCGTCGGCGACGTAGGTGTCGGTGCCCTGGAATTTCATGGGCCCAGTATACCGTCGGCCAAACCCGTTCGCCCCGCGGCATCGTTGCATCCGGGGTGAACCCTTCGATGAAAGGACCGCCATGCTCCGCATCCGACCGCTCGCCGCCGCGCTCGCGGCGCTCGCTCCCGTCTTCGCCTGCGCCGGCGAGGCGATCACGCTCTATTCGAGCGCCGCGCCCGGCACGCTCGATGCGCGCCGGCTCTCGGAAGGCGGCGACTTCGCCGCCATTCCCGGCTACGCCGTCGTGCGCGACGAGCGCAAGTTCCCGCTCGCCGCTGGCGCGAACACGCTGCGCGTCGACGACGTGCCCGCGCTCATCGACCCCACCACCGTGTCGTTCGAATCGCTCACGGATCCGAAGGGCACGCGCGTGGTCGAGCAGAGCTTCGAGTTCGACCTCACGAGCAGCGCGAAGCTGCTCTCGCGCTACCTGGGCCGCGAGATCACCGTCGAGCAGCCGCGCGGCGACGGCGTCGAGCGCGTCACCGGGACGCTCGTCGGCACGCAGGGAGGCCTCACGCTGCAGCAAGCCGACGGGAGCGTGCGCATCGTCGAGAGCCATTCCGGCGTGAGGCTGCCGAGCCTGCCCGGCGGCCTCATCGCGAAGCCCGCGCTCGTGTGGCAGCTCGACGCCGCGCACTCCGGCGTGCACCGCACGCGCTTCTCCTACCAGACGGGCGGCATGACCTGGTGGGCCGACTACAACCTCACCTACTCGGAGCCCGCCGCCGGCGCGTGCCGCGTCGACGTGGGGGCGTGGGTGAGCCTCGTGAACCAGTCCGGCGCATCGTTCCGGGACGCGCGCATCAAGCTCGTCGCGGGCGACGTGCATCGCGCTGCGACGCGCGCCTACCCCGCCACCAACGCGCCGCTGGAAGCGCTCGCCGCGAAGCGCGCCGACGGCTTCGTCGAGAAATCGTTCTTCGAGTACCACCTCTATACCCTGGGGCGCACGACCTCCCTCGCGCAGAACTCCACCAAGCAGATCGAGCTCTTTCCCCGCGCGGCGGGCGTCGCGTGCGAGAAGAAGCTGGTCTATCAGGGACAGGCGGGCGCGTGGCCTTACGGTGGATCGCCGCTCCTCGACCGCAACTACGGCGTCGCCTCCAATCGCAAGGTCGACATCTACCTGCGGCTGCGCAACTCCGAGGCGAACGGTCTCGGAATCCCGCTTCCCGCCGGCCGTGTGCGCGTCTCCCGGATGGACGAGGGCGACGGCGCGCTCGAATTCATCGGCGAGGACGCGATCGACCACACTCCGGCCGGAGAGACGGTGCAGCTCAAGCTCGGCTCGGCCTTCGACGTGGTGGGCGAGCGGCGCCAGCTCGATTTCCGCGTGGACTCGGCGGCGCGCTGGATGGAGGAGGACATCGAGGTCCGGGTGCGCAACCAGAAGCCGAAGGAGGCGGCCGACGTCGTGGTGCGCGAGAACCTGTACCGCTGGAGCAACTGGAGCATCGTGCGGCGCAGCCAGGACTTCACCCGCGAGGATGCGCGCACCGTCGACTTCCCGGTGCACGTCGCGCCGAAGGGCGAGGCGGTGGTGCGCTATACCGTGCGCTACACGTGGTGAGGCGCGCGCCGTGCGCGCGCGCTCAGCCCTTCTTGGCGGACGCCTTCCGCGTGTTGGCCTGCGGTTTCTTCTCGCCTCCCTTGGGCGGTGCGGAGGCCGCGGCTACGGGCACCGGCTTCGGGATGGGCTTGCCTTCCTTCTTCATGTTCGCCTGGAAGTTCTTCACCATGCGGTCCTCCGCCGCGGCGAGCTCCTCCTTCGCCTTCTCCGCGGTCGCCTTCTTCTTGGCGTCCTCAGCCTCCTTCTTCGCCGGATCCATCGGCGGCGCGGGAGGCAGCTTCGCGAGCGCCGCCGAGGATGCGAGCAGGAAAGCCGCCGCGAACGCGCACATGCCAATCGCCTTGTTCATCAGTCGTCTCCCGGGGCCGGTTGCGCCTGGGCGCCCACGATCTTCTCGGGGCGCTTGCCCTGCTTCACCTCGTCGTACCAGATCGAGTGGTGCTCCTTCGCCCACTCCTCGTCGACGTAGCCGTCGCGCATCGCGCGGTACGCGCCTTCCATGCCGATGGTGCCCATGTAGATGTGGCCGAAGGCCGCGCAGATGAAGAGCACCGCGCAGATGAGGTGGATCACGTTCGCCGTCTGCATCGACTCGCGCACCTGGTTCCAGTTCGGGAAGTCGAGGATGAGGCCGGTCACCGCCATGGCGAGGCCCAGGATGGTGAGGCCGCCCCAGAACCACATCTTCTCCAGGCCGTTGAAGCGGCCCGACGGCACCTCGTGGCCGGAGAACATGCCGCCGAAGCTCGCCATCCACTTCCAGTCGATCGCGTGCAGGAAGTTGTCCTTCACGAAGATGAGGAACCCGACCACGATCGAGAAGATGAAGAGCGGCCCGACGAAGTTGTGCAGGTTCTTCGAGACGATGGTGAGCCACGAGAAGCCCGTGTAGCCCAGCCAGGGCAGGATGAGGTACTTGCCGAAGAGAATGATGATCCCGGTGAGGGCCAGGAACACGAAGCTGATCGCCATCGTCCAGTGCGCGGCGCGCTCGACCGCGTTGAAGCGCTCGATGAGGCGGCCGGTGGGCGCGCCCTTCAGCCGGATCGGTCCCTTGATCAGGTAGAAGACGAGGATCGCGGCGAGCACGATCACGATCAGCCACCCGCCGATCTGGGTGAGCGGCCCGTTGCGCAACTCACGCCAGCCCCGCCCGTTGCCCTGGATGAGGACGTTCTTCTCGGAGCCTGGGAGCGAGGCGTATTGCGGCGTCTCGCTCAACGGCTTCCAGTCGGTGGGCGGGTTGTTCCAGCCGGGCACCGCCGTCGAGGTCTGTCCCTG
>Ga0207667_10011883_pt1 | contig 10084 bp, 6 predicted proteins | sample KBSCornC52_FD_184301 | JGI IMG/M metagenome (GOLD analysis project Ga0207667, IMG submission 184301) | Corn rhizosphere microbial communities from Kellogg Biological Station, Michigan, USA - KBS Corn C5-2 (SPAdes) (version 2) | ecosystem: Host-associated > Plants > Roots > Rhizosphere > Soil ... | reverse complement strand
GCTGATCCTGTTCCTGCTGCTGTGTGTCGGCCTCGTCACGCTGTCGTCGGCCGGTCACGACTTCCCGGGCCGCCTGGAAGGCCAGATCCGCAACATCATGGCCGCCTTCGTATTCATGTGGGTGGCCGCCATCGTGCCGCCGCAGACGCTGCTGCGCCTTGCGGTGCCGATCTATACGTTCGGCGTCGCGCTGCTGCTCGCGGTGGCGGCCGTGGGCGTCATCAAGAAGGGCGCACGACGCTGGCTGCACGTGGGCGTGGACATCCAGCCGTCCGAGATCATGAAGATCGCCACGCCGCTGATGCTGGCGTGGTATTTCCAGACGCGGGCCGGCTTCCTGCAATGGAAGTCCTTCCTCGTGGCGGCGCTGCTGCTCGCGATTCCGTTCGGCCTCATCGCCAGGCAACCCGACCTCGGCACGGCGCTGCTGGTGGGCGGCTCCGGCTTCTTCGTGATCTTCCTGGCCGGCCTGTCGTGGCGGGCGCTCGGCGCGCTGTTCGTGGCCGGCTGCGCGGCGCTTCCCGTCGCGTGGTCGATGATGCACGACTACCAGCGCGAACGCGTGATGACCTTGATCGATCCCACGTCCGACCCGCTCGGCAAGGGGTTCCACATCATCCAGTCGACGATCGCGATCGGTTCGGGCGGCGTGTCCGGCAAGGGCTATATGAAGGGCACGCAGGCGTATCTCGAATTCATTCCCGAGCGCACCACCGACTTCATCTTTTCCGTGTATTCCGAAGAGTTCGGCCTGATCGGCAATCTCGTGCTGTTGTTCCTGTACCTGCTCCTGATCGGACGCGCGATGATGATCGCGGCCAATGCACCGAACCTGTTCACCCGCCTGCTGGCGGGGGCGATCGCGATGATGTTTTTTACGTATGCTTTCATCAACATGGGCATGGTCAGCGGCATCCTGCCCGTGGTCGGAGTTCCGCTTCCATTCATGAGCTACGGCGGTACCGCGCTGATTACTTTGGGCCTCTGCAGTGGTATATTGATGAGTATTCAACGACACCGCAAACTGGTGCAGACCTGATATGCAAGAGAACGCAATGGCCGTTCCGAGGTTACTCCCAGCGGTCATTGCAGTATTGGCAATGATGGCGGGGTGCAGTACCACGGACCAGAACGGCGAACACAAAAGCCTGATCCCGCTGCCCTGGAAGCACAAGGTGACCCGCGTGGATCCGGCGCTTCCGAACCTTCCCGCAGCCGGCTCCGGCCGCGGCGGCTACTATCAGGACGACGGCCCCGGCGCCAATCCGCCGCCGGGCCTGATGAACACCCCCGATGCCGTCGTCAAGTACGAACCCTACGCCAGGTTCGCCAACAAGCCGTACGCCGTGTTCGGCCAGACGTACACCCCCCTCATCAACAACGAACCGTTCACGCAGCGCGGCATCGCCAGCTGGTATGGCGTGAAGTTCCACGGCCAGCGCACGTCGTCGGGCGAGCCTTACGACATGTACAAGATGACGGCCGCGCATCCCACGTTGCCGATTCCCTCGTACGCGCGCATCACGAGCCTGGAGAGCGGCAAATCGGTCGTCGTGCGCATCAACGACCGTGGACCGTTCCATTCCGATCGCGTCATCGACGTGTCGTACACGGCCGCGTTGAAGCTGGGCCTGCTGGGCAAGGGCAGTCACCAGGTCCAGATCGACCGCCTGTTCCCGGGCGACGACATCCAGCTCGCCTCCGCGCGGCGCGAGGTCGCCTCCGAGGCGCAGGCCCTGCCGCCGCCGGCCATCTCGGCCCTCATGCTGGAAGATCGCGTCGACATGGACAGCGCCGCCGTCGCGCGCGCAGAGCCCCCCGCGCCGTCGTCCGCAACTGCGGTCGACCAGGCGGATCTCAAGCCGGGCTACTACCTGCAGCTGGGCGCCTACGGGCGCGCGGGCAAGGCCGAGGAAATGGGCGAGAAGATCAGGCAGGCCGGTGTCGACCTCGCGGTCGAAGTCGTGCGCTCGGGTAGCGTCAACCGGCTGTACGGCGGCCCGTATGAAACCCGCGCGCTCGCGCAGGAGGCGGCGCGTGCGCTGCCGGCCGGACTTGGCCTGAAGCCCATCGTCGTGCGGCGCTGAGCGGGCAGGGTGGGTCGCTCGCCGCGCCCGCGTGAGTTTGCCAAATTGATGTCAAATCAATCACTTTGTGACATGGCGCATGTTTCCCATAGATGTCAGATGTCTGACCAAAAATCAGGCGATTTTCGCTAAAAATGCTAACGGCATCTAGCGTAACAGGCTTGGCAGTCAAAAAAAATGGCCAAAAACATGGGTTTCCAATGATTTGATCATAGGATGTCAGACATCTACAACAAATTTTGATTTGCTATACGCTACCATTTTTTAATGTTGCTTGACGCTATTTTGCCGAATACTATAAGGCGGTAGCCCGAAAGTTTCCTTATAAATGCGCAGTTTGTGACCATGTTTGCGCATAACATTTATGTTTGACCAATTGACACCATTAACATTGTGCTCCTACACTGATTTTGCCCAACGATAAAGACGGCCCATCGGCACGTCCAGGTAAAAAAACAGGAGACAGTAATGATCGAGAAGTCCGTACAGCGGCGTCGCCAGCGCCGGCAAGTCGTGCTTGGCCTGAGCGTGCTCGCCGGCCTCATCCAGCAAGCCTATGCGCAGGAAACCGCAGAGCCGGCCCAGGCTGCGCCGGCCGTCCAGGCCGATACCGCCGTCGTCAAGGTGACCGGCTACCGCGCCAGTCTGCTGTCGTCGGCCAAGGACAAGAAGGAGGCCGTCGGCTTCCAGGACACCATCAGCGCCGAAGACATCGGTAAATTCCCCGACAAGAACATCGCTGAATCGCTGAGCCGCGTGCCGGGCGTGCAGATCGCGCGCGATGTGACGGGCGAGGGTATGAACATCCAGATCCGCGGCCTCGGTTCGAGCTTCACCAAGATCCTGCTGAACAATGCGCAGATGGCCGTGGCATCGTCCGGCCCGATCGATGGCGCGAACACCAACCGCGAGATCGACCTCGACCTGTTGCCGACCGATCTGTTCACCAAGCTGACCGTCAGCAAGAGCCCGACGGCCGACATGATCGAAGGCGGCGCCGCCGGCGTCGTGAACATGCGCAGCGCGCGTCCGTTCGACAATCCGGGCACCCACGTGTCGTATAGCGGCACGGCGCAGAAGCAGCAGATTGCCGATGGCGTCGGCGGCCGCGGTTCCATCCTGGCCAGCAAGACCTGGGGCAACACGTTCGGTCTCCTGGCCGGCATCGCCGTCAACCGCCAGAAAGCGCACACACGCGGCTACGAGACCGTGGGCCTGACGAATCCGAACCTGACGGCGGCCCAGAGCTCGTCCCCGACCCGCAACAGCACCGGCGGCGGTAACTGGACCATTCCGGCCACCGTCCCGGCCGGGGCCGGCGCGGGCCTCGTGGCGGGCACGCCGATCGACCAGGCCTTCCTGCTGGCGCACAATCCGGGCCTGACGATCGACCAGATCGACAACGCCCTCGTGCCGCGCCTGGGCCGCTTCATGGATTACTTCGGCACGCGCGACAAGGGCTCGGCCATCATCAGCGCCGAATGGCGTCCGCTCGACAACCTGCACTTCTACGTCGACACGCTGTACAGCAAGAAGGACGACGACATGCAGCGTATCGCCTACACCTGGGCGGTCCGTAACAACGCGGCGATTCCGCTGAACATGCAGGTCGACAAGAGCGACTGCAGCCAGGGCTGCACGGTCACGTCGGGCACGTACTCCAATGCGACCTACTTCATCGAGTTCGGCCCGCGCCGCGACCGTACCACCTTGAAGGGTATCAACCCGGGCATGGAGTGGAAGATCACCCCGACCCTGAAACTGGATGCGCAAGCCAACGCCACCAAGTCGTCGTTCTCGCACGAAGCACCGACCGTGATGCCGATCACGGCCGCCGGCAGCGGCCTCGTCACCACGTTCCAGAACAACGGCGGCGTGCCCAGCATCACCTTCAACCAGGACGTCAACAACCCGGCCAACTTCGTCTGGGCCGGCGGCCGCGTCAACATCCAGAACGAGGTGCGCGAGACGAGCACGAAGGGCTTCCATACGGACCTGACCTGGGGCGATGCGAAGCTGAGCCTGAAGGCCGGTCTCGCCTACGACGACATCGACCGCCGCATCCGCGGCCAGGACAATTCGGCCGCCTGGCAGGCCGCCGTCTGCGGCAACAACCCGTCCGTCTTCATCCAGGGCCCGAACGGCGCGCCGCCGTGCGACGGCGCCAGCACGCCGGGCGCCAGCGCCGCCGCGCTGTACCCGGGCTACGGCACCGGCTACACGGCCGGCCAGACGGCACCGCTCGTGTACCAGGGTTCGCTGATCCCGCTGAACAAGCTGTCCAGCTACCTCGTGCAGGGGCCGTACGGCCGCCTGGTCGTGGACTGGGACCGCTTCCGCAAGGATTCGAACTACGATGCGTACAACTCGAGCGCGCCGGATGCCACCAGCTCCTCGACGGGCGCCAGCTCGGGCTATGTGCGTGAACGGACGACGGGCTTCTACACCGAGATCAACGGCCAGACCGAACTGGCCAGCTTCCCGGTGCGCTACAACGCCGGCGTACGCTATGTCCGCACGAAGCAGGAAGTGGGCTCGCTGAATTCGTTCAGCGACCCGCGCAATGCGGCCCTGACGCTGAACGGTTCGAAGTACCCGAACCAGACCGAGTGGGTGTACCAGGATACGACCTACAACAACACGCTGCCGTCGGCCACCGCGGCCATCACGCTGCGCCAGGACGTCGTGGCCCGCATCGCGCTGTCGAAGAGCATGACCCGCGCGAACCCGAACTCGCTGCGCCCGGGCATCAACTTCAGCGGCACGTCGGCCGACGTCGGCACGATCGGCAGCCCGGAACTGAAGCCCTACCTGTCGAACAACATCGACCTCGGTATCGACTGGTACACAGGACGTGAAGGCTACGTCAGCCTGACCGTGTTCCAGAAGAAGGTGAAGGGCTTCACCGTGATCGACAACCTCACGATGCCGTTCTCCGCCCTGGCCGCCTACGGCATCACGTACAACAACCTGATCCCGACGCAGCAGGTGGCGATCAACTCGCGCGGCGGCCCGGACGTGGCCACCGTCGTGATGAGCCAGGAACGCAACGCCGCCGGCGTGCTGACCGTGCGCGGCCTGGAGATCGGCTGGGTCCAGCCGCTCGACAAGCTGTTGCCGATCAAGGGCTTCGGCTTCAGCGAGACGGCCACGCTGATCAACCAGAGCGCAAGCGGCGAGGGCACCAAAGGCTTCGTGGCACTGAACGTGCCGAAGAAGAGCAACAACTTCGGCTTCTACTACGAGAACCACGGCTGGATGGCGCGCATCTCGCACCAGTACCAGCAGGGCAGCCAGAGCGCCAACGCCAACCAGAGCGGCGTGACCCTGGCGGCACTGTACGGCCGCTCGTACAAGCAGGCCGACTTCTCGTCCAGCGTGGACCTGGAGCAGGTGCTGGACCGCGACAACTGGCCGACGATCACGTTCGACATCGTCAACCTGAACAAGGCGCGGCGCGAAGGCTACTTCCAGTTCCCGAACGCGCAGTTCACGTCTTACGATCCGGGCCGCACCTTCCAGCTGGGCATCCGCGGCAAGTTCTGACCTCATAGCCGACCCTTTACGTCCCCTTGTCCCCGCTTTCGACCGGCACTGCGTGCGCCGGTTGCGAGCGGGGCTTTTTCTTTTGCGCTGGCTCACACAGCTTCCGTTTCCTCCTCGAGCGCCGGAACCGTCGACCGGGCACCCTGTCGAACGCATATGAACGCAACGACGCGACAGGAGACAAGGGATGGGCACACGACTCACGGAACTGGTCGAACGCTTCGGCGGACGGCTGGAGGGCGACCCGGACATCGAAGTCACGCGGATTGCCCCGCTGGACCGCGCGGGCGCCACCGACATCAGCTTTCTCAGCAATAGCCGGCTGTGCGCCCAGGCCGCGCACAGCCGGGCGGCGGCGCTGATCCTGGCACCGCCCGACGAGGCGGAAGTCGCCGCCACCTATGCCGGGGCACGCATCGTCACGAACAATCCGTATGCGTTTTTCGCGCGCGCGGCGCAATACATGTGCGTGCCGGACCCAGCGCCGGCGCCAGGCATCCACCCGTCGGCCGTCGTGCACGCGGAGGCGCGCGTGCACCCGACGGCAACGATCGGCCCGCACGCCACGGTGGAAGCGGGCGCGTCGATCGGGGCGGGCGCCCTGATCGACGCGGGCTGCTACATCGGCCGCGACGCGGCGGTGGGCGAGGGCACGCATTTCTTCGCCAACGTCACGTTCCACGCACGCTGCGTCATCGGTGCGCGCGGCATCGTGCACTCCGGCGCGGTGATCGGCGGCGATGGCTTCGGCTTCGCGGTGGACGGCGGTGTGTACATCAAGATCCCGCAGACGGGGCGGGTCGTGATCGGCGACGACGTGGACATCGGCTCGAACACCGCAATCGACCGCGGCGCGCTGGACGACACCGTGATCGAGGACGGCGTAAAACTCGACAACCAGATCCAGATTGGCCACAACTGCCGCATCGGCGCACACACGGCGATGGCCGGCTGCGTGGGCGTGGCGGGCAGTGCCAACATCGGCAGCCACTGCACGGTCGGCGGCGCGGCGATGATCAATGGGCATATCACCATCGCCGACAATGTCCACGTGACGGCGGGCACGCTGGTGCCGAACTCCATCGCGGAACCGGGCCGCTATACGGGTTTCTATCCGATGTCGCCGAACGCGGAATGGGAACGTAATGCGGCGCTGCTGCGCAATCTGTCGGCGATGCGGGAGAAGATCAAGGCGCTCGAGCGGGCGCTCAAGGCGTTGGGTGCCGAGCAGGCGGCGCGGGCCGGGTAGCTGATCGAAGCGATTATTTGGCCCGATCTCTTCGTTTGATTCACCCCTTCCGACTGTCCGCGCTTGCCGGCTCAACTGGCTGGATCACAGCAGCCATGCCTGCCTCGTTCATACTACGATTGGAATTGCTCAGCCAATGGTCCACGTTCTTAAGTCGGTGCCGGATCATACAGGGCGGCATCGAGTCGCAAGCGGGTGACGACGCAGATCTTGAGGCACGTCGCATTGGGCAATTCCAGTGCCGTGAAACTGCTGTCGGCGGCGACTACGATGGGACGCTCGGCGACCCAGCGCCTGACCATCAACAGCAACTGCCGGGCACGGTCGGTAAGTTTGTTTGGACGTCGGCCACGTTGCAGGTAATAGCGCTCTGACGACGCCAGCACCGTGCAGAACGGGAGCGCCCTGCACCGCTTCGCCCACGGAATCGGAGCAACCTGCGCCAGGCAAAGCCAGCGCGAGCCGCTGGCTTTGGCGAAATGACCGTGGCTCGAACGTACGGGATCGTGGTAAATGCCGGCTGACTATGTCGAAGCCGGGAGCTTGCCAGTCCAGTCCGGCCAACCGGAGCAGGCATTGCGTCATGCCCATCGCCTGCCGCAGCGGCAGACTGTACAGGCTCTTCATTGTCAGGCAAAACTGAATCGCCGCTTTACTGTACTTTGGGCCGCGGCCTCGTTTGCCGGTGACGCCGCCGTGCCAGCGCATGTTCCCGTCCAGCCAAACCAGCAGCGAGCCGCGCGCTCTCAACGTTTAGTTGTAATCCTTCCAGTTGGTCGTTCGGTATTTCGGTTTGGCTGCTGCACTCATCCCGTCAGTTTCGCCGCGGCCCGGCTTGACCGATGGGGGCGCGGATATGTGCAACAAAGCTCCTTTTTCTGCGAACGTCCTTCAAATGGGCAAAGTCGAGATAAGTGTTCGAGCTACCCGATCGCATAAATGTAGTCTCATCGTCGAGTTTGCACGTAACCATTGGGGCACAAACAATCTGAGTCGCTTTCCCTTGAATGGTGCCTTTAGTCAGCTTTGGGTGACCGCTCGGCTGTCGCAGTGAGTCGAGCTTCGCGCCGCATAATAGTAAGAATGATAAGCGCTAGGGCGATAGATGCCATGGCGAATAAAGGCCCATAATCCAAAGCCACGACGGTGGCACCTGCTCCAGTCCGGAGATGTGGAAATGCTGCAGGTATAATAAATGCGAAAACGTTAACTGCAATGTGTGTTGTGATTGCTGGTAATAACGAACGACGGGTAAGCGTCATCAGGGCTAAAACGAATGCATAAAGTCCGTGCGCCAGCATTTCAAAATGAAGAGCCGAAAATATTGCAATTGAATACCCTATCGCGACTGGGGCACGGAAGCGCACCAGTAAGTTGCCTAAAACGTACTGTCGAAAGAATATTTCTTCCACTACAGGAATGAAAAAGCCGTAAATAACAAACCCGGCTGCAAGCGGAAATGTTGATGCTTGCAGAAGCCGGTTGGAAAAAAACCATTCGGCAATTATTTTGCCAAATGCCGGAAATGATGTGGTAGCTAGATAAATTTCCGCGAGTGAGGCTATTGCACCGAATATTGCGAGTATTACGCCGATAAGTAATGCGAACCTTAGATGACGCCAGGGGGCCTCCAGGTTTAGCAAATTTGGCGAATTGGTCTTCTCTAGGCGCCACCTAATCAAGAGCAATATCGCGCCAAACCCGGCCGCAGCGGAGATTAGTTGCGACCAAAAAATGCCAAATAATTGCAACAATGCAAAGCTGAGTGGCGGTATTACCCCTGTTATTATAAGAATGGAAAAAATCGAGATGAAGAGAGCCTTGTGATCTCGTGCCGATAATGGTTTAAAATCGCAATCGCTTAACACTATCTTTGTCATGATGTAATTGGAAATATTTCATCGATGACCAAGTGGATCATTCGATAAAAATAAGCGTTTCCACGTCGACGCGGATAGAAGCGCGCCAAGAATCGGGAAAATGAGAATAGAAATAAACCCGAAGCGGACGGTGACAACTGGTTCTGCGAAACATGCAAAAAACATGGTGGAGAGCAGTGCCGTGCAGATGCCCCATAGACCGATTCCATAAACTAAAATAAAGTGTGACCGGCCCCGTTGGCGAAGATTCTTGTCCCGCCTCGCGTATGCTTCCAATAATGACAAATAATGTCCTTTCAATAGAGTCATCAGTTCGCTGACGACTCTATAAGTCGCTAATCTATTTAATTAGGCGAAGCAGCCAGCACTGCCGCCGCCGCCCAGGAACCCACCGATAATGCCTAATGCAATTCCGATCGGTCCGCCAGATGCGCCGGAAATCCCGCCACCCACTACGCCCCAAAAAATGCCGGTATTGCATGCTTGTTGTGCCGGGGTTTGCGGAACCGTCGCGCCACGGGATCCCATTGCGCCGCAAACAGTTTCGATTTCAGTGATCGTCAATTCTTTCATTCTAGCCTCATAGAAGTTGATAAGGCGCCATTAAGCGCCAAGAAATTATCGGTATTTGCTTTCCGTATGTCAACTAAATTTATATTGGCACTCTTGGGAGATGGCCTTGGGCGCGCGGGAGTATTCTCTGGTAAGTATTTGCGCTAAAATATATTGACTATATTTTTCTTGTTTTTGTGAAAACTATTTTAGTTTGGTGCTAACAGAAGAAAATACTTGTTAGTTAAAGTTTGGATCGGACAAGTTTGTGGTTGAATTTTCGCTTTGAACACTTTTTTGGATACTCACAAATAATAACAAGGCGGGTAATTTGAGACGCCTTTGAATATCCCATTTTCGAGTGAGCAACGCCGCGTGAGGCGTGATTCACCGTCCGGCGTCGCCTCGGCAGCCTGATTTTGAAAGCGCCAAGCACGTCGAGCCTGGCATGTTCGGCAGCCGCAGGCTACCGAACATGCCGCTTTAGAACGGCGCCAGGCCGCGTTCTTTCAAGAAGACGAGGCGCTTGAGGTTGAACCGCCCCGGATTTGGTGGAGGCTCCAATTCTTGAGAGAATGGAGCTATGAACAAGAAGCCAAGCAAATTTTCGCCGGAAGTCCGGAAACGCGCAGTCCGACTGGTACGGGAGCAACGTGATGAGCACCCGTCGCTTTGGGCGGCGGTTGAGTCAATTGCAGGAATGATCGGCTGTACGCCGCAAACACTGCATGAATGGGTCAAGCGTGACCAGATTGACCAAGGTGAGCGCG
>Ga0207667_10011877_pt1 | contig 10086 bp, 10 predicted proteins | sample KBSCornC52_FD_184301 | JGI IMG/M metagenome (GOLD analysis project Ga0207667, IMG submission 184301) | Corn rhizosphere microbial communities from Kellogg Biological Station, Michigan, USA - KBS Corn C5-2 (SPAdes) (version 2) | ecosystem: Host-associated > Plants > Roots > Rhizosphere > Soil ... | reverse complement strand
CTTTACCATTCCCGACCTCGTGAAAACGCCGTAGCGAGCGTTTTGGAAGGTCGCGCGCCGCGACCGTCTCGACGGCCCCGCGTTTTTACACAGCCTCGGCCCGTTCCGGACCTTCGACTATCGCGCCTACTAGCCAGGTGTTACCACTCCTTGGCAGTGCCAGCCGGCTAGGGCTGAACTTAAACGCTTTCGGATGCGCCGGATAGCATATCGTCAAAGGAATTTCGGAAGGTCCTGCGATGCGGAATAGCTGCCTGAACCGGTAGCACAGAGGTGCCCGTCGCGATACCGGTGACCGCTTTTACGGCGGTGCCAATCGCCATGAACTCGACCAAACCATTTGCCATCTCGTGGATGTAAACATCGGTACCAAGCACTAGGTCCGCATTGCAGTTCATGGCTTCGCGTTCAAGAAGGTCGAGGGCGTGCTCACGCGCGTCGTAGACGAGTTGCGTCAGTTCAGGCAGTTCGCCACGTTTCAGTCCCTTGAAAGCGGAGACGAGGCCGCCGACAACGCCGAGGGAGTAGACCGCCGTGCCCATGACGATTTTGACAGGGGCATACCCTTGGGAGGCCAGGCTCCACAACTCGTCGCACGTGAGGTCGCATGTGGCAACGGCGTTGCCGTTAGGGAGAAGCGGATGCCTGGCAGCGGTCCCGCTCATGAGCATTTCGTGGAATCCCGAGAACGGCATGAGGTCGACTTCCACGCCAACCACCGCATTGGCGCCTGCGGCCTGCGCTTCAGCGCAGAGGCGTTGCAAGGCAGCGTGGCGCGTAGCGTTCAGGACATCGCTGAATTCACGGATTTCGCCGCGGACCAATGATTTCAGGCTGCCCAGTAATCCGCCACTGACGCCGACGCTATAGGCGATGTTCCCGAATACGAATTTTTTCGGGGTGTAACCCGCGTCCAGCATGCAGTACAACTCCTTCCCGTTGAAGGAGGTCGTAAAGAAGTCATGCGCCGTGGCGCCGTTGACGGCCGAGCCGGTCGAGAGAAATTCGACGTTGCCTGCGAACGTTGTCAGCTCGGACCCGACGCCTGTGACGCCTGATGCGTCAACCTGGCGCGCTTCCGCTTCCATTTTGTACAACGCTGAATCCCGCCCCGCTTTCACGATACTCGTAACATCCGGGCTCTCGCCACCGGCCAAGTTACGCATGCCGGCCGACAAGCCGCCAAGAAAACCCAGCGACTGCACCGAGTTCCCAACGACCATATGCCCGGGACGGAATCCTTTCAGGCCGAGGCAGTATGCCTCATTACCGCCGAGACCACTGATAACCAGGTTACGCGATTTAGCGTTGTGAGAATTCATGCCGGGTTCTTTCAGGTTATGTATGGCTGCGCGAATCCTCCGGCACTTGGTGGCTGTGGCGAAGACTGGCGCATTACCAGGAATATGCGATAACGGTAGCGGGCAGCCGTCAAGGCGCGCAGTTGGCCAGACTCAGCCGTTGGCAACAATATATCGTAATGTCGAGACGAAAAATACAAATTGTCTCGACAGGCGGGAAGCGACCCATTCCGGACCTTCACAATGTCTAGGGTACTGGACCTATTGTTCCCGTTTTTTTTCGGCCAAGCCATCGAAAAGATCATGGCCCCCAAACTTACAAACGAGCCGTCGACCATCGCACGACCCCAATCAAATGCATGCGCTTCGCTACGAAGGTAAGTAAAGCATGTGTACAGCAGGGTTCCAACCGCTGCACCCAAGGCAATGCCAACAAAGCGATTCATAAAGTCTCCGTTATCGCGTCACTTCTATCGGGCCGCCGTCCGCTCTTGGCCGAGGCCGTGTAAAAACGCAGGTGCGACAAGACATCCGCTGCTCCCGGCCTTCCAAAATGCCCGCTACGACGTTTTCACGAGGTCGGGAATGCTAAAGAAACTCCTGAAAACGTCGTGATTTCGCGTTTTACACAGTCTGGACCCGAAACGGACCTGGATTAGCGGGCGCAGTCGGGAAATTTCGGTTTCGTACCGGGCGGTGCGCTACACTACCTGAGTGTGCCAGAAATGTTTTCGATGACACGTGACTCTCCTACCTTCAAAGAGAACTCGGAGACAAATTCGTTCGTGCACAGAAGTACGGGATAACCATTCTTCAATGGACCATCGGTGCATGTAGATGCGTACAGCAGGAATGCACATTCGCCTGATGGACTACTATCACACCGGTATGTGGCGCTAGTTTTCTTGATAAGCGGGTCTGATACGGGCTGAGCAAAAGTAACGGAACTGCTTGCGATGACAGACAGCGCAAGCAGTAAAGATGCCACTTTATGGTTTGAGTTCATATATTTTTTGCACGATGAATGCGCCAGTCTATCAGCACGTTAGCAGAGAAGAATCCGCGAATAGTCACAGAAACTTAACGTCAGCTCCTGGCCGATCTCGGCGGTTCATTGTACGTCAGCAGTCGACCCAGAGCGGACGGTCAAACCGCTAAAATTTTAGATCGAATTCGCTTGGTGAACTAATCGCTGTCGTAAGCCTTGTACCGCGCTCCAATTCGGAAAGTGCATGGTGGCCAACCCAGAACGCCTTAACTTTCCTGAACTGTTTGCGAAATTCTGCAGCAAACAGCTTCATAAGCTCCTGCGATTGAGGCGAGTCAGATGCCGTTGCCAATCGCCCATGCAAGAGGACATCAGGCACCCTAATACCGCCTGTTGTGATGGCCACGGAATCAGGATTTATTAGCTGGTCAACGACAAAGTTCGTCGACTTGTCTGTTTGAGTTATTTCCCGGATCGCTACTTCGCTCAACTGGCCGAGGATCAGGTAGCTATCGCATGCTATTGATGAGTTGTTATTTGCCGTTCCAAGATCGGGAATAGCCGCCCCGCTAAAAAGCACGTCCGGTTTTGGCCGAGCGTACCGTCCAGTTCGTACGTACTTCAAAGGTGTGCCGGCTTCGGCAAACTCAAAGATCGGTAGCAAATCTTCCTTTGTCGCATAAAACAAAATTTGGCTCATTGCTCTCTCTTGTGTCGCGACCTTAAGTCATGTCTATCGTCATTCGACTGAAGGTCCACTTCTGGCCGATGCCATCTTTCGCAACCGGCCCTAATCGCCCCTTACGATCGCCGATAAGCTTAGAGGCCTATCGTCATTGATTTGGCTGTCGAGTGCTCACAACGGGTTCTACAAGTTCACCATCCATAGTCACGATGAAATCCAATCTAGGCCAGATGCCGGTCATTGGCCCGTTCATGAAATAGCGAAATTTAACGACGTACATCCATTTGCCGTCGGGGGAAGATACGCTGACCGGCTCAAGCGCCACAGCTTCTACTTTCCATCCATAATTTTTCGGAACAGGAATTTTTCTGAGCCGATCTTCAGCAATCTGCAAAGCTCGCCCTGGGGGCAACGGAGGAAACTCGCCCGTTTTTGGGTTCCAAAACCGCATCATGGCGTATTTCTCTTCCGAAATTATGAAAGCGTATCGATTTCCGTCAAAGTAGGAAAAGTGAGAATGGGACGGCGCACTAGTTGCAGCATTTGCAATGCCAAGACTATGAGCAAAAATGACAACTGCAAGCGTTCTTTTCATGTCAAACCCAATACGGCGGATGTCAAAAATCATTAAATAACCGTTCCAGTGACTACTGGTAGCTTGGGTAGAAGATGGCTGCTTCTGGCCCAGGCTGTGTAAAAACGCGGAATCACGATGTTTTCAGGGGTCTCTTTACCATTCCCGACCTCGTGAAAACGCCGTAGCGAGCGTTTTGGAAGGTCGCGCGCCGCGACTGTCTAGTCGGCCCCGCGTTTTTACACAGCCTCGGCCGATTCCGGCCGTTCGGCCTAGCATCCGATGGTTTGTCATGCCTTTCTCGACAGTCGCAAAGCGCCAGATCAGTGCCTGGCCTGCCGGACAACGGTACTCGTTCTTTTGCGGATCATAAATGAAATCAGCCTTGTCGAATCGCCCGTCGGCCTTGGCGCCCGAGGTCTTCGTTGGCGGCACCAGGGCGAAGATTCCGGCCTCGTGACACGCGAGGATTTCCTCACCCTTGAAGTAGCCGCGGTCTGCAATAGCGGTCAATATCGGTGTACCGATTACCGTGCGTGCCTTCTTGGCCATCCCGGACAGTTGGTCGCGATCACTGCCGTTGTTTGTCACGTCGTGTTCGACGATCAAATGATGCCTGGTGTCGACCGCGGTTTGGACGTTGTAGCCGACAATGCCGCTGCCCCGTGTCATCATTGAGCGAGCATCCGGATCGGTCAGCGAAATCTGCGTTTCCCCTGACTCTTCAAGCTTCGCTTCAATTTCCCGGAGCTTGACCATTTGCTCCTTTAGCGACGCAATCTTGTCGTTGAGGCGGACAGTTTTCGCCTGCTTTGCAGATGGCTCTTGTCGGTCGGCGGTGTCGAGCTCTGCCAAGTAACGAGTGATGTTGGCCTCGATCTCTTCCATCCTGCGCTTGAGCTTTGCGTCAGTGAAGTTGCGGTCGCTGCTGTTGACAGCCTTGAACTTGCTGCCGTCGATCGCGACCACCGCATCGGAAAACAAATCCAGCTGCTGGCACACCACAACGAACTGGCGGCAGACATTGCGAATGGCTTTGCCGTTATCTTTGCGGAAGTTCGCTATCGTCTTGAAGTCGGGTCTCAAGCGTTGCGTCAGCCACATCAATTCGACGTTGCGTTGGGCTTCGCGCTCAAGCCGCCGGCTCGACTGGATACGATTGAGATAGCCGTAAATGTAGAGCTTCAGAAGCACGGCCGGGTGGTAAGCAGGCCGGCCTGTTTTCGCAGGTTGCACACGTTTGAAGCCAAGGCCGGCAAGGTCCAACTCTTCCACGAAAACATCGACCACACGCACTGGATAGTCCTCGGCTACGTAGTCGTCCAGGAGTTCGGGCAGCAACGTACCCTGTCCTCGGTCCTCGCCTTCGATAAAGCGTTTCATGTCGCATCCATATTGATGAGATACTGGCTCAACGTTTACTGGGCCGGTTTCGTTTACCTGAGCCTGCGTTTTTACACGGCCTGGACCCATTGCAGACGATAAGGAAACAAAACCAGTCCAAGGCTGACACAGCATCTACTCACTCCAATCCCTGGTCCCTGGTGGCATCTTGTGTTTTGAAATACATGTCACCGTTGTGGTACTGGCGCTGAATCCTGTAGGTGAAAATTCCTCGGCCTAATGGTGTCTCGCCAACATAGTCATCCGGGACCATTTCGAATTTCTTTCCTGCCACCTCTAAACGCAAGGCTGCGTATCGGTACGCGGGCGTTAAAGCCTGGTAGCTACTCACTCCGTCGACCGGCACATCGCCGAAGAAGATGCTATTGATGCGGACGTTTTGAAGCGGAACACCAGTCCCGTTAGCTACTCGAACCATCGACGCTTCGATGGGCGTGTCGATACGATACATGCTGAAGATGGTGACGATCAGGGCGATGAGAATCATTGCTGAGCTAACGATGGAAAATGTACTCCACGCCCCAACGCAAGCTTGCTCCGCCTTTGTTTCCATTCAACTTCCTTCTAGTTCGACGATTTGCATTGATGTCTGCTCCTGGCCGATATCGGCGGTTCATTGTACGTCAGCAGTCCACCCATTGCAGACATTGCGTTGAGCAAACCCAACCACGTTTCCCTAGTTCTTCATTCGCTTAGCTGGCTGCTTCTTCATGATCGACCGAATTTTCGCGGAAATTTCATCCTTTTCGAATCCGTAAATCGAACTGGAACCGTCACAGTCTCCTATGACAGTTGCATTTGCTTTCGTGAAGATGATGTAGCTCTGAGCGACCGACATTGGCACACCGCAATCACCACCACCTGTGCCAGTCGTGAGCGTTACCTTCTCTTCCTGGGGAGATCCCTTCAAGACTTCGCGGACGATGAACCGTCCTTTGATCGATGGCCACTGTCGACCGTATTCTCCCGGAACGAATGTGGCTTCTTGCAGAGTTGCAAGATAGATCGAGTCAGCGTTATTCACAAACTCATCAAGTGTCTTCAGGCCACAACTGCATGCTTCCGCTTCTGCCGAGACCAGCAGAGTCAAGAAAATAGACAAGAGTTTTTTCATAAGTCTTCTTTTAGCAGTTGTTTCGCAAGGTCCGCTCCTGGCCGTACTCGGTCGTTCGGCTCAGCATAGCAGGTCGTTGAGCCGGAAAAGTCACGGACTGTCACGACAAGCGGGATTCGACCCAAAGCTGACTTTCCCATCGCAGGCTATGGTTAGCTTTTCACATACATAATCCAAATACACCGCGAGAAGCGAACCATCTATAGGTAAAGGTTCTTACCGGGTACGTTTTCCCTTCAACAACCATCGACGGAGGCGTAAAGTCGAAACGCTCGGGGATAGGCTGTGGAAAGCGGATCGTTATCTGATACGCGATGTCATCGTCGAAGTCTTCTCCACGCAAAGTATCGAGATGCGTAGAAAGGGACTCGCGCAACCATTTAGGTGCTGGCAGGACACGCTCTACCTTGACGACAGTACCTTTAGCGACAATGTCCCCATGCGGTAAATTGAGTACGAAATTTTGATTTGCAAATCTGGCCTCAGCTCCTTTTGGAAGCGAGTAGCTTAAACCCAAATCTAGTGCGTGCTGACCGATCCAGGCAGGTCTCCCTGCAAATACATCTATTTCTTTGGGGAGTCCGAAATTGGAGCCGTCCACCCACGTACGGCAATCTGGGCTCACGGCTTGATACATTATTGGCGCCTCGTATCTCTCAGAACATCCGCTTAGAGTAAGCAATAGGACGCCAAAGAACTTGATTCTGTTTTTCATATTTTACGAGGTGAGGCTACCGCAAACTCCTATTGATGAACGGCCGCTTCTGGCCCAGGCTGTGTAAAAACGCGAAATCACGACGTTTTCAGGGGTCTCTTTACCATTCACGACCTCGTGAAAATGCCGTAGCGGGTGTTTTGAAAGGCCGGGAGCCGGGGACGTCTCGTCGCGCCGGCGTTTTGACAGAGCCTCGGTCGAACCCTGACGTTTGCAATGCTCCGTGTACGGTCCGTATTGCTCCGCTGGAAAATTGAAGTTTTGATAGACGCACTAAGCCAGCAACGCCTTCTCGACCAACTCCCGGTCTAATACACGGTCGTATGCGAGGCCGGTCACGGCAGACTGCACCGTTGGCAGACCCCGTACAAAGGCAGCAACGCTGTCTGGCGGAATATCATAGTCAAGGACATATTGCGCGTTGCGGCGCGACCAGTGAGACTCAAGTACCGGGCGCGCAGCATCGAACGCGACAATGGTGCGATCCTCCATGCGCCGGAACCACTTGCGAGGTGCCAAGGCCTTGCGCGTGACGATAAAGTAATCCACGTCCGGTACTGCAATGGGAATTCCATCCGGCCAGACGGCCGCCGTAAAAGTCTTACCGTCGATGTTGACGAACATGATGCTGGGCACGAATGTGAATTCCCCCAGCTCGGCCTGCAATGCTTTTTTGCCGTAATTCCAGGCCCATGACCGGATCAATACGTCGGCAGGCAGGTGCATGATGTGCGTCCGGTTCTTTGCATCGGCCAGGATGGCGGAATAACCGAAAGTGTTCCCGTGCCTCCAGCCCTGTACGAACAACTCTGCGTCGTACTTCCCTTCTCCCATTCCATGCATTTGCGGGTCCGACACTGCCAGGCCGAAATGGCCCACGAAGGCTGTTACTTCCGGCTCGGCCTCAAGAATGAAGAAGGACGGGCGATAGTAGTTGAGGTTGAATGTGGCAACATAGTCGGCCCCTTCTTCGCTGTCGTTGCACTTGCTGCCGCGGGAGAGTTCGAACACGAAGTACACCCCGGTGGTTTCGTTGGTGTACACCGCCTGCGGCATGTCTACGTTGTAGTTTGGCCGTGCGCGGAAATACGCTTCGAATTCCTCGGGCGTGATCGCTGCGGCGGCCTTACGGAAAAACAGGTCGTAGCTCATATAAGTTGCAGGATGGTGTCGGTATCAGAAAACGCGAGTTGAGTGTCTGTGCTTGGCCGAACCCGGCCGTTCGAGCCAGCATAGCATGTTGCCGCCGTGAAAAATTCACGGACGGTCACGACAGGCCGGTTTCGACCGAGGCTGTGTAAAAACGCGGGGCCGTCGAGACGGTCGCGGCGCGCGACCTTCCAAAACGCTCGCTACGGCGTTTTCACGAGGTCGGGAATGGTAAAGAGACCCCTGAAAACATCGTGATTCCGCGTTTTTACACAGCCTGGACCCATTGCAGACGTTCAGCTGCTTGTATCTACGAGGTTGTTAAAGCCTTAGTTCTTTCTAGTCGAAGTTCTGTCAGCCAGAGCGAATCTACGAGCGACAACACATGATTCGCTAACGGGGTACGATCATCCCTTTGTAGGCAGCTTCAGTGTTGGCTTTTGGATGAAGCCCCTCCGTCGGCAATGGCACCAATCCAACTCTGTCTTCCGCTATATCCCAGTTGTAGACCTTGCCGTTACTTTTTCTCACGGCAAAGTAGCCCACCAAGTTGCTGCCTACCCAATCGCGGCCAGCGTCAATCGGTTCCGGATGCCTTGAATTTATGCGAAACACAAAATAGTCATTCTGCTTAGCATGAAGACTGCAATAGTATTCATTCTTGTGCTTTGGCTGAACCACAAATTTTTCCACTGAGCGAATTGCTTGCTTGCACGCTCTATGTTGTGAAGTCGGAACACACCAGCCTAGTCGGGGAACAACAAGGACGACCAGTATCATCAGGACGTTTGTTTTCATGCCATGTGAATTGACTGTCAGCTTATGGCCGAGGCCGATTGAAGACGTTCGGAACAACTCAGTGTACGTCCTCGTTGCTCCGACGCCAAGAATAGGTGTTATTAGGCGCCCCTGGACGCCCCAGGTAAGGCCGCAACATCAGGTTCACGCGTATTCGGCCGCTTGCGCCGTTTGATTGCATGAATTAAACTCGATAGATATCTATCTATTACCTACCTAATCATGAGTCACCTATCCGAATCGTTCGAGGAACGGTTCTCGGCCGCCCTTCACACCAGCGCGCGGCTGTGGCGGCTGGCGCTGGACAAGCGCCTCAAGCACCTGGGCATCAGCCAGTCCGGCTGGATGACCATTGCGATGATCGCCAAGTCGGACGAGCCACTGTCGCAGCGGGCGCTGGCCGACTTCGTCGGCGTCGAAGGACCGTCGATGGTATCGATGCTGGACCGCCTCGAGCGCGACGGTTTCGTCACGCGCGCCGCCTCCCCCACCGACCGCCGCGTCAAGCTCGTGCAGCTGACCGACACCGGCAAGACCGTCTACGCCGAGGTGCTGAAGGAAGCGTCGCCGTTCCGCGCCGACCTGCTGTCCGGCCTCGACCCGCAGGCGCTGGCCAGCGCGACACTGCTGCTGGAAACGCTGAAGAAGCGCCTCGAGGACGCCCTGTGAGCACGGCCGCACCCATCAACCGCACCATGATCACGATCTCGATCATGCTGGCGACGATCATCCAGGCGCTCGACGGCACCATCGCCAACGTCGCCCTGCCGCATATGCAGGGATCGCTGTCGGCGTCGCAGGACCAGATCACGTGGGTGCTGACGTCGTTCATCGTGGCCGCCGCCATCGCGACGCCGCTGAACGGCTGGCTCGTCGACCGCTTCGGCCTCAAGAACGTGTTCCTCGTCTCGGTGGCGGGCTTCACCGCCGCCTCCGTCCTGTGCGGGATTTCGGCCTCGCTGACGGAAATCGTCGTCGCACGCATGCTGCAGGGCGTGTTCGGCGCGGCGCTCGTGCCGTTGTCGCAGTCGGTCCTCCTCGACATCAACCCGCGCGAAAAACACGGCTCGGCGATGGCCGTGTGGGGCATGGGCGTGATGATCGGCCCCATCCTCGGCCCGACTCTGGGCGGCTGGCTGACGGACAGCTACAGTTGGCGCTGGGTCTTCTTCATCAACGTGCCGATCGGCGCACTGGCTTTCTGGGGCATCTGGCGCTACATCCACGGCACGGCCGGCGCGCGCCGCATCCGCTTCGACACGTTCGGCTTCGTCACCCTGTCCATCGCCATCGGCGCGCTGCAGATGCTGCTCGACCGCGGCGAGCAGAACGACTGGTTCGCGTCCACCGAGACGTGG
>Ga0207667_10011872_pt1 | contig 10089 bp, 6 predicted proteins | sample KBSCornC52_FD_184301 | JGI IMG/M metagenome (GOLD analysis project Ga0207667, IMG submission 184301) | Corn rhizosphere microbial communities from Kellogg Biological Station, Michigan, USA - KBS Corn C5-2 (SPAdes) (version 2) | ecosystem: Host-associated > Plants > Roots > Rhizosphere > Soil ... | reverse complement strand
ATTGGTGCTCAGCGGGTTTCTGCCCGCCAGATACTGTTTTGCAAACGCGACATTGACGACAAAGAATCTGGAGCTGTTCTCGATGTCTTTCTGCTCAAAGACTCTGCCGCTTTTGAGAGCGAGACCAAAAGTGTGAAAGAAGTCCGGACTCACGTAGCGGATTTGTGCGGAAGGAAATGAACCGGGCGCAGTAGGCGGCGCACCTTCCACCAGAAATCGGGTCATGACCTGGGAAGGTCTGAGCGGAACTATGGTTGTGGTGGCGGCGGACGAAACGCCTGGAGAGCGCCCTAAGTTTTCGAGAAGCTGCTCATAGAAATGATTGGTCGCGGGACTGCCGTCGGCATATTTCGGCTCCGGTAGCGCGATTTCAGCACTGAGCAGATGATCGGTTCTGAATCCTGGGTCAACCGCCAGCAGTTTTTGAAAACTTCGCTGCACGAGTGTGCTTAAGAAAAGCACAACGACAGCGATCGCGATCTCCCCAGTGATCAGGGTAGAGCGGCTTACACTGCGATTGCCGGTACTTCCGCGTTCTCCGGCACGCAGCATCTCGGCAAGATGCGGCGATTTGTTCATGTGCGGAATTATGCTGAACACGATTGCTGTCGTCAGGCACGTAAACAATGTGAACAGTAATACCGGGATATTGAGGCCAATGGATTGGACCATTGCCAGATCGAGAGATACCGTGTGAGCAATGGCCATGCGCAACAACGGCAAAATTCCCGCAGCCAGCGCGATTCCGAGTACGCCACCCGACAGGCAAAGTACAAGCGCGTGGGCCAGATAATGCGAAAAGAACTGCGTTGAGCTAGCGCCAAGCGCACGGCGAATCGCAATCTCGCGATGTTGTGCCGTGGCTCTGACCATGAGGAGATTGGCAACATTCGCACAAGCAATTATGAGCACCAGGAAGACAGCTCCCAACAGGCTCAGCATCGCCGGACGCAGGGTTCCGACAAGCTCATCGCGCAACGGCTTCAGCTGCACGCTGACGTTTCGGTTGGTCGCTGGATATGCAGCAGCCAACCGGGCCGAAACTGCCTGCATGTCGGCTCTTGCTTGAGGCAACGCGACATCAGGGCACAACCGGCCGAGCACCTTGACCGAGTGCCACACGCGCGATGCCTGCGTCGGTTGATCCAGCAGAGATAGGGGCAGCCAGACTTCACCATCCGATGGATAGGCAGCGCCGGCTGGCAAAACGCCAATGATTGTGAAAGCGATCCCATTTAGGGTGATACTGCGCCCCAGCACTTTCGGATCTTTGCCGAAATACCGAACCCAGGCCAATCCGCTAAGCAATGCCACATGGTCACTTCCCGGCTTGTTATCCTGCTCGCCGATTACGCGGCCAATCGCGGGATTGATTCCCAGCAGAGTGAAGAAGTTGCCGGAGGCAAGCACGCGACGTACTTGCTGCGCGCGCCCATCTGCCATCAGCGAAACTGTTTCAGGATTGAGTGTGGAGTAGGCGGCTATCTGCGTAAAGCTGTGTTGTTGCGCCTTCCAGTCTTCATAGTCCGGATACGTTGCCTCGATCCCACCCCGGATTTGAGGGTGAATCTCAGACAAAGCGACAATGCGCGCCCCATCCGCAAAGGGCAACGACTTTAGTAGGAGCGTGTAGACGCAGCTAAAAGTGGCAGCTGTCGCACCGATGCCGAGTGCCAGTGTGATGACCACTGTTGCCGTAAACGCCGGAGCTCTACGCAATTTGCGTGTGGCGTAACGAATATCCCGGAGAAAACTCGGCATCGCGTGACCTCGCTTAAAGAATAAGACGGGATGCAGATGAGTCCGTTACGTCGGCTGCCTTTCTCGGCGAGCGACCATCCGCCGATTCGTAAACTGACCATCTGCCGGGCCGGTCTGCCCACTCATGGAAGACAAGGACTGAATGCATCAGTCAACACGAGTCATTCCGCCGATGATTTCCGGCCCGTTTGGAGTATCTTGTTTTATGCGAGTTTTGGTCATTGGAGGTACCCGCAACCTCGGCCCATCGATCGTGCAAACGCTGCTATCTCATGACCATGCCGTAGTAGTTTTTCATCGCGGTGTGACTCAAACGGAATTCCCTCGCGCCGTAGAGGTCTTACATGGCGACCGTTCCGACCTTCCCAGGTTGGAGCGGGCAGTTAAGGGCCGGGATTTCGAGGCAGTTGTCGACACCACTTTGTACAACGGGCGTGACGCCGCAGCAGCCGTAAATTTGTTTCGTGGACGAATTAGCCGCTATATCTTTCTGAGTACGGGGCAGGTTTATTTGGTGCGTAGGGGACTTACGCGCCCGTTCTGCGAAGATGACTATTCCGGCCCTCTGATCTCGGAACCGCCTCCTGACCACCAATTCGATCACGAGAACTGGCAGTACGGTATCGATAAACGTGCCGCGGAAGATGTCTTCCATTTGGCCGCAGAACGTGGCTTTCCCATCACGGTTTTGCGATTGCCAATGGTCAATAGCGAACGAGACCATTTCCATCGCATCCAAGGATATCTTTGGAGACTTCGGGATGGGGGACCATTGCTAATTCCCGATCGTGAACAGCTTCCCCTTCGCCATGTGTACGGTGAGGATGTAGTGGCGGCGATCCTGACTTGTCTTGATCGCGCACTTCCGGCTGGACGCGCTTTCAATATCTCCCAAGATGAGACGTTGGGTTTGCGCGAATTTCTCCAGTTACTTGCGACGCACGAATCCCACGGAAGACTCACCTTGGCGCCGACTTCGCGCCAGGAGTTAGAAACGGCCGGTCTTCTTCCCGACTGTTCTCCTTTCAGCGACCCATGGATGTCGAGCCTGACCAACGAGCGTAGCCGGTCCGAATTGGGAATTACGTATACACCGGTTTCCGTCTACCTTGCACGGATTGTCGAACATTTTCGCACTTGTAATTTCGATCCTCCCGGCTACTTACAGCGCACGCGTGAAATCGAGTTGGCTCGACAGAAGATGCGATCGCCAAGCGAAGCCCCTTACACCGGCAATTTGCTCATTCGGCCGTTCGATGCGGCCGATGCAATCGCGTTCAAGACACTAAATGAGGAGTGGATCAAAACGTATTTCAAGCTGGAGGCGAAGGATGAAGCGACGCTTTCAGATCCGCAACGGAGCGTAATCGAGCGAGGTGGGAGGATACTGATCGCAACAATTGACGGCGATAGCGTGGGCTGCTGCGCTCTCCTTCGCATCAGCGAAGATGAATTCGAAGTTGCCAAAATGGCAGTTGCCAGCGGACGCCAAGGGAGAGGTATTGGGCGCCGTTTGCTGCATGCTGCGATTGAAGAAGCGCGATGCTTACGGGCGCGCAGGCTATATCTCGAGACTAACCACGTGCTAAAACCCGCAATCCAACTGTATGAGTCGCTCGGATTTCGACATCTCGACCCGACACAGGTCTCCCCGTCTCCTTATGATCGCGTCGACGTATACATGGAACTAGAACTGGATTAATACACGGCGTGTGATGCTCGAATGTGGGAGATCTCCGCCTACGCATCAGCCGACTGGAAATGGGACGAATTGTCTTTATGCTTAAGGAAGTGTGCCGAAGAGCAAAAGTGAGCCGTGGCCCCTGAGAACGGGCGATTATCCGGGGTCAGCAAAACGAGATCAGCTAGATCGCATCCCAAGGTACTGGCCGACTTTTCAGTATCATTCCTTGGCGAAGCCCGTAAGCCGCAGGGCAGCTTTTGTTGGAAGTCCCGTCGTTAGCGACGGTTCGATGACACTCAGTTGTCCGAGATGGCGACTCTACGTCAAGGTGGTTGGCATCCATTTGTCGGTGAGCGATTTAATGAATATGCGCATACTGAGCGTCTTGAGGGAAGATTCTCCGCGTGCTAAACCATTGATGACATCTGTTGTTCGAGCTAGGCGGCTCCGCAGCCTCTGTCAAAAGGGATTACCTTTGTCAACCTAGTAATCCGAGTAGAATTTCATCAATAATGACAACACCACCATCTCAGGCGTTCTCGGCTCGGACTCACCGCGAAAAGAACTGGATAGAAGGAGACTTTCCCGCTACCGCACGTAACGGGCTACTTCACGTCCTGAGTGATGCGATCGAGAAGAACTTCCTTCGGGACTGGATTGTCGTCGCCAAGGAACTCAGGAGGATCGCCAGAGTCGCGCCAGTAGACTACAACGACACCTCGGTTCAAAGCTTAAAGCAGGCACGTTTGGATGCAGAAATGCACCTAAACCAGCTCGAGTGGGATCGATCATACGATTTTTGCGAGCGCCTACACGGCCATCTTACGCAGGATATATCGCGGTGGTACGGCGAGGATGAAGTCACATTCACAAAAGCGCAAGCACAGTCGTTTGTCGCTGAGGAACTGCAGCGCATCTTTGACGAGGAAAACCTCGGATACGATTTCCGGGACGGCGCCGTGCAGCGGCGGGGGAAGCGCCATACGATTAGCCAAATTTACAAAGCCGAGAGTGCCTTAGCCGACCAGAGGCTGGATGCAGCTCGACGACATTTTTCGAAAGCGCTTGGTTATTTCCATGATCGCAAAAGGGTCGACCATGAGAACACGGTGAAAGAGGCGGTCTGTGCAGTGGAAGCGGCGGCAAAGGAGCTGTTTCCGGATGCGAAGGCCAAGACATTAGGCGAATTTGTCGGGTGGGCGACGAGCAGCGAGCGTAACCTGTTCCCGAAAACGATCGGAAACACATTCGTCGGGCTCTATGGATTTCGGAATAGCGGAGAAGGGGTAGCCCACGGAGCTGCTTCAGGGGGAGCTGTCACGGCTGAACTCTCCGAATACGTCCTCGGTCTGTCAGCTTCGCAGATCATCTATCTAGCCGATTTGGCGAGGAGCGATGAAGAACCTCCGTTCTAGGACTTGCGACCCTGGGTAAAAGGGGCGCAGAGACGGCGCACGACGCCTACTAGCTGGATTACCCTCCTCATGCGGTTTTCTCGCGATACAGACGTGGCTTAGATCCCCTATTTTCTGCGAGTGTCAGCGAGTGCATAATCGCCTATGCACTCGCTGAGGCCGAATCGATATCGAGAAGTCGTCTTGTCGGCAATGTTCCTTACCGTCCCATAAGGTGCAGATTGAATTACAGGCCGAGAGCGCTGCTGATAAGGGTAGCATCTCTTACGTCTGACTTCGGGATTCTCTGCCGAGCACTTTCGATACGGCACTGGAGATTTTGGCATAAGGCGAGACCCTGCGGCCCTGACCAGCGTTTCGCTGGAGCAAAGCGCGTTTCAGAGGATCTATGCGTCCTCCGCTTCAAAATCTTCCGCTATTCCGGCACTACCGTAGCCTTCAGAACCACGTTTGAGGTATTCACCAGGGCTGGCACCGACAACTGCAGGCTAGAGCGATTGCCCCAATCTCTTTTCCAGCTGGCTGCGATACGTTCTGCTGATTCTCGATCGCGAACCGTCTTTGAGGACCACTTCGAATTCGCCGTGGGAGATCGGCTCCAGGCGCAGGATGCTCTCGATATTCACGATCGCGGAACGATGCACCCGGATAAAGCGGACGGGATCGAGTCTCTCGGCGAGCTCGCTCAAGGCGGACCGATACAACAGCTCTTTTCCTCCGATGTGCAGGTTCGCGTAAACGCCTGCAGCCTCGATCCAGTCGATATCGGCCACCCGCACAAAGCGAGTTGAACCTCCGGACTTCACTACCAAGCGGTCGAGAGGAAGATCTCTTGCCGGGGTCGCTGAAACCATGCGGAGAATACGCTGTCCAAACTCCTGCATACTGCGTTCATCCATCCGTCTGATGACGCGAGCCATCGTCATCTCAAGGCGCTCGTCGCTGAATGGTTTCAGGAGATAGTCAATCGCACTTGCTTCGAAGGCGCGAATTGCATGTTCATCATATGCGGTCACGAAAACGGTAAGCGGCATACGCTCGGCTCCAACTTCAGCGATGACTTCGAGTCCATTCAGTTCTGGCATTTGCACGTCAAGAAATGCCAGGTCGGGTCTTCGATTCTGGATGATCTCGACAGCGGAGAGTCCGTCGGATGCCTCAATTATCGTCGCCACTTCTGAATATTGGCGCAACCCATCGATGATTCTCTGCCTCGCAGGCAATTCGTCGTCGGCCACCATCACACAAAGGCCTTCAGGCGTGGACAACGGCATGGTCGTCCTTTCGGGCCCATCGCAGAGGCAGCAATATTTCAACTTCGGTTCCGCCACTTGCGCGTCGGTGCACGGAGAAGTGGGTTTCACCTTCGGGATAAAGCCCCGCTACACGCTGTCGCGTTGCTGAAAGACCGACACCGCCGGAGTTTTCAAGCACCCATCCGGGCGGGAGTCCTACGCCATCGTCGAGCACACGGACGTCCAGTCGATTCCCTGCACGTTGAGCAGATACGATCACTGTTCCGCCGGATGCCCGCTTTGAAATCCCGTGCTGGATCGCATTCTCCACTAGTGGCTGAACGAAAAGGCAGGGTACAGAGGCGAATTTTACCTCCGGTGCGATTTGCGTCTCGATCTGCAATTGGTCGCCGAAGCGGATCTTTTGGATCGCCAGATAGTGTTCAAGGAAGGCCATCTCTTCCGCCAGGGGTACTTCCTGCCTATCCTTGGATTCCAATGATAGGCGGAGAAGATCGCCTAGGTGTTCAATCATCCTGCGCGCAAGCTTTGGGTCGCGTTCCACTTGAGATGAGATTGTATTCAACGCATTGAAAAGAAAATGCGGATTCAGTTGCATTCGAAGCGCATTGAGACGAGCCTCGGAGAAATTCCTTTCCAGTCGCTCCAAGCGCAACTCACTTGCGATGTAGTGGTTGTAGTAGCGATACGCCTGCCAGCCTGCCAGAATCAGCCAGTAATTGAGCCAGTGCCAGAGAAACATACCCTTGAGCGTGTTGAGAAGAAACCAGATGCTGGGCAGACCATTCCATCCGATAAGCCCGAACGCGGCGCGAACCGTCCCCAAAAGGTAAACGTACACAGCGGTCAACAACAGGCTCGGCAGGAGATGCGCCAGTACACGCTGAGTCAGTTGCTCTAAGGAAATGGGGATAAGCCGGTCCACCCGGACAATGAGAGGAGTGATCAAACCCCATGACCACCAGATAGAAAGTGACAAGAGCAACGCGTAACGCGCGTTGGTGCCGGTAGAGAGATCCGGCACTGCAAACACGCAACCGAGAATCGTCCAGCACAGAGCCGCTAAAAGTATCTGACCAGGACGGCTCTTCATCATTTGTTTAGCGATCATCGTTTTGTCACTTTGCTGCCAGATTCACCCCATCCGGATCGGCCACGCGCAGCATCAGTCCCCACCCGTAGAAGTTGTTTGCGATTGCGACTGCGACCTCATTATCACCCGCATTCAAAGGCAATGTGAAGGAAGCATTTTCAAGGGAACACCGTCCGTCGGGAGCTCTTCGCTCTGCAACGTTGTCCCAGAGGTTTTTGCCCGAATACACCAGCTCGCCGTTCACAAATACCCATAGTTCACGCGTCCATCCGATGTCCACCTTTTTCGTCTGCTTTCTGTCTGAAGTGACCGTCGTTTTAAGCCAGGCGAGTCCTTGGTTCGGTTCGTGCACGGGCAGGCCATACTCGCGGCTGAGATTCACCAGCCCATTCCGTTCCGTGTTGATTGGTTTCCATCCTTGCGAACTGTCGGGCATTTCGCTGTACACAGGAACCTTGCCATTTGGCAGCGTGGAAACTGCTGAAACGCGCCAATTCCGAACGAGACCGTGGTCCCCATCCATCGGATCTCTCATCGGATCAGGTGAGAGGCCATCCACTGCGCCCGCAGTGATCACCATGTTTGCAAAGGTGGCTGGCCCCTCCAGGTGCAGGGCCCCTTGTAGCGCGTCCCCTTCCAACCTGCCGACCTCTAGCGTGGGCGAGGGGACATCGTTCACAAAAACGTTCATTCGCCGCCCGTTGATGACCAGCTTGATGTGGTTCCACCCATTCTCACGGAGCGGAGCTCGCGTCTGGTACTGGGGAAACAGGTCCCAGAGCAGGACGCCATGCGTCTGCGGCGCATACTGCACGCAAGCACTGAAAGCTGGACATGCCGAATCAGGCCGGAGGTATAGTAGTTCAAAATTACCTTCGCCCTGCTGACGGAAAGCGATTCCCGGAGCTCCCCGCCCAATCGTATTCACGTCAAACTCGATAGTTCCATCGCTGAACATGACGTCCTTGAGCACTGCATTCCCGCTGTTCAGCCGCATGAGCCCGTGATAGAAACCCAACTGTCGCAAGAACTCCGCGTTCTCCTTCGTCTGCCAATGTTCAGCAGTCATTGGAATTGCGATGGGTTCTGCCGCCTGGGAACTCGGCAGTGCGTGCAGGAAGCATACGCAAACTGCCAAACTCGTCATTGTATTTCTGATGATGTACGTCTTCATCGCCCCAGCTTATGGACCACGCATCCATTTGACGAGGGAAAGGTGACGAAACGGACAAGGGAGTTGCAGGGCGGTCGCGTAAGGTCGCAGGCTGATGATGAGGCGTACAGGCACAGTGATGGATCTCCTACTTTGACTAAACAACGAATGATCGTGCGGCATCCATCTCGCGGTCATTATTCACTGATGCGCTGATTAGCTGACGGGATCATTTCATTGGAACGCCGTTGCACTAACGACGCAATCGCTGCACGCTCGAGAGATCTTAAGTCGGCGCTCCGCATCAACCCTTAGCGATGCCGCCTCTGAGCGTCTTCCAGCCCTGTCAAGTACGCGCGAGTACGCAATCTCCGCTGTGAGGAGACGTGGATCCTCGCGATTCAAGGTGCTGCCGAGGATTGCGAGTCCCTCTGCCATCTCGGCGAGTGATTGGTTCAAATCTCCCGTTTCAGCGTAAATCTGCCCCAAAAGCACATAGCCCCAGCCTGACGACGCGTACACTTCGCCATGATATTCCTTCAAGAGATCAAGCGACTGCTGATATCTCAATACCGACATCTGCAAGTCTCCATCACTACGCGCGAGCCAGCCCTGTAGAGACGCGAGAGTTGCCAGATCATCCTTATCAAGTTGGTTCGTTAGTCTCGATTCCTTTTGTGCTCGAACCAGGTATCTTCTGCCTTCATGGACCTTCCGTTGGCTGAACAGCGCCCCGGCAAGATCGCTTGAAGCACGCGCAATACCGGCATGATCTTTTGATACTTCGTATAAATGTAGGGCCTTCTCCATCATTCGTACGGCCAAATCGAGTTGGCCAGTGACCACATAGAGCTCGCCAAAATCATCTAGCGCCATCGCATGGCCGGCTGTTTCGTTCGCCAGCCCATCGTATGCCTGTATCGATTGTTCAAATGCATGGCGGGAATGAAAGATATCTCCTTGATCTTCATAGGCAAGGCCTAGAATATTCCATGCTTTACCGATTCCTGCAGGATTGAGAGATTTGGATTCAAGTAGAGAAGTTAGTTGGATAATTGCTTGCGCAGCTTTGCCTTCCCTCTCCAACCTGTAGGCTTCGGTCAGTTTTTGTTCTGGAGCAGTCTGTCCGAACAGCGGGAAAGCCACGGACAGAACAACCGAGAGGAAAACTACACCAGCATTTAGGTCCACTCCAAGGTGTCTCAGGAACTCCGTCTTCTCCTTTTGCTGCGCATGGTCAGCCATCATGGGAGTCGTGATTGCTTCTGAGCCTTGTGCAGTCGGGAGTGCCGCCCGCAAGAATCCGCGTAGTGCCACAAACTTCGACGCGACTTTGCCAATGAGTGTCTTCATGGCCGAAGCGTATGGACAATGCATCCTTATTGCCAAGTAAAAGGTAGCGAGACGGATGAAAGCGTTACAGGCCGGTCACAGGGGATTTCAAGTTGGAATTGGCCAATTACAGCGAGGCGGCAACGAGAGATCACCGGTCGATCGACCCATGAATCGCCTTTCGTGCATACGCGTTGCAGAGTGCAGAACTGCATCTATTATCGAGATTTAAGCAGTCCCAAAGATGGAGATCAGTCTCTGATTGAGTTCGAAAGAAAATTCTCTGTAACTTCCGACAGTGGGCACGCGTCCTACGTCTGACGTATCAGGTTCTGTGTGAACCCTGTGTCTCTCTCTCTCTCTCTTCTGCACGGAGTTGTTGCGGCCGACGAGCG
>Ga0207667_10011865_pt1 | contig 10094 bp, 9 predicted proteins | sample KBSCornC52_FD_184301 | JGI IMG/M metagenome (GOLD analysis project Ga0207667, IMG submission 184301) | Corn rhizosphere microbial communities from Kellogg Biological Station, Michigan, USA - KBS Corn C5-2 (SPAdes) (version 2) | ecosystem: Host-associated > Plants > Roots > Rhizosphere > Soil ... | reverse complement strand
CCAGGGTTCCACCGATCTGGCGGAAGAAGGTGGATGCGCTGGTCGCGACCCCCATCTGGTGCGCCTCGACCGAGTTCTGGCTGGCGATGGTCAGGGTCTGCATCAGCTGACCCAGGCCGAGCCCGATCAGGAACATCGCGATCATCAGGTACCACAGCGGCTTGTCGACCGTGAGGAATGTCAGCACCAAGTAGCCGATCGCCATGGTGAGCGTGCCGGTCACCGGGAAGATCCGGTAGTGGCCGGTCTTCGACAGGATCTGGCCCGAGCCGATCGACGAGAGCATCAGACCGACGATCATCGGGATCAGTGCGAAGCCCGACTCGGTCGGGTTCAGGCCGGTGACGATCTGCAGGTACAGCGGCAGGGTCAGCATCGCGCCGAACATCCCGAAGCCGACGAGCACGCCGAGCACCGTCGACATCGAGAAGACGCGCGAGTTGAACAGGCGCAGCGGGATGATCGCGTCCTGGCCCATTGCGCGCTCGATCAGGATGAACGCGACCAGGCCGACAGCGCCGATGATGTAGCAGGCGAAGGCGGCCGGCGAGGTCCAGCCCCAGGTACGGCCCTGCTCCGCGATCAGCAGCAGCGGCACGAGGGCCACGATCACCGAGGTGGCGCCCCACCAGTCGATGCGAGGCTGAACGGTCCGGTGGAATTTCGGCAGGTGCAGGAACGAGATCACCATGAGCAGGGCACCGACGCCGATCGGCACGTTGATCAGGAAGACCCAGCGCCATCCCGTGATGAACAGGATCTCGGGCGCGCCGGCGAACAGACCGCCGATCAACGGGCCGATGACCGACGAGATGCCGAACACCGCGAAGAAGTAGCCCTGGTACTTGGCGCGTTCGCGCGGCGCCAGGATGTCGGCCATGATCGCGAGCGGAATCGACATCAGCGCACCGGCCCCGAGGCCCTGAACGGCGCGGAAGCCGGCGAGCATGAACATCGACGTGGAGAAGGTCGCGAGCAGGGATCCTGCCAGGAACACGCCGATGCCGAAGATGAAGAGCGGGCGTCGTCCGAAGATGTCGGAGAGCTTGCCGTAGATCGGAACCGAGATCGTCGAGACGATCAGGTACGCCGTGGTCACCCAGGCCTGCTGGTCGAGGCCGTGCAGGTCGTCGCCGATGGTGCGGATCGCGGTGCCGACGACGGTCTGGTCGAGTGACGACAGGAACATGCCGGCCATCAGGCCGTAGATGACCAGCAGGATCTGCCGGTGCGACATGATCGGCTTGGAGGCTTGCGGGCTGTCGCTCGCAGGCGCCGTGGCGGGCGCGGTTGCTGTAGACAAGGAAATCCTTCGTGACGATGCGGAGTGGCCTGTTATTGCAGACTGTGCAATATTACACGAACGCATCTCTGCGTCAAGCGCAATATCCCTCCCGCATCCGAGGGACATGACCACCCGGCCGCGCACCGCGGTTTTCGTCGGCTGGGGCAGGTTTGACGGCGAGATCAACCGTATTCGTGCAAATATCCCGCTGATTCCGTTGAGCGGCTCTTGTTCCAGCCGCCCGTGAACTGCTAGCGTCGCGCTACCCCGAGCATCAGGAGATCCCCATGACCCAAGTCGCCCCGGCTCGCGAAGAGCACCACGAACTGCGCGCCGACGGGATCACCGCGGCCGGTTCGATCGTGATGGCCGTCGCGGGCAGCGCCCCGGCATACTCCATCGCGGCGACCACCGCGGTGCTGATCGGCGCCGCAGGAGTCGCCGGGCCCGCAGCTCTGCTCTGGTGCGGCATCCCGATGCTCGGCATCGCCTGGGCCTTCTCGTATCTCGGCCGGGCCGACGTCAACGCGGGCGCGGCGTACTCGTGGGTGGGCCGTGCGCTCACGCCGATCCTCGGATTCTTCGCCGGCTGGGCGCTCGTCGTGTCGGCCACCATCTTCATGGTCGCAGGAGCCCTCCCGGCCGGAGCGGCGACGGTTTCGCTGTTCGACGCGAAGGCGGCGGACAACACCCTCTTGGTCACCGTGATCGGCGCAGTCTGGTTCCTCATCATGGCGGGAGCAGTGCTCGTCGGCGTCCGAGTGACGGCCAGGGCGCAGTGGATCATGTCGACGATCGAGGTCGCCATCCTGGTGCTGTTCGCCGTTCTGGCGATCGTTCACGCTGCATCCGGCCACCACAAGGGGCCGTCGTTCGACTGGAGCTGGCTGGGCTTCAGCCACTTCAACGGCGTCGGCGGCTTCGTCGCGGCCGCCCTGATCGCGGCCTTCTACTACTGGGGCTGGGACGTCTCGTCGAACCTCAACGAAGAAACCAAGAACGGCCGCAAGGCCGCGGGTCGTGGCGGCATCATCGGCGTGATCATCGTCTTCCTGCTGTTCGAGGTCTTCACCATCGCCGTCGAGGTGATCCTGCCGGCCAAGACGATCGCCGACAGCAACGGCAACCTGCTGAGCATCCTGGGAGACGAGATCTGGCCGGGCATCGGCGGCAAGATCCTGATCATCGCGGTCGCCCTGTCGACGATCGCCACGCTCGAGACCACGCTGATCCAGGTCACCCGGACCCTGTTCGCCATGGGCCGTGACCACACCATTCCGCTGGCGTTCGGCCGCGCGAACAAGCGGTGGCGCACGCCGGTGGTCGCCACGATCGTCATCACCTGCGTGTCGTTGATCCTGTTCGTGGGCTCGAACTTCTTGGGCAGTGTCGGCCAGATCCTGTCGGATGCGGTGTCGTCGATCGGTCTGCAGATCGCGTTCTACTACGCGCTCGCCGCCATCGCGGTGATCGTCGCGTACCGCCGGATCGTGTTCAAGTCGGTGAAGAACTTCATCTTCATCGCCCTGTGGCCCGGGCTCGGCGCGGTGTTCATGTTGTTCATCTTCGGCGCAGGGATCTGGGCGTCGCTCTCGACCCCGATCGTGATCGCGATCGGTATCGGCGCGCTCGTGATCGGCGTCATCCCGGTCATCGTCTTCTACCGCAAGGGCAAGGCGTACTACGGCCGCCGGCCGCTGGAGCTGCCCGAAGACCTGATGACCAGCCAGATCGCCATCAACACGAACGACCCGCGGGTCGAGTAGCGGCGAACTGCCACTAGCCGCCACCATCCGATCCCGCCAGACTGTGCGGCATGTCCCCACGCACCCTCGTCACCACGGAGTTCCCCTACGGCATCGCGAGCGGTGACCTGACCCCCGACTCCGTCGTGCTGTGGACGAAGGTGGCCGACCCGGGCGCCGAGGTGGCGTGGTGGTGCGAGCCGGTCAGCGGCGGCACCCGGCTCGACGGCACGGCGGCCGCCGATCCGACCACCGGAAGCGTGCACGTGCTCGTCGACGGCATTGCCGGCATCGACCAGTATCGCTACGGCTTCACGGTGGGGGGCGCGGCATCCCCCGAGGGACGGTTCACGACCCTGCCCACCGACCGGCCCGCGCGCTTCGCCGTGGTGTGCTGCGCCAAGTTCAACTCGGGATTCTTCAATGCGTACCGCGCGCTGGCCGAGATGGACGACATCGACTTCGTGCTCCACCTCGGCGACTACATCTACGAGGCGGCCGAGGTGCCGGTCGGCAAGCAGACGCCGGGCGCCAACATCGGGCGGCCGATGGATCCGCTCGGCACCTGCGTCACGGCGGCGGACTACGACACCCGGTACCGCGAGTACCGCGGCGACCAGGATCTGCTGCTGCTGCACTCCCGGCACGCGATGATCGCGACCATCGACGACCACGAGCTCTCGGACAACGCCTGGTCGGGCGGCGCCGACGAGCACGATCCGGCGCGCGACGGCAGCTGGGACGACCGCAAGACGGCCGCGATGGACGCCTGGCAGGACTGGATGCCGACCATGCGGCATCCGCTGAGGCCCGGCCTGGGCGAGAACGGCCACGTCTGGCAAGAGATCCCCCTGGGAGACGCCGGCCGCATCCTGCTCTGCGAGACCCGCCTGGCCCGCAGCGATCCGGCGGGCGCCGACGGGGCGGAGAAGACCGAGCTCGGAAGCGAGCAGCGCGACTGGCTGATGTCGGCACTCGAGACGCCGACGCCCGGCTGGACCTTCCTGGCCATGCCGTCGATGCTCGCCAGCGTCGAGGGCGCGGCATCCGATCCCGATGCGCTGTTCGCGCTGCGCAAGTTGAAGCTCACCGACGCGGATGCGGTCGAGACCTTCCACGACCTGTGGGGCGTCTTCGCGCACGAGAAGGCCGAACTGCTGCAGGCGGTGCACGCCGCGGAGCGCACCATCGTGCTGAGCGGAGACGTGCACTTCTCGGCCGAGCACATCACGACGCCCGACGGTTCGGGCTTCGTCGAGTGGACCTCGACCTCGATCACCTCGCCGAATCTCGACGACAAGATGGGCTGGCCGCGCGGCGCGGAGTCGCGCGACTACGAGGCCGCCTTGCTGAGGATGCTGCCCGACCTGCAGTGGTGCGACCTCGACAGTCACGGCTTCCTGGTCGTGGAGGCGGGGCCGCAGTCCGCGTCGTGCCAGTGGTGGTTCGTCGACACCGTGCGCGAACTGAGCGACGTGTCGGTGATGGGGCACCAGGTGGTGATCCCGTCGCATCCGGTCGGCCGCGACCAGGACGACCTGGCGCAGGCTTAGAACAGCTCGGCGACCAGGTCGGCAAGCAGCTCGTCGGCGTAGCGCTCCAACCCGCGGCGGGTGAACCACTCGCAGATGTTGGTGCAGTCGCGTTCGAGGAAGGTCATTCCGCCCGGATTGGCCACGACATCCACCAGCTGCGGCAGATCGATCACCACCACTCGTCCGCGATGCACCAGCAGGTTGTACGGCGAGAGGTCGCCATGCGCCGCGCCGATCCGGGCGAAGCCGTGCATGATCGCGACGACCTGCTCGAACTGGTCGCGCAGCTCGTCCCCGCCCGCCCGGGTCTGCGCGAGCCGGGGAGCGGCCTCGCGGCCGTCGCCGATGAACTCCATCAGCAGTTCGGTGTCGTGCACCTGCACCGGGTAGGGAACCGCGACTCCGGCCTCGGCCAGCCGGCAGAGGGCATCGAACTCGGCGCGCGCCCAGCGGCCCGCCGCGACCGTCCGCCCGTACGACGAGCCGCGGGCGATGGCTCGCGTGTCGCGGGTGTTGCGCAGCCGGCGCCCTTCTTGATAGCGCTCGGCGCGATGGAAGTCGCTGACCTCGGCTCCGCGGTAACGCTTGGCCGCGAGGATGCAGCTCTGCGCCGGGTCGTCGGGGACCGCTCGCTCGAGCAGGAAGACATCCGCCTCCTTGCCCGACTTGACGATGCCGAGCTCGGTGTCGAAGGCGCCCGCGTCGGTCACCAGCCAGTCGGGTCGGGGCAGCGGACCGCGTTCGGTCGGCGTGTTCATGGGCCAGGTGGTCCAGCGTTGGCCCTCTCCGGGCTCGAGGCCGGCGAAGGTCGGGATGGAGAAGGTGGTGCGGGGAAAGAAGTCGTCAGACAGCACAGTGATGGTCGCTCCAGGATGCGGGGCGACCCGTGATCGACGTGCGATCAGCTGCGAGCGGCCCCTGAGGGGTGGTGAGGTGCGAAAACGGGCACGACATTCGTCGTCATGGCACGCTCCTTTCGCTCGGCTGGGGCTCCTGCGTCGGCAGGGCTCAGTCATTCAACCAGGATGCGAGCGGCAACGGAAGAGCGCCGGGCCAGGAGCACCCGAAGCTCCTGGCCCGACGCGCCCATCCGAGGGCCGCAATTTGAGTTTGTGGGTCGCGCCGCAGGAGCGGCGGCGCGACAGGAGGATTAGAGAACGTGGATGGCCGTCGCCCGCCAGCGGCGGTCGAGGCCTTCGAGCCGGATGGCAACGGCCCGGGCGCGCGCCCGGCCGCGCACGATGACGACCGCCTCGACGACGCCGTCGCGGGGCTCGCACACCGTCGTGGAGCCGAGCGAGAACGACGGTCGAACGGGCGCCTGGCCCTTCGCCTGGCGGGCCCGGGTCGAGATGACGACGCGCTTGAGCAGGTGCCGGTAGACGTCGTCGCTCAGCCAGCGCGCGATCTGCTCGAGCTCGCGCGCGCCGGCCAGGATCTCGATCACGCAGCGGGTGAGGTTCTCGAGCAACGGTGCCGGGTCGGGCAGCGCCTGCGTCGAAGTCGGTTGCTGGCCGAAGAAGTCTTCCGAGTCGAAGCGCGGCCGGAGCGCGCGCGCCGCGGTGCCGTCGAAAGCAGTGCCGTCGAAAGCGGCGTCGTCTGCCGGCGCGGTGTCGAGCGCGGTGCTCATCTGGCCTCCGAATCGTGCTGAGGATTCGCCCCCCGTCCGGGGGTGCGAACACCCAACCACGCCATCGGAGATCCTGTCGATGGGCAGAACTCCCCTGTGGATAACGTCGGATGCCGGCGCCGACGGTGAATAGCGTCGCCGCATGCGCTGGGACGACCTCTTCGACGACCTGGAGAGCCAGCTCGAGCAGGAGCTCGGAGCCGAGGAGGCCGACCTGGGCGCCGAGGAGGAGCGGCTGCGCCTGGGCCGACTCACACTCCGCGACCGGTTGCTCGCGATGACGCGGCCCGGAGCAGGAGCTGCGGAGCAGCTCAGGCTCGCGCTGCGCGACGGAACGGTGGCGACCGTCGCCGTCGGTTCGGTCGGACGCGACTGGCTGGTCGGCGAGCTGATCGGGGCGCGCCGCGGGTCGTGCATCGTACCCCTGGGCGCCGTCGCGGGACTGGTGCCGACCGCCGAGCAGCTGGCGCGCAGCGTCGTTTCCGACTCGGTGGTCGAACCGACCGTGTCGCTCTCGGCGCGACTCGGCCTCGCCTTCGTGCTGCGCGATCTGTGCCGTCGCCGATCGGCTGTCGACGTGAGTACGGCATCCGGCGAGCGCCTGCACGGCACGGTCGACCGCGTCGGCCGTGACCACCTCGACCTGGCTGAGCACGAGCCGGGCGTCCCGCGGCGCGCAGCATCGGTGGGCCGCATCCGGATCCTGCCGTTCAGCGAGCTCGTGCTCGTCCGGTTCTCGCGCGGCGCGAGCTAACGATCACGCTCGGCGAAGAGCTCGGGGATGTCGGTGAACTCGGCCTGATTCCACAGGTTGCGCCGGCGGTTCTCTTCGTACTTGCCCGCGATGTAGCCCTCGAGCACGTCGCGTTCGATGCGCCACTGCCCGTGTCCGCCCTGGCCGCCGCCCCGCCCGCTGCCCGCCCCACCGCTGCCGATCTTGATCGCGGGCAGCTCGCCCGAACGCACGAGCGCATACGCCTGACCTGCCGAGATGTTGAGCACCTCGGCGGTGTCGGCCAGCGTGAGGAAGCGACCGAGACCCGACGAGTCGGACGGCGGCGCGAGGGGTGCCATGGCTCGATTATGAACTGCGGCATCCCGGTGCGACCGCCGTGTGGATAACTCGCGGCGCCGCCGCGCGTCGCGGGCGACCATGATGCGCATGACTGCTCCGACCGCCGTCTCGCGGCGCCCTTTCTCGAAAGCAGGTCGCGCCGCGCCCGATCTCCGGCTCGTCCTCGGTGTCCTGCTCGTCGTCGGGTCGGTTGCCGGCGTGTACGCGATCGTGGCCGCCGCCGATCGGCGCATCACGGTGTACGCCGCGGCGTCGGCCCTCACTCCGGGGGAGCGGATCGACGCGGGTGACTTGGTGCAGCGCAGCGTCGCGCTCGACGGGGCGGACCGCCTGTACCTGGCGGTGGGCCGCATCCCGAGCGGCGGGCTCGTGGTGACGCAGCCGCTCGCGAAGGGTGAGCTGTTGCCGACCTCCTCGGTTGACAGCAGCTCGGGGGTGCGCTCTACGTCTCTGGTACTGCAGCTGGCCACCCGGGTCAGCGGGGCGGTGGTCCCAGGCGCGACGATCGACATCTGGGCGGCGGCCGATCCGGACGCGGTGGGGACGGTCACCGCATCGAACACACCGGGCGATCCGGCAACCGACTCGGCGGATTCCGCGGCGTCGGCAGGCACGGTCGCACCGACCGTCATCGTGTCGGCGGCCACCGTGGTCAAGGTGCTCGACGACTCCGGTGGATTCTCGGTGGCGAGCCCGGGCAGCTCCGTCGAGGTGCTGGTCCCGCGCAGCAAGGTGGCGAGACTGTTGCAGGCGATCGCGCAGAAGGCCTCCCTGTCCGTGGTGCCGGCCGGCATCCCGCTCGCCGAGTCCGCTCGGTCGGGTGACGGCTCGTGACCTCCGTGGCGCTCGCCCTGCCTCTCGCCGATGAGCAGCGCCTCGTCGCGGAGGCGGGTCGGCACGGTCACCGGGTCGTGGCGCGGTGCTCGGGCGCCGACGATCTGGCGGCGCAACTCGAGACGGCTCGGCCGGAACTGGCGGTCGCGGCCGCCGCACCGCAGTATCTGAGCCCGCGGGTGGTGGCGGCCTGCGACGCCATCGGGGTCCGGCTGCTCGTCGTTGCCGGCTCGGTGCAGGAGCGCCGCTTCGCGGCGACGCTCGGCGTCGTCGATGCGGTGGATGCACCATTCGAGTGGGCGACTCGGCGCGCGCCGGCAGACGCGGGTGTCGACGAGGAGACCCGGGTTCGCCCTGCGCGGGTGATCCCGACTCCGAGTGCCGACGACGAGCCGACGCGCCCCGGAACTGTCGTCGCGGTCTGGGGACCCTCCGGAGCTCCCGGCCGCACCAGCCTGGCGATCGCGCTGGCCGCCGAACTGGCTGACGCGCAAGCCGGTCGGTCTGGCGGTCGCGCGGCCACCATCGGCCTCGCCGACGCCGACACCCATGCCGCCTCGATCGCGCCCGCGCTCGGCTTGCTCGACGAGGCGCCGGGATTCGCCGCCGCGTGCCGCTTGGCCGGTTCGGGCGCGCTCGACGCGGCGCAGTTCGAGCGGATCGCGCAGCTGCACCGAGCAGGGCGCGGCGACATCCACGTGCTCACCGGCCTCGGGCGCGCCAGCCGCTGGCCCGAACTCACCGCGGAGCGCGTGAGCGGGGTGTTGACGGCCGCCCGTGACTGGGCCAGCGTGACCGTCGTCGACGTGGCCGCCGGCTTCGAGCACGACGAAGAGCTGATGACCGATCTGAACGCACCGCGCCGCAATGCCGCGACCATCGAGGTGCTGCGCTCGGCCGACCTGGTCGTGTCCGTCGGCGCCGCCGACCCCATCGGATTGTCGCGCTACCTCCGAGCCCACGCCGACCTGGCCGACCTGGTCGAGCCCGACCGCATGCTCACCGTGATCAACAAGGTGCGCTCCAGCGCGATCGGGCTGAACGCCGCGGCGCAGGTGAAGCAGACGCTCGGGCGTTTCGGGGGAATCGAGGCAGCGGTGCTCGTGCCCTGGGATCCCGCGGCATTCGACGCCGCGCTCCTGAGCGGGCGGCCGCTGCTCGACGCCGCACCCCGGTCAGCGGCGCGGGCGGCGATCAGGGACCTGGGCGGGCTGGTGCCCACCGCGATGGCCCGAACCGCTCAGAACAGCTCGTAGTCGCGGACGGACACCCGCATCCCGTGCCCGGAGGTCGCGTCGACACAGCGCACCTCGTCGGCCGCCAAGGCGGTGCACGTCACGGTGCTCCAGGTGATCGAGGCGCCGGCGGCCAAGGCGGGAGCGGGGGTGTCCCCGCTGAAGGTGGTGTCGGTGACGGTGAACGCTACCGCCGTCTCGCGTCCGGAACTGACGAACGCATTCGCCGTATCCGAAGGCCCTCCGGTGATCGGCGGGTACGGGTAGCCATCCACCGAGACCTCGCACCCGAACAGAGGCTCATGGTGGACGGTGTCAGCCGCAGGAAGCGGGTCGAAGATCGCACATTGCAACCCGGAGCCTCCGGCGGTGAACATCACGCCCTTGCTTCCCTGGCTGAATGCCGCGGCCGGCAGCGGATAACCGGCCGGGTCCACCGCCGTCGCCGTCGTCGGGGTGGGCGTCGTGGTGCTTGACGCGCTCGTCGCGTCGGATGGCGCGTTCGGCCCAGGAGTGGTCGCCGCGCAGCCGTTCAGGAGTCCTGCTGCCAGCAGGGCGCCGATGACCAATCCTCGCGAGTTCATGCCTCCAGGCTAGCCGACGACCGCGGGGAACGGATGGCACGCTAACGTCGCAGCATGAGCGGTGAACGGGTTCTCGTCACGGGCGGGACGGGCTTCATCGGCTCGCACGCCATCGTCCAACTGCTGGCAGCGGGGTACCGGGTGCGCACCACCGTGCGCAACCTGTCGCGC
>Ga0207667_10011857_pt1 | contig 10097 bp, 9 predicted proteins | sample KBSCornC52_FD_184301 | JGI IMG/M metagenome (GOLD analysis project Ga0207667, IMG submission 184301) | Corn rhizosphere microbial communities from Kellogg Biological Station, Michigan, USA - KBS Corn C5-2 (SPAdes) (version 2) | ecosystem: Host-associated > Plants > Roots > Rhizosphere > Soil ... | reverse complement strand
GACGACCGGCGACGGCCGCGCGTTGGGCCGGCCGAGCAGGAAGCCCTGCACGCAGCAGATGCCCATGTCGCGCACGACGATCAGGTCGCTCGCGTTCTCGATGCCTTCCGCGATCAGCTGCGCGCCGCTCGCGTGCGCGAAGTGCTGCATCGCCCTGACCGCCTCGAACTTGAGCGGGTCGCGCGCGATGTCGTGGATGAAGAAGCGATCGATCTTCACGACATCCGGGTGCAGGCGCAACCACAGGTTCATGCTCGCGTTCGCGGTGCCGTAGTCGTCGAGCGCGAACTGGATGCCGGCGTCGCGCAGCGACGCGACCGCCGGCTCGATGCGCGCGACGTCCGGCATCGCGGTCTGCTCGGTCAGCTCGATCACGATGCGCTCGGCGCCGACGCCCGCCCGGCCGAGCAGTTGCCGCGCGCGCTCGCGTTCGCGCACGAGTTGCACGATCGTGCCCGCGCTGAAGTTGAGGAACAGCTTGCCGTCGCAGCCGAGCGCCGCGAACGCGTCGAGGCAGGCGAGCGCGGCCGCCTGCTCGAGCGCGATGGTCGTGCCGTCGCGGGCGGCCTGCGCGAACAGCGCGGCCGGCGGTTCGAGGTCGGTGCCGCGCGGGCCGCGGATCAGGCCTTCGTAGCCGACGACCGTGCCCGAGCCGAGGTCGACGATCGGCTGGAACACGGCGGCGAGCGCACGCTCCGCGATCAGGCGCGTGGTGGGAGCAACGGACGAGTCAGGATGGGGCGCGGGCATGGGGGAGTGCGGCCGAGGCGACGGGACGCCCGACTTTAACGGCAGCGCGCGCGAAGAATTGAATGAAGATTTCGTGACGCGATGCACGTCGATGGTGCAGGCGTCGCGTGGGGCCGAAAGGGCGCGGCGGGGAAGGCTGACGGGGGAGTGCCAACGCGCGTGCCGCCGGGCGCGGCCAGCGATGCCAGCCGCGCCGCCTCCGCGTCAGCGCTTGCCCGCGTTCAGCGTACCCTGCGTGCGCGCCGTGCCGGCCGCGGCATCCGCGCCGCCGCGCTCGCCCCAGCGCTGCGCGAGCGCCGCGCACGCCATCAGCTGAATCTGGTGGAACAGCATCAGCGGCAGCACGATCGCGCCGACCGCCTGCGCGGAGAAGATCACCTTCGCCATCGGCACGCCGGCCGCGAGGCTCTTCTTCGACCCGCAGAAGATGATCGTGATCTGGTCAGCGCGGTTGAAGCCGAGCCGCTTGCCGACGATCGTGGTCAGCACCAGCGCGATCACGAGCAGCACGACGTTGACCACCAGCAGGCCGCCGAGCGCGCGCCCCGGAATCTGGTGCCACAGCCCCTGGTTCACGGCCTCGCTGAACGCGACGTAGACGACGAGCAGGATCGAGCCCTGATCGACGAAGCGCAGCACGCCGCGATTGCGCTCGATCCAGCCGCCGATCACGGGCCGCAGCAGCTGGCCGGCGACGAACGGCACGAGCAGCTGCATCACGATGCTGCCGACCGTACTCCACGGCGACGCCGCCGCGGCCGACTGCGACGTGATCATCAGCCCGACGAGCGCCGGCGTCACGAAGATGCCGAGCAGGCTCGATGCGGACGCCGCGCACACCGCGGCCGGCACGTTGCCCTTCGCGATCGACGTGAACGCGATCGACGACTGGACCGTCGACGGCAGCGTGCACAGAAAGAGCACGCCGGCATAGAGCGTCGGCGTGACGAGCGGTTGCAGCACGGGTTTCAGCGCGAGGCCGAGCAGCGGGAACAGCGCGAACGTGCTGAGCAGCACGACCGCATGCAGCCGCCAGTGGGTCGCCCCCGCGACGACGGCTTCGCGCGACAGCTTCGCGCCATGCAGGAAGAACAGCAGGCCGACCGCGATGTTGGTCGCCCAGTTGAACGCATGGGCGGCCGGGCCGCGGCACGGCAACAGGCTCGCGAGCACGACGGTGCCGACGAGCGCGAGCGTGAAGTTGTCGGGAAGGAAGCGGGGACGGGCCATCGGGAGCTCGATTCGGAAACGGCGGCGCGCATCGCGCGCGCGAAGCCGATATTGTCCCGGCTGGTCATTCAATAGACAAATTCATTGTGAGAATCGATTGATGAGTCTCGTGCATGCGGGAGGGCCACCGGCCGGCGCGCGAATGGGCAGAAGAATGTTCTTCCACGATTGGCCGCGGAAGTGAAAAAACCTAGCAGTAACATGGTGTTACACCGATGCCGGCGACCTAACACTTTTTGGCTCGACACCGTTTCGGACCGCTCATAAATTACTGCTGAAAGGCTTGCGTCAGCCGAAAAACACCGGCGGCGAGCGGTAACAGGCAATGAATGATGACGGAACGGGTGAAACTGAAGGTCGGACGATGGGTGGCAGGCGTGCTCGGCACGCTGCTGATGCCGTTCGCGCTCGCGCAACCGCCGCACGGCGGTCATGCGTTCGGCGGCCACGGTTTCGGCGGCGGCGACATGCGCGCGTACGGCCAGTCGGCCGCCAGCGCGCAGGTCTGGCGCCGGGCGTTGCCGCCGGGCGGCGCGCGTGCCGGCGGCGTGAGCGGCTACGGATCCCGCTGGGGCCTGCGGCCGACGCCGTCTTACGGCCATTACGCCGCGCAAAGCCCGTATCGCCCGATCAGCGCCGACTCCCGCCAGATGCCGCGCCCGCCGGGCGGCGGCAACGTGCCGATGCGTGCCGGCTCAATCCGCGCCGACGTCGCGCGCTACAACGAGGAGCGCGGCGGCCGTCCGATGCCGCCCCCGCGCTCGCAGGAAGAACCTGCCGCCCACTCGCCGTATTTCTCCCCGTTCTACCGAAACTGAGCGCCCCGCGCGTTCGTTGAGCGCCGCCGCGCGCTCGTCCCTCGCCGGCGGTGATGCGAATTCGCCACAGTCGTGCGCAGATTTCCGCTGATTTTCCCCCCGCATTGCGCTATCTTTCGCGCCCGGCACGGGCGCCGTTCCGCGGCCGTCCCGTCGCGTGCCCGCCCCGCGCGGGCCCGCGGTGACGCGTGCGGCCATGTGTCGATTCCGCGAAGTTAATGCCGCCGCTATACCCGCAATAAGTGCGCGCAATTTTGACCGGACAAATGATCCGTAAAGATGGCTGCGCCCCATACGACGCAAGCAATCGGCTCCAAAAAACAACGCTCGCGCCACTTATCGACATTCGACAAAACCTGGAGATCCCATGAAAGCATTCGCTCGCCGTGCGTCGCGCACGTCCGTCAAGCTGATCGCCGCGGCCACCTGCGTGGCGGCCGCCGCACCCGTCCACGCGCAGTCGAGCGTTTCGCTCTACGGCCAGGTGGACGAATGGGTCGGCGCAACCAAGTTCCCGGGCGGCGGCCGCGCGTGGAACGTGTCGGGCGGCGGGATGTCGACCTCGTACTGGGGCCTGCACGGTGCGGAGGATCTCGGCAACGGCTACAAGGCGATCTTCACGCTGGAGAGCTTCTTCCGCGCGCAGAACGGCCAGTTCGGGCGCTTCCAGGGCGATACGTTCTTCGCGCGCAACGCGTACGTCGGCGTCAGCTCGCCGTACGGCACGGTGACGGCAGGCCGCCTGACGACGCACCTGTTCCTGTCGACGATCCTGTTCAACCCGTTCTACGACTCGTACACCTTCTCGCCGATGGTGTACCACGTGTTCCTCGGCCTCGGAACGTTCCCGACCTATCCGAGCGACCAGGGCGCGGTGGGTGATTCGGGCTGGAACAATGCGCTGTCGTACACGTCGCCTTCGTTCGGTGGCCTGAATTTCGGGGCGATGTACGCGCTCGGCAACACGGCCGGCGACAACCGCTCGAAGAAGTGGAGCGCGCAGTTCAACTACGCGAACGGCCCGTTCGCCGCGACCGCCGTCTACCAATACGTGAACTTCAACAACGGCCCGCAGGACCTGAGCTCGCTCGTGACCGGCATGAAGAGCCAGGGGATCGGGCTGGTCGGCGCGACCTACGACCTGAAGTACGTGAAGCTGTTCGGCCAGTATATGTATACGAAGAACGACCAGGTTGCCGGCAGCTGGCACGTGAATACCGCGCAGGGCGGCGTGTCGGTGCCGCTCGGCGTCGGCAACGCGATGGCGTCGTATGCGTACTCGCGCGACGGCGGCGGCCTCGACCAGACGCGCCAGACCTGGGCCGTCGGCTACGACTATCCGCTGTCCAAGCGCACCGACATCTACGCCGCGTACATGAACGACCACATCAGCGGCCTGTCGAGCGGCAACACGTTCGGCGCAGGCATCCGCGCAAAGTTCTGACGAGACGATGGCGGGCGCGAATCAGCGCCGCGCGTGCCGCCTGCCCGTTTCACGCCCCGAAACGGCGCCGCTTTCCGTTGCGCCGTTTTGCCATTGTTGACCTTTGGTTTCCCTTGCCTTTGTTACCCTATCTCGTAATTGCATGATTCCCAGGAATTGCGAGCTAGTTCGATGGATACCCTCGTCAGCATGAATGTGTTTCGCTACGTCGTCGAAGTGGGCAGCTTCGTCGGCGCGGCGGAGCGCATGCAGATGTCGGCTGCGATGGCGAGCAAGCACGTGATGCATCTCGAGCAGCAGCTCGGTGCGCGGCTGCTGCATCGCACGACACGACGCGTCGCGCCGACCGAGGCGGGACGCGAATACTATGAGCGCCTCGTGCAGGCGCTGTCGGAACTCGACGAAGCCGGACAGGCGGTCGGCGCCGCGAGCGTCGTGCCGCAGGGCCGCCTGCGCGTGACGTCGCTGTCCGCGTTCGGATTGCGGCACGTGATGCAGGCCGTCACCGATTATGCGGGCCGGTTCCCGGACGTGGTCGTCGACATGACGCTGTCCGATCGCGTGGTCGACCTGATCGAGGAAGGCTATGACGTCGCGGTGCGCGCGGCGCCGAACGGACTGAAATCCTCGTCGCTGGTCGCGCGGCAGATCGCGACCGCGCACATCCTGCTGGTCGCGTCGCCCGAGTATCTCGAGAAGCACGGCACGCCGCAGACGATCGCCGATCTCGCGCACCACAACTACCTGCGCCGCGATTCGAATTCGACGATGCTCGATTCGCTGGTGATCGACGCGGCCGCCGCGTCGCGCGTGAACCTGAACGGCAACCTGATCGTGAACCACCTCGAAGGGTTGCGCGCGGCCGTGCTCGCGGGCGCGGGCATCGCGCTGCTCGGCACTGAGGTGGTCGGCGACGACATCGAATCCGGCCGGCTCGTGCCGGTGCTGCTCGATTCGGTGCCCCCGCACGAGGCGCCGATCTATGCGGTGTATGCGAGCCGCCGCCACGTGTCCGCGAAGGTGCGCTCGTTCGTCGACTTCCTCGCCGCGCGTTTCGAAGGGCAGTCGCTGTGCCCGTCGATCGAATCGCACCTGCGCGTGCTGCCGATCACGCGGATCAAGCGCGCGGGCTGACCGGCGCTGCCCGCCGGCGGGCGGACATGAAAAAAGCGCGAGCCGTTGTGCGGTTCGCGCTTTTTCGTTACTGCTCCGACGTGATGCGCGGATGCGCGGCAGTGAAGCAACCCGCCGCGTGCGTCAGCGTGCGATGCCGAGCCGGGCCTTCGCGTCGTCGTACTCGCGCTTCATCCGCTCGACGAGCTCGCCGACGCTCGGCAGGTCGTCCATCAGGCCGACACCCTGGCCGGCACCCCAGATGTCCTTCCACGCCTTCGCCTTGTCGCCGCCGAAATTCATCTTCGTCTTGTCCGATTCCGGCAGCGCGTCCGGATCGAGGCCGGCCTTCTCGATGCTCTCGCGGATGTAGTTGCCGTGCACGCCGGTGAAGAGGTTCGTATAGATGATGTCGGACGATTTCGCGTTGAGGATCGCGTGCTTGTAGTCCTCGACCGCGTGCGCTTCCTGCGTCGCGATGAAGCGCGTGCCCATGTACGCGAAGTCGGCGCCCATCGCCTGCGCGGCGAGGATCGAGCTGCCGTTCGCGATCGAACCGGACAGCACGATCGGGCCGTCGAACATCCTGCGCACTTCGCCGACGAGCGCGAACGGCGACGTCGTGCCCGCATGGCCGCCGGCGCCGGCCGCGACGAGGATCAGCCCGTCGACGCCGGCTTCGAGCGCCTTCTGCGCATGGCGCAGGTTGATCACGTCGTGCAGCACGATGCCGCCGTAGCTGTGCACCGCGTCGACGATCTCGCGCGCCGGCGCGCGCAGGCTCGTGATGAAGATCGGCACCTTGTGCTCGACGCACACGCGCACGTCATGCTCGAGGCGCACATTCGACTGATGGACGATCTGGTTGACCGCGATCGGGCCGATCACAGCGTCCGGGTGCTTCGCCTTGTGGTCGGCGAGCTCGGACTGGATCTGCGTGAGCCATTCGTCGAGCAGTTCGGCCGGACGGGCGTTGAGCGCGGGGAAGGATCCGACGATACCCGCCTTGCATTGCGCGAGCACGAGTTCGGGGTAGCTGACGATGAACATCGGCGACGCGATGACGGGCAGCGTCAGGTTCTGCAGGACGGCGGGCAATGCCATGTGATGTCTCCAGTCTCGAGGGGCGGCCGGGGCCGGCGCGATCGCGCCGGCTTCGGCATGCATGCTTGGCGGTCGAACGGTGCTTCGAGTGTAGCGGCGTAGCGCTGCGCCCATATTAATACGAACGGTCGTGCGATTCTACGCGAGCTTAGCAAACGGCGCGGCGTGGCGACAATCGAGTGAGTGTTCTCTTTCTACGCATTCGGGCGGCTGCCGCGCGCAGCAGCCGGCCGCGCGCTCCTACAATACCCGCCATAACAAACCGACGAGAAACAAACCATGTCGTTTGACGCGTTTGCATCGTTTCGCGTGACGATGCAGGACACCGACATCTTCGGTGTCAAAGGAGGCGCGGGGCCGCCGCTTCTGCTGCTGCACGGCCATCCGCAGACCCACATGATCTGGCATCGCGTCGCCGCGACGCTGGCGAATCACTTCACGGTGATCGCGACCGACCTGCGCGGCTACGGGGCGTCGGGCAGGCCACCGAGCGACGCGCGGCATGCGCCGTATTCGAAACGCGCGATGGCGGCCGACCAGGTCGCCGTGATGCGGCATTTCGGCTTCGAGCAATTCCACGTGTGCGCGCACGATCGCGGCGCGCGCGTCGCGCACCGGCTCGCGCTCGATCATCCGGCTGCCGTCGAACGGATGATGCTGCTCGACATCGCGCCGACGCTCGCGATGTACGAGAAAACCGATCGTGCGTTCGCGACCGCGTATTTCCACTGGTTCTTCCTGATCCAGCCGGCGCCGCTGCCCGAAACGCTGATCGAAGGCCGCACCGATGCGTATATCGAGCGCGTGATGGGCAACCGTTCGGCCGGGCTCGCGCCGTTCGCGCCGGAGGCGCTCGCCGCGTATCGCGCCGCGCTCGCGCAGCCGGGCGCCGTGCATGCGATGTGCGAGGACTACCGCGCGTCGGCGACGATCGATCTCGAACACGACCGCGCGGATCTCGAGCGCGGCAACAAGGTCGCGTGCCCGCTGCGCGTGCTGTGGGGCGAGCGCGGGATCGTCGGCCGCTGCTTCGATCCGCTCGACGAATGGCGGCGCGTCGCGCGCGACGTCAGCGGCCGCGCGCTCGATTGCGGGCACTACATTCCGGAAGAGGCGCCTGTCGCGCTGGTCGACGAGCTGCTCGCGTTCTTCGACGCGCGCGACGCGGCGGCGTGAGCGGCGCCGGCCGCGGCGGCAAGCGCCGACGGTCAGCGGCGCGCGGCGTCGTCTTCGACGAGCGGCGGCAGGCGGCGCGGCACGGGCGTCGATTTCACGATCGCCGTGCTCGTTTCCGCGCGCTCCGTCACCTTCGACAGGATGTCGTCGAGGTGCCCGATCGTGCGCAGGTAGAGCCGGCAGATGAAGCAGTCCTCGCCGGTCACCTTGTCGCATTCGACGAATTCGGGAATCCGCCGCAACACCTCCTCGACCAGATGCAGCTGCCCCGGCAGCGGCTTCACGCGGACGATCGCCTGCAGCGTGTAGCCGAGCGCGCGCGGGTCGAGCTCGACGGTGAAGCCCGCGATCACGCCCTGCGCTTCGAGCCGCCGCACGCGGTCGGCGGTCGCGGGCGCCGACAGCCCGATCTGTCGCGCCAGTTCGCTGGTGGCGATGCGCGCGTCCTCGGCAAGCGCCGCGAGGATCGCGCGGTCGGTCGCATCCAGTGACGCGACGGCGGGCGGGGAAAGGCGTTTCGACATGATCGCTTTGCTTTCGAAGGTGAATCGGTGGTTTCGCTTCAGTTTAGTCGTGGATGCGCGGAAAGCAAGTTCCTAGAATCGAAGTCATCTTCTCTCGTCGAATGGAGTCCCTGATGGCCTCGAACGAAACCCGACGCGGCGCCGCCGAGATGGTCGTCGCGATGATGATGTCCGGCACGATCGGCTGGCTCGTGATGTCGTCGCAGCAACCGCTCACCAACGTCGTGTTCTTCCGCTGCCTGTTCGGCGCCGCGACGCTCGCGATCGTCTGCGCGGCGCTCGGCTTCCTGCGCCGCGCGCTGTTCTCGCCGCGCATGCTCGCGCTCGCAACGCTGGGCAGCGTCGCGATCGTCGCGAACTGGCTGCTGCTGTTCGCCGCGTATTCACGCGCGTCGATCTCGATGGCGACCGCCGTCTACAACACGCAGCCGTTCATGCTCGTCGCGCTCGGCGCGATCGTGTTCCGCGAACGGATCAGCGCATCGACGATCACGTGGCTCGCGCTCGCCTTCGTCGGGCTCGTGTGCGTGGTGCGGGTCGAGCCGGCAGTGCTCGCGGTACCCGGCGAATATCTCGAAGGCGTCGCGCTGTCGCTCGGCGCGGCGTTCCTGTACGCGGTGTCGTCGATCGTCACGAAGCACCTGAAGGGCACGCCGCCACATCTGCTCGCGCTGCTGCAGGCCGGCCTCGGCATCGTGCTGCTCGCGCCGTTCGCCCACTTCGGCACGTTGCCCGCGACGCCCGCGCAGTGGCTCGATCTCGTCGTGCTCGGCATCGTGAACACCGGCGTGATGTATGTGCTGCTGTACGGCGCGATCCAGAAGCTGCCGGTCGCGATGACGGGCGCGCTGTCGTTCGTCTATCCGGTCGTCGCGATCATCGTCGATCGCGTCGCGTTCGGGCAGACTCTCGCGTGGACGCAGGTGCTCGGCGCGCTGCTGATCCTGCTCGCGGCGGCCGGCGTGAACCTCGGCTGGCGCATCGTGCCCGCGCGTCGCGCGAGCGTCGGCAACTGAAACGTTCGAGCGATTCGGGGGGCGATTCTGCGGGCTGTTTCGGCTCGCTGACGGGGCCGTTTGCCGCGCCTGTTGGCGCCGCGTCCGGGAACGCCGATTGCCCGCGAACAACCGTAGGAAGTTGTAGGGAAACACCCGATGCGACGCCGCAGCGTCGCTCGTATGATGCGGCTGTGACGTTGATCACGTTCACAGGATTCCGATCTCATGCCGTTCGCCAGACAGGCCGAACGGCATTTTTTTATGCGCCGCTCCGGGCGAGCAGGCGCCGCCGCGCATCGAGCCGCGCGAGCAGCGCGCGCCTCGCGTCGTCGTCCGACGCGCGCCATCCCTTGATTTCGTCGCGCGTGCGCAGGCACCCCGCGCACCAGTCGGTACGCGGGTCGATCCTGCATACGTCGGTGCACGGCGACGCGACCGTGCCGACCACCACCGGCACGTCGCTCATGCGTCGTTCCTCAACGCGACGTCAGCGACCGGCGCGCCCGTCAGCGAGACGAGTTCCTGCGGCGACAGGTTGAACACAGCGTGCGGATGGCCGGCGGCCGCCCACAGGCTGTCGAGCTCGAGCAGGTCGGCGTCGATCAGCGTGACCGGCTCGACGAGATGGCCGATCGGGCAGACGCCGCCGATCGCGTAGCCGGTGTGGTCGCGCACGAACTTCGCATCGGCACGGCCGACCGGGCCGACCTGGGCAGCGACCTTCTTCTCGTCGACGCGGTTCACGCCGCTCGCGACGACGAGCACCGGCAGCCCGTCCGATTCGCGCCGAAACAGGATCGATTTCGCGATCTGCGCGACCGAGCAGCCGAGCCCGGCCGCGGCCTCGGCGGAAGTCTTGCCGGTTTCGGCGAGCATCACGATGCCTTTCGAGTGCCCGCGCTCGCGCAGCAGCAGCGCGACGCGTCGCGCGGAGTCGGGG
>Ga0207667_10011855_pt1 | contig 10098 bp, 5 predicted proteins | sample KBSCornC52_FD_184301 | JGI IMG/M metagenome (GOLD analysis project Ga0207667, IMG submission 184301) | Corn rhizosphere microbial communities from Kellogg Biological Station, Michigan, USA - KBS Corn C5-2 (SPAdes) (version 2) | ecosystem: Host-associated > Plants > Roots > Rhizosphere > Soil ... | reverse complement strand
AACTCGATGTCAGATGGAGAGCTGGACGAAGGCGCTACCTGGGAGGCCGCCATGGGCGCCGCGCATCACAATCTCGGCAATCTTATCTGCCTGGTGGACATCAATAATCAGCAGGCCGATGGTCCTTCCGGAAAGATCATGGGCTTCGAGCCCCTGGCTGATAAATGGACTTCATTCGGCTGGCACGTTCAGCGCGTGGACGGCAATGATCTTCCTGCAGTGATCAAGGCGTTCGACCAGGCGCGTCAGCTGCCGGAGTCGAAACCGCGCGTGATCCTGTTTGATACGCTGATGGGAAAAGGCGTGCCGTTCCTGGAGCAACGGGAGAAGAACCATTTCATCCGCGTCGACCCGCCCGAATGGCAGCAGGCGCTGAACATTCTTGATCAGTCTTACAAGGAAGGAAGCCAAGCATGAATACCGTAGCCGAAAAGAAACCACGCCTGACGACATCGGCAATGATTGCCTCGATTGCCGCAGAAGGGCAGCGCGTCCAGGCAGCTCCCTTTGGCAAGGCGCTGGTTGAGTATGCCGCCGACCGGCCGGAAATTGTCGGAATGACCGCCGACCTTGCCAAGTACACCGACTTGCAGTTGTTCCAGAAAGCCTATCCAGAACGATTCTTCCAGATGGGAATGGCAGAGCAGTTGCTCATGGCTGCCGCAGGAGGAATGGCCAAGGAAGGTCTGGTGCCATTCGCAACGACCTATGCCGTGTTCGCCACCCGTCGCGCCTACGATTTCATCCATCAGGTCATTGCTGAAGAAAATCTGAACGTCAAGATTTGCTGCGCCTTGCCCGGATTGACAACCGGGTATGGTCCGAGCCACCAGGCGACCGAAGATCTGGCCATGATGCGCGCCATCCCCGGCCTGACGATTGTGGATCCTTGCGATGCCTTGGATCTGGAGCAGGCGGTGCCGCAAATTGCCGAACACAAGGGCCCCGTCTACATGCGTCTGGCCCGCGGCAATGTGCCGCTGGTTCTGGACGAGTACGACTACAAGTTCGAATTGGGCAAGGCCAAAGAGCTGCGCGACGGCAACGACGTGCTCATCATTTCCAGCGGCTTCATGACGATGCGCGCTCTGGAAGTGGCGAAAGCGATGGAAGCTGACAACGTCAGCGTGGGCGTCTTGCACTGCCCGACCATCAAGCCGTTCGACGAAGCAACCGTGCTGGAGCAGGTAAGAAAAAAAAGCCGTCTCGTGGTGGTCGCTGAGAATCACTCAGTCATTGGCGGCCTGGGCGAAATCGTGGCAAGCACGTTGATGCGCAACCGCGTGCAGCCGGCGGGCTTCCAGATGGCAGGGTTGCCGGATGCATTTCTGGACGCCGGTGCGCTGCCGACACTGCATGATCGCTACGGCATCAGCTGCGAAGCCCTGAGCAGGCGCATCAAGGAATGGTTGAAATAAAGACGAACAGGATTTTTGAACTACGGCTCCAGATTCTTGGAGCTCATTGACTGCTTCGCACAGGGAACCGTGCGCGTGGACTGGCTCAGTGCGATGGCGCTGGGCAAGACCAGCCTGACACCCTACGTCAGCCTGACTTATCTGAAGACCCGCACGGATGACTATATCGAACAAGGAGGCTCCTTCCCGGTGATGTGGAACCAGCGCACCGACAAATCCACCACCGCGCGCCTGGCGCGGATGCGATCAGACCAATCTCGGAAACCACTATTCTGGAAGGACGTGTCGAAGTCGCACATCGCTTCGAGAAAGGCGGTGCCGATACCTCTGGGCAGGTGAGCGGCCTCTAGGGTTTTGGCTTCGCAGGTGAGGAAACCAGGCAAAATTGGTTGCGCCTGGGCGCAGGTGTCGAATCGAAAATCGGCGGCTGCGTCGTCGGCCTGATGCTTAATGCGACGACACAAGGAGACGCGCCGTCCTCTTGGCTGGGGCCAACTATCGATGGGAATTTTGAAAAATAAGTACGTCCACCTATGACGGCAGGTTCAACCGGTGGATGCGACACTCCCGGGGCGTGCGTGCCGGGTTCAATGGGTATGCTGATGATGCGCATCGGGAAAGTGCGCATGCGTGTGCTCGATTCTGGAATGCCGGTGTCGATGCCGATGCCGGTACGGCAGCAACTCACCCGGCAAGACCGCGAAATCATGTGCATGGTCATGATGCTCATCATGCGTGTGTTCATGCTCATGTTCGGTGTCCTCATGAATATGCGCGTGCTCATGTGTCTCCGAGAGATGAAGCCAGATGCCGAGCGCCATCAGCAGTCCGGCAACGATCAGCGGCATGGTCAGGGGTTCGCCCAATATCAGCGCCAGCAGCGCTCCGAAAAAAGGCGCGATGGAGAAATAGGCGCCGGTGCGTGCGGTTCCCAGATGGCGCAGCGCTACGACAAACAAAGCAAGGCTGACCCCGTAAGCCAGAAATCCCAGCGTCATCGCACCGGTCACAACCGCTGCCGAAGGCAAGCTGGCTCCCATCAGCAACGCCAGTATCAGATTCGTGCAACCGGAGAAGAGCCCCTTCACCGACGCGATCCAGGACGCATCGTTAAGAGACACCTTGCGAGTCAGATTGTTGTCCACAGCCCATGCCAGGCAGGCGCCCAGGATTGCCAATGAAGGCCACAGCGCCGACAAGCCGGCAGTGGCGGGCCAACTCAGAATGATTGCCCCGAAGACGATGGCCAACATGCCCAGGGCGATGCGCCGATCAACATTTTCCTTGAAGACAAACCAGGCGAGAAGCGCGGTAAACACGCCCTCGGCATTCAACAGCAAGGATGCTCCCGAGGCGGGCATGGAAGTCAGGCCGGTCATCAGCAACACGGGGGCGACGATGCCGCCGGACATGATCGCGCCGGCAAACCAGAGTCGCTCCTCGCGCGGCAAATTCACCTTTTCCGCGCCTGTCATTTTTCGATAGACGGCAAGACCGATGCCGGAGCCGAGATAGAACAAACCGGCCAGCAACCAGGGAGATGTGTTGGCCAGAATCAGTTTGGCGAGGGGAGTCGCGGCGCCAAAGAGAAGCGCGGCCAGCAGTGCCGCCTTGATCCCGCGTGACATCGAATGAGATTGCATGGCGATTCCTGTGCGGAAGAGAACAGGAATTCATTGTACCGGCTTGCCTTGGCCAATCAGCGAATAGCGCCTCTGCCGGCGACGGTGATTGCTTCGCGATCCGGATGGGCCGACTCTGCCAGCTTCTCCGCTGCTTGCTTCACTTGCAATCATTTACGCGCTTTGCGCCTGCTTCCATCCCTGGCGCGAAACACCTCTTCGGCGTGCTTCAGGAACAAGCCTGCAAGGTGCGCGTGAGGACGTTGCGTACCCCAGATGAAGCCGATCCGGCGCACCGGCGCCTGGTGCGGTAGCGGCACCCGCGCGATTGACAGGCCGCCCGACCACAGCGCCGACCAGTCGGGCAGCAGCGACACGCCGAGCCCATGGTCCACCATGACCGCAATCGACATCAGGCCGTTGATTTCGAGGCGTTGGCGCGGCCGGATACCGTGGTCGCGCAAATAACGATCAGCCAGCTGGCCGCCCCAGACCGTGCGGTCGTAACGGATGAACGGTTCATCGCGCAGCAGCGCATGCGGATCGCGACCTGCCATGCCGGCAGGCGCCACCACCACCAGCGGTTCATCCATCAGCGGACGCCATTCGCAGGTTTTGGGAATCGCGAACTGCGGCTCGACCACCACCGCCGCATCCAGCTCTCCCGCCGCGACCATGCGGCACAGCTCGACTGAGCCGTTGGATACCACCGACACCGACAGATCGGGATGGTCTGCATAGAGCTTGCGCAGGACCGGCGGCAGCACCGTGGTCAGGGCCGAGACGAAGGTGCCCAGGCGCAATTCGCCGACCGGCGATTCCTTGACGGCCATCGCGCGCAGGTCGCGCTCTTCGCGCAGCATGCTGCGGGCGCTGTCGAGAATGTTGAGGCCGGCCGCAGTCGGTTTCACGGAACGCCCCGAGCGTTGCAGCAGCGGCGTGCCCAGTTCTTCTTCCAGCGCCCTGACGCGCGCGGCCAGCGCCGCCGACGTCAAGTCCAGACGGCGCGCCGCCTCGGCGATCGAGCCGCATTCGACGGTGGCGACGAAGCTTTGAACATAGCGGAGGTCCATGCATTGATACTAAAAAATATCTTCTTTTAAAGCAAGAGATACCAAATTGTTTTTTGTAATGAATCCGCCCAGTATTCCGGTTCACTACCTGGTTCACGAACTGTTGATGAACAGGTTCCCACAACATAAAAGCTACCGACCTTGCGGGCAGGCAGCCGGAAACGAGACAGATGAAACCCAAGCAAACCGGTTTGAAAAAGGGACTGACCAACTACGGCGATCAGGGCTTCTCGCTATTCCTGCGGAAGGCCTTCATCAAAGGCGCCGGCTATACGGACCAGGCGCTCGAACGGCCGGTGGTCGGCATCGTCAACACCGGCAGCAGCTACAACCCCTGCCACGGCAACGCGCCCCAGCTGATCGAGGCAGTCAAGCGCGGCGTCATGCTGGCGGGCGGATTGCCGATGGATTTTCCGACCATCTCGATCCACGAGAGCTTCTCGGCGCCGACCAGCATGTACCTGCGCAACCTGATGTCCATGGATACAGAAGAAATGGTGCGCGCGCAGCCGATGGACGCCGTGGTGTTGATCGGCGGCTGCGACAAGACGGTGCCGGCGCAATTGATGGGCGCGGCCTCGGCTGGCATTCCGTCGATTCAGCTCATCACCGGTTCCATGCTCACCGGCAGTCATCGCAGCGAGCGGGTCGGGGCGTGCACCGATTGCCGGCGCTACTGGGGCAAATATCGCGCCGAGGAAATCGACGCGGAAGAAATTGCCGAGGTCAACAACCAGCTGGTCGCCAGCGTGGGGACCTGTTCCGTGATGGGCACCGCCAGCACCATGGCCTGCATCGCCGAAGCCATGGGCATGACGGTGCCGGGTGGCGCCTCGCCGCCGGCGGTGACCGCAGACCGCATCCGCGTGGCGGAAGAAACCGGCGCGCAGGCGGTGCAGATGGCGCACGACCGCCTGACCATCGACAAGATACTGACACCGGCCGCCTTCGAGAACGCCATGCGGGTGCTGCTGGCCATCGGCGGCTCCACCAACGGCATCGTGCACCTGACCGCGATTGCCGGGCGCATGGGGCTGGAGATCGATCTGGAGGCGCTCGACCGCATGGGCCGCGAGACGCCGGTGCTGCTGGACCTGAAACCGTCCGGCCAACATTACATGGAAGACTTCCACCACGCCGGCGGCATGGCGACCTTGCTGCGTGAACTCAAGCCCTTACTGCGCCTCGAGGCGATGACGGTAACCGGGCGCACGCTGGGAGAAGAACTCGAACGCGCCGGCGACGGCTTTCCGCAAGACGTCGTGCGCCCGGCCTCCAATCCGATTTATCCGCAAGGCAGCATCGCCGTCCTGCGCGGCAACCTGGCACCCGGCGGCGCGATCATCAAGCAGTCGGCGGCAGACCCCCGGCTGATGGAGCACGAAGGACGCGCCGTGGTGTTCGAGAACGTCGAAGACATGGCCACGCGCATCGACAGCGACGCGCTGGACGTCACCGCGGACGACATCCTGGTGCTCAAGAACATCGGTCCCAAAGGCGCGCCCGGCATGCCCGAGGCCGGCTACATTCCGATCCCGCGCAAGCTCGCGCGCGGCGGCGTGAAAGACATCGTGCGCATTTCGGACGGCCGCATGAGCGGCACCGCCTTCGGCACCATCGTGCTGCACGTCACCCCGGAGTCGGCCATCGGCGGACCGCTGGCCTATGTACGAAACGGCGACCGCATCCGCCTGAGCGTGTCGAGCCGGGAAGTCGCCTTGCTGGTGACGGACGAAGAACTGGCCCGGCGTGCACAAAAGACGCCGCTGGTCATTCCCACCGCCGAGCGCGGCTACGCCAAGCTGTTCCTCGACACCGTGACGCAGGCCGACCAGGGCGTGGATTTTGATTTTCTGCGTGCGGCCAGGATGGTGGGCAAGACGCCGGAGTGAATTGCTGCAATCCGGTGCCACCAGCTTAGCGCGACAACATGACGTCGATACGATGCTCCTGATGATCATCGACCAGCGTCAGGACAGCCTCAGCTAAGGCTATGCCATCGACGCTGAAGCGGCATGCTCCCGGTGACCCATTTCCCCTCGTTTGCGTGATCATGATCCGATAGGTAGTGTCGCCGTAACGATAGTCGATGCCATAACTGTCCCAGTCGTCCGGCACGCAGGCATTGATGGTCAGCTTGTCGCCTTCGACATGCAAGCCCAGCAGCGATTCAACCAGCAAGCGGTACATCCATCCGGCCGAGCCGGTGTACCAGGTCCAGCCGCCGCGGCCGGTGTGCGGCGTGACGGCGTAGACGTCCGCAGCGACCACGTAAGGCTCGACCTTGTAGACCGCGATTTCTTCGGCATTGCGCGCGTGATTGATGGGGTTGATCATGCGCATCAGATCCCATGCCGACTGCCGGTCGCCCATGCGTGCGAAGGCCATGATTGTCCAGATGGCCGCATGTGTGTATTGCCCGCCGTTTTCGCGTACGCCGGGTACATAGCCGCGGATATAGCCGGGATTCTGATCGGAGCGGTCGAACGGCGGATCGAGTAACTGGATCAGCTTGTCGTCGTCGCGCACCAGGCGTTGACGCACCGATTGCATCGCCTGTTGCGTGCGATCGGCATTGCCGGCGCCGGACAGCACTGACCAGCTTTGCGAGATCGAATCGATCTGGCACTCGACGTTGGCGTGGGAACCGAGCGGCGTGCCGTCGTCGAAATACGCACGCAGATACCAGTTGCCGTCCCAGCCGTTCTTTTCGATGTGCTGCTGCAGCGTCTGCGCCTGCGCGCGGCACTCGGCGGCGAACGCCTGATCCTGATGGATCACCGCAACATCGGCAAAACGCTGCATCACTTCGTAGAAGAAGAAGCTGAGCCAGACGCTTTCTCCCTTGCCGTGTTCGCCGACCTTGTCCATGCCGTCGTTCCAGTCGCAGGAACCGATCAGCGACAAGCCGTGTACGCCGAATTGCAAACCGTGGCGGATCGCACGCACGCAATGCTGATAGAGACTGGCGCTGTCGGCCGAGCGGTGCGGCAGGTCGTAGTAAGAATCTTCCTCTGCACCGACGGCGCGGCCTTCAAGGAAGTGTACGGTCTCATCCAGCACTGACGTGTCCCCGGTGATCGTGACGTAGCGATGCACCGCCAGTGGCAGCCATAGGTAATCGTCCGAGCAATGCGTGCGCACGCCGCGATCGGTCGGCGGATGCCACCAATGCTGCACGTCGCCTTCGACGAACTGATGCGCGGCGCACAGCAGCAAATGGCTGCGCACCAGCGCCGGTTCGCTGTGCACCAGCGCCATGCTGTCCTGCAGCTGATCGCGGAAGCCGAACGCGCCGCCCGATTGGTAGTAACCGCTGCGCGCCCACATGCGGCATGCCAGCGTCTGGTACAACAGCCAGCCGTTGGCCAGCACGTCCAGCGTTGGTTCCGGTGTGGTCACCTGGATTGCGCCGAGCGTGCGCTGCCAGTAATCCTTGACCGATGCCAGCGTTGCCTGTGCCGCCGTCACACCGCGATGACGCAGGATCAACGTGGCGGTATCGGTCTGGCGCGTATCGCTAAGGCCGAGCACGAACACCAGCTCACGCTCCTGACCGGGCGCCAGGTCGAACGTGGTCTGTATCGCCGCGCAGGGGTCCAGGCCGGCGCCGGTCTTGCCCGACAGGCGCTGCCGTTCCAGCGCGATGGGATCCTGCAGCGAGCGGTTGCGTCCGATGAACTCCTTGCGATCGCAGGTGACGCTTTTGGTGGCGGCGTCGAGATCAAAGAAGGCGACGCGTTGCGGAAACTCCGTGTTGTAGTGGTTGCTGGCCAGTAGTGCGCCGGTGGCCGTGTCGGTCTCGGTGTTGACATGCATCGCCGTCTTGGCGCGCAAGTCGCCGAGCACCCATTCGACGTAGCCGATGGCGGACAAACGACGCTGCGCCTGTGAATCGTTGCGTACGCGCAGCACCATGTATTTCACCGGCGCATCCAGGGCGACGAACGTGCTCAGCGCCGAGAAGATACCGGCTTCGCTATGCTCAAACACGCTGTAGCCGAAACCATGGCGTGTCAGGTATTCACCCGTTCCGCGTCGCGGCAGCGGCGTCGGCGACCAGCTGGCTCCGCTGTATTCGTCACGCAGATAGAAGGCTTCGCCGCCGCCGTCGCTGACCGGATCGTTGGCCCACGGCGTGAGGCGGAATTCATGCGCGTTCTCGGCCCAGCTATAGGCTTGCCCGCTCTCCGAGACCACACTGCCGAACTGCGCATTGGCAATGACGTTGCTCCACGGCGCCGGCGTATGACGATCGTCGCCGGTGACGATCAGATACTCGCGGCCGTCGGCGCTGAAGCCGCCCATGCCGTTGTCCAGCAATGGTGCGGGTGCACGCGCGGCCGGCAACGTCGCGATGGTGGCGTCAGCAACCAGATCGGTCCTCGCGGACAACAACGGCATCTTCACCTCAGGCGCATCGCGCCGCGCGACTTGCTCGGCCAGCGTACCGCTGCTGTCGTTCAGGATCACGCGCGCCACCGATTGGAACAGGATACGGTCTTCGTCGGAAATCTGATCGAGCAGACGCACGAAGATGCCGCCCGGACGATCGATGGTATGGGCGCCGGTGACGGAGGAGATCAGGTTCAGGATCTGCTCCTGCAGCACTTGCCGGTAACCGGCGTGATCTTCGTTCCAGATCACCAGGTCGACCGCCAGCCCCTTCGAGCGCCAGTAGGCATGCGCCTGCACCAGCTGGCGCACCAGTTCGATGTTGGCCATGTCGCGTATCTGCACCAGCACGATGGGCAGGTCGCCCGAAATCGCATAGCTCCACAGCGCCGACTGGCCGCGCCGGTTGCGCGCGAGGATGCTGGCGTCCGCGCGCAGCAGGGGATTGGCGTAGACCACCGAGTTCGCCAGGCGGCCGTACAGTTGCGCATCCGCTTCGCTGGCGTTGAGCTGGCGCAGCACCACCTGGTTGTGGGTCCATGCCAGTTCCATGACGCGATCGGCCAGATGGCGATCCTGGTACTTGCCGATCAGTTCCGCACAGACGTCGCGGGTGGCGGCGACGCCCGTCACCACGTCGATGGTGACGGATTGCTCCGCCTCCAGCGTGATGCGGCGGCGGATCGCCATGATCGGATCGAGCACCGAGCCGGCGCTGTTCGACAAAGGCCCGGCTTGTTGCATCGCTTGCGGCGTGGCCGGCGTGTTGCCGCGTCCGAGAAACTGCATGCGGTCGGTTTCGTATGACGCCGCATCCGCTTCGGCGCCAGCGCCGTGCACCGCCATCAGGTGGAACATCCACGGCACGCTTTCATTGACCGAGCGCGGCCGGCGTGTGCACAGGATGGCGCCGCGCTGCATGTCGATCTCGGTCTGCACGAACAGATTGCTGAACGCCGGATGCATCGCATCCGCGGCTGACGGAGCCAGCACGACCTCGCCATAGGTGGTGATTTCAATGGTGCGCGTGGTGCGCGAACGGTTGGTGATCTTGGTGCGGCGCAGTTCGATGTCGTCTTCCGGGGAGACCACGATTTCGGTGTGCATGTCGATATCGCGATCGTTGCGACGAAACTCGGCGCGGCCTTCGGAAAAAATCACTTCATAGTGGCCGGGCGTCGCCAGCGTCGGCTGGTAGGCGGTCGACCAGAACGCATTGCCGTCGACGTCGCGGATGTCGCGCACATAGCAGAAGCTGCCCCAGTGGTCGCGCGTGGTGTCTTCGCGCCAGCGCGTGATGGCGATGTCGTTCCAGCGGCTGTAGCCGCCGCCGGCGCTGGTGACCATGACATGGTAGCGACCGTTGGACAGCAGTTGCACTTCCGGCGTGCGCGGATCGGGACGGCGCACCACGCGGATCTGCTGATCCTGTGCGCCGGCGACGATGCGCACGTCGGCCAGTTCGGAGGCGCTGGAGTAATTCGCGCCGGCCTTGGGAACGCGCTCATGCAGCAGCGACATGGTGGCCTGGAACAACGGATACGATTCGAAGCGGCGCTGCATCGGCCGGTCCAGCAGCAGATACGCCAG
>Ga0207667_10011851_pt1 | contig 10100 bp, 12 predicted proteins | sample KBSCornC52_FD_184301 | JGI IMG/M metagenome (GOLD analysis project Ga0207667, IMG submission 184301) | Corn rhizosphere microbial communities from Kellogg Biological Station, Michigan, USA - KBS Corn C5-2 (SPAdes) (version 2) | ecosystem: Host-associated > Plants > Roots > Rhizosphere > Soil ... | reverse complement strand
GCTTTCGGCCATTCTGCGCGACCTGCAACGAGACTTTCACCCTGATGGCCGTTCTGCCGAAGGATACCGACGTGGACGCATATTTGAAAGATGCGGTGAGCCGCCACGACCACAAGGCATTCCTGGACGCGAAACAGCAGCAATTCAAGATCCGCGTCGGTCAGCAGAAGCAGAAGAAAGCCAAGTAGTTCTCAACTTTTTTGTTTTGTAGCCCGCGGCTTCCGTTAAGAAGTTCCGCGGGCTTGTAGTATGCGTATGGCTTTCGACGCGGCGAACGCCACGTCGGGGTCGCCATCTTTAGAGAGCTTATTGAGCGACGGTAGCAGGTCGTCGCTGCGGCTCTCGCCAAATACTGCACAGAGCTTCAGTTTTTGCTCTTTAGTCGAGTCCGGAAGCAGTTTGACCAGGCTGGCGCGCGCATCTTCATGCCGCGCTAGTTCCTTGAGGTAGGCGGTGGCGGTATCGGCGCGGCCGCTGGTCTGGAGACTCTCCACCAGATAAGGCAGTGGGCTGAATTGTTCCGTGTCCGCTTTGCCCTGATTCGCGAGCGCAAAAGCGGCGGCTAAGTGGACATGCCAATCCGCGTTCGGTTCATCGTAGGCGGCCTTAATCAGGCGGAAGTCCTCGGGTTCCCGAATTCGGCCGAGGCCCTCAAGGGCGGCCGCGCGCATCTCGGTATCGCCGCTCTGAGCATCCTGCTGAAACGTCGCGCGGTCGTCAGGCATACCCAGCATGGCAAGGGCTTCCAGAGCAGCCCGACGAACTTTTAAATTTTTGCCGCCCTTCAACGCCGCGCGCACGTCGGGCGCGGAGTCCAAACTTCGCAAACGCCCGATAGTTTCGAGAGCGGTGATTTGAATACGTTCGTTCAAATCGCGCGCGAGAAAACCGACTGCCGGTCCCGCCGAAGGGTCCTGAATTTTTTGCAGCGCGACCAGGCATTGGAAAATCATGTCGTTTTCCTTTGACTTCAACCCCTTCACCAAGGCGGGAACAGCGGGACGGGCACGCAATATACCGGCAGCCAGAGCGGCATTGGAACTGGCATCGAAGCTGAACCCGTCGTTGATCTCATCGGCCAATGCCTGCGCAACGTCGGGACGTATGACCACATCGGCATCAACGACTTGCTCGTTGCGCTCGGAGAAAAAGCCTTTGATATGCCGGAATCCGCGAGTGAAATTGCCGCTCAGACTATTGTTCGCAAGATAACCGGGCAGATAAGCGTTCACGATTCCGTCAGTCGCACGAATGCGAATTTCCGGATCGCTATCGCGCGTGCCCGCTATGAGGGCATCCAGGCTTGCTTTCGTGTCGATACGGACTACAGCTTTGATCGCCTCCAGGCGCACATCACGATCGGAATCGTGCAGGTAGGGCGCCAGATCCGCGAGGGCTGACGTGTCGCGTTTGCCTAAATCGCGGACGCGAGAGATGCGCTGTTTGACGGTGCCGCTGGCGTCGCCGGGCGCGGATTGCGAAAGCAGCGGAAGAACGAGCGCAAAAGCAAGCGCCGCCCGTCGAAAGAATAACCAAGCCATGATTTGAAGGTAGCGGGGTTAGCGGACAACTTCAACAATCGTTTTGTGAGGGATGAGACCAGCCTCGAATCCCAGGTCCAATAATTTCTGTGCCGCGCGCGGAACGATCTCGCCGCCATCCAGCGTGTGGTCGTTCACATACATACCGACGAATTGTTCGGCTGAGGCGACATCGAGATCGCGGGCGAACTGCATCGCATAGTTCAACGCTTCCTCGCGATGATCGAGCGAATGCTGGATACTTTCCCGCATGAGACGCGCACATTCTGCTCGCACTTCGGTACTCAGGTCCCGTCGCAGCGCGTTCGCCCCTAGCGGAAGCGGCAGACCATATTGCGTCTTGAACCATTTACCCAGATCGATCACCGCTTGCAATCCGCCGTGTCCGTAGGTCAGCTGCCCTTCGTGAATGATCAACCCGGCATCGACATCGTGATTCTTGACGGCATCGAGTATTCGGTCGAACGGCAGGATGACCTGTTGGAAATCCGGCTGGAATAGCTTCATCGTCAAGAACGCCGTGGTCATGGTGCCGGGAATCGCAACCTTTTTGCCTTTCAGGTCCTCCGGCTGCATATGCCGGGAGCTGACTACCAGCGGGCCGTACCCGTCCCCAACGCTGGAACCGCTCGCCAGCAACACATATTTGTCGGCCACATACGGATAGGCGTGATAAGAAATCGCCGTAAGCTCGTAGAGCCCCTGGACCGCCTTCTTGTTGAGTGTCTCGATGTCTTCGAGCACATGACGGAAGTTCAGAAACCGTGAGCGGACCTTCTTGGTCGCCATGGCGTAAAACATGAAGGCGTCGTCGGAATCGGGACTATGGGCGCAAACTATTTCGAGTACCTGGGGAGCGGTCATATCCAACTAGGGGAAGCGGGAACCCCCTAGTGTAACAGCCGCTTTATAAGGTGGGGAGTTGCCCGGCCACACGCTCGCGCAGCAGCCGTAGCTCAGGTTCGAGTTCTGTCAAATCCTGTTCAAAGCTAGAAAATGATTCCCGGCATCGGTTCGCGTCTCCACCGGCAGCCGCCGATTCGAGTTCGTGAGCTCCCCAGCGCGCTCGAGTGGCCCGCAGACTTCCTAGCGAGCCCTTGATCGTATGCGCGAGCCTTGAAAGCTGAGTAAAGTTGCCGCTAGCGAGTGCATGACGCATTTCGACGACCTGACGCTGCCGCTCTTCGAAAAACAGGTCGATGATTTCGACCATGAGCTCGCGATCCCCGCCCATTTGTTCTTCGAATTCCTCCGGCTCGAGAACCGGGGATTCGCTGGCAGCCGCAGCGGGCTGCGCCGCAGGATGACCAACGGCCTGCGCCAGCAGTGTCACGGCCTCCGTCAACGCGGCGGGATCCAGAGGCTCCTGCAACCGCGCATCCCAAGCGGCGTGATCCGGTTCTACCGATGAATTCACCGCGGTTTCAGACGAAATAGAGACCATTGGAATGCGGGCTAGGCCTTGCCGCTCCTCAATTCGCCTGAGGCCGGCAGCGAATTCCGCTACTTCAGCCAAAGGCAGAGTGGCATCCAGGACAATTGCGTCGAAGCGTTCAATACAGAGAGCTTCGGTGGCTCCGGCGAGGTTTGGGGTCGGCACGACCACATGCCGGGCGGCTGCCAGCAAGGAAGCAAGGCGGTCGGCACCCTCGGGATCGCCATGGATCAACAAGAAGCGCAATGCATGTATATCGGTCTTACTCATCCCCGACATCAGCCCCCGAACATATATCAACCATCGGCGAAATTCGTAAGCAACTTTAATGCCGAATGTTTTACTCTATCTCTAGCATGTTGTATACTTGCGCTTTAGTGGGGGTGAGTCTTCCCTAGTTTCGCGGCTCCCAGTACCTTGGGCCTTGGTGCCTCTCTAGCCAAGTCGCGGATTTCTGCTGTTCGAAACGTTCCTCGATTTCTGTTCAACCTGGTCCTCCCGGACGACTGCCGTCTTTGCGACCAGCCACTTTTCAACATTTCGCGTATCCCAGTCTGCCCCTCCTGCCTTTCCCTGCCTCGGCCGCTCGAAGCCGAATTCGCTTGCCAGACCTGCCGGACGCCGTTCTTGAGCCCCTACCCCCTGGACCACGATGGCCAATGCGCGATATGCCGCGAGAACACCGCAAACTTCGATATCGCATTCGCCTTTGGCAGCTACGAAGGTCCTCTACGGAAGCTGATTCAGCTTTTCAAATATGGCAAAGTGGAGAGTCTCGCCAACCCGCTCAGCGCGTTCCTCCTACGCGCTGTGCCACGGGATCAGAATTTCGATGTGATCATTGCTATGCCCATGCACTGGCGCAGGCAATGGGAGCGCGGCTTCAATCAAGCTGAACTGTTGGCCCGGCCCGTTGCCAGGCGCTACGGGCTGAAGCTCGCTACCAACCTTCGCCGGAAGCGCTACACAGCATCACAGGCTAGCCTCCGCGAGACGGCAAGACGGCAGAATTTGAAAAATTCCTTTGCAGTGGTGCGGCCGAATGAGATCGCCGGAAAGCGCGTGTTGCTCATAGATGACGTGTTCACTACGGGCACCACCCTGCGCGCCGCCACTGCGGCGCTTAAGTCCGCGGGAGCCGCGCGGGTTGTTGCCCTCACGCTCGCAAGAGTGGACGGACGCGCACCCGCCGCCATGAATTTGGATACGGATTTTTTTTCGACCGGCTTAGCTCCTTTGGGGCGTGTGTTGGCCGAAAACGACGCTCGCCAGGGAGTCTCGGTGGGTCTGGAATAAGTTAGCGAGTCTGAGTAGGGAAATCTAAATTAGCGAGTCTGAGTTAGGGACTTCTGGGAGGGGTACCTGATGGCTAGTCCGGATCGACTTCATAAGCCGGTTCTTGTTCTGAACGCGAGCTACGAACCGATCAACATTTGCGCTGCCCGCCGCGCGCTCGTGTTGGTGTTGAAGGGCGTGGCATCCGCCGAAGAAGTAGGGCCTGCGCAAATCCACTCCGCGCGCCGAACCCTGCACGTCCCCTCCGTCATCCGGCTGCTCGAATACCGCCGCATCCCTCATCAAACCCGCGCCCTATCTCGCAAGAACATCCTGATGCGCGACCGCTACAGCTGCCAATACTGCCATCGCACGCTACCGTCCGGCGAAATGACGCTTGATCATGTGATTCCCCGCTCGCGTGCCGGCGAAACAACCTGGGAAAACCTGGTCGCGTGCTGCCACTCTTGCAATAACCGCAAGGGGAATCGCACCCCGGAAGAAGCGGGCATGAAGCTGCTGCGTGCGCCGCGGCCCTTCAGCCTGCACACCAGCCGTCATCTGATGCGTCTATTCGGCCGCAGCGACGATCAGTGGCGCAAATACCTGTTTTATTCCGACTAAGGGGCTTCGGTCTGAAGAGCCGGCGTGGGAGTTCCGGGTTCATTAGCCGGCGGCGGTTTCGGTTTCTCGGATTTCTCTTTCGGGGCGCTGCTGGCTTTTACGGGACTAATAATCAGGTGCGCGTTGCGGCCTTCGAGCCGGGGCTGCCCTTCGATCGAGCCGACGCCGCTGAGATCGCCCGCAAACCGCAGTAGCAGCTTCTTTCCCAGATCGACGTGTGCAATCTCGCGGCCGCGGAACTGCACCACCGCCTTCACGCGGTTGCCTTCCTTCAGAAAGCGGATGGCATGGTTCTTCTTGAAATCGTAATCGTGATCGTCCGTGTTCGGCCGGAACTTCAGTTCCTTCACCTGGATCACGTGCTGTTTCTTCTTAGCGTCGTGCTGTTTCTTTTTCTGCTCGTAGCGCCATTGCCCATAGTCCATGGCCTTGGCTACGGGCGGCTCAGCCGTGGGTGCGATCAGGATCAGGTCAAGTCCCATATCCTGTGCTTTGCGCACGGCGGCGGGAGTCGGCATGACTTCCACCGAGCCATCGGGGAAGACAGCGCGAACTTCCCGAGCACGAATCGCTTCGTTTACATTTTCTCGGACTTTTGGCCGGCGGGGCGGGAGACCTCTTGGTGGATACATGCCGGGCTAACGGACGGCGCTGACCCGCGCCAGGGGAACGGAAAAGAAATGGTTCAAATAAATTACCTGTTTATTAGTTTACACGCAAATGGGCTCCTCGGGGTGCACTTCCCGTGCAGCGGAAAGCCCCCCAAGTTTGCGATATCCGGACTCACGGCCTGATCGGCACCCGTGTCAGGACAAAAACGGACGTCAAGAGATGGGGCCGCTCAAGGAAAACCTGTGACGGCTATTCGAATTTAAAGAACGAGACACCCAATATATTTGGGTTATTTGTCCTTGCCGGGACGGCTTTGGGTACGAAATTCGTATTGCTGAATTTGCAGCGCGAGCTGGCCTTTAGTGTGCCGAATGACTCGCCCACGCGCCACCAAATTCAGCAGACATTTTTCATTTAGTTGTGCCGGCCAGCTAATTGATACTTCCAGGCGCGTACCGACCGGCAGATCATGGTCGGACGTGAAGAGAACGCCAGAGCTGCTGATATTCAGAGTCCTGCCATTGCCGGCAAGGATTTCCGCACGTTGATTCAACGTTTTATAGCGGACCTCGCGCTCGATAGGGAAGCGGCTGGAACGACGCCGTTCCGTGTTGCCCACCTCCGGAACCTCAAGGCGCCGGCCCAGAGTCATAGAAGTTTCGGCCACAATTACACAACTCCGATCTTTAAGCTTACACAATATTTACGCATATACCCGAGTTAATTTTCCGGCTTGGCTTGGTGGCGCCGTTTCTTTAGCCACTCCACCCGTTCACGCAGCCTTTCCTCAAAACCCCGGAAGGTACGTAAAACACAACTCCGGAGAGGGAAGGGGGCATGCATTCCATATCGGTAGTGGCATCGGATTCTTTATGGGCGTGCTTATATCCCTCTCCATAGTGCAGTTCCTTCATCAACCGTGTCGGGGCATTGCGCAAGTGGAGAGGAACCGGGTCAGCCACTGTGGATTCAATAGTAGCCTCGGCTTGATTCAACGCCTGGTAGGCTGCGTCCGATTTGGGCGCTAGCGACAGGTAAATGGCCAACTGCGCCAGCGCCTGGTCACCTTCCGGAATGCCGAGGAAGTGCACCGTCTGCATGCAGGCAATCGCCTGCTCGAGTGCTCTCGGGTCGGCTAAGCCTATGTCTTCTATGGCCATCCGCACCAGGCGCCGGACGAGGTACAGGCGATCTTCCCCGGCCTTCAGCATGCGCGCCAGCCAGTAAAGGGCCGCATCGGCATCGCTCGAGCGCACCGATTTGTGCAGCGCCGAGATCAGATTGTAATGTTCCTCACCCGACTTGTCGTAGAGCAAGACTTTGCGCTGGAGAGCATCGGCCAGGATCTGGCGGTCGATGACACCATCGGCGGCGGCTTCGGCAGCAATCTCGAGTGTATGTAGCGCCGCACGTGCGTCGCCGCTCGAAGCCACCGCAATCTGTTCGAGAAGCTCATCCGCTACTGCCAAATGCAGATGTCCCAATCCGTGTTTTGAATCGGCCAGGGCACGTTTCAATAGCACTACTACATCGGAAGTTTCTAACGCCCGTAGGGGGTACACCTTCGTACGGGACAGGAGTGCCGAGTTCACTTCGAATGAGGGATTTTCGGTGGTCGCCCCGATCAATGTGACATCTCCGCGTTCCACGTAGGGCAGAAAAGCGTCCTGCTGTGCCTTGTTGAAGCGATGAATCTCATCAATGAACAATACGGTTTTGCGACCCACGCGGCGGGCCCTTTCGGCATTGGCCATCACCGATTTGATCTCTTTGATCCCGCTGAGCACCGCACTGAACGGGATGAAGGCGGATCCGGCCCGCCGTGCCATCAACGCCGCCAGCGTGGTCTTACCCGATCCAGGAGGTCCCCACAGGATGAGCGAAGTCAGCCGGCCGTTTTCGATCTGGGTGCGGAGTGCCTTGCCTGGAGCGAGTATATGGTCCTGCCCTAAATACTCGTCGAGACTTCGCGGCCGCATTCGATCGGCAAGCGGCCGCCCGGCGAGATCGTCTTCGCCGGATTCCGGTGCCCCCGGGAGCGGAGCATTGTCGAACAGGCTCATATGCCTTCTCCGTTTTCTCTTTGCCGAGCCGCTTCAAACAGGGCCAGCGAACAGGCGATAGCGGCATTAAGCGATTCTACGTTGCGCGCCGGAATCGAGAGGGGACTGGCCGCGCCAAGCAATTCCGTGGACACACCGTTTCCTTCGCCACCCACCACCAGCGCGCAAGGCACACGGAAATTTGCCTTACGCAATGACGTTCCATCGCGAGAGGTAAGGGCATAAAGCGGCAGGCCGAGCGAGCGTACCTGTTCGAGAAACTCAGTTCGGGTGACGGATTCGAGCAAAGGCAGGCGGAAAATGGAGCCCGCCGTAGCGCGGAGGAACTTGCCATTCGGCACCCGGACCGATCCTTCGAGCAGCACCACGCCACTGGCGCCGAAAGCTTCCGCCGAACGCACAATGGTTCCGGCGTTGCCGGGATCTTGCATGCCGTCCAGCGCCACGATTAGCGCCTGCGGTCCGGCCAGTTTGCGCCAGCTGGCGGCACGCCAACCGACCAACGCTAGAATCTCTTGCGCAGTTTCCGTAGACGCGGTCGCTGCAAAAGCACGCGCGGAGACTTCGGTGATTTGTACCTGCAGTTGCCCGAGCAGCCCGGAGTAGAGTTCCCGGCCGCGCTCCGTGGTGACGACACGCCGCATGACGCAACCCCCGTGGAGCGCCTCGGCAACCAGATGTGGACCTTCAACGACCAACGAGCCATCTTCGGTTGGGCGTCCCGCCCGCGCGGCTCGCCGTACGCTTTCGAGAAACGGATTCTTCGCGCTGGTTAACTTAGCGACATTCTGAGGCATCGGGCGTAGACTAGGAGCAAAACCACATGCCAGCTATGAGGCCAGCCGCGTGAAGCGGGCCGTCGCAGCGCTGTCTGCGCTGCTTACGCTTCTGTTAATAGGCTACCTTTTCTACGTTTCTGACCAGATTGAGCGGCAGTCGACGCTCGATGAAGCGCGGCCCGCCGACGTCATCATCGTGCTCGGCGCTGCACAATACCGCGGCAGGCCGTCACCCGTGCTGCAGGCCCGGCTAAACCATGCGTTGCTTCTGTATCTGCGGGGGTTCGCTTCCTATTTGCTGACAACCGGCGGTGCGGGCGGCGATCCGGTATTTACCGAGAGCGAAGTGGGCCGCGCCTATCTCGCCCAGCGCGGCGTGCCCTCCGAGCGGATCATTACCGAGGAAGGTGCGACCACTGCGCAGAGCCTGGAATCAGCTGCCGAAACCATGCACCGCATGAACCTGCACTCCTCAATTGTGGTGAGCGACGGCTATCACATCTATCGGGTAAAGCGCCTGCTCGAATCGCGCGGTATACGCGTCTACGGCTCGCCGCGCCCTGAAGGGGGGGTTCGTAGCACGGCTCAGCTTCGCTGGTTGTACCTGCGGCAATCGGTGGGATTTGTGCTCTGGCAGATTGGCGTGAATATCTAGGTCGGACGTCATTACTGCTCGCGAGAGCAGCCCGGTGATCGAAAGGCGACGCGCCCCGTCACTCTGTCAAAGTCAGCCTTCAGCCCCGCTGGCGGCGTTCGGCTCCCACAGCGTCTCGGCCTTGCCGAGGATATGGTTTACCCAACGGCTCCAGACAAAAAGCGCATCGCTCAAACGATTCAGATAAGTCAGCGCTTCGGGCGGCACGCTTTCCGAGCGGGCGAGCGAAACCAGCAAACGTTCGGCCCGGCGGCAGATGGTGCGACAGACATGTAACTCGCCGTCGAGGCGGCTGCCGCCAGGCAGCACGAACGAACGTAAACTGGCGAGCGATTCATTCGCCTGATCAATCTCCTGCTCGAGCTGCTGCGCTTCGGCGCTCGTGATGCGGGGCTGCTTGGGGTGCATGTCCTCGGGCAGTGTGGCAAGAGTAGAACCGAGGTTAAAGAGCTCGTGCTGAACCCGCTTGAGTATCGCGGCAAACGGGACAAGGGCGGGTCTTTGGCCGGAAAGTTCTTCCACGGTCGTCCGCGCCAGGCCGAGAAACGCGTTCAGCTCGTCGACCACGCCGAAGCAATCGATGCGCGCATCGTCTTTCGGAACACGCTGCCCACCAACCAGGCGCGTCTCGCCGCTATCGCCGGCGCGGGTATAAATCCTGTTGAGCGCGATACGGGGCTCGTTGAAAGTTTTTTCGCTCAATGCGTCTTCCTTATTGTGGCGCAAGGATCAACGCGCGATGCGACAAGGCGAAGAAATAGCGTTTTTCACGAAACGAAATCATCCCTCCGGCATTTTTACGATTCGAACCCAATTTGCTCGCGACGCATGCAATGTTCCGTCCGCTGGACGTCTGGTCAAGGGTCCTCTGCGTCTAAGTGCTAGATTTCACAAGGCAAAAAATCGGCTGAATACGAGGGGTCATTTACGAAACGAGGCACTTACTCAGACATTTTGCCATTCGAACCCAATTTCGATCCGCATAAAAAGGACCGCGTCTTAGAATGAGTACACTTCTTAGGGTGAGTAATCCGCGATTTTCGTTTACGGATTTGCCGGAGGTGAAGTCCGAAGTTGACCTATCTACCCGCTGGCTGCTCATTCCAGTGATCGTTC
>Ga0207667_10011848_pt1 | contig 10100 bp, 8 predicted proteins | sample KBSCornC52_FD_184301 | JGI IMG/M metagenome (GOLD analysis project Ga0207667, IMG submission 184301) | Corn rhizosphere microbial communities from Kellogg Biological Station, Michigan, USA - KBS Corn C5-2 (SPAdes) (version 2) | ecosystem: Host-associated > Plants > Roots > Rhizosphere > Soil ... | reverse complement strand
CGGATCAGTTGGGTTTGGATCTGATGGAGGTTTTATTTGCGTTGTATCAGGCCCTGCCGGCGGCGTAGGATTTTGTGTAACCGGAGATTTTTTGCACGCAATAAAACAACCAGAACCCACCAGTAAGAGGTAGAAAAAATATTTTAATTTCATTTTATTTTTAATTTTTCCTGCAAAATGCTTTGCAAAGCGGAATCATTTGAATCGATTTTTTGGACTCATTAAATTCATAAGAAACGTTTCCTTATTCTCAAAAAACCTTCGTTTTATTGACACTAAAATTTGAAGTAAGATTTGAAATTTCAATTTTAAAATCCCCTGCTTCTAATATTTTTTTATTGTCAGTATTTACAAATGCCAGCTCTTTCAAAGGCAAAGTGAATGTTACTGTTTTTGATTCACCCGGTTTTAAATCTATTTTCTCAAACCGGCGTAATCTTTTTACATCAGGAGTGATGGAAGCGACTAATTGCGAAGTAAATAATTGAAGCACTTCTTTTCCATCCTTACTTCCTGTATTTTTTACAGTTACATTAATTGTCGCTGTTTCATCAGGACCGAAAGTTGTTTTATTTACTTTTAAATCGCTGTACGCAAAAGTGGTATAAGACAAGCCAAATCCAAACGGCCATTGCGGATCAAATTCTCCGCCTTGTGGATTGCCGCTTCCTTCAGAAGGTTTATGAATATAGCCTACCAAATCATTTACATAACGCGGATAAGTGATTGGCAATTTCCCACTCGGATTGACATCGCCTGTAAGAATATCAGCCAGCGCATCAGCGCCAAAATTTCCGGGAAGATAAACATGTAAAATTCCTTTTATGTCGGGAACAATCTGATTGATCACCCTTGCTCTTCCTTCATTTAAAATTAAAATCACGGGCTTGCCGGTTTTGATCATAGCGTTTGCCAGTGTGATTTGATTGGCCGATAAATTCATATCGTTGATATTTCCAGGCGTTTCTGTATAACTATTTTCACCAAGACACAACAGGATGTAATCCACATCAGCAGCAGCTTTCACGGCTTCATCAAAATTCACCACAGAATCTTCATTAAATTTTCCCCATGCAGGATTGTAAGCAACTCCCTGTTCGTATTTTACATTTTCTTTTCCAAATTTATTCGTTACAGCTTCGAGGATCGTATTGTATTGTTTTGCATACAAATCTGTTTTTTCACCCTGCCATGTATAACTCCATCCTCCATTCAAACAGCGCATTGAATTGGCATTTGGGCCTGTTACCAAAATTTTTGCAGTCTTTGAAACAGGTAGAATATTATTTTCATTCTTTAATAAAGTGATCGATTCAGCCGCAGTATTATAAGAAGCTTTATGAAATTCCTCGCTGGCAAATTTTGGATAATCTTTCAGATAAGTCATTGGCGTAGTAAAAAGATTCAATTCTTCTTTCACTCGCAAAATTCTTGTAACGGCATCATCAATTCTGCTCATCGGCACTTTTCCTTCTTTGACCAATGCAATCACATCAGTACAGAATTCTTTATAATTATATGGAATCATTGACATATCAATTCCTGCGTTGATAGCAAGCATCGTTGCGTCTTTGGTATTTTTTGTAATGTGATCACGGCGATACACATTTTCAATATCCTGCCAATCAGTAACAATAAACCCGGTGAAATGCAATTCGCCTTTCATAATATCAGTTAGCAAATGTTTGTTGATGTGTGTAGGAATTCCATTGATCAAGGCAGAATTTACCATCACCGTTCTTGCTCCGGCCTTCACTGCTGCTGCAAAAGGAGGCAAATGATATTCGCGTAAATAATATTCAGGAATCCAGGAATCGCTTCTGTCGTGCCCTGATTTTGGATCGGAATAATCCATGTAATGTTTAATGCTTACGGCCAGTTTATCTTTCGCTCCCAATGGATTTTGGACGCCTTTGATAAACTGAACCCCCATTGTTGCATCGAGATAAGGATCTTCGCCATAATCTTCCCAAATACGCGGCCACTGCGGATTGGTACCCAGATCCAGAACGGGAGAAAAAGTCCATGGAACGCTTGCTGCTCTTGATTCATAAGCGGTGATCACTCCGGCATTAAAAATCAATTGGGGATTCCACGTTGCAGATTGTCCAATCTGCTGCGGAAACAAAGTTGCATCCAAAACATAATTGCAACCATGATTATCATCGAGACCATACAAAACAGGAATCTTGTTTTTTGTTTCGTTTGCTGCATTCTGAATCTGCTCAACTACTGTATTCCATTGTGCAGCTTTCAAAGGACTTCCCGGAGAATTCAAAATAGAACCGATCTTGTAATTTTCTACCGCGTCTTTTAATTTCCCCGGATCAAAAACGAAATTATCTCCTTCAACTTTCCCCAAAGATTCAATCGACACCTGCGCCATCTGGCCTACTTTTTCTTCCAATGTCATTTTCTTTACCAACGCATTTACTTTAGCGTTAATGGCGTTTTCATTCGCTTGTGCTTCGCACTTTTGCGCTCTAAAAATGATTACACTACAAAATAAAAAGGCAAATTGAAAGATTCGTTTTAAACGGCTCATGATTAATCTTTGTTTTTTATTGAAATGATGATTTATTGAAATTAAAAAAGTAGAATTTGTGTAATCCGATGCCTATTCTTTCGACATATCTGTATTGCTTACAAAAGCAATCCTCTTACTGTCAGGCGACCAGGATGGCGTATTTATTGTTCCCTGTCCTCCATACAAATAAGCGATCACTTTCAAAGCACCTCCGCTTACAGGCATCATTCTCAAATAAACATGCTTATAAAAAGGATGGTCATCAGGCTTCACTTCATCTTTTAAAAATGAGATACAAACAATCCATTTTCCGTCGGGCGAAACATGTGCAAACCAGTTGTTATAATCATCGTTCGTCAGTTGTTCAGGATCACTTCCGTCCGGCTTCATTCTCCATAATTGCATCTGCCCGCTTCTTACAGAATTGAAATAAATGTATTTTCCATCCGGGCTATATTCGGGCCCGTCATCAAGTCCTGTTACATTTGTCAATTGAATTTCTTTTCCTCCATTTGATGGGATTTTATAAATATCGAACCCTGCAGGCGTAGGATCACTATTACGTTTGGCCGTGTAAGTCAGCCATTTTCCGTCGGGCGACCAGCCATGCAAATAAGAAAAACCAAGCAGCGGGGTGATCAGTTTCGGCTCGCCACCGGTGATCGGAAGGGTGTAAACGGTAGAACCAATCTTCCCGTCCGGACTCAACGCACTGATCCCCAACATTTTTCCATCAAATGAAATGACATGATCATTATTAATGTCTTTTACTTTTCCTGTTGGAAGCAAAGCCGGTTTCAACGTTTTCAGATCGAAACGATAAAGTGAGCCTTTAGAATTATAGATCAAACTCTTTCGATCTTTAGTCCAGTTAGGCGCCTGGAGAGAAACATTTTCCGAATACAATATTTTTCTCTCTCCTGTCATTACATCCATTGTCTCTATATTGCTGCCAAGGAACGTGCGGTAAGGAACGAGATCTTTTGATGCCGGAACAACGATTCTAACATTTTCAAATGTTGCTTTTTCAACAACATCTTTGTTATGAGCGCACACAAATAATCCTACATAAACATCGCCATCAAATTTGACGTTCGAGATTTCTTCCGTTACAAATGTTTCTCCAAAATGAGCCACAGACATGATAAATGTATCGCCTCTTCTCTCCAGTTGAACAACATCAGGTGCGGAAATTTTCATTTGTTTTTCCTCAATATTCGTATGAGGAGCATTTCGATATTGCAGGGAGGTAAGTCCGTTTCCGTGAACCGTCGCTGCAACCATAGAAGCGCTGCTATCCAAACTTTGCCGGATCATCCAACCAAATTTTCGATGCTCTTCAACTCCTTTTCCTAAAAATTTCCCTCTTGCATGAACGATAAAATCACCTTTCATTTTTTTCCATACAAAATGAAATTCATCATTGGCAAACCAAATGTTTGCGCCGGAGCCGGAAATCAAATAATCCTGCGAAGAAGAATTATAATTCGCATTGCCTTTATGAAGCACTTTTCCGATATTAGTTTGACCTTCAAAAACTCCAATCTTTTGCGCAAAAGTGTTTATTGATAAAATCATAAAAGAACTTACGATAAAAAGTTTCAATGATTTAAAAAGCATGGTTCAAATTTTATTTGTTTAATAATCTGAATACTCGGTAGAGTGCATTAGCATACTATCAATGTGATTGACAGAAACATTGTTTTCATTAAACGGATCTGCAGAAATTTCTTTCCATTTCGGATCGTTTCCAAACACTTTCCATTGTGCGTTCCTATCTTCAACGCTCTTAAAAATGGGCATGTACATGAGGTTTGGCATACGACTTCCGGAGATGACTTCTCCATAAAAAACAGGATCAAAGCCAAGCCTTTTAAAAATGTTCATCTCATCTTTATTGAACATCGCTCTTTTTTTATCAGCGAGGTGCCATGTCGGACTTTCATAACTTCTCAATTCAAAAACCCTTTCCATATTTTTCGTTTTAGGAATCTTTAAAAAAGTCTGACCGGAAAATGGTTGTAATAGAATTGATTCCAATCTCACAAACGGAGCATTTTTTGAATCAGCGTGCAAAAATTTTTCGCCTGAAGATTTATAAGATGCATCCGCGTTGAGCTGAGCATTTATTTTCATCCATTGATCAACAGAAGAATACGGAATCAAAACGTAGATCAGTTTATCATTGGCCTTATCGTTGGCTATCGGTTTAAATACACCAATATTTTTGATTCCAAAATGATGTAATGCAGGCAGCAAAGCGGTTTGAAGGAAATCATCTGTGGCTTTTACCTGCTCATTATTTTTCAAATGATAAACCTGGATTTGAAAAATGCGATTATTCGTTTGTTTACTGTAGCCATTTTGTGAAAAAATCAAAAACGATAAAACAATAAAAACCGTTGTAAAAATCTTATTCATTAGTTGTTGTTTAAATATTCCTTAATTAAATTTTTTGAACCATTAAATCGAGGCACAAATCATTGCCGTTTGTTTTTAACCTTAGTAACAACTTGGTAAAATTTTATTACATCCTTAAATCGTCCGGTTACTAACTTTAAGCATTCACTCCGCTCCTTTTATAATCGCATCAAAATCAAATCCCGCCCTCATCAAAGTTCTTTTTGCCACATCCAGTGCATAGCCGGCTTCATTGAATGGATGAACAGGCACTACAGCCACTTTCTCCAGTTGCTGCAATAAAGTGTTCGTTTCGCCTTCGGTTAATCTTTCACATACATCATACATTCCACCAGGTTCTTCTTCCAACACATCATGCTTGTCCAAAATATAACGCAGCACTTTGATTACCTCATCAGAAGGAGGCATTACCATCAATGAAGTTAGTGCAGCATGATCCAGGCGTAACTTTGCGGCCAACGGCAACGGCACATTGCCATTTGCTTTTTGCGCAGCAGGATAAAGAACTTTCTCTTCCATTTTGATGTGCTTCAAAAGGCCCGTGCGAAACTGGTGATAATAATTCGTTTCAACCTCACCTGGATTTTCTGTGGCTTTATCCAAAAGCTGATCGAGGCGATTATGATCGTTTGTAAAGAAATGATAAAGAGGTTTATTCATTTTTTAAACCAAATTCTTCTTAATGTAGTCAATACTTTCCTTGATGCTTACAAATGGATCGCCGGGAGTTTTGTCCTGTTCCACATAAAAATATTTCATGCCTGCTTCATTCTTGTGCTTGAAAATTTCTTTGAAATTGATAATCCCGTTTCCTACTTCTGTAAAGTCTTTGGCAGCGGTTTTATCCATATCCTTCACATGCCATAAAGGAAATCTCCCCGGATATTTTTTGAAAAGTTGCAACGGATCCATGCCTGCTTTTGTAACCCAATAAATATCCATTTCCATCTTTACCAGGTTCTTATCAGCGCTCATTAAAATATCGTAAGGATAAGTATCTCCCTGCTTTACAAACTCAAAATTGTGGTTGTGATAACACAATTGAATCCCTGATTTTTTACATCTTTCTCCAGCCTTATTTAAATCCTCGACCACCTTTTTATAATGATCCAGATCTCCGCGTTCGGAGTCCATCAAATAAGCACAAACCATGTATTTTAAACCAACTTCCGCCCCGTCATCTACGGCTTTATTCCAATCATGCAAGATGGTTCCTTTGATAGGTTTGCCGTTATTTTCCTGTTCGCCGAGCATGTAATGGCTACTATACATTACCTGGCCGTTTCGTTTCAGCACATTTTTAAATTCTTTTGGCGACATGCCATAAAATTTTTCCGTTCCGGTATAAGTGGCACCTTCAACGGAATTGTAGCCGATCGCTGCAACCTTTGCCAGTGTTGCTTTCGGGTCTTTTCCCATCGCATCACGAACGGTATATAACTGTAAACCGATCAAAGGATTTTTTGGTTTAAATGCAGAAGGAGCAACCATCAGTCCTGCAGAAAGAACGGAAGTGGTTTTAATAAAGGAGCGGCGTGTTGTCATTGTTTTTATTTTTAAGTTTTAAGTTTTTTATTTCGACTAGCAAAAAGGAACTGCATAAACACAATAGCTGTAAGAAACCTTTTCTCATAAAAGCAAATTTGAAATTAGTTAATTAAATTTAGTAAAATAGTAACCCATACCGTCAACTCCATAATCTACAATAGATAGTGTATCATTTTTAATACGTTCAATATAGAATGTATGAGGATAGTTAGACCGATCATAATAATTAAGAGTATAGGTATTTTGTCCGGGATTAAAAGTTATTGGATCTTTTTTCCATTGAATAGTTGTATCGATATAAACTGAACCACTATCTGTAATTGAGATGTTATTATTGTTAAATTCCCAAAATTCATCATGGAAATATTTTATATAATTGCCGGTAAAGCCTCCTTTAGCATAAATTAATTCCCATTTGCCCTGGATGCATTCCTGAATCACCGAAAGGGGTTTGTCATACAGTACAATATTTGATTTATCAATAGGTTCTTGAAGTTTTTTTTTGCAATTACCAAAGGATAAACAAGTAACTAGTAAAAAACAAAATTTAGTAATAAATAAAACTTTTTTCATAGTAAAAACATTTAATTACTGGGTTTAAAAAATTTGGGTAACCGCTTTTTATAAATTCGTATTTTAAGAAAATAAAAATCGCCTTTTTTTATTCTTTCACTATGTTGATTTGGTTAATTCAATTCTCTCTATCAGTTCTAAGCACGCCCTGCTGTTGTGATAAGGACATTTCCAAATGCCCACCTTATTTTCATTCATTACACTATTGTCTGCATGAATTCCCCAAAACCATTCGCCATTTTTTTTATCAAGAATATGTTGTTGAATAAAATTCCATGAACCTAATGAACGTTCTAAAAATCTTTCAACGCCTGTTATTTGCCAGGCATTATAAAACCCAACCATTGCTTCTGCCTGTGGCCATGCATGTTTTTCTTTTATCAAGTCATCTTTTTCCAAATCGTACTCATACCATAATCCTCCGTCTGTATCAAGTCCGTCTGATGCAGCAATTGCAAGATTAACGGACTGATCTTTTACCTGCGGCAATAATGGTTCATTGTCAATTATTTTTGCCGCTTCTTCTATCAGCCATGACGCCTCAATATCATGCCCATAAGAAACAACCTGTGATCTTGGATTCCATTTATCATCAAAAAATAAAATCAAATGGTGTGTTTCCGGATGAATGATATGATTGAGAAAAATATAAATCAGTTCTGAAATTTTTTCTTCTAACTTTTCATTTTTCCATACACGATAGAGATTTGCAAAAGCTTCCAGCAAATGCAAATGCGTGTTCATCGACTTCTTTTCATTCGCATCTTTATTGCTCAATCTTAAATCATCAATTTCTTTCCAATCTCTTGTCAGCGCTTCGATGTAGCCGCCATTTTCTTCATCATAACTGTATTTCAAAATGGAATTGTATAAATCGATTGCAAGCCGGAGTGCTTCTTCATTTTTACTGCTGGTATAATATTCACTGAAACCATAGATTGCAAAAGCCAAAGCATAAATTTGTTTTTTTGTATCCAGCGGATTTCCTCTGTAATCCACTGTCCAATACACTCCGCCAAATTCTTTATCAATAAAATGATCTCTTAAATATTTAAATGCTCTTTCAGCAGTTTTTAAATAATCCGAACTTTTTATAAGATTATAAGCCGACGAAAATGTCCACAAAATCCTGCTGTTTAATACAGAACCTTTGGGTGCATCCGGAATAATTTTATTGTCATTATCTATTTGCCCGAAAAATCCGCCATGCAATTCATCAATGGTTTTATTTTCCCAGAAATCAAGAATGTTTTGCAATTCATTTTCGAGGTCTTCTTTAAATTGTTGCAACATATCCTTCCATTTTATGGCCTCCCTGCCCTCCAAAGGAGGGTTGGGGGGAACTGTGATTATTAATTATTTTCTTCTTTTACCAAACCTTTGAAGCTCTATAGGATGGTTCAAGAGAAAATAGGAATTCGAGATATTTGTCCTTTTGCTGTTCTGAATTTTTTTCTAAAGTTAAGCATGATGCACCTTTTTTGCTTTACCATTTTTTATCACAGATCCTGACTGCCGGTTTTTTTCAATAATGTTCATAATTGTATGAACCGAAGCTTCGGAACTAAATTCATCTTCAGGCGTATTGATCACATAATCCAATAACTTTTCAACAGAAGAAACCGCCACATGCATTTTGAGATCTGAAGAAGCGTAATAAATAAAAACGGTTCCATCGTCATCCATGATCCAGCCATTTGAAAAAAGAACATTCGATACATCACCTATTCTTTCATTTCCTTCAGGTGCCATAAAATATCCGGCCGGTTTATGAATGACTTTGGTTATATCGTGAAGGTCAGTCATAAACATATAAAGTACGTAACGCAGACCTGAAGCGGTGTTTCGAACACCATGAGCTAAATGCAACCATCCTTTTCCAGTTTTTAAAGGCGCAGGCCCCAGCCCGTTTTTTGCTTCATAAACGGTATGATATTTTTTTTCATCAATAATAATTTCTTTATCAATTACTGCATTAGTAACGTCATCACAAAAGCCAATTGCAATTCCGCCGCCCGAGCCTGCTTCTACAAAACTATCCTGTGGCCTTGTATAAAAAGCATACCGGTGATTTACAAATTCAGGATGCAGCACCACATTTCTCTGTTGAGGTGAATTCGTTTTTAAATCAGGCAAACGGTCCCAGTTTATAAGGTCTTTTGTTCGCGCTATTCCACATTGTGCAATAGCCGCAGATTGATCACTTTCAGGCGCAGCAGGGTCTCTTCTTTCGGTACAAAAAACTCCATATATCCAACCATCTTCATGATGCACGAGGCGCATATCATAAAGATTGGTTTCCGGTGTTTTTGACGGCGGCATTACAACCGGATATTTCCAAAAAGTAAAATGATCCATTCCATTTTCACTTTCAGCAATGGCAAAAAATGACTTCCGGTCTTTGCCTTCTACTCTTGCAGCGAGTACGTATTTGTCATTAAATTTTATCGCTCCTGAATTAAAAACCGCATTGATTCCAAATCGTTCGAGAAGAAAAGGATTTGTTGTATAATTAAGATCGAACCGCCATTCCAACGGCACATGCTGTGGAGTAAGCACCGGATTTTCGAAGCGGTTATAAATTCCATTAATGGATTTCTTTTCTGTGTTTTTTTGAGCTAATAATTCTTTATGTTTTTTATCCAGGTAGCGCAACCTGTTTTGAAAATATTCGTTCATATCATTTCTTTAAAGGCTTTTTTTAAATTTAATTCTCTAATTTATCCCACCATGTTTTCTTTAGTATCAATACAACGATTCCTAAAATAATAATGGTAATGAGTAATGGGAGTTTCATCCATAAAATCAAATACATCGGTAAAATGGTAAGGCAAGATTGTCCGATAATTCCAACCACCACATTGAACATGTCCAGTTTAAATCTTTTGTTGGGAACAAATGTTGCATCTTCTGCAACCACCAATTCATGAATAGGTTTCCAAAATCCCCAGGGGCGAACCTGCTTGTAAAACTTCTTTAAAATTTCCACTTCTGTTGCAGGAGCAGAATAAGTACCGGCAATGCAACCAAT
>Ga0207667_10011847_pt1 | contig 10100 bp, 7 predicted proteins | sample KBSCornC52_FD_184301 | JGI IMG/M metagenome (GOLD analysis project Ga0207667, IMG submission 184301) | Corn rhizosphere microbial communities from Kellogg Biological Station, Michigan, USA - KBS Corn C5-2 (SPAdes) (version 2) | ecosystem: Host-associated > Plants > Roots > Rhizosphere > Soil ... | reverse complement strand
ACCGTCATCGCCGAACAGCTTGCGCAACTGCTCGGCCAGCGCGGCCCGCTGGCCGGCGCGGGCCGCCTTCGCGGCGGCCACGTCATCGGTCTTCTGGATGCGGTAGGCATCGACGGACCCGGGCTGCCCATCCTTGCGCAAGGCGGCGACGAGCGCGTCGAGCAACGGCGCGAGATCGAACACGATATCCGGCCGCAGCAGCGGCTGGATCAGCCCGTGGGCCTCGGCATCCGGCTCGAATTCGCGCCAGGCTTCCTCGATGGCGCCGAGGAAGACTCCGGGCCGGAATGGATTGCTGTCGGCGCGCAGCACGCCGCGTCCCAGCAACATGCCGAGCCGCACGGCCAGCGTGGCGAGCTGGTCGGAATGGGCGATGTCGAACGGACGCGCCAGCGCGCCCAGCGCGAGCCGGCTGTCGATCTCTTCCAGCGGCACGAGGCTCAGTGCGGACGCCGGAACACGCCTGGCAGCGGCCTGGGGCGCCAGCACCTCGAGCTCGCGGCGGACCGCCTCGTCGATGGCGCCGGACGCGAGGTGGAAGAACGCATAGGCATTGTCCTTCAGCAGCCGGGCCGACTTGACGCGGCGCTGCACGTCGCGCGGATCGCCCTCGGGCCGGGTCATGTCACCGAGCGCTGCGGCCATGCGGGCCGTCATCGCGGTCAGTTGTGCCTTGACGTAATCGTTGGCGATACCGGCGAGCGCATCCAGCGTCGCCTGCTGCGACGACGCGGCCTTGCGGGCGGCCGGAGTCTGGACATGGCTGGAAGACATGAAATGGTCACGGTTGGGGGTGCACTGCTATTGTGGCACATAATTTCCAAGTGGCAATAGAAATCCGCGACTGCTGGCGACGTTCCACGCACGCATCGGCTATGACCGAGAAAAAATGCTTATGCTATTGACTAGCCAATCCAACGACGTAAAACGCTATGTTGCGGCGCAAGATAGCGTTGCCAGCGAATAAGAATATGCGAATTCTGCGCTAGAGAAGAAAATTATTGCTATCGAACTGCCTGTAGTCCTACAACAGCTCAAGGATTGTTCCGATACCAGTTCAATTGCCGCGCTCTCATCATTGCAATACCGGAATCGCTACCGAATATCAATGTTCGATAGAAACTTTTCGGCAAGCAAGACATATCCACTATTGAAAGGAATGATCATGGCTTCGAACAAAAATTCGCGCTCGGGCAACCAGGGCGGCTCCCACGAGCAACACGTCAAGGCCGGCCAGCAAAGCCACAAGAACGACGGCAACAAGCAGTCGGGTTCGGGCTCGGGTTCGCGCTCGGGCGGTTCGGGCGGCACCCGCGGCGGCACGCCGGAGCAGCACGCCGAGGCTGGCCGTCAGAGCCACAAGAACGACAACAAGCGCTGATCGCGGCGCGCGCCGGGCCCCGCCGATTTCCGGGTGCGGTCGCCAACGGTAGCGACACAGGAAGTACGGACAGAGCCTGGGGCGGGCAGACCGCTGCAGGCTCTGTCTGTTCATGCGGACTGCCCGGACGCGCGGTCAGATATTGTGCAGGTACGCGCCCCGCGGCGGCGCGAAGTCGACGACGTCGTGGATGAGGCCCGACGCCTTGGCGTCGCGCGCGTTCAGGTGCAGGTCGCCGTACTGGTGGATGCCCCATTGCTCCGGAGTGAGCTCGATGTGCTTGCGCAGGATGGCTTCCGTGCGCGCATCGTCGGCGCGCAGGCCCTCGACGATGATGTTCAGCGCATCCGGACGCGAGCCCGGCGAAGCCGTCGCGTGCGACTTGTGGATCATGAAGCGCGCCGTCTCGCTCGCATAGCGCTGCTTGCCCGCCAGGAACAGGATGACGGCGATCGACGCCACGGCGCCACCGTTGTACATGATGCAGTCGACGGGCGCGTTGGCCAGGAAGTTATACAGGCACAGGCCGTCGCTCACGTAGCCGCCGTTCGACTGCACGAGCACGTGCGCCGTCTCGATGCCGTCCTCGTTCATGCCGGCTACCGCCTCGAAGACGCGATGCACCATGTCGCTGTTCACGTCGCCGGACAGGGTGAAGTACCCTTCCTTTGGTTTTGCTTGATCTTCGCTCATAGTGGCTCTCTTCTGTCGCAAGGGTCGTGTGGCAAGTGTAACAAAACACGACCGCATGCTCATCTAGCCGCAATGCAATAGTGCGCGGTCCTGCGGATTGACTTCCCGTCACTACTGGCATAGACTTCGCAGTCTTGACCGGGAGAGCGCAGCGCAAGGCTGCCGCCGAAGGGGCATTACCCAAAAACTCTCAGGCAACCGGACCGGTCGGGGGCTGCTGCGCATGGCGCGGCGGACCAACTCTGGAGAGCGGCCTCACGGCCCACCGAAGGGGCAGGCGGCATGTTCGGCAAACGGGCAGCCGCTATCTCTCAGGTACCGAGGACAGAGGGGTGCGAGAGCATGCGGATGACCGCGTGCGCGACCCCCATTTTCTGCCGAGGAACCATCCATGACGCTCAAAGCGACCCCGCTCAATTCCGTACACCGCGCCCTCGGGGCCAAGATGGTCGACTTCGGCGGCTGGGACATGCCCGTCAACTACGGCTCCCAGATCGAAGAACACCACGCCGTGCGCAGCGATGCCGGCATGTTCGACGTGTCGCACATGTGCGTCGTCGACCTCAAGGGCGCCAACGTCCGCGCCTTCCTGCGTGGCCTGCTGGCGAACAACGTCGACAAGCTGCAGGTGCCGGGCAAGGCCCTGTATTCGTGCATGCTCAATCCCCAGGGCGGCGTCATCGACGACCTGATCGTCTACTACTTCGCCGAAGACTGGTTCCGCCTCGTCGTCAATGCCGGCACGGCCGAGAAGGACATCGACTGGATCCGCCAGCAGAACGACGCGACCAACAGCGGTCTCTCCATCACCCCACGCCGCCCTGACCTGAGCGATGACGGCATCGCCCTCGTCGCCGTGCAGGGCCCGAACGCCCGCGCGAAGGTCTGGCAGGTCGTGCCGCAAACCCAGGCGCCGTCGGAAGGCCTGAAGCCGTTCAACGCCGCGATCGTGACCGATACCCCGTTCGGCGAACTGATGGTCGCCCGCACCGGCTACACCGGCGAGGACGGCTTCGAGATCGGCGTACCTGCGAGCCAGGTGGACGCCCTGTGGAACGCCCTCGCCGCCGCCGGCGTGAAGCCTGCCGGCCTCGGCGCGCGCGACACGCTGCGCCTCGAAGCAGGCATGAATTTGTACGGCCAGGACATGGATGATACGGTCTCGCCGCTGGACGCCGGCCTCGCCTGGACCGTGGACCTCGTGTCCGAGCGCGACTTCATCGGCAAGGCCGCGCTGCAGCAGGCCGGCCAGAAGCAGAACTTCGTCGGCCTGATCCTGCGCGAAAAAGGCGGCATCCTGCGCGCGCACCAGAAGGTCGTGGCCGGCTCGGGCGAGAGCGGCGAGATCACGAGCGGCACGTTCAGCCCCACGATGCAACAGGCGATCGCGCTGGCGCGCGTGCCGGCCGGCGTGGCCGTCGGCGACACCGTGCACGTGGAAATCCGCGACAAGAAACTGGCGGCCTCCGTCGTCAAGCTGCCGTTCGTCGCAACGGCAAGATCCTGGCATCCTGATCCGCCTGCCGGGGCAACATCCTGCAAGAACAAACTATACTAACCGCACCATCCATCACTACCGGAGCAATGCATGAACATCCCAGCCGACCTGAAGTACACCGAATCCCATGAGTGGGTCCGCCAGGAAGCCGACGGCACCCTGACCGTGGGCATCACCGAATACGCGCAGGACGCCCTGGGCGACATCGTGTTCGTCGAACTGCCGCAGGTCGGCAAGGCCTTTACCGCCGGCGACGACGCCGCCGTCGTGGAATCCGTCAAGGCCGCCAGCGACATCTATGCCCCGGTCTCGGGCACGGTCGTCGCGGTGAACCAGTCCACGGCCGACGCGCCGGATTCGATCAACGCCGACGCCTACGCCGCCTGGCTGTTCAAGCTGCAGCCGTCCGATCCGGCCGCCTTCAACAACCTGCTCGACGCCGCCGCCTACGGCAAGACCACCGAGGGCTGATCGCCTTCCCGCGGGCGCGCCTTCGGGCGTGCCCGTCCGCTCTGATTCACCGCTCATTTTCTGTTTCACCCGCCCATCTGGGCAAGCCGGCCTTCGGCAGCTCAATCACTTATTCTGTGCCCATCATGACCCGCACCAGCCTGACCCAACTCGAAGCACGCGATGGCTTCCTCCCGCGCCACATCGGCCCGTCCGCATCCGAACAGGCAGCCATGCTGTCCGCCCTCGGCTACGCCGCGCGCGCCGAGCTGATCGACGCCGTCGTTCCCGCCAACATCCGCCGCAAGGACAAGCTGGACCTGGGCCAGTTCTACGAGCCGCTGCCCGAGCAGGCCGCGCTCGCGAAGCTGAAGGGCATCGCCGCGCAGAACAAGGTCATGAAGTCGCTGATCGGCCAGGGCTACTACGGCACCCACACCCCGCCCGTCATCCTGCGCAACATCTTCGAAAACCCGGCCTGGTACACCGCGTACACGCCGTACCAGCCGGAGATCTCGCAGGGCCGCCTGGAAGCCATCCTGAACTTCCAGCAGGTGATCACCGACCTGACCGGCATGGGCATCGCCAACGCCTCGATGCTGGACGAAGGCACGGCCGCCGCCGAAGCGATGACGCTCATCCAGCGCGTCGGCAAGTCCTCGTCGAAAGTGTTCTACGTGGCCGACGACGTGCTGCCGCAGACGCTGGAAGTCGTGCAGACGCGCGCCACGCCGATCGGCGTCGAAGTGCGCACCATCGCGGCCGCCGACATCGAGAACCTGGACGAGACCTGCTTCGGCGTGCTGCTGCAATACCCGGGGGTGAACGGCGACGTGCGCGACTACCGCGCGGCCGTGGAACGACTGCATGCGGCCGGCGCGATGGTGGTCGTCGCGGCCGACCTGCTGTCGCTGACCGTCCTCACGCCGCCGGGCGAATGGGGTGCCGACGTCGTCGTCGGCAACAGCCAGCGTTTCGGCGTGCCGCTCGGCTTCGGCGGTCCGCACGCGGGCTACCTGGCCACGCGCGACGAGTACAAGCGCAGCATGGCGGGCCGCCTGGCCGGCGTCACGATCGACGCCCAGGGCAACCCGGCCTACCGCCTCGCGCTGCAGACGCGCGAACAGCACATCCGCCGCGAAAAGGCCACGTCGAACATCTGCACGGCGCAGGTGCTGCTGGCCGTGATGGCCTCGATGTACGCCGTCTACCACGGTCCGAAAGGCCTCGCTAGAATCGCCCGCCGCGTGCACCGCTACACGGGCATCCTGGCCGCCGCGCTGAAGGGCCTCGGCTTCCAGCTGGCCAATGAGACGTATTTCGACACGCTCACGGTCATCGCCGATAATGCCGACGACATCCACCGCGTGGCCAACGACAACGGCGTCAACCTGCGACGCATCGATGCGCGCCACGTGGGCATCTCGCTGGACGAGACGATCACCCGCGACGACATCGCCCTGCTCGTCAAGGTCTTCGGCGGCGCCGCCGACGCCATCGACTTCGACACGCTGGACAAGGACGCGGCCGACGCGTACCCGGCCGCGCTGGCCCGCACGAGCGCCTACCTGACGCACCCGACGTTCAACCGCTACCACGCCGAGCACGAGATGCTGCGCTACCTGCGCACGCTGGCCGACAAGGACCTGTCCCTCGACCGCACGATGATCCCGCTGGGCTCGTGCACGATGAAGCTGAACGCGACTTCCGAGATGATCCCGGTCACGTGGCCCGAGTTCTCCAGCATCCACCCGTTCGCGCCCGACGACCAGACCGTGGGCTACCGCGAGATGATCGGCCAGCTGGAAGCCATGCTGTGCGCCGTGACCGGCTACGCGGGCGTGTCGCTGCAGCCGAACGCCGGTTCGCAGGGCGAGTACGCGGGCCTGCTGATCATCCAGAAATACCACGAGTCGCGCGGCGAAGGCCATCGCAACATCTGCCTGATCCCGTCGTCGGCGCACGGCACGAACCCGGCCTCCGCGAACATGGTCGGCATGAAGGTCGTCGTCACGGCGTGCGACGCCAACGGCAACGTCGACCTGCAGGACCTCAAGAAAAAGGCCGAGGAACACAGCGCCAACCTGGCCTGCGTGATGGTCACCTACCCGTCCACGCACGGCGTGTTCGAGGAAGGCATCAAGGAACTGTGCGAGATCGTGCACGCGCACGGCGGCCAGGTGTACGTGGACGGCGCCAACATGAACGCGCTGGTCGGCGTGGCCGGCCCGGGCCTGTTCGGCGGCGACGTCAGCCACCTGAACCTGCACAAGACCTTCTGCATCCCGCACGGCGGCGGCGGTCCGGGCGTCGGTCCGGTGGCCGTGGCCGAACACCTCGTGCCGTTCCTGCCGAACCAGGCCTCCACGGGCTACGCACGTGACGAGCAGGGCATCGGCGCCGTCAGCTCGGCCGCATACGGCTCGGCGTCGATCCTGCCGATCTCGTGGATGTACATCGCGATGATGGGCGCGGAAGGCCTGACCGCCGCGACGGAAACCGCGATCCTGAACGCGAACTACATCGCGCGCCGCCTGGCGCCGCACTACCCGGTGCTGTACACGGGCCACGACGGCCTCGTCGCGCACGAATGCATCATCGACCTGCGTCCGCTGCAGGACGCCACCGGCATCAGCAACGAGGATGTGGCGAAGCGCCTGATGGACTTCGGCTTCCACGCCCCGACGATGAGCTTCCCCGTGCCGGGCACGCTGATGATCGAGCCGACCGAGTCGGAAGCGAAGGCGGAGCTGGACCGCTTCATCGAGGCGATGATCTGCATCCACGCCGAGATCGTGAAGGTGGAGCGCGGCGAGTACGACCGCATGGACAACCCGCTGAAGGGCGCGCCGCACACGGCGGAAGTCGTCACCGCGGACGACTGGCAGCACACCTATTCGCGCGAAGTGGCCGCCTTCCCGGTGCCGTCGCTGCGCAAGAAGAAGTACTGGCCGCCGGTCGGACGCGCCGACAATGCCTATGGCGACCGTAACCTGTTCTGCGGCTGCGCGCCGATCGAAGACTACGAGTAACCAGCCTGCGTTACGGTAGGGTGGACGGCTCCGCCGTCCACGCGTTCAATCAACTCGAGCGTCGTCCCCGCTCCGGCCATATCACCGTTCATTGAACGCGTGGACGGGAAACCCGTCCACCCTACGGGCGCTTGCCCCGGCTCGATGCGAGCCGGAGATAAGGCCTGCCGGCCCTGCCCGGACGCAGCATCTGCGTCCACGGCGGGGCCGTTTCGTTTGTGTCGGCATCAAGACCGTGCACGGCCTCGTCCAGGCGGAACGCGGCCACCGTGCGCGCGAGGCCGAGGGCCTGCTGCTGCAGCGAGCGTGCCGCCAGCGCCGCCTCTTCCACCGTGCGCGAGCCCTGCTGCGTGAGCGCGTCCATGCGCACGATCGCCTGCGCGGCGCCATCCAGGTCGCGCACCCGCGCGCGGCCGTCGCTGCCGATGCGGTCGACGATCCCGGCGATGTCGCCCACGGCCCCCGCCAGGTCGGCCATGGCGGCGCCGGCATCGACGGCGGGCGTGGCGCCGTCGTCGATCGCCGCCAGGGTCGCGCGCGCAAGCAGGCGGGCCTCGCGTGCGGCGTGATATGCGCGCCGCGCCAGCGCACGCGCCGCCCGCGCACCATCCTCCCCATCCGCCAGGCTGCCTGCACGCGCGAGCGAACCTTCGATCGCCGCACCGATGCGTTCCATGCGTACTGCCGAGCGGCGCACCCGTTCCATCGTCGCCACCAGGCGGTGCATCACCCCGTTGCCCTCGTCCGCGGCGGCGCCGGCGCGTGCCGCCAGTTCGTCGGCCTGGCGCGCATCGTCCGCACCAATGCCGACGGCCACCGCCAGCGCCTGGATCGAGGCCGTCGTGCGCTCCAGCGCGGCGCGCACCTGCGCGCGCGGCGGCATGGCGGCGCGGCCCAGCTCGATCTCGCGCGACGTGGCGCCGATCGAGCGCGCCGAATCCAGCACGGCGCGCAGCTGGCCGTTCAGGCCGCGGATGCCGGCGTCGAGCGCGCGCGCCGTCTCGGCGATCTCGTCGTCCCCGGTCGCTCGCGCGCGGATCGTCAGGTCGCCACTGGCCAGCGCGCTGGCGGCCGCGCCGATCGCGGCGATGTCCGCCAGCAGCGCGCGCCGCACGGCCATCGTGATAGCGAGCGAGGCCCCGATCGACAGGACGATCACCACCGGCATCAGGAGCGCGATCAGCCGGAAGTCCTCGGCCGCCCCGGCCGACGCCTGCTCCGACAGCTCTTGCTCGCGCCGCGCCAGCCCCGTCAGGCGCTGGGCGACGACGGCAAACGCACGCTCGGCCTTGACCATCGCATTGGCGCTGATCGACTGGTCGATCCGGGCGATCTCGACCACATCGCGCACGGACTCGCCGTATTGCGCCCACGCGGTGCGCGCCTGGGCCACGTAGCGTTGCTCTTCCGGGCTGTCGGCCGTCTGGCGCGCCAGCTGTGCCAGGTCGCGGTCGACGGCGCGGTGCCGGGCCTGCAGGTCGGCGACGAGCGGATCGACGCGGAAGCGCGGGAAGCTGCCGCTGATCCAGGTGAGCACCTGGTAGGCCTCGGCATGCACGCCGCGGGCCGACGCCGACAGTTCGGCGGCGGCGCGCATATTGGCCGCGCGGCGCTGGACGATGCTGTCGAGCGACTCATTCTGGCGTACCATCGCGTAGTACGCCCCGCACGACAGCAGCACGAGCAACACCAGCACGACGCCGGGCGCGAGCAGCAACTTGGGACCGATGCGCAGCCGGGCCAGCATGCTAGGTCCGGATCCGGTGCAGCGGACGGCGGGCGCGGTCCGGTTCGAAGATGAAGGCGGGCGTCATGTTTCCTCCTGGGGGGGCGAAGCGGTGGCGATGCAGCGCGCCAGCGACGTGTGGTACGGTGCAGACCGAGCCAAATTTCCGGCGTGCATTTAATGAATGTACGCCGCCCCGGGGTTTGACCATTGCGGTGGGTCAAGCCCGCTATTGAGAAGGAGTTTGAATGAAGCGCAAGAGCGTGGGCGTATTTCTGTCGGCCCTGGTGTTTCCTGGCGCGGGCCAGTACTACCTGGGACGGCGCACGCGTGCCCTGCTGTTCCTCGTGCCGGCCGTCGTGGCCGCGATCCTGTATGTGAATTTTGCGCTGGACGAGGCCAGTACGGTGACCGACCAGCTGTTGAGCGGCAAGATGGCGCTCGACCCGGCCGCACTCGAGGCGCAGCTGGCGGCGCGGCCGACGCCGTTCAGCGTCACGCTGGCCGGCATCGTGTTCGTCGTGTGTTACGTGGGGAGTATCGTGGAGGCGTTGATCGCGCAACCGCCCAAATGATGGCGACAGGCCTGCGTGCGTCCGGTCGTGCCGTAGATGCGTAGGGTGGACGGGTTCCCCGTCCACCCTACGGACGCCGATGCCTTAATCGAGCTTCGCCGCGTGCTCGCGCGTCGCGTGGAACTGCAGCTTCGGCCAGCGTTCCTGCGTGAGGCGCAGGTTGACGCCCGACGTGGCGAGATACGCCAGGTTGCCCGCCGCGTCATAGGCGACGTTGTGCGCCAGCTGCGTCTCGAAATCGGACAATGCCTTCTTGTCGTCGCTCGACACCCAGCGCGCACTGCTGATGCTCGCGCCCTCGAACACGGCGTCGACGCCGTATTCGTTGAGCAGGCGGCTCGCCACCACCTCGAACTGCAGCACGCCCACGGCGCCGAGGATCAAGTCGCTACCCATCACCGGCTTGAACACCTGCACTGCACCCTCCTCGCCCAGCTGTTGCAGACCCTTGTGCAACTGCTTGGTCTTCAGGGGATTGCGGATGCGCACCGTGCGGAACAGTTCCGGCGCGAAGTACGGGATGCCGGTAAACGTCAGCATCTCGCCTTCCGAGAAGCTGTCCCCGATCTGCATGTTGCCGTGGTTCGGCAGGCCGATGATGTCGCCGGCATACGCTTCCTCGACCTGTTCGCGGCTCGATGCCATGAACGTGACGACGGACGACAGCTTCACCTCGCGGCCGAGGCGCAGGTGCTTGACCTTCATGCCCTTTTCGAAACGGCCCGAGCACACGCGCAGGAACGCG
>Ga0207667_10011845_pt1 | contig 10101 bp, 10 predicted proteins | sample KBSCornC52_FD_184301 | JGI IMG/M metagenome (GOLD analysis project Ga0207667, IMG submission 184301) | Corn rhizosphere microbial communities from Kellogg Biological Station, Michigan, USA - KBS Corn C5-2 (SPAdes) (version 2) | ecosystem: Host-associated > Plants > Roots > Rhizosphere > Soil ... | reverse complement strand
GGTGCGCACGTAGTCCTCGACCAGGGCGCGCCGGCCGGCCGCGATCCCGATCGCGCCGATGCGGCCTTCGTCGCGCAGCTGAAGCAGGGCCTGCACCGGCCCGCCCGGCGCCATCCCTTCCGAGACGCTGATCGAGTACGGATCGTGCAGCTGATACAGCGGCAGGGTCTCGAGGCCCAGCCGCTCGGTGCTCTCGTCGAAGGAGCGCCGCAGCCGGTCGCCGTCGAACCGGCCGGTGCCCGGGTCTTGGTCGGCCTTGGAGAAGATGACCTTGCCCGCCGGCAGACCGCCCGCAGCGGCGATGGCCTCGCCGAGCAGGGCCTCCGAGCGGCCGCCCGAGTAATTGTTGCTGGTGTCCAGCTGGCGAAAGCCCGAGGCGAGCAGCGCGGCGGCCAACGCCTGGTCCGCACCGGGGCGCTTGCCGAGCCCCGAGGTTCCGATGGTGATCTTCTCGAGCGTGCTGGGATCGAACGCGGTCGGGTCGAACGGAGTGGGGTTCACTGTTCCAGGATGCGGCATTACGGTAGGCGATGACAGCCGCCGACCACATCGACTCGGGAGGTCACCGTGCCCACCGCATCCCTTCCTCCGACCATGCGCGCGCTCCGGGTGCACGAGCTGGGCGACCCGGCCGGCGTGCGCGAGGAGCAGCTGCCGACGCCGTCCCCGGCCGAGGGCGAACTGCTGATCCGGGTCCGCGCCGCGGCGATCACCCGTGACGAGCTCACCTGGCCGGAGGGCAGGCTGCCCGCCACGGCGTCGTACGAGTTCTCGGGCGAGGTCGTCGCGCTCGGGGTGGCGGCATCCGACTTCGCCGTCGGCGACCGGGTGTACGGCATGGCGCTGTTCGACCGGGACGGCGCCGCATCCGACTACTTCGCCGCCCCGCAGTCGGTCTTCGCGCGCAAGCCGGCGAACGTCGATGACGCCGCGAGCGCGGCCGTGCCGCTGCCGGCCCTCAGCGCGTGGCAGGCGCTCTTCGATCATGGCCTGCTCGAGTCGGGTCAGCGCGTGCTGGTGCACGGTGCGACCGGCGCGGTCGGGCACTTCGCCGTGCAACTGGCCCGACGGGCCGGAGCTCACGTCGTGGCGACGGCGTCGTCGGCCAATCTCGAGGCGGCACGCGAGCTCGGGGCCGACGAGGTCATCGACCGCGCCACGCCCTACGAGAACTCGCTCGAGGCGGTCGACCTGGTGTTCGATGCGGCGGGCGGGGATGCCGCGGAGCGCTCCGCCGCACTGGTGCGGCCGGGCGGGCGGCTGGTGAGCATCATCTCGGAACCGGCGCCCACTCCCGGGATCACCTCGATCTTCTTCATCGTCGAGCCGAACCGCGACGAGCTCGATCAGATCACCGAGCTGATCGAGGCGGGCGGCCTGCGCCTCATGCCTCACCAGGAGTTCCGGTTCGACGAGGCTCGAGCGGCCTTCGAGGCGAGCCTCGACCGCGCGCATCGCGGCAAGGTGGTCTTCAGCCCGGTCGCGTGACGCTGCGGCGCCCAAGAAATACGGCCGCAACATGCCGTCACTAGGCTCGCTCCATGGGCGACCTGTTCGACGGCTACGGCTCGGTCGCGACGAAGCGACGGGGCACCCCTGCCTGGGATGAGATGTTCGCCGACCCGGCGGCGGCCGACTCGGCGAGCGCTCGCAACGCCTACAAAGAGATCCACAGCGCTCTGGCCCGGATGACGCAGGACGAACTGCGCGGGCGCACCGAGGCCCTGGCCAGCTCGTATCTCGCGCAGGGCGTCACCTTCGACTTCGCCGGCGAGGAGCGTCCATTCCCGCTCGATGCAGTGCCGCGCGTGATCGACCAGTCCGAGTGGTCGGTGGTCGAGTCCGGGGTGAAGCAGCGGGTCCGCGCGCTCGAGGCCTTCCTGGCGGATGTGTATGGCGACCAGAAGGCGGTGGCCGACGGCGTCATCCCGGCCCGGCTGATCAGCTCGTCCAGTCACTTCCACCGCGAGGCCGCCGGGATCGTCAGCGCGAACGGCGTGCGCATCCAGGTCTCGGGCATCGACCTGATCCGCGACGAGACCGGCACCTGGCGGGTGCTCGAAGACAACGTCCGGGTGCCGAGCGGCGTGAGCTACGTCATCTCGAACCGCCGGGTGATGGCCCAGACCCTGCCCGAGCTGTTCATGTCGATGCGCGTGCGGCCGGTCGGCGACTACCCGCAGCGGCTGCTGCAGTCGCTGCGGGCATCCGCGCCCGAGGGCGTCGATGACCCGGTGATCGTGGTGCTGACACCGGGCGTCTACAACTCGGCGTACTTCGAGCACACCCTGCTCGCCCGGCTGATGGGCGTCGAACTGGTCGAGGGCCGCGACCTGTTCTGCAGCGGCGGCCGGGTCTGGATGCGCACCACCTCCGGCCCGACCCGGGTCGACGTGATCTACCGGCGGGTCGACGACGAGTTCCTCGACCCGCTGCAGTTCCGCGCCGATTCGATGCTCGGCTCGCCCGGACTGCTGCTGGCCGCGCGGCTCGGCAACGTGACCATCGCGAACGCGATCGGCAACGGTGTTGCCGACGACAAGCTGGTGTACACCTACCTGCCCGACCTGATCCGGTACTTCCTGTCTGAGGAGCCGATCATCGCCAATGTCGACACCTGGCGCCTCGAAGAGCCGGGTTCGCTCGAGGAGGTGCTCGATCGGCTCGACGAGCTCGTGGTCAAGCCGGTCGATGGATCGGGTGGCAAGGGCCTGGTGGTCGGGCCCGACGCCAGCAAGCAAGAGCTCGACGAGCTTGCGGCGCGTCTGCGGAAGGACCCTCGCGGCTGGATCGCCCAGCCCGTCGTGCAGCTGTCGACCATCCCGACGCTGGTCGAGGAGGGGATGCGGCCGCGGCACGCCGACCTGCGCCCCTTCGCGGTCAACGACGGCACCGACATCTGGGTGCTGCCGGGCGGACTCACCCGGGTCGCGCTGCCCGAGGGCGAGCTGGTCGTCAACAGCTCGCAGGGCGGGGGATCGAAGGACACCTGGATCGTGGGGCACGAGCCGCTGCACACGGCCGATCACAACATCCAGGACCTGGTGGCCGATCAGGCGGCGATCACCACCAGCATCCCGATCGTCGCCGAGTCGCACCTGCAGGACCACAACCCGCAGGACGCCCCGCACCACGATCAGCAGGAGCAGCAGCAGCAGATCTCGAGCCGGTCGAGTAGGGCGCATCGCGCCCGTATCGAGACCTCGCCGACGAAAGAAGATCTCGATGCGCCGCCCGCCGCGGCTACTCGATCAGCACGGGTGCTGTCGTGTTGAGCCGCATCGCCGAGAGCCTGTTCTGGATCGGCCGCTACATCGAGCGCAGCGACGGCACCGCGCGCATCCTCGATGTTCACCTGCAGCTGCTGCTCGAGGATCCGTGGATCGAGGAGAACCTGGCCTGCCGCTCGCTGCTCAGCGTGATGGGCACCGAGGTGGACGACCACGCCGAGGTCACCCGCGCCGACGTGCTCGCGTTGCTCGCGGTCGATCGCAACCAGCCGGCATCCATCGCGTACTCGCTGGCCGCCGCGCGCGAGAACGCGCGTCGCGCCCGCGAGGTGGTGAGCACCGAGCTCTGGGAGGTGCTCAACACCACCAGGGCCCGGATGCCGCGCAAGGTCGCCACCGACAAGGTGCACGAATTCTTCGGCTGGGTCCGTGAGCGCGCGGCGCTCGCGGTCGGCATCATCGAGTCCAGCACCAGCCGCGACGAGGCCTGGAGCTTCTTCACCCTCGGGCGCTCCATCGAGCGTGCGGACATGACCGCGCGGCTGCTGGCGACGCGCTCGCTGACCGAGGCGTCCGGGCCGTCGTGGACGACCATCCTGCGCTCGGTCGGCGCCTACGAGGCCTACCTGCGCACCTACCGCGGGGTGCCCAGCGCCCGCAACGCCGCCGAGTTCCTGCTGCTCGACCGGCTGTTCCCGCGCAGCATCCTGTTCTCGGTGACGCGCGCCGAGCAGTGCATGCGCGACCTCGACCGCGGCGACCGGGTCGGCGTCACCGACCAGGCGCAGCGGCTGCTCGGCCAGATCCGCAGCGAGCTCGAGTACCGCCCGATCGCCGACATCATCGACGAGCTGCCGACCCACATGGACAGCGTGCAGGCCGCGACCAGCGCGACCAGCGAGGCGATCAGGCAGCGCTACTTCCCGACCAACTCGGCACCGAGCTGGGTCGGAGAGAACACGTGAACCGGCTGCGCATCCGGCACGAGACCGGGTTCCATTACGACGGCGAGGTCACCGCGTCGTACAACGAGGCGCGGATGCTGCCGGTCAGCGCCGAGGGGCAGCTGGTGCTCTTCTCCAACCTCGAGATCCTGCCGATCTCGAGCCACCACAGCTACACCGACTACTGGGGAACGCGGGTGTCGAGCTTCGAGATCCTCACCCCGCACCGCGAGCTCTCGCTGGCCGCCACCAGCCTGGTCGAGGTTCGGCCGCAGCCACATCCCGAGCACCGGCTCGGCTGGGATGCCCTGGCCACCCAGATCGAGCGCGCCACCGAATACGTCGAGCAGCTCGGCCAGACGCGGCGCACCCTGCCTCCCGACGAGCTCGTGGAGCTGGCGCGCGCCGCCCGGGCAGGGGCCGACTCGCCGTGCGACACCGCCCGGGCGATCTGCGAGCAGATCGGCGGCCGGATCGAGTACATGCCCGGGTCGACCAGCGTGTACACCACGGCCCGCGAGGCCTGGGAGAAGAAGAAGGGCGTCTGCCAGGACATCACCCACCTCGCGATCGGGGCGCTCCGCTCGATCGGCATCCCGGCTCGGTATGTGAGCGGGTACCTGCATCCCAAGCCGCACGCCGCGATCGGCGAGACCATCGCCGGCGAATCGCACGCCTGGGTCGAGTGGTTCTGCGGCGACTGGCAGGGATTCGATCCGACCAACCTCATCGAGATCGGCGACCGGCACGTGGCCGTCGGCCGGGGCCGCGACTACAACGACGTGCCGCCGTTGCGCGGCGTGTACGCCGGCCCCTATGCGAGCAAGCTGTTCGTCACCGTGGAGATCACGCGCGAGGCTTGAGCCTTTCGACCGCTCACGTCTTCGAGACCTCGGTCTCGCCGCTCACGTTTTCGAGACCTCGGTCTCGCCGCTCACGTCTTCGAGACCTCGGTCTCGACAACCGCGATCTCGGTGGTGGCGAGCTCGCGGCGCTCCTCGGCGGTGGGGGGCTGCTCGGCGGCGGGGATCTCGATCGGCCGCGCCGTCACGGCGGCACGCCGGTGCAGCAACCACCACACCACGGCGATCGCGGCGGGGAGCAGCCCGCCGAACGATCCCACGATGACGCCCCAGCGCGGTCCATAGGCGTTCACGATGGCGCCGACCAGTGGCGCGCCGATCGGGGTGCCGCCCAGGAACACGGCCAGGTACAGCGACATCACCCGGCCGCGCAGGGCGGGCTTGGTGGTGGTCTGCACGTAGGCGTTCGCGTTGTTCATCATCGTGATCGAGGTGATCCCGACCAGGGGCAGCACGAGGGCGAACGACCAGAAGGTCGGCATGCTGGCGGCCGCGATCATCGAGAAGCCGAAACCTGCGCCGGCGATGGCCACCGTGCGGAGCCGGGCCCGTTCCCGGCGCGCCGCGAGCAGGGCGCCGATGATCGAGCCGACCGCGAACGCCGAGTTGAGCAGCCCGAACTCGCTCGCCCCCCGATGGAACGCGACGCTGGCCATCGTCGAGGAGTAGATCGGGAAGTTCACGCCGATGGTCCCCATCAGGAAGACCATCACGAACAGCACGACGAGGTCGCTGCGGTGCGTCACGTACCTCAGCCCCTCGCGGATCTGACCGCGGGCACGGGCGGGCCGCTTCTGGGCGACCAGCTCGGTGGTGCGGAACAGGAACAGCGCGCCGAGAGTGGCGCCGAAGGTGACCGCGTTGAGCAGGAAGACCCATCCCGATCCGACCGCGGCCACGAGGAACCCGGCCAGGGCGGGGCCGATGAGCCGTGCCGTATTGAACGAGGTGGCGTTCAGACCGACCGCGTTCGAGAGCAGCGACGGCGGCACCAGGCTGCTGACGAAGGTCTGCCGCACGGGCGCGTCGAAGGCGGCGGCGCATCCCAGCAGGAACGCGAACACGTAGACCATCCACAGCTGAACCACGCCCGTGATGGTCAGCAGGCCGAGGCCGAGGGCGAGCGTTCCCATCGCGGCCTGCGTGGCCACGAGCACCTTGCGGCGGTCGAAGCGGTCGGCCACCAGTCCGGTGATCGGGGTGAGCAGCAGTTGCGGTCCGAACTGGAGGGCGCTGGTCACGCCCACCGCCGCGGCATCCTGGTGGGTGAGCATGGTCAGGACGATCCAGTCCTGGGCGATGCGCTGCATCCAGGTGCCGACGTTCGACACGGTGGCCCCCGCGAACCACAGCCGGTAGTTGAAGACCTTGAACGAGCGGAAGGCGCTGCTCACAGCTCTGACCACCGACGCAGTACGGGCACGAGCTGTTCGAACGCGCCGCGCTCCGCGGGCGTGAGCTCGGCGAGGCGCTGGCTGAACCAAGCCGTTCGCAGCCGCCGGGTCTCGGCGATCATGGCGCGCCCGGCCGGCGTGATGCTCACGACGACCCGGCGCGCATCGGCGGGATCGGGCGCGCGCGTCACGAGGCCGGCCTGCTCAAGTGCGTTCAGCGTGCGGTTCATCGAGGGGGGAGTGATCCGCTCGCGCTCGGCGAGCACGCCCGGACTGGCCGGCGTCTGCTCGACGCGGAACAGCACGCCCAATTGGGCGTCGCTCATCGTGCCGTCCGCCCGGTTGTTGCGGATGCGACGAGCGACCCGCTGCAGCAGGATCCGCAGCTCGTCATCGTCGGTCGTCGTCATTGTAGTTAGTCTAGCTCATTAGCGTGGCTAACGCCGGACCGGCCGACACGGCCCGCTCTAGGATGAACCGAGCAAGGAGGCTCCATGGCCACGCCATCCGCCGCCCGCGGCGATCACACCTTCGTCGATGCCGAGGGCGTCACGATCCATTACTACGTGTGGCGCTCGGGAACGCCGAAGGCCGTGGTGCACCTGATTCACGGACTCGGCGAGTACGCGACCCGGTACGAGCCGTTCGCCCGCGACCTCGTGGCGGCCGGCTACGCGGTCTATGCGGCCGACCTGCGCGGCCACGGGCAGACCGGAATGCAGCAGTACAGCGGCGACACCGGCAAACTCGGCAGGCTCGGGCCGGGAGGGGTGCGGGCCACGATCGCCGGCGTGCGGCAGCTCTCGGCCATCGCGCGCGGCGAGCACCCGCAGCTGCCGCTGGTGCTGCTGGGTCACAGCCTCGGCTCGATCTTCGCCCAGATCATCCTGAATCAGCACGCAGACGACTACGACGCGGCCGTGCTCAGCGGCACTCCGTTCCGCACCTTGCTGCACATGAACTCGGGTGCGCTCAACAAGCGGTTCCGGCACCTGGGCAGCACCGGCGCGGAGTGGCTGAGCCGCGATCCCGCCGTCGCACCCGCGTTCGTGGCCGACCCGCTGACCTTCGACGCCCAGGCGGCCAAGCTGTTCGGCATCGTGGACGGTCTGCGACTGCTCGGACGCCCCACCAGGCTGGCGCGCGACATCCCGCTGCTGATCCAGATCGGCAGCGAGGATCCGCTCGGCGGCCCGAGGAGCGTCGAACTGCTGGCGGCGGCATATCGCAAGCGCGGCGGTCTGACGGATGTCACGGTCGACATCTATCCCGGAGCGCGGCACGAGGTCTACAACGAGACCAACCGCGACGAGGTGATCGGCGACCTGACCCGCTGGCTCGACGGGCATGTCGGGGCCGGGCATGTTGGAGCCGGGCACGCGGAGGGCGCCGCGAAGTAGCCTCGACTCATGCACGGTGAGTTCAAGGTCCCTGGCGGAAAGCTCGTCGTCGTCGATCTCGACGTGGTCGACGGACGGATCGCCGACTTCCGCCTGGCCGGCGATTTCTTCCTCGAGCCCGATGAGGCGCTGCAGGCGATCGACGCCGCCGTCACCGGGCTCCCGGCGGACGCCGACGCTCAGGTCTACGCCGCCGCCGTCACCGCGGCGCTTCCGCCCGATGCCGCGCTGCTGGGCTTCTCGCCCGAGTCGGTCGCGACCGCGATCCGGCGGGCGTTGAAACGCGCCACCACCTGGAACGACTACGACTGGCAGCTCCTGCATCCGGGCCCGCTCAGCCCCAACCTGCATCTGGCGCTGGACCAGGTGCTGGCCCAGGAGGTCGGCGAGGGCCGGCGCAAGCCCACCCTGCGCATCTGGGAGTGGAACGAGCCGGCCGTGGTGATCGGCAGCTTCCAATCGGTCAAGAACGAGGTCGACCCCGAGAACGCGAAGAAGTACGGGTTCGACGTGGTGCGGCGCATCAGCGGAGGCGGCGCGATGTTCATGGATGCCGGCGCCGTCGTCACCTACTCGCTCTATGCGCCGATCGACCTGGTGCAGGGCATGAGCTTCGCCGAGAGCTACGCCTTCCTGGATGACTGGGTGCTGGTCGCCTTGCACAGCCTCGGGATCGAAGCCGGCTACCAGCCGCTCAACGACATCACCAGCCCGACCGGCAAGATCGGCGGCGCCGCCCAGAAGCGGTTGGCCGGCGTGAACGGTCAGAGCGGCGCCGTGCTCCACCACGTCACCATGAGCTACGACATGGACGGCGACAAGATGGTGCAGGTGCTGCGGATCGGTCGCGAGAAGATGAGCGACAAGGGCACGAAGAGCGCCAACAAGCGCGTCGATCCGCTCCGGAGCCAGACCGGTCTCAGCCGCGCCGAGATCATCGACGCGATGATCGCGACCTTCCGCTCGCTGCACGGGCTCCACGACGACCAGCTCACCCCGGCCGAGTACGCCGCGGCCGAGCAGTTGGTGCTCGACAAGTTCGCCACCGAGGAGTGGGTCTACCGCGTGCCCTGAAGGCGCGCGCCCTGACATCATCCCGTGGATGGATGAACAGCCCAGGCGCCCGACGTAGGCTCAACCGCGTGGATTGGCTGATCTTCGGCGGCATCCTGGTGGTTCTCATCGGGCTGGCGGCCCTCGCCCAGGTCAAGGGCTGGATCGATCTCGGCAACAAGAGCGCGCGCAGCGGCGGTGGCGGTGGCGCAGGCCTGGCCGGGATCGGCGACGAGGTCTTCCATCCGACCCGCTACGAGACGCAGCTCGAGTTGGACCGGCAGACCATGCTCCCGGCCCCCGCGCCCGTGGCGGGGGACGGCGACAAGGACGTCTACCGCGGCAACGTGCGGATCGACCTCAGCGGGTCTTGAGGTCGGCGTACTCCGGGTGCTTGCGGATGAAACCGCTGACGAACGGGCAGATCGCCGAGACCCGGTCCGACGAGTTCGCCCGCACGTCGTCGAGCGCTCCGGCGGCCAGCGCCGACCCGAGGCCGTGCTCCTGCAACGAGCTGTCGACCTCGGTGTGCAGGAACTCGATCATGCCCGGCTCGGGACGGTCGTAGACCGTCTGACCGATTTCGACCCCGTCGCGCAGCAGGACGTACCGGTTGTTCTCGCTGTCGTGCACGACGCTGAGCTGTGCTGCCATGACTCGACCGTAACGCGCGGGCAACGACTGCGCATGCTCACGCCCGCTCGCCCGTTTGCCTCACGCGGCGCGCCTGACCCCCTATCAGGCGGAGGCGCGCTCGACGATCGTCGTGGGCATCATCGTGACGGCGGGCACCTTCTCGCCCTCGATGCTGCGCAGAAGCACGGCGGCCATCCTTTTGCCCACCTCGACGCTCGGCTGGGCGACCGTGGTGAGGGGCGGGATGGCGCTGGCGGCGAAGTAGTCGTCGTCGAAGGCGACGAGGCCGAGATCCCGCGGAACCTCGAGACCGCGCTCGCGGAGCACGGTGAGGGCGCCGGATGCCATCTGAGCGCTCGCCGCGAACAGCCCGTCGATCGTCGGGTCGCGTTCGAGCAGCCGGCGCATCGCGGCGGCGCCGCTGGCCGGGCTGAAGTCGCCGTGCTCGATCAGGTCGGTGCTCAGGCCGGCATCCGACACCGCCTCGCGCCAGCCCTGGAGCCGGTCGATGCCGGCCGACATGTTGAGCGGGCCCGCGATGGTGGCGATCCGACGGCGGCCGCGGGCGAGCAGCCGCGCGG